>Ga0265780_10008059_pt1 | contig 12845 bp, 8 predicted proteins | sample P1T30metagenome_FD_192432 | JGI IMG/M metagenome (GOLD analysis project Ga0265780, IMG submission 192432) | Plant litter microbial communities from East Loma Ridge, Irvine, California - P1 T30 | ecosystem: Environmental > Terrestrial > Plant litter > Unclassified | place: USA: California...
ATGATGTCGATCTTGCCGATCACGCCGCAGTGCTCGTGGGTGCCGCGCCCGGTCGCGCCCATGAAACCGGAGGCGTGCGATTCGTCGACCAGGGTCAGGGCGCCGTATTTCTCGGCCAGCTCGACGATCTTGTCCAGCTGGGCGATGGTGCCGTCCATCGAGAACACGCCGTCGGTGACGATGACCTTGTGGCGCTTGCCGGCGTCGGTGGCGGCCTGCAGCTGCTTTTCCAGGTCGGCCATGTCGTTGTTGGCGTAGCGATAACGGGCGGCCTTGCACAGGCGGATGCCGTCGATCAGCGAGGCGTGGTTCAGGGCGTCCGAGATGATGGCGTCGTTCTCGTCGAACAGCGGCTCGAACACGCCGCCGTTGGCATCGAAAGCGGCCGCGTACAGGATGGTGTCCTCGGTGCCGAGGAAGCGCGACAGCGCCCCTTCCAGTTCCTTGTGCACGGTCTGGGTGCCGCAGATGAAGCGCACCGACGACAGGCCGTAGCCGTATTTTTCCAGCGCCGCCGCCGCGGCCTGCGAGGTCTGCTCGTCGCCGGACAGGCCGAGATAGTTGTTGGCGCACATATTGATCAGGGTGCGGCCATCCTGGGCGACCACTTCCGCACCCTGGCGCGAGGCGAGCACGCGTTCGGGCTTGAACAGGCCTTCGGTTTGCAGCGTGTCGAGTTTCGTCTGGAGGGAGGTGTAGAAGCTTGCGTCGCTCATGGAATCTCTTCCTTTTATGGTCCGGCTTGACCGGGGGTTGGCGGATGTTGTACCGTTGGTTCGTTCGATGTAAAGAACAAGTTCTTTATCTCGAACAAAAATTCAATATAGTGAATCTTACTCCTGGCCATTGAACTTGGCAACAAGCAGGCCACACCAGGCAGACCAGCCCCACATGAATACAGTCGTGACCCATAGCGCGCCCCCGGAAGTCGGCGCCACCCTGCAACGCCTGCGCCTGGCCCGCGGCCTGACGCTGGAAGACCTGTCGCGCATCGCCGGCGTCTCCAAGTCGATGCTGTCGCAGATCGAGCGCGAAAAAGCCAATCCCACCATCGCCATCACCTGGCGCCTGGCGAATGCCCTGGGTGTGCAGATCGGCGAACTGCTGTCCAGCGAAGTGCGCAGCGCCCAACTCATCCGCGTGGTCGACGCCCACGAAATCCCCACCCTCCCCGGCGCCCACGCCGGCTACTCGCTGCGCATCCTCGGCCCGATGGACCTGGCGGGCAAGTACGAATGGTATGAATTGACGCTGGCGCCGGGCGGCGAACTGGCCTCGCAGCCTCACGATCCGGGCACCAGCGAGCACCTGACCGTGTTGACGGGGGCGGTCGAACTCGAAGTGGGTACCGAGAAGAAGAAAATCAAGCACGGCGGCACGGCCCGCTATCCGGCCGACCAAGCCCACGTCATCCGCAACGCGGGCAAGACCGAAGCCCGGGCCTTGCTGGTCGTGGTCCAGCGCTGAAAAACGTGAGTAAGCGACCGGCTTTCCCGGCTGTTCAGTTTCTTGATTGTAACAATATGACGAAATTGCGTGACAATGTTTCATGTCACAACTAGAATATTTCTCATATTTAACATTAGGTGCGCTATGGTAACTTTATCTTGGCAAGCCGCCAAGATAACGGTCCATGGTCAGTCACGATATCGCGCAATGGCGCGCCCAGGTTTTTTCCTCGCTGCTGTCCGTCGTGCTGGTGATCGGCGCGATTGCCGCCGCGCCCTGCATTCCGCTGCTGCTGCGCCAGGGCATGTGGCCGGTGGCGCTGATGGACGTGATCGCGCTGGCCTGGATCTTCGCCATCCAGCGCCTGCCGCGCCTGTCCTACACGCTGCGCGTCCTGAACTTCCTGGCAATCGGCTATGCGGTCGGCATCGGGCTGCTGCTGACCGTCGGCCCGATCAGCCTGAACTACCTGATGGCGCCGCCGGTGCTGGCGGTCATCCTGCTGGGCACGCGCCCGGCCATGTTCACGCTGGCGATCTGCGTCGCCAGCATCCTGGCCATCGGCGTGACCGGACACGCGCCGATGGAAGTGATGACGCTGGAGCAGGACCCGGTACTCGCGACGCTGGCCGTCACCCTGAACTTCGCCTGCATCGGCGCCATGGTCACGCTGACCACCGGCACCCTGCTCAAGGGCCTGTCGCGCTCCCTGACCGAGGCGCAGGGCGCCGCCGATTCGCTGGCCGCCGGCCAGGCCGAGCTGCGTGCGGCGAATGAAGAACTGCGCCTGACCTCGACCGCGCTGGCGCGCCTGAACGACCTGGTCGTCATCGCCAAGGTGGTGCCGACGCCGGGCGCCGCCCAGCCGATCATCTTCGCCAACGACGCCGCGCTGCGCCGCTCGGGCTACACGCGCGAGGACGTCATCGGCCGCAGCATGCGCATGCTGCACGGTCCCGACACCGATCCGGCCACGGTGCGGCGCATCGTCGACGCCATGGCCTGCGACGAGCCGGTCAGCGCGGAGCTGGTGAACTACACCCGGGCCGGCGAACCCTACTGGGTCGAGATGGAGATGCTGCCCTTCTCGAGCGAAGGCGAGCGCATCACCCACTGGGTGGTGATCGGGCGCGACATCACGGAGCGGCGCAACTCGGCCGAAGCGATCCACCAGCTGGCCTTCTTCGACGTGCTGACCGGCCTGCCGAACCGGCGCCTGCTGACCGAGCGCCTGGAAGCGATGGTCGCCGGCAGCCATGCGGGCCGCGGCCTGGGCGCGCTGGTGTACATCGACCTCGACAACTTCAAGAAGATCAACGACGCCTGCGGCCACGCCGCCGGCGACAATCTGCTGACCCAGACCGCGGCGCGCCTTGTCGAAGTGGTCGGCAAGCGCGACACCGTGGCGCGCCTGGGCGGCGACGAATTCGTGATCCTGGTCGAGGGCCTGGGCCTGGACCCGGCCAAGGCCACGTGCGCCGCGCTGGACCTGGCCGACCGCGTCCGCCTGGCGCTGTGCCAGCCGATGGACATCGACGGCCAGTGGTACCAGTCCTCGGCCAGCATCGGCGTGGCCCTGGCGCTGGGCGGCCCCGACAGCTCGAACAAGCTGATGCAGGAAGCGGATACCGCGATGTACCACGCCAAGGCGGGTGGCAGGAACGGCGTGGTGCTGTTCGAGAAATCCATGCTGGCTGACGCCGAGCGCCGCCTGACGCTGGAGCGCGACCTGGTGAACGCGCTCGACAATGGCGAACTGGCGATGCACCTGCAGCTGCAGGTCGACCACGCCGGCGTGCCGACCGGCGCCGAGCTCCTGATGCGCTGGCAGCGCCCCGACGGCGCGCTGGTGCCGCCGGACGTGTTCATCCCGATCGCCGAATCGAGTGGCCTGATCGTCACGCTGGGCCATTGGGTGCTGCGCCAGGCCTGCGAAGCCTGGCTCGAGCTGGAGGCCGCCGGCCATGCGCTGCCGCTGTCGATCAACGTCAGTCCGCTGCAGTTCCGCCAGCCGGACTTCGTCACCCAGGTGCGCGCCATCATCGCCGACAGCGGCGTGCCGCCGGGCCAGCTGATCTTCGAGCTGACCGAAGGCTTGCTGGTCAACGACATCGAACAGACCATCGCGCGCATGCACGAACTGGCCGCGATCGGCATCCGCTTCTCGATCGACGACTTCGGCACCGGCTATTCGAACCTGGGCTACCTGAAAAAGATGCCGCTGTACGAACTCAAGATCGACAAGAGCTTCGTGCGCGACACCCCGCACGACGTCAACGGCACCGCGCTGGTGCAGTCGATCCTGGCGATGGCGCGCCACCTGGGCCTGCGCGTGGTGGCCGAGGGCATCGAGACAACCGAGCAGGCGCAGTACCTGGCCTCGAACGGGCGCACCCACATGCAGGGTTACCTGTTCTGCCGGCCGATGCCGCTGGACAAGCTGATCGGGCGCCTGGAGACGGTGCCGGCAGTGGCAACGGCCGAACCGGCCTGCCTGGCCGGTTGAGCGCTGGCCTCATCCGGGGCGCTTGTCCCCCAGCAGCCGGACGATCTCGGCCAGCCTGGCATCGATCGAGCGCAGCACGGCCAGCTGCGCATCGTCCTCCGCCTCTTGCGGCCCGTGGCGCAATGCCTCGCGGGCGCGCATGATCTGGGCGCGGAAGTCCTGCGCGTCGATGATGCCGGTTAGTTGCATATCGGCGGCCTGACCGGCGCTGTGCCCGGCCGTCTCGAACTTCAGGGTGCTCAGGTCGAAGCGGCGCAGGATCGGCCCCTCGATGAAGGTGACGTCCTGGATGTTCTCGAGCGGGATCGTCTTTTCGGTGGTGACCAGGATGCCCTTGCGGAAGCGCAGGCTGCGCTCGCCCAGCTGGCATTCGAGCCGCGCGAAGTAATGCCCGGCCCACCAGCGGCCGACGCCCAGGAACCAGACGATGGCCAGCGGGATGCCGATCACGGTGCAGGCCATGGTCAGGCCGATCTTCAGCACCAGGAAGGGTTTGATCAGGGGATTGAAGCGGGCGCGGATCGCGAGGGGCTCGAGGGTCGTCATGGCGGGAACGGTGGAAGGAAGCGCACCGGCACGGCGTGCCGGTGCGTATTACGGGAAGCGGACTACAGGGTGCGGCTTACTGGCCGCCGGCCGCCACCGTCGCCGGCTCATTCATCTTGAGCGCGCGGCTCAGGAAGCCCCAGCGGTCCGCCACTTCCTCGATCTGCTTGGAGGTCGGCTTGCCCGCGCCATGCCCCGCCTTGGTGTCGATGCGGATGATGATCGGGTTGCTGCCGGCCTGGTCGGCCTGGGCGGTCGCCGCGAACTTGAAGCTGTGCGCCGGTACCACGCGGTCGTCGTGGTCGGCCGTGGTGATCATGGTCGCCGGGTAGCAGGTGCCCGGTTTCAGGTTGTGCAGCGGCGAGTACTTCACCAGCGCCTTGAACTCGTCCGCGTTCTCCGACGAGCCGTAGTCCGAGGTCCAGGCCCAGCCGATCGTGAACTTGTGGAAGCGCAGCATGTCCATCACGCCCACCTGCGGGATGGCGGCGCCGAACAGCTCCGGACGCTGGGTCATCGCCGCGCCGACCAGCAGGCCGCCGTTGCTGCCGCCGCCGATCGCCAGTTTCGAGGGCGAAGTCACCTTGTTCGCGACCAGCCACTCGGCCGCGCCGATGAAGTCGTCGAACACGTTCTGCTTCTTCAGTTTGGTGCCGGCCTCGTGCCAGGCTTCGCCGTACTCGCCGCCGCCGCGCAGGTTGGCGACCACGTACACGCCGCCCATCTCCATCCAGGCCAGGTTGGCCGGCGAGAAGCCCGGCGTCATCGAGATGTTGAAGCCGCCGTAGCCGTACAGGTAGGTCGGGTTCGAGCCGTCGAGCTTGATGCCCTTCTTCGACACGATGAACATCGGGACTTTGGTGCCGTCGCGGCTGGTGGTGAACTGCTGGCGGGTCTCGTAATCCGCCGGATTGAACTGCAGCTTGGGCTGGCGGAACACGGTGCTCTGGCCGGTCTTCATGTCCAGGCGGTAGATCGTGGTCGGGGTGGTGAAGCCGGTGAAGGAATAGAAGGTCTCGCTGTCGCCGCGCTTGGCGCCAAAGCCGCCGACGCTGCCGATGCCCGGCAGCGCGATCTCGCGCACCGGCTTGCCGTTCAGGTCCGTGACCTTCACGACGCTGCGCGCATCCGCCAGGTATTCGCTGACCAGCTGGTTGTTGATCATGTGGCTGGCTTCAAGCGTCTGCCGGCTCTCCGGCACGACCGTCTTCCAGTTGGCTTCCTGGGGCTTCGTGATGTCGATGGCGACGATGCGCTTGCGCGGGGCCTTGCGGTCGGTGGCGAAGTAGAACACGGCGCCGACATTGTCGATGAAGTCGTAGGCCGCGTCGAAATTGTCGATCAGCGGCACCACCGGCGCATCGGGTTTGCTGAGGTCCTTGTAGAACACGCGGTACTTGTGGGCCGTGCCCTTGGTCGCGGTGATGATCAGGTAGCGGCCGTCATCGGTGGTGGTGCCGCCGAAGCCCCATTCCTTTTCGTCCGGGCGGTGGTAGACCAGCACGTCGGCGTCCTGCGAGGTGCCGACCTTGTGGTAGTACAGCTTCTGGAAGTAATTGACGTCGGCCAGCTTGGTCGATTCCTTCGGCGCGTCGTAGCGGCTGTAGAAGAAGCCCTTGCCGTCGTGGGTCCAGGCGATGCTCGAGAACTTGACCCACTTCAGGTGATCAAGCAGGTCCTTCGCGGTCTCGATGTCGCGCACCTGGATCTCGTTCCAGTCCGAGCCCGAGGCGGCGGTCGAATAGGCCAGCAGCTTGCCGTCGCTGCTCACCGCCATGCCGGCCAGGGCCACGGTGCCGTCGCCCGACAGGGTGTTCGGATCGAGCAGCAGGCGCGGGGTCTCGTCCAGCGTCTTCATGGTGTACAGGACCGACTGGTTCTGCAGGCCGTCGTTGCGGCTGAAGAAGTAGCGGCCGCCTTCCTTGTAGGGCACGCTGTAGCGCTCGAAGTTCCACAGCTGGGTCAGGCGCTGGCGGATCGATTCACGTTGCGGGATCTGGGCCAGGTAGGCATGCGTGACCTGGTTCTCGGCGTCGACCCAGGCCTTGGTTTCGGCGCTGTTGGCGTCTTCCAGCCAGCGGTAGGGGTCGGCGACCTTGGTGCCGTGGTAGTCGTCGGTCTGGTCGAGCTTTTTCGCGACCGGGTAGATCAGCGGGGAACTGAGCGGGGTGCCGTTGGTAGGGCAGGTCTGGGCGATCGCGGGGGTGGTGAAGGCTGCGACCAGTGCGGCGACGAGGGTAGCGTGTCTCTTGTGCATGGGTATCTGTCGGAAACGGGATTGTTCGGCTGATGCTGTAAAGAATGATAGCGTGAATTGTTGCGCTGACAAATACCCCGTTGACGCGCCGGCCGTCATGCCATGCCTGCGGAAATGATTGAACAGCGGATACATATTTTTTGAATCAGAAATCATTTCACCGAAATCGAATATCGTGTTTTCGAAAAGACGCATCGACCACCTCGCGCTACGCATTTAAAAATTCCGCAAGCTGATGCATGGCGATTTGAGCGGCACCGGAAAAGCCGCTAGCATGATCCGCATTTCGAACGCATGAGAAGAGACGTCGTCTCGGCGTTATTGCTGCGCATTGAGATTTTGCCTATCGATATCGATTTCGTCATATCGCTGTCATCACACCTTAAAACAGCTGCCTGAATAACTCATACGAGGAATAAAATGCCGAGAACCAAAAATGCGACGAAAGCGGATCTTGACAGGGCCAGGACCAATCTGACGCTGCAGTTAAACGCCATCAAAAAATTAACCGACAAGGCCGGCAAGGAGAATAAAAAATTCCTGGAAAACCTGGAAAAAGACTTCAAGCTAACCGCGACGAAAGCTGAAGATATCTATAAACTGGCGGAATCGACGCACCAGTTTCAGGCGACGGTCGAATTTGCCGATTCCCTGAATGAATCGATCGCGAACGTGCTGGAGGCGATTGAGGCCGGACAGAGAGGCGACGTTTATGCAATAACCACGCATTCGCTCAGGAGCGTGTCGACCATCCTGAAAGGCCTGGGATCGGTCGTGTTACTGGCCGGCCCGGAAGCCATCGTCATCGCCATCCCGCTGTATCTGCTCGGCGCACTCATCGATGCCGTGACCCAACTGGTCGCTTTTTTCGCGCCGGAGGAAGAAAGCTTGCTGGATAAAATCGACCAACTCCTGCGCAAGCATGAAGGCGAAAGGGAGCTGGCCAACATGAAGGCTTCCTTCATCGCCATCATCAAGCTGCAAGAGGCATTCGGAGAGCATGGCGGCGTCTGGGAAAGCAGGAGCTGGATCGACTACGCGGATGAAATGGCAAAACACCTCGGCAACGCCATCGATCACCTTGACGTCGCCGCGTCCTGGCTTTCCAACACCGACAACCAGCAACTGGTCGAAGACTGGACAAAAGTCCTTGCGGCCTACGTCGAGTGCCAGGTGTTCCTCGATATCGTGATCACCCAAGCCTTCTTCAAAGCGTACAGCCGTGCACTGGGCAAATTGACTACGCTGGACGGTAAAGCGCTGAACCGTATCGTCGCGGAACAGGTTACGGCAATCCAGTGGTGCAAGAGCCAATACAAGCCGCTGTCCGCGGCACTCGACCGGCTTGCCTGGCCGGCCCGCAACGTCGCCCGACTGTTCAGTATCGGCGAGAACGACCGTGCCTACCATTCGACCGGTTGCATATTCAAGAAGCGGGAAACCGACTGGTCATACTGGGGTGGCTTGCACAACAATCTGACAATCCTGAGCGGGCACGAAGAACCGGCGATCATCGCGTGGTACCAGGATGGCAGCAACCTCGAATTCAATGCAGGAAAAGACTGGAAGCAGATCACCGATAAGGCCTTGTCCGGCCGCTTCCGGTCCCTGGACATCAGCGCCCTGAGCGATGCGAAATTCCTCCATACGAAGAGCCAGGATCAGGAATCTAACAAGGTCGTGGTGAATGTGCATCTGGTTCCCTACGCCATCGACGCCGAAGCAGGCACCATCGCCGTGGACCCTGTCCGCGTCGACGGCTCTGTCATGCTTCAGGGGCAGCACCTGCCTGACGGTGTCGTTCGCGGCTTCATCAGCAAGGCGAACGGGGCCATGCCAATCGTGCAGATCGCCTTTTTGACCGGGAACAAACAGGTGTTTGCGACCCGTACCGGCTTGAAGGAACAAGAGCTTCATGCAATCGGGAAGCCGCTGCCATGGTGCCGGCAAATCTTCGCGCGCGACGGCATCGTGTGGGCGATGGGAAGTCATGAAGTGGCTTGGCTGGCTTACGATGCCGAGCCCACTGATGAATGGAACAAGGTATTCCCGGACGCGGAGAAGCTGGCACTGACCGGAAACTGGGACTTCATCGATCTCGATCCGCCGGGGCCCGACGGCATGATGGTTGGCACGCTCAAGCATCAACTCCTGTTCTGGGACCAAGAAGATGGTTGGAGAAAAGGGAACGAAGACGAAGGCAACATCAGTTTCGCACTGGCCAAGCATGACCCGCACCCGTCCAGCGTACAGTTGATCGAGCTCAGGAGCGACATCGCCGAGCGCCTCGATGAATTGGCCAGGACCGTGGCCTTTCCTTTGACCGATCTCAAACCCGCCGCCGCGACGGACCAGGCCGAAAGTCCTGCCGCCGGTTGAACCGGGCCGCCGCGCATGCCGGGCCGGGTGGCCGGGCGGATGCGGCGCCGCGCGCGCCTGCACTCAACGCCGCTCGGTACTCTCCACCGTCCTCGACCTGCGCCAAGCCCGCTGCATGTCCACCGCACTGTCGATCTGCTGCGGCGACAAGCGCTGCGCCACGATCGCCTTGTTGGCGCTGGCCGCCGGGTCGCCGGCGTCGGCCGCCAGCAGCATCCACATGTAGGAACGCACGGTATCGCGTTCGACGCCGCGGCCGCTGTTGTACATGCCGCCCAGGTTGTACTGCGCCAGCGCGTGGCCCTGCTCGGCGGCCAGGCCGTACCAGTGCACGGCCTGGGCGTCGTCCTGGCGCACGCCCTGGCCGTTCGCGTACATGACGCCGAGGTTGTTCTGGGCGCTGGCGTCGCCCTGCTCGGCGGCGCGGCGGTACCAGGCGACGGCGACGGCCTCGTCGCGGCGCACGCCCTGGCCGTGGGCGTACATCACGCCCAGCGTGAACTGGGCGTTGGGGGCGCCCTGCTCGGCGGCGCTGCGGTACCAGTGCAGGGCGCGGCGCGGGTCGCGCGCGACGCCGCGGCCGTGGGCGTACATGTTGCCGAGGTTGTACTGGGCCAGCGCGTGGCCCTGCTCGGCCGCGCGCGCGTACCAGGCCAGCGCCCTGCCCTCGTCGCAGGCGCCGCCGGATGCGCCGGACAGCAACTGGCCGAGGGTGAACTGGGCGTCGGCATCGCCCTGGCGCGCGGCGCACTGCAGCCAGGTGTAGGCGGTGGGGGTGTCGTGGCCGGGGCCCTTCTCGAGCAGCGCCAGGCCGAGCAGGCGCTGGGCCGCCGGGTGGCCGCGCCCGGCGGCGCGGCGGAACCAGTTCAGCGCTTCGCCCTCGCTGCCGGCCACGCCCTGGCCGCGCCGGATCATCAGGCCCAGCTCGACCTCGGCGGCGGCATCCTCGAGCATGGCCGCCTTGCGGAACCAGGCCATGGCCAGCGCGTGGTTGACCGCCACGCCCTCGCCGTTCAGGTAGCACTCGCCGAGCAGGCGCTGGGCGCTGGCCAGGTCCTGCTCGGCCGCCTTGTAGTACCAGGCGACGGCCTGGTCGGGCGCGCGCTCGACGCCGCGGCCCTTGCGGTACAAGTCGCCCAGGTTCTGCTGGGCCGAGGCGTCGCCCTGCTCGGCCGCCAGGCCGAACCAGTAGGCGGCCATGGCTTCCGAACGGGCCACGCCGCGGCCCAGGTAGTACATGCTGCCCAGGTGGTTCTGCGCGAAGGCCAGGCGCTGGCGCGCGGCGCGCGCCAGCCACAGGCAGGCCAGGCCGTCGTCCTGGGCTACGCCGTCGCCATTGCGGTACAGGACGCCGAGGTTGAATTGCGCATAGGGATTGCCGCGCTCGGCGGCGGCGGCGAACCACGCGGCGGGCGCGGGCTCGGGATCGGGTTTCGGGCGTTGCATGTTCGGTCTCCGCAAATCCAGGCGAAACAGGCAGCGATCCGGAACAAGAAACCGGTCAGGTCAGGCGCTGCACAAATCGTAAGAATTGGCAAAAGTCTAATAAGAGCATGCCTGACGGGTTTGATGTGCAACAACTGTGAGGGGATGGACGGCGCCGAAAACCGTCCTCAAAAATCAGCGGCCCGCGCGCCGCTCCGCCGCGTATTGCCCGACGAAACCATGGACCTTGGCCGCGGCCAGCCGGTTGATCGCGACCAGCAGGTCCGGCTCGACGCGCTGCAGCCCGTAGGAACGGTTCAGGTGGCGGCCGATGTGCAGCAGCAGTTCGGCGGCCACCTCGGCGTCGGCCTCGGCGCGGTGGGCGCGGCCCTTGAAGCGGATGCCGAGCGCGCGCGTCAGCTCGCCGAGCTTGTAGCTGTCGCGGCCCGGGAACACGCGGCGCGCCAGCTTGAGCGAGCACACCAGCGCCGAATGGCGGCAATCGTGGCCCAGCAGTGCGCCCTCGGCCTTCAGGAACTTCTCGTCGAAGCTGGCGTTGTGGGCGGCCAGCGGGTCTTCGCCGATGAACTCGATCAGTTGCGGGACGATCTCGTCCACCGGCGGCGCACCGTCGACCATCTCCTGGGTGATGCCGGTGTACTGGACGATGAAGGGCGGAATCCGCACCCCGCAATTGACCAGGGAGACGAAGCGGTCGACCACACGTCCTTCGGCGATGCGCAGCGCCGCCACCTCGGTGATGCGGTCGCCCGCTTCCGGCGACAGGCCGGTGGTCTCGAAGTCGAGCATGACAATCGGGCGTTCGTACACTGCGTTTCCTTTAAGTAGACTGGGTCATCAAGCAAATTTGCGGGCCGCGTCGATCGCCAGCCCGGCGCCGATGCTGCCGAACAGGTCGCCTTCGACGCGGCGCGCGTCCGGCACGATCGCGGCGATGCGTTCGCGCAGGGCCGCGACCCCGCTCGAGCCGCCGGTGAAGAATACCGTGTCGACCTGCTCCGGCCTGACGCCCGCTTCATCGAGCAGGCGCTGGACGGTGGCGCCGATGCTGTCCACCAGCCCGGCGATCGCATCGGTGAACAGCACGCGTTCGATGCGCAGCAGCTCCGGCGGCGCCAGGCGGTCGAGCTCGAGCGTGACCTGCGGCGTGCCGGACAGGCCGATCTTGGCTTCTTCCACACGCATGGCCAGCCAGTGGCCGGCGCGTTCGTCGATCAAGTGGCGCAGGCGCTGCAGTTTCGCCGGCTCGGCGGCGTCGCGCACCAGTTCGGCCAGCTGGGCCGTGCTCTTGCGGGTGTAGGCCTGGTTGATCGTGTGCCAGGTCGCCAGGTTGAAATAATAACTGTTCGGGACCGCCGCGCCCCCGATCAGCGTGCTGCCGTAGCCGAGCAGCGGCATCACGGCGGCGAGGCTCAGGTATTTATCGAAGTCGGTGCCGCCGATGTGCACGCCGCCGGTGGCCAGGATGTCGTCGCGCCGCTCCAGGCGATTCGCGCGGTCCGGGCCCAGGCGCACCAGCGAGAAGTCCGAGGTGCCGCCGCCGATGTCGGCGATCAGGACCAGTTCCTCGCGCTCGATGCGCGATTCGTAGTCGAAGGCGGCGGCGATCGGTTCGTACTGGAAGGAGATGTCCTTGAAGCCGACCGAGCGCGCGATCTCGGCCAGCGTGTCCTCGGCCAGCTGGTCGGCGCCGGCATCGTCGTCGATGAAATACACCGGGCGGCCCAGCACCACGCTGGAGAAATCGCGCCCGGCCTGCCCTTCGGCGCGGCGCTTGAGTTCGCCGATGAAGTGGCCCAGCAGTTGGCGGAAAGGCAAGGCGCGGCCGGCGACTTCGGTCTGGCCGTCCATCAGGCTGGTGCCGAGCAGGCTCTTGAGCGAGCGCATCAGGCGGCCATCGTAGCCTTCCAGGTAATCCGCCAGCGCGGCGCGGCCGTAGCGCACGGCGTCCTCGTCGGCGTTGAAGAACACGACCGACGGCAATGTCGATTTGCCATCCTCGAGCGTGAGCAGGCTCGGTGCGCCGGGGCGGACCCAGCCGACAGTGGAATTGGAGGTGCCGAAATCGACCCCGACAGCGTTGGCCATGGATGCCTCTCGATGAAAAGGGGCGAGATGTTACCAGATTCCGGCCTCGGCCACACCCCCGTCGAGGCTGTCGCACAAGCGCCACGCCGGCCGCGCAATGCTAGAATCGCCCCAGCCATGCCCCCGGCATGGCGCATGTTCGATATCGACACCCTTTGCGCCCATGTTCCAGAC
>Ga0265780_10008060_pt1 | contig 12845 bp, 12 predicted proteins | sample P1T30metagenome_FD_192432 | JGI IMG/M metagenome (GOLD analysis project Ga0265780, IMG submission 192432) | Plant litter microbial communities from East Loma Ridge, Irvine, California - P1 T30 | ecosystem: Environmental > Terrestrial > Plant litter > Unclassified | place: USA: California...
CCAATGGCAGCTTCTTTGTCAGCCTGCCGATCGCCGTCACAGTCGTCGCTCCACATTCCGCCGCGGCATCCATCGCTCTTATGGTCTTCTTCTGGACTCCAGGATATCTCCTTGGCGCTCCTCTTGCAGGGCTGTTGATTGAAGCGACTGGTGCGGCCGACTCCACGTCGATTGAACCATACAGGGCTGCTATCTTTTACGCTGCGGGCACGGGTGTTCTCGCCACCTTCCTTGTCCTCGTCGCGCGCCTACGTTTGGACACCAAGGTTCTGAAGCGATTGTGACGAGTCTTCTTTTTAGTGGGGAACATTCACGTTTTCATGCTATCTTCATGATCGGATCATTTTCTTACACGAGCGCAAGGCGACGAAGTTGCAGGCCATCTATGTACCTGGATCAATACCGTACAACAGCTCCAATAGATGGCTTTTCACTTCTTCCTTCGCCCAACTCATTTTGATAGCGTTCTCCGCCAACTTCTGCATCTCCAAATTGGTAAATCTGCAATACCTCTTCACCACGAGCAAATTCTCCCACACCCACGTATCCTCCATAAACGCCGGGTCGTCACTCGCAATACTAATCATGATACCGGCGTCGAAGAGAGCGCGAATACGTTCAAATACCTCGTCTTTCGGTTGATGCCGAATATAACTCCAAGGACAGATCGTCATCCCAAGCCCCTTCTCTTTGATCAACGCCATAAGCTCCGCATCACCAGCAGCATTCAGCCCGTGGTCGATTCGATCCGTACCCGTGCCCGCGATACTGCATGCCACCTGCCGGATATGGTCGAGAGGATACGGCGTCCCAACATCACAATGCGCCGTAATTCGAAACCCATCCTTCCTTGCCCTCATAAAGATCTCATCAAACAGCTCAGCCGGCCTGCCAACCTCATTCGAGTCAAGCCCAATACCAATGATCACATCGCGGTAAGGAAGCGCAGCCTCGTAATGCCGCATCGCGGACTCTGGTGATTCGTCGCGCAGGAAACACATTATCCATTTGGACTTGACCTGCATTCCGCAATCAGCAATCAGCAAAGCCATATCTCTTGAAGATTGAAGAGGAACCCTCAGGGCGGGCTTACATTGAGAATCTGCTCCGCATCCCACGTCGCCTCCCTAAACCCTTGCATCATCGTCTCCCATTTCGTTCCTACACGCGTATGCCCCTGCGGATCAAAGAAAACCTCCGCATACCGCACATTCATCTCATCAGCACGCTCATAGTACGCCATAGCGAGGTCATAGTAATCCTGCTGCGTCTTCAGCACTTCAAAACCACCGTAATACGCCTCGAAGAACGAGAGCGTCTCTTCTGTGTTGTCCATGCGGTTCCCCGTACGCGGTTTCAAGGTGTCGTGGGAATCTCGCAGTTCGGCGAGTGAAGAGAAGGGTTGACCGGTTCGTGGGTTGAGGATAGTTTGGTTGTTTCGTTGTGAGAATTTCCATTTGAGATCGGCGCTGATGATGCCTTCGATGTGGATGTGCAGTTCGACTTTGGGGATGGAGGCGATGTAGGCGTCTTTTGTGGATGCGATGGAGCGTCGCAGGTCTGCTCGTTCGGCTACGGGGAGGGCATTTTCGACGTCTGTCATTTTGGTCGAAGCGTCGTATTTGGTTAGTTTGGCTTGTTAACCGGGAGAAGCAGAAGCGGCTCAAGAAGGTTGTTGTGCTAAGACTGCACTTTTGACGGCTTTGTTGATACCGCTATCACGTTCAAGTAGTTTGATATATATATACTACTTCGTGACTCATCAAACCCTTCGGCTCATCATTGACCCGATCAGGCGACTATCGCTCTGACATGTAGGACGGCAGACAGCGCACACCGATTGCTATTTGATCAAATTGCGTGTATTCTTTACCTCTAACGGAGGAGTGCTGTGTAAAAACGTTGTTGCGGTGCGACGTCCCGAAGTCTACGTCAACAGAAATGCCAAGCCTAGCAACATGGTGCCAACAAGAATCGATACGGGGAAGACAGCGGTTATCACGACGCTCCGACACTCACGAGACGAGTTAAAGATGTATCTTTTTGTTTAGCATTATGTATGTGTAGCGTTCCAACGTTAAGATAAATATATACAGGAGATTAGTCTATAACATAGCAAACATCCAACGGCGCGCGCGCCCCGATGATCTACAAAGCCCAAGCAACAGCACCGAAGACAACCGCCATAACACCGCCAGCAACACGGTCAACGGCAGCAGCACCAGTAAACTGAGCAGGACCAGATGAAGTCGCGTTGGCAGGGCCAGTAGGCATAGCACCAGTTCCCGTAGGCACCATAGTCATAGTACCGTTGACCATATGCGGGGGCACAATACCAGAGGGCATATGTTCCATCGTGCCAGACGGCATAGGCGCCACCGATCCGGTCATTGTGCTAGCAGCAGGCATAACATCCATCGACGTGGAGGACATAACAGGAAACTCGCTGGAAGGCTTGAAACCCCTGCAAAGCCCGCCACTGCAAATGTTATACGCACACTGATCATCGCTGCTGCACTCAGCGTTGAAGTTTCCGCATCGCGCAATGAGCATGGCGTTGCTAGCCCAGCACTGCACGCCATTGGCACACTGGTCTGGCTTGACATAGGGATTGCAGTCCGCGCCGAGGGGCAATGAGCCCGCGGGAGCAACGACGGTGGGTGAGGGCGCGGGCTGAGGGCCCTGGTTGGTGGGTGTGACGGCGCCGCTGGTGGGCATTGCTGACGCCGAGGACGCGGGCGAAGATGAGGCGAGGAAGCCGTTGCAGAGGCCGTCGGACAGGTTGCACGTGTTGTAGGCGCATTGCTCGTCGCGGGTGCATGAGGCTTGGAAGTTGCCGCAGACGGGGATGAGGCCCGAGTTTACGGCGTAGCAGTTGGCGCCGAGGGCGCAGGGAACGCCACCGGGTGTGCAGTTTGAGCCGACGGGGATGGTGGTGCCTGTGGGGGATGCGGCGGCGGGTGTGGAGGTTGTTTGCGCTGAGGCGAGGGTCGCGGCTGCGGCGATGGTGAAGATGGTGTAACGCATTTTAGTTGCTGTTGTTGTGGATAGTGCTTCGTGAAGTGAGTGGTGTTGAGATGCTGCAAAGAACGAAGCGAGTGTCGTATGTTTGTGAAGATGTGGTGATGTTGTGATGGAGATGAGAATGATGCGAACGAGGGTAAGACTATATACTCATAGTCCTCGTGTTGTTGCGTGGTTTAAGCTGTCGTACCTGGACGACGATAGTTCAGCTAGCACCTAGCGCTCGTAACCAGCCTCCCAATTCGCCACAAGGTGCCGGTTACACGGGGCTACCGCGAATGACGATGTCCAAAGAGCCGAAGCTATCTCCGCACTTGACACGCGTCCGTGCTTGAAAGCTTGAATAGAATATTTTTGGACCTTCTAGCGTTGTATAGCGTCGTCGGGATGTTGCATCTCGGTCGCTCGGAGTGGCGCCGATGTGAGCCGCAGTGGCCGCGTCGCTCCGACCGAACGTTGGCGCATCATCATCCTTTTCGTTGGAGGGTCTCGACTTTGCGACTTGAGTACAGTCCACGCAATGTGAGGCGCGTCTTCTTTGCTAGGTGCTCTGGCATGCGCAATGCTCTACACAAGTGACGAGACGGTTGCGAGCGAGTAAGACTTGGAGCTGGTCATCTGCGCGGGCCGCCAAAATGCGGAGTTCAATGCGCTCGCCGATCATCCCAATCCTTTGGCCCACTCTCCCAGCCATCTTCCCTGAACACCAGACATCTTGGACTACCATCGTCATCAGTCCATGCTCTGAACATGCCTCCACAGTTAAAGTCTTGTACTACTGTTGCTTTGCTACCAACAAGTTCTATGCCGATGATACCGCCGGTGCCCTCATGTGTTGCGCCCCAACGGTCTCCAGCAGATCGTTGAAGCTCACCGTCAGGTCCTGCCATCCACGTTGTTGCGCTGGAAAGCGATGAGCCCGAGAACCTTGATCTGGCAACTGTAGTGCGAGCTGCGCACGTGCGAAGGAACGAGTCGCCGTTGCCGGTCCCTGAGAGACCCACGGCGTGGCGCGTCGACACGGGCTTCTCGTATGGCTGTGCTGGCGATGATGCAGTTTCTCGTGTCGAGGGTGATCCAAGCAAAGGTAGACAGTCGCCCACTATCCCACGTATATCGCCTCGTGATAGTTTGTCGATCGGCGAGGCGACACAGGCAGGAGGCTGGTACAACATCTGCGGTCCAGCAGCCTTCTCGTCGTGCCACTCCTCAGCCCAGAACCCCGCACCGATGGTCGGCGTATCTCCAATACGCCCAGGAACTTTGTTCGTCAACCCACCTGTCGATGTTGCCGTACAGACGGTACCGAAGCTGTCAACAACGACCGCGCCACACGTTCCAAGCGGGATGTAGTTCTCCTTCTCCCAGTCGCTCATGGCGTCGATGCTGACGCCTATCTTCGCCTTCTTCGCGTCTTCCGCAAGGCCGCGTCGATGTTCATCCCATCTCTTCTGGGTGAAGAAGTAGCTTGGGTCCACGATGTCAAGCCCCCACCTCTTGGCGAGTCCCTCTACGAACTCTCCGCTATATTGGCAGTGGTCGGCTGCACCACCGCCATCTGCTTCTTCGCCTTTAATAAGCAGCTCTCTCGCCAGCTTGATGGGGTTCTTGACGTGGCTGAGCAGCATACATCCGACGCCTCGTTTCTTATAGCCGTTCGAAACCATGATGCTGCATTCGAGTTCGTTCTTGCCTTCGCGCGTGAAGACTGCGCCTTTGCCGGAGTTGTACAGCGGGTCATCTTCCAGAAGCGTGACGGCATAGGTTGCGACGTCTAGCGCTGTGGATCCTGGTTTGCGAAGAAGCTCCTCTGCTTTCTCGAGGATGTTGAGAAGCGAGGCGCGGTACACATCGTAGCGTTCACGCGGAATCGAGGTGCGCGTTAGATTGCCCGCACCACCATGGATGATGATGCGGGGCTTCACATGAGCGCTCGCACCCGCGGACGCAGCCCGCTTCTCGGTCATAGTATCTAGCTGGCTGTTGTTGAAGTATCCTGGATTGTGCACTGTGATGTTGGCGATAATGCCTGCGCGTGTGGACGGATGGGTGCCTGAGGCGTCGGGTTAGACCGGTGAGATAGCGCTAACCAAGGGTGGGTTAGCGTATGTTTGCTGTGCCACCTTCCAAGTCTTCTCGCGATGTGATCTTCGTCGTTGCCTTGCCCCTCATCATGGGCGCGCCTTCCCATACCTCAGTAATCTCAGCTTCGTCCTAAATCAAAACTCTGCCGCATGCGACCGGCTTCGACAACACCGGTTATGGCATTCATCATCCGCTGTCGAATATACATCGGCTGAGACGTTGTTCAGCCCCGTGGACGACATCGTGTTGGACGACGCTCCATCGCAAGTATGCGGCTTCTCAACACCTTCACGTTAGAGGTGCAGGAATTTCTGGAAAGCCGAGTGCCCGAGTACGTCATCCTTTCCCACACTTGGAGGGAGGAGGAAGTTACTCTTCAAGATCTTTTGTCTGGCATAGCACCAACGAAGAAAGGCTATGCAAAGCTCACGGGCTGTTGCAAAAAAGCCAAAGACGATGGTTTTGCATATTGTTGGATCGACACTTGTTGTATCGATAAAACCTCAAGCGCTGAGTTATCCGAGGCTATTAACTCCATGTACCAATGGTACAAGAACGCGTGCATCTGCTACGCATACCTAGAGGATGTTCGCCAGGACCACGAAACAGACGATTTCAGAGACTTTCGCAATTCGAAATGGTTTACACGAGGGTGGACATTACAGGAGCTTATCGCGCCTCCAATCGTGGAGTTTTATGACGCTCTCTGGTCAGACATCGGGACGCGCACCAGCCTTCAACCCCGGCTAACGTACCTTACTGGGATCGACCGGGACGTACTCACTGGTGGAGATCCCCTTCGCTATGCGGTCGCCGTAAGGCTGTCGTGGGCAGCAAATCGGCAGACTAGTCGGTTGGAGGATAGGGCATACTGTCTTTTTGGAATACTCGGTGTGAACATGCCCCTTCTTTATGGCGAAGGCAAACGCGCGTTTCGGCGCCTTCAAGAGGAGATGCTTCGGGTTGACGAAGACTACACTCTGTTTGCCTGGGACACACTCTTACCGAGAGAAAGCCTTCTAGCCAGTTCGCCGTCGGATTTCGAAACCTTTACACCGGTGCTGAATCTTGTCTCTGCGGAGCTAGCAGATGGGGGAAAGATCGTACTTCGCGATAATTTGTCCAAGACTTGCTTCTCCGCACTTCCACCCCCCGAAGATCACTCCCCTCCCCGCCTTACCAGCCGTGGTTGCCATCTGAGTCTACCTCTATTTCATTATGAGGAAAAATCGTGGTACGGCTGCCTTGCGTGCTTGGAACGTCCAAAATCTGATAGCCTTCTCTTATGCGTAATGCTGCGTCAAAATCAAGGCAGCGAGTATCGATTTGAGACAGATTGGGATACCGAGGGGGAACAAAGTACCCTTATCCTCCTTCCTACGAGTACTATCAAAGACTTTCGGTACACTTCTATCTACGTGATCACATCGATTGACGACGACCATTCAGATATGTCCACCTCTAGGACCCAAGACGAAGGCTATTCTATGGTGCGCGTCGCGATAAAGCCTACACTACGCTCCGAGATTGCGCGGTTCTCATTTGGTGATAGCGCGCAGTCAACCATTGATCTACCGGACTGGAGTTCGGACCGGGAACACACAAGTAGCGGTACTACTGGTAATACAGCTAGACAGCTGCCTACTGAGGAACCGTACACCGGACGCGAAAACAGCGTTTTCGAGTTCAACTTCGACCTTAAGGTCGGTCTAACACTAAGAACCTTCGTTTACGTACGCGTGAATCAGAATCCTTATCTTTCCGCTGATATCATACAATGCATTGGTAAGTTAGACGCTAGGCCAGCTCGACTACTGCGACCTTCGGACATAATACTACCACCACTATACGTAACGCCACCACATTTACCACGAGGTCTACCACCACAGCCAAAGCCGGATCACGCTCTCGATCGTAAAGTTGTTCAAATCCAGCAACCAGAAGGCGGAAAAGACTTCAAATGGTCGATCCGCTTATCCATACGGCGTGTAGCTTCAACGCCTCTTGAGCCCAGTGCAAAGCAGTACGTGCTTACACTCGATAAAGAACGATCATTGACTTCGGAGGGCGGTACTACCGCGTGAAACAAACTTCATCGTTCTCCATCTCGACCTGGAGAGGTTATCAGCTAGCACTACTGAGTGGGACGGGGTTTGCTTGCGAGTCGACGAAACCTCTACCTGTTCCTGGAGAAGGATCGAACACCCACACAAACCAAATACCCCCGAATTCGAGATTGTAGTCTACAGCGCAGCAGTTCAATTGCCCTCTTGTATGAAGTATTCGATTCGCAAAGATATGGGCACAAAGAATCTCGAGTATATAAGGATAACTTCACTTCGATCCCTCATGTCAGCGTATTCCCATCCGCACCCCCAACCCCCTCATCAACCCCCGTCCTCTCAACCTCCACCCCCTCCTTCCTCTCCCTCACGCTCTCCACCACCCCCGCCGGCCCCTCATACCCAATAGCCTTCAACCACTCCGGATCAATATTCTCCACCGCCAAATACGGACTAACATCCGCCTCGGGAAACAACTTATTCCGCATCGCATACCCCATACCGAGATGCGCCCAAGGATTCTTATGCATATACTCAATCTCAAAATCTTCATACCGCGGCGTCTCAATAACCTCGGCATATTGGTTCGAGGAGCCGGGCCAAACGGCGTTGACCCGCCCGGTCTCGTTGTTCTTGTACCAGGATCTGCAGCTGCCTTTCCAGACGGTGTGTTTGATCCATTCCTGGGCGTGCTCGTTGAAGGCGTCGGTGATGGATTGGCGGGGCACCCAGGATTTGATGTGGTCGCGTTGCATCTTTTTGATTATCTGGATGGTGTATTCTGCGACTGCGAGGAGGGGGCCGGTGACGGACCCGTTCTCGACGGGCCAGGTTGGGCCGACGAACATGAGCCAGTTGGGCATGTCCGGGCAGGCGAGGCCGAGGTAGCCTTCGGGTTCGTACTTCCATTTTTCGTAGAGGTCGACGCCGTTGCGGCCGATTATGGGGAAGCGGGGCCGGTAGGTTACGTCGAAGCCGGTGGCGCAGACTATGGTGTCGACGGGGCGCTCGATGCCGTCTGCGCCGACGACGCCGGTCTCGGTGATCTCGTTTACGGCGGTGAAGTGCACGTCGACGTTTGGCTCTTGGATGGCTTTCATGTAGGGGTCGCCTGGGGTTATGCGACGGCCTGCAGGGAGTCAGTTCTGGGTCTTATCTTCACTACTAAAGGCAACTTACATCCAACCTCAAACTTCGGGGTGAATCCCTCCAAGAGTCGCTCATCCTTCAGAAACTCTTTCATCCTCTCCCTGAACAACTCTTGCGCACCCTTCTGCGCTTCACTTCCAGCGTAGAACGCGCCCCACAACCCGTTGACCTGGTTTTCGATATCTTTGGCATGCGCAACGAGCTTACGTGGATCTTTCCGGAACTCATCGCGCTCTTCTTGCGAGTACTCCTTGTTCTGGCCGTAGTTGTTCGCGATTTGAACGAACCAGACTCCGGTTCGGACGAAGATATCCATGTGCTTTACATGTGGTTGCATAGTCGGTACGGTCTGAATGGAAGAAGCGCCAGATCCAATGACCGCCACGCGATCATCCTTCCACTGCTCACTTTGATAGTCCTTCGGCCATGTCGCGGTGTGCACGATGCGACCCTTGAAGCTGTTGATGCCTTTGATACCAGGCCACTTGTAGTTGTTCAAGATGCCGGAGGCGTAGAGAAGAAGATCGCACTCCTCTTCGAACTCTCGTTCTTCACCGGAAGATGATTTCTGGCGGAGCGTGATCTTCCACTTGCCGACGTCGTCTTGCCACTCGGCTCGTACGGCTTCGGTGTTGAATGTCATGTACTTGCGCAGGTCGAATACATCGCAGACCTTCTCGAGGTACTTTTGGATGTCTGGTGCGTAGGAGAAGAAGCGCGGCCAGTCTGGGTTGAGGGCGAAGTTGAGGGTGTAGGCATGCGATGGGATGTCGCAGGCGCAACCTGCAACAGTCAGCCCACTCACGCGACGATTCACTAGTGTCTGTACCTGGATACCTGTTCTCGAGCCATGTTCCTCCTAGAGTAGCATTCTTCTCGTAGATGACATGCTCGACGTTCTGCGTGTGTTTCTGTATCTGGTATGCCATTTGAATGCCAGACAAGCCGGCTCCAATAGTCAACACCTTCAGCTTTCGAGAGGAAGGGTCCTGGAAGATGATCAGTCTTTTTGCTAGAAGCTAAGGGGTATTGGAACACACATTATAGACGATGTCAGGGACGTTGTAGCCGCCAGATCCAGGCGCTGAGTAATCCCATTGTTTGCCGCTGCCCATCGTGTTCAGATCTGGCGCCATCTTCGGGGCTATGATACGACGAAAGACTGTGAAGAAGGTCGTGGATCTTTTAGAGACTGATGGAGGAGCAAAGTGCAACTGAAAGCATCATAAATTTATAGATCGACACCGGGTACATGTCATGTCACATTACAGCGGGCAACGGGCGTCGGGCGTATTAGTCGCCAATGCTGACAGCTGTGCGTGACCCAAAGCTGCTCCGTGGAGGACGATTTAGTAGGACAGCATACACCGGGGCGAAGGGTCACAGCCGCAACGTTGACCTGTGATTGATAGTCTAGTGAATACTGTGCGGGGTTGTTGCGGGGTACTACATTTCCGAGGTCGTTAACTAATGAAAGGAGCAAATGACACTCCGGGTAAGGCGTCCAGAAGGAAATGTTCCTGGTCTTATCTGCTTCATCAGCGTGTGCAATTGTTGTACGTGATGACCAAGTTGTTGTACATGGATGACCAAGGTGTCGGCCGAGCTAGGCTTCGACGTGTGGTTGCAGAATCGTGATGCGTTTATTTGTGCTGTTACCACGGTGAGCAGCATGTTCATCTCGTACGAGGGACGAATGCAACACATGCGCTGCGGTATACATAACGAACCAGAGTGTATTTTAGCTTGATGGTCTCGACGCGCTCGAACAAGCATGTCTCTCTGCGCGTCGCCAAGTTGTTTCTGTCGCGTGCAACCCACGCGCATAAACGCGGTATCTCGCATCCTCGCTATGCCACCGGTGTAGCGATAACATGGCATCCAAAGCACGGATTAGTTGCTTCACTGCTGGTATTCGCAACCTTCTTGATAAGACACTCGCATCACACTCCATAACCGATGGAGATGAACATGCAATGCCTATGGCGAAGGATGCAGGTGCCTAGACGTGACACGACCGTGCACGCCTTAGCGCGCTACGCCCCGCAAGGACGTCATCGCGGTACACCTTCCCCAACAACCCAGCAACACCATGAACGCACCAGTGGGACCAGGACAGCCGCTCCGATCCCTCCCTCTAACAACAAGACGTATCGATATCCAAAGTTACTTTACAGCATTGACAGGCCGCAGGGCTGATTTCCCCACGACGTTCGCGGTAGACACTACGCGACGGGAGCTACTTCGGTGCGTACCTAGGTAACAGGGTAGACTAACAGCGCGTCGGAATTAACACGCTACCAGAGCCATCCAAACGCGGCACTACATAGCGGACTGCATAAGAAAAGTTCGCAAGAAGATTCAAAAGTCCGTTGATAAAGCTGGAGAAGGCGCCAGCTGGGATGAATGCTACAAGCCTGTTCATAAGTATCTGTGTTTTAGCTCTGCGCAGACAAGGGCGTATAATTCAGCCACGGAGTAAGATAAGTCGCGATTGAATCTGCCTGACAGTGATATTAATACGTGATATAGGGACCTTAATCGTGCTGTCTATGACTATGGCGCATTATCTTGCCGGTTACTCACCATGGAGATCATCCATCATCTACCGGAAGATATCAGAAGTCAAATCGCTGGATACTTGACGGACGAAGAAAGGCCAGTCGTACTGGGCGCACCGGCAATTGTGTCTGATCAGACTTCTACGAATAGACTCACCGTCCGGGACGCGCTAGCGAACATGGTGACTGATCGCCGCAAACACCATCTCAACTGGAAGTACATGGGCTACATGACCCACCACGTCGCAACGACCTGGTTCCGCATCAACACCTTCCTCATCCACGACTCTGTAGCGTTGGACACTTTCTTCCGCGACATCTGGCTCGGCGACACAGTCTTTCCCAGTATCGTACCTGCGGAGCACTTGGGCCGGTTGCACGTCGTGTTGCGGGGTGACATGAAAGACTACGAGCCTCAGAAACGTGAATGTACGGGAAGGACTCTGTGCATAAGGCCTGCGAGGCCCGCGGACGTGTTTAGCGAGCATCTTGCGCTAGTGCTCAAGATGAAGAGACTCCGTGGGTTTAGACTGCATGCTATGATCGAGGCGTCCGAGCTGGAGAGAGTTGAGAAGATTCTGAGCGCGGTGAGGGGTGTGAGGGCGAGACTGATGAGTGCAGGTGTGAGAGTACGGTTTACTTGGGGGAGCGAGGAGCTGGATGGGTATTTCAGGGAACTGCAGAAGATTGGGGTGTGAAGTAGCGATCTTATTGGGCGACAGTGCCTTTGGGGTCGGTGGACGACTACCGCTCTAGTCCAATAAGACCCTCTACTTCTTGCGCAATCTTAGCAAACGCCATAGCACGCTCACCCTCCGGTTCCGCTACTACAGTCGGCTTCCCACGATTAGCATCATCGCTGATACTAGCATGTAACGGAATCTCGCCTAGCACGTTCAAATCGTACTTCTCACACATAGCTCTGATCTTATTCATATTCCCAAACACTTCATGCACGTCTCCGCAACCCGGGCATTTGAAGCCCGCCATATTGCACACCAGACCCAGTAGCTTCACGTCGACTTTGCGGAAGAGTTCGACGCCCTTCACCGCGTCTTTGAGCGACAGATCCTGGGGCGTCGAAACAATGAGCGCGCCGTCTAGGATGAGCTGCTGGGTGATTGTGAGTTGGACGTCGCCAGTGCCGGGTGGCATGTCGAGGACTAGGACGTCTAGACCGCCCCACTCGACTTCGTGGAGGAGTTGCTGCAGGGCTTTCATGACCATGAGACCGCGCCATGCTACTGGTGAGGATTCTGGGATGAGGTAGCCCATTGACATGGACTTTAGGCCGTAGTTGGAGAGGGGGAGTAGTTGGTTGTCTGGGCTGTGGGATTAGAGGTTGATGGAAAGCTGAGTTGGTGTGAGAACTGACTGGATGAAAGTCGAGGTTCGCCAGATAGATTGAGTAAAGTTGGTATTGACGGGCCAAAGATGTCGGTATCGAGGATACCGGCTTTGTAACCACGACGCGCAAAACTTAGGGCGAGGTTTACTATGATTGCGACTTAGTATTTCGATATTGGTCGTGTCTTGAATGGCAAGATATACCAGCAATAGTACTCTTCCCAACGCCACCTTTTGCGGATGAGACAGCAATCACTTTCTTCACATCTTTGATATTCCGCTTCTGTGGCAAGCCTCGCTGCATCCGCGGCATCTGCGGAGGCGCGCCTGAGCGCGGAAGACCCTGCGCTCGCCATCAGCTATTGCACATTCATGTACCCTAGCATGTAACATACAAGAGGGTTCTCATGCTGCAGGCATCGCAACGTCGAGAACAATCGTGGTTTCAGCATCGTCGTGGTAGAGACGGGGGTTGCGGAGTTGATGGCGGAGGTGACGCGCATCGGCGTTTCATTTAGCCGATGTCATTGAACTTTTTTGTGGGGCACAGAGTGAACTTTCTCTTCCGACGCGCTTCACCAGCACCAACAACACCAAACCGCTTGTACACTATGGG
>Ga0265780_10008061_pt1 | contig 12843 bp, 13 predicted proteins | sample P1T30metagenome_FD_192432 | JGI IMG/M metagenome (GOLD analysis project Ga0265780, IMG submission 192432) | Plant litter microbial communities from East Loma Ridge, Irvine, California - P1 T30 | ecosystem: Environmental > Terrestrial > Plant litter > Unclassified | place: USA: California...
AGCCGCAAATGGATCCAGGGCGGCATGAAGCAGGATGCCGAGAAGCAAAAGTAAGTTATTTTTGCGTATTCCAAATGACGACAGACGACCGCTCGTCATAGTGAAGGTCCTTGGGCATGAGGGTGCTTCGTGTGAGAGTTACCGGGACTTGAGGAGCGGACAAGCAACCTTGAAACCCTTGATGTGTAGCCAATCGCATCCGAGGATTCTGTGTGCTTGACCAATCGGATCAAGTCAAATTAGAGTCTACCTAGCGCACCATGAACCCGAATCCGAACTCTGTCACAATCGTCCTAGACGGCGCACACTTTCACGCCAACTAACACCCTCAAGTTCCAGACTATAAACAGCATTGCGCCACCATCGCATCACTGCAGGTACCATCTACAAAACGCCAAACAAGTCAGGGTGGACCTGCACCATTCCCACTGCTCGTTCGTGAATATGACCCACTTGGAACTTTTACATCTTGGCATTTTCTCGCGTGAGCTCGGGTGAGTTTCAAGACCATTCATCATTTTACTTAGTCATAGAACGACACCATAACTCTAAGCCCGAAAGGTGAAGTCTATGCGGCCTGCCAAGATTGTCAACAAAGTAGGGAATATCCAGGTTTGCAAGCTTGGTTGCGTAATACTCAGTCATCAGGGGTGTAACTTAAGAAATGATGGATGGAAAGTGGCGGGCTCATCACGGTTGACGGGACATTACACTAGTACAATACTAGTGTCTGTTCGCGAGGTCAGGCCCGTTGATCCCGTATAACACCGCGAACGCTCCGATTGCTGTCAAGTTGCATATTTGTTTGTCTGAAACGTTCGAGAAGGGTGTCCCAAGACTTTGTTGGAGCCCGGGAAACTGCCCGTACGGTGTCGGAGCTGAGGAACGCTTGCTTGCTCGCGATCGTAGAGCTGGGTAGCCTAGTGTGAAGCCGGCTGTCCCCAGAGTACGCTACCACCAAGTGCCGATGCAGCTGCACTCAGATACTTGAAAAACAAAAGGACCTAATGGCAGCTTGTGTGCTAACGCTCACCGTCAGTCTGGGCCCAACAGACAGATCTAGTGTCTGTTAATCGCTAGAGGGACCAAGCGTTTGTGACAGTGTCTGCCACGCGCATGGGCTGGTGCCTACCGCTCAGGTGGCTGGAAAGATCCGGACGGCATCGCCTGTTGCCGTGACGGTGGGCATGCGGTGACACCCGCTCGAAACTTGGAAACTCAGCCATGGACTCAGCCATCGAGCGAGGGATCAGAGATTGCCTCAGAAAGAACGCGCGCCTAGGCATGGTTGAATCTTACTCGTCTCAAAGACATCAGAGCTTCCTGTGTGCCGGGAGCATCAGCTCACCCGGCCTATCCGTGAATGGGAGGACATAACCACGGGTACGGAACACGTCGCCTCCCGGTATCATTACACAGGGGCTCGAAGAAGGATCAGTCGTGTTCCCAGAGCAAGTGCGAGGGCTGCTGACTGGTTTGATGAAGGGCGAACACGCAGTGTTTATCACTTCAGGGGAGCATGTATATCGCCCCGGGTTTGTGCAGAGCACCTGCATCTCACCCATAGTGGTGCCTGCACCTGTATCAGCAGGACGGACTATTTTGAGCCACCAACAGGCGTGGCCCCTTTCATCAGTTATTCCTCCATGCAGCATGCGTCAGACTTGCGTCCCGCAACACCATCAGTCCATTCCCCAGTCTGATATTCTCCCCGCATTATTGCTCGATCAGCTGCAGGCTGCATGATCGCACGCTGCTCTGCGACGGCGGCAACGACGGTTAGGCTCGCTAGAATGAGCCGGTTAAGCCTCAAGGGTCTGAGGAAGCCTGATGCCCCAGCTGTGAGGTTTCGAGCCGTAGCTGTTATACTACGGCTATTTCGCCTCTGCCATAGCCGACGCGGTAGGCGGCGCCCCCGCAGAGCTGTCACGGATCGATCTCAACGGTGAACATCGCACCTCCTAGAGTATAGTCGAGCGAAGCGGGTCATAAGATTTACAGGGCAGACAAGCATCGTCTTTGCGAAGCGGGTGGACCGTCCGTTCAGCCGACGCTGTCAGTTCCCCAGGTTTGGTGTAGGCCACGTTCCCGGCTTCACTGGTTGGAAAATCTGGGGTACATGACAGAGGCAGGTCCTGCTGCATGCCATAGTACCTAACTAGCGAGTCTGAGTTCCAGCTCATATTGCTCAGGAGTATATAGTCTGGGGATGGTCATAGTGAACTCAACTGCGCTTGATCACGAGTGTCCCGGTGTTGAAGCCTTGATCTAGCAGTAAGTACAGTATGCACTGAACACGTCTCCCGCCCATATTGAACAACCTCTGTGTGTGGCTGGAATAATGTCGTTCCATATTACAGGAAAGGAGCAAAAATTCAGCAAATACGTGCGGGGATCCGGTCTGTGAGTGGTGAATAAGCCAGGGCGAGTGAAGCGTCGCAAGCTGGCAACAAGCCTTGAGGCCTCGAACTGTCGAACTGCATGAGCAGACGCAGTCGCCAAACTGCAATCCAAACCCATCTTTTGTGGGGAAACATGGCTTTCAATAGATTATGATCCGGACAATTGCGTTCATGAGTACAATGTGAGTGGGATCCTGCATCAGCTTGACTCTTACAGAGATAGGAAGGCCAAAGCTGTATGGTCACACGTCTCGGGGCTTGACACAAAGAGGATGAGCTTTGGCGCCTGTCTGCAGGCGAGAGGACCCAGAAGGCACAGATTGGTCATCTTGTCGAAGCCAGAGTGAAGGGGCCCTGCCCTTATGCATGTTCATTGTGCGGGCCCTCGCACTGGAACTTGCAGATGTATTGCGGGCCCCCCTCGTGGTCGCAACGCGCAGCCTCTCAGAATGAAGCAATCTTACTGTCTACCTGTAGGGCCGGAGAAGTCAACACTTCAGTGGTGGTGCAGCATCTGATATTCTGCGAGGCTGCAAGCTAGTTCAACGGGCCGGCAGGCGCTGCCCTCGTCTTGGTGTGGATCAAACTCTCAGTATGTGACGACAAAATTGGGCAGAATTATGAAGATCGTTGGCACGGAGCCAGGGAGCAGTGCCATCCCTTTCCATCGGCCAACGGTTTCAGCTGAGGAGAGTTTTGTTCAACGGATGGCGCCCACGTGGGTCTGATGACCCAGCTGCAAGACTCTGACGAACTGGTCAAGACACCCGAGGAGGCTTCCAAGTTTGAGTCTTCGAGAACTTGCCGTGTAGCGCGTACCTGAGATAAGCGCAGGATGCCTGGATAGTCTCCGTTCGATGAAGTTATAAGCGGATCCAATGTTGGACTTTTGGTTCCAGAGCTATTGCGGCCAGTTCATTAGTCGTTGGACCGTTCACGTTGTTGGTGTGCTGGCAGAAGGATTATACGGCCAGTTCGCGGTGTTCCGCATATAGACGAAAAACGGTGACGTTGGGCCGACCACATATCGGAGGTGGGTTTGCAGGCACTACAACGTCGCTTAGAGGCCCTAGGACTGCTCGGCTTCTCCTGCATGGCGGGGACCGCGAAGCCACATAACAAAGTTTGGCCAAAATCCACCGACACACCTAGCTCACGCTTCAACCAACGTAGCTGTCGCGGTGTGCGCTCGAATACTCGTGTTAGCAGCCCGGCGACGCTCAGTACTAATGACTCCTTTGTGGATACTGAAATATAAGCTTGTCCGCGGGTCGAGACTCACGCACGCTCCTTCAAGGGAGTGGGACCGGGTGTGGATATCATTGGGCGTAGCGCAAAGGTCGTGCCATGCCTTCACGAGAAGATCGTTGTCGGTATCAGGTATCGGGTTTCAGATGCCATGGCAGCGTGCATATTTTTGACGTTCTGACGTCTGGTCCTTGACGGGCAAGGGCACGCCAATGATGTCCAGGTACCATGAAACGGGACGGAAGCCGTTTCAGCAGATGAGGGCATTCCAAACCAGCAGCGCTCCCAATGTGGCGCGCCAAATATCGGCGAAGGGGGGCTATAGCGGGCGCGTTAAGATGATACCTCCGACACGCATGTTGCGCAAGAGCTTCGGGGTCTTATTCATGGTCAGGCGCTACAAGCCACAACCTGGAGAAAGTGCCAGGAGGTATTGGTAGTCGGCGCAGGCAAGGATTGGCGGGAAGCTGACGTGCGGTGTGAACTTCGAAGAAGCGGGGCTCTCTGCGGTTCGCTCCTAGCGCCGACGCTGCGCAGCGCATCTCCCACCGGCTAATTTGTATTTAGCCATGCTCGAATCATGCGGTAGGATTTTCTGACCCTTGCTACGGTCCCCTGCTACGGTGTTCCTGACCCTTGCCACGTCTTGCCCCAGAGCCTGGTTGCCGTAGCCAATGGGTCGTAGCTTTCATACATCCATGAATGCTCGAATTAAACATTGCGTCTTCTGATATTGCTCTCCAGTTGATCTCGCTTCTCGAAGCCCGCGTGGACGCATGGAATCTTCAAGCCACAGATCGTCACACTGACCCTTGGAATCGTCTTTGCAGCTTAGGACATTTCACAGTCGGGGTGTACCCTCGGCACCCAAAGCTTTGTCGGAGGCCCACATATGCTCCCCAAGTATCGCATGACCCGTGGTCGTCCCCAGATTTCCGGCAACCGACTCCTTCGTCCTCAAGTACTCCCGCGACGTCACCCGCGTGCACAAACTGCCGTTCCCTCGCAAATCGCTGCTCTCGAATTGAGTCGCCACATTGGAACAAAGTAGTACGTCGGCCGTGTTTGGTGGGGGCCGTCTGATGCTGATCTTATGTAGGGACAACGGCGGCCGGTTGAAGTCATAGTCGTCATCCCAACTCACAGACGCAACCATGGAGACCACAACAGCAGAGACACCCAAGCTTGAACGTCGTGGCTCGGCACCCGTGAAGCGAAGAGTGAGCCGAGCATGCGATCATTGCCATCGAATGAGAACAAGATGCAACGGCCAAGCTCCGTGTTCGCGCTGCATAGAGCTCGAGTACGTCTGCCAGTACAACCGCGAAAAGAAACGACGCGGAAAAGTAAGCACCTCCAACCATCAACAACCTTGTCCCTCAACGTGAAGCATTCGGTATCGCGTGTATATCGCGCATATGAAGTGCATCGAGTAGCTAACGAGTCGCAGGTCCCGAGGCACATCCAGAAGCAGCGAGAAGAGGCAGCTGCCAGTGGTAGTCCGCAAACCCCCAATGGAATTTCGAGTTATTACGAGAGGCCCGGCGTAATGGCAGAGATGGACGAAGATGTTTGGTCGCAGTCTGAAGCAACACCAGTTGTACAACATTTCCCAGCCGGCAAAGGTGGTCTGCCTGCAGGTGACTGGCAAGCTCTGAACCCTGGCACGACATTCGATCCACCTGTCAACCACATGATGATCGACCCATTGCTTCTTGGTTCTGGTGCTGCGTACCCGGCAATGCATGCCGAGATGCCTCGCGAAGAGCTGATGTACGCCATGAACGGTACGTACGATGGCCGAGCTCGGAGTGCTTCACAGAACTCCCAGTCTGTGTACATGTCTCGTTTGTCTCGTATGTTACTTGAAACCCTCCCAGCGTATCTGCGATACGTGGTATATTAGCAGCGCCGCTGACAGTCACAGGCATGCACCTTATTCCTGGTCCTAATGGTACACCGGTTTCGATCCCTCCGGAGTACGCCAACATGACGTATCCAATGCAGTACCAAGCAACAGGAAGGCAATCGTCTCCACACAGCTATGGTTCTGTAGACACCGGATCACCACAGTCTGGAGTGAGCGCGAACTCCTCCCAGAACGGCGCCGCCATCGCCGCTTGCAGATACCCTGTTTTGGGGCCACTACTACCCCACCTAGGACCGATACTCAATGTCACCACCGCATGCGATCTCCTCGAATTCTACTTCCAAAGTTCCTCGTCGGTATTCATGGAACCGGTTTCGCCGTACATTCTCGGATCCGTTTTCAGGAAGCGAAGTTTCCTCCGACAACACAAGCCCAGGAAATGCAGCCCCGCTCTGTTATCAAGCATGCTATGGGTCGCTGCCCAGACGAGTGAAGCGAGCTATCTGACATCTTCGCCGTCTGCCAGAGCTATCATCAGCCAGAAGCTGTGGAAGCTTACAGTAGATCTGCTCAAGCCTCTTGTCCACTCTCCATCTTCTCACGGTTTCGCTCCTGGACCTGGCTTGACATCTGCCGCACACGACGCTTTCGGGGTTGACCGAGCTATAGGACGATACGATGGAAGACCCGACGGAGCAATGCCACCCACCAGCACCCTGGATGATGTCGCTACGTACATCAACCTAGGAGTCGTGACGTCCGCGAGCGAATACAAAGCGGCTTCTTTGCGGTGGTGGAACGCGGCATGGTCGCTGGCTCGAGAACTAAAATTAGGCCGAGAACTGCCACAAGGACCTGTGAAAGAGCGAGAGACAGCTGCAACAGAGAAGGAGATTGAGGCGGGTATGCCGGAAGGCGCCAGCGCGCAGGCACCCGTGGGCACACCATCTGCAGCAATCGTGGAAGAGATGAAGGAAGAAAGGCGCCGACTGTGGTGGTTGCTGTACATGGTTGACCGGCACCTTGGACTCTGCTACAACCGACCGTTGGCGATGCTTGACAACGAATGCGAGGACTTGTTCCAGCCGGTTCCTGACACCCTCTGGCAGGCGGGCGAGTTCTACACTGGCCACCCAGGGTCACGGAAACGGGGACTCAATTTTGAGTGCACATCGTACGTATGGACCGCGGCCAAAGATACTCTAGCGGGAGTTTCTTTGGCGCATGACGATGAGTCTGAACACGAGGCTAACCTTTATAGGCATGACATTTTCGGTTTCTTCCTGCCCTTGATGACGATTCTCGGAGATATTGTAGATCTGAATGCACAGAAGAACCATCCAAGATTCGGTCAACGGACATCCTGGGAGCTCCACGAGGCAGAAATCACCCGCCAGTTAGAACGGTACGCGTACAGCATCGAGGACTTCAAGGCACAACATGGCTGCGGCTCGAATGAGGAAGCGCAGGCCAACAGCACCCCAGACCCAGTTCGGAGCGAGTGGATGCATCAGACGAGGAAAGTCGCGGCATATGCCACCCACATCATGCACGTGTTGCATATCCTGTTACACGGCAAATGGGATCCGGTGGCACTATTGGAGGACGACAACATGTGGATTTGCTCACAGTCCTTCCTTGCTGCGACTTCCAACGCGATATCCGCTGCGCATGCGGTAGAAGTCATACTGGACGTTGATCCGGATCTGTCGTTTATGCCCTACTTGTTCGGCATGTATCTCCTGCAAGGAAGTCTGATCCTGCTCCTTCTAGCGGACAAGCTATCGACCGAGACCAATGACGGGGTTATTCGAGCGTGCGAAACCATTGTCAGGGCACACGAGGCGGCCGTTGTGACTCTGAACACCGAGTATCAGGTAAGCCGCATCACTCCGGTCTCTGGATGTGACAGCGCTAACGAGACACAGAGAAACTTCCGCAAAGTGATGATCTCGACATTAGCGCAAATAAAAGGCCACGGCCACGCCAGAGAGATGACGCCTGCGAAGCGGCGGGAAGTCCTATCCTTGTATCGCTGGACAAGTTTAGGAAACGGATTGGCCATATAAGTGAGCCGCAAATCAATCGAAGCAAGTTTGTGGGATTCGGCGTCTGGAGCGACTCGGACAAGCCTGCGGGCTGGATACCTGGCTGGAACGTTGTACAACTATAATTTCTTTTTCCACGCGTGGTTATGAAGACACGTAAACAGGCGCATGCGATCAGCTGCATGCAGCTGTGGATGGCGCTTTTTGGGCGATTAGCTGTGCTGCAATCAGGCCAGCGAACTGTAGATATTTTCCAAAGTGCCAATGTACACTCTACAGCTGTTAAGCTGGGAACGCACGTATGTGCCGTGTCACATTCACATGGCCAGAAGCTTCGGCATCGGCCGAGGCTGAGCTCAACATGCAAGACAAAACGCCGGCTGTGATAGGTACCGCGACTACCGCTCGGGCAGAAAACCTTGGAATGGCAAAGGCGGCGAAACGTTGGTGTGCGATCTAGTTTTTGCGTCCGATATTTCGATCGCCATGGCAAGGATGCTGCGTCGCTAGTCGCTAGGGCAGCTAGGTTCCAGACGCGACCGGGTATTGGAATGGCAGCAAGCAGCCGACCGGTGAGGCTGAGAGATGGTGACTGAAGGCAGGCAAAGGTGGCGCGAGGGAGTGTGTTGCTGTTCTACGATGGTGCATTGGGACTGCAAGGCAGGTGCGATGTTTTCGCGCTAGCACGTGACGATGCAGCTAGGAAGGCGCAAGCTCGGAACCTCCGGTGCAGTCAGCTACGTTGGATTGCCCCACTCAAAAACGAGTTCCACGACGAGAACAACCAAAAAGGATATCTATTGTGGTACGGCTGTACATGATAACGGAAGCATCGTAAATGCAGACGGACGCTTTTGCCCCCCAATGTCAACAAGTATGGGCGGAGAAAAGGCAGTGCAACTAACCATGAACGCAAGGAAACACAACTGAAAGCAACTATAACTTCTTCTCCACCTCCATAACTTCCTTGATGCCCTCTGCAACTGCATCGACTTTCTCTTGCGGAAGCCTCTTGAGTGGCCGGCGGGGGTATCCGCCGTAGCCGTAATACGACTGGAGTGCTGACTTGGTTCCAGGAATAGCTGCTTTTGTGAGAACCCAATCGCCTTTGCTGAGTACCTTCTGAAGTTCAATGGCTTCGTCGTATTTGCCTTCTGCCCATAGGTTCCAGACCTTGACGCATGTCTTCGGCAGGACGTTCGCACCACCAGCGATGATTCCCGATCCGCCACTAGCAGCAGTCTGAGCTGTGAAGTCGGCCATGCCACCAAAGGCCATGTAGCCACTACCTTCGCTCTTCATTGTGCAGGCGTTGGTAGCAAGGGCGACACGCGTGAGTTTGCCAGTGTTACCGCATGTGAACTTGGTACCAACAATGTTTGGGTGCTTTCCAAGCTTGATGATGAGGTCGCTGTCCATATCGATGCCGGCAACAGCTCCTGGGTAGTTGTATAGAATGATTGGGAGTGGTGAGCCGTCTGCGACTTTGGTAAAGTACTCGTAAATGGCGTCTTCGTCGATGGCATAGCGGTAATAGCTGGGAGGGACAGTAAGAACGTACTCGCCACCCGCCGCCTCTGCTTCTTTGCAGAGCTCAATGGTAAGCTTTATGCCGTGTTCAGAAGCACCGACAATGACCGGGACGTTTTGATAGCCAGCCTCGTCGAGGGCCTCACGGGTTGCTCGCGTGACAGCGGTCTTCTCAGCCCGTGACAGATGGACAGCCTCTCCGTTGGATCCCATTGTGACGAGACCAACAAGGCCAGCCTCGGCAAGTCGTACTGCGTGCTTCTTGATGGTAGGGATATCTAGCTCCTCGGTCTCGGGGTCAAAGAACGTCATCGTGGGCGAGTAAATGCCTGGCCGAAGAGGAGTACGCTCTTTGGAGTGGCCATTGGCCCCGTTTCCGTTTGATGTCATCTTTGTGGTATGTATAGTCAAGAAGAGTTGAGACTGGAAAAGAACAAGGCAAGTAACATATGAGTACGGAAGTTTCGGGGGAGAGGAAGGGGCGAACAATAAAGATGATGCACACACGGGTTCGGTCAGCTTTAATATAGCAGCGAGATGGAGGTAATCGGCGCAAAGTAAGTCAGAGGAGCTAAGTTCGGCAGAGCTCACTTCCCATCCCACATGGACTGGCGTGTCTCAGTGGCTCTACCGTTCAAGATCTCGTCAAATGGTCATGTTTGATTCGCCAAGGACCGCAACGGCGAGGGCTAGACTGGAGGTTGGGTGCAGGGCTGTGGGCCATCTGGCGAGTTCGGGACACCACTGGGCGAAATGCGGGACATTCTGCGGCCTTTTCTATGAGAGTGACTAAAGTCGGCGGTTGTCTGATGGGATAGAGCTGCACCTGGGGCAGGGTTAGCTGTCGAACATAGTGGCACAGCACGGCTGTCGTGGACGGGGTGGCATTCTTCCACCAATAGCAGGTGGGCACGCGCGTGGGGGAAGCCAGTGTCGCTCTTTCCTTGGCCTCTGGGGAACCTCGTTACCCCTCGGAACGCAATAAACGTCAACCACCGCGCGTGCCCCAAGGAATTACTCCAAGACAACTCCGCCATGTCGAGACGAGCCTCGCTGCTTCCTCGACGGCTTGGAGACGCCACGGCCATCGGAAACTGATGCAAACCGCCGCGCTGAGCAAGACACAGCCCCCACCATGACCAAGGCCTCGAATGATGCAACGTCATCCGGCCGCGGCTGCCGGTAGCACGCGTGAGGCCTCGTGCCCCTCATCGCGTTGCTGGGTCATATATCTTCCGTCGCTATCGATAAGTGGTCAAAGGCCGACGAAGCTGTGTCGGGTATTGAAGCAGCGCATCCCCTTCAATTCCAGCTCTTGTCTCGTCTCATCTTGCTCGAGATCAAGACGGTAGCTGTCAATCCTCTCTATCATCTACAAAATCTCTCAAACCTGCAAAACTACTGCAACATGGCGCCTGTAGAAGTACTCATGGTACGTTGCCCCTCACATCTGCGGCGCGTCGCATGTCAATGCTAATTGCACGCCAGGTCGGTACTGGAGAGTACACGACAGGATTCGTCGGAGGGGGCGCCTCCAAGTCGGACAAGAAGGTCGGTGTCGTAGGCCTGACGCTGTTCGACCTTCGAAGACGCGGCAAAGTGGGCAAGCTGTCTATGGTGGGCACATCGGGCGGCAAATTCCCCGCAATCCGTGAGTCGCACAGCATCTGGACGGTTTCACCATGTCCGGCATGCTGATATTTGCCAGGCGAGCATCTCCAGAAGAACATTTCCGAGGCATACAACAACTTGGACGTGTCATTTGAGGAGTTCCCAAAGGAAGGCAAAACCGATCCGAATGCGTACAAGACAGCGATTGACGCGCTTCCAAAGGGCAGTGCTAGTGAGTTGCAATATACATCCGCTCAATTGCCTCCTCCCATTGACGTTGCATAGTCACCATCTTCACACCTGACACCACTCACTACCCGATCGCTCTGTACGCCATCGAACGCGGAATCCACGTCCTCATCACGAAGCCCGCGGTGAAGCTCCTGGAACATCACCAGGCGCTTTTGGCAGCTGCGAAGAAACACAATGTCTTCGTTTACATTGAGCACCACAAGCGATACGATCCTGCGTATGCTGATGCGCGTTTCCGGGCGCAGAAGCTGGGCGATTTCAACTACTTCTACTCCTACATGAGCCAGCCAAAGTACATTCAACCCCTACTAAATCGAAAACTCTATTTGCTAATACTTCGATCAGGAGCCAACTGGAGACGTTCAAGGCCTGGGCGGGTATCGATTCTGACATCTCCTACTACCTCAATTCTCACCACATCGACATCAACGAGTCCATGATCCCCGATTGGAAGCCAGTACGCGTCATGGCTAGTGCTGCAAAGGGCATTGCAACAGGGCTGGGCTGCGATCCTGCTACCGAGGATACCATCACACTGCTCACCAACTGGGTGAAGAAGGATGACCCTAGCAAGGTCGGAACAGGTGTTTACACAGCTGGCTGGGCAGCGCCTCAGAAAGCCGGTGTACACTCGAATCAGTACTTCCACTACATGGCATCTACAGGAGAAATCCGCGTCAATCAGGCCAAGCGCGGTTACGACGTTACTGACGACGAGGGTGGTCTCCTCTGGTACAACCCGTGAGTCCAAACATCGCAAAGTCATCCCACTGCGTACTAACCACTTACAGATTTTACATGAAGTACGCTCCCGATGAGGAGGGCAACTTCGCAGGCCAGATCGGCTACGGATACATCTCTTTTGAGAAGTTCGTTGATGCCGTCAACAAGCTCAACGCAGGCGAGGTCACACTCGAACAGCTAGACGCGCGGCCACTCCCAACCCTGAAGAACACTATCGCGACGACCGCAATTCTCGAGGCAGGCAGAAGATCGCTCGATGAAAACAGGCCGATTGACATCATTGAGGAAAATGGTGTCTGGTCTTTGAAGTAGTCAAGTCGAGCAATCAAAAGCGAACGTGGCACCGCTCAGTGGGGCGCGCCTACCATGTACCTTTTCGTCAGAGTCTCGCTCTAACAAGCGTTGTATACCTTTAGCCTAAGTCGCACAAGTACTGTTTACTCATCATCCATTGATCCTAGCATGACCTGATCGTCGCCTCCGCTATGGCGCGGTCCCACGTGGTACTGACACGCCGTCAACAGGCTCCACCCCCATAACGCGAGGACAGACCCGTAGACAAGGTAAAACAGTCTCCACAGGGTGGCGTATGCACAAAACAAGGGCATTTTGAAAAGCGGGAGATGCTCGGGTACTCTAGTCAGTTTCTGTGACGGGCTCGGGCGAACGTCCACCGAACGAAAAAGGCTAGGGTGATCCCGAGACCGAGACCGACACACCCACTCCGACTCCGACACTTTGTCTCCTGGGAACTGACTCCCCTTCCTTAGTGTAGCACAGGCCGACGGCTGGTAATCCTAGCTCAGATCCACGGAGGGCTTTTCATAGCTGTTTCGAACTTTAATCCAACGTCGAAAATGTGATCCTTAATCCAACGTCGTGGGTGCCAGGTGCCTTAGATTTCATGGCTGTCCTTTCCACATGTAGTGACTACGCAAAGACCATGTAGCAGGTCCATTTGACTACTTCATCGCCATGTGTCATCATTAGGTTTGTACACACTCAGTCACTCATTGACCTTTTGTCACTCACCCATTCTTTGTTTAGTGATCAAGGGGTCGTACAGCCACAAAGCTGATGACATCACAACAATACCAACAAAAGCCGCTTAGACAAAGGCTATATGCTCTCCAGCATA
>Ga0265780_10008062_pt1 | contig 12843 bp, 10 predicted proteins | sample P1T30metagenome_FD_192432 | JGI IMG/M metagenome (GOLD analysis project Ga0265780, IMG submission 192432) | Plant litter microbial communities from East Loma Ridge, Irvine, California - P1 T30 | ecosystem: Environmental > Terrestrial > Plant litter > Unclassified | place: USA: California...
CCGTTCTGGCCGGCGATGGTGATGATCTTGGCGTCGAGCGGGATGTTCTTGATGCGCTGCCAGTAATCCCAGTGGACCAGTTCGAGTGATTTAATGTGGAACATCGGCTATCTCAATTCGGGGTGTCTGGGGTGTCGGGGGCAGCGTCAAAACTCTCGGTCGCGACGGCATCGTTGGCGGCGTCAGTATCGACGACCACCTTGCGCGGCGCGGCCGCGAGCGGGGCGCGCTTGAAGACTTCGGACAGCGCGCCGTTGATGATGCGTTCCTTGAGCACGTCGGTGTCCATCATCAGGTCGAGCAGCGGGCCTTCCAGGATCACGTCGCCGCGCCGCTCGATGAAGCCAAGTTTGGACAGCACGCCCAGGTTCATGTCCATGCGCGTCTTCTTGCCGAGTTTATCGCCGAAGTCCGACAGCAGCGCGGTGTACGAAATGCCGATCGAGGTGTCTTCGGCGCGCGGGATCGGGCTGTCCTTGTCGAACATGTCGGACTGGTCGTCGATCACGGTGGTGTGGGTTTCCTGGCGCTCGCGCTTGGGCAGGATGATCTGCGCCCACAGCACCACCAGCAAGGCCACGCCGTCGCGCGTCAGGCCGAAGTTATTGTTCTGCCAGATGTCCTTGGCGCCAAAAATCTTCGGCTCGACGTTGCGGTGCAACGCGATGGTGACGTGGTCGGCGTAGACGTTGTCGAGCAGTTTCAGGCCCGACTCCAGCAGGCGCTTGTCGACTTCGGCGCGGAAGGCGTCGTCCGACAGCGCGCGCTTGACCATCTTGTCGTCGCGGCGCAGGGTCTGGTGCGTGAGCAGGCGCGCGATCAGGATTTGTGCATCGTCATTCATGGGGCGTGCCGGTGTCTGTGAGGTCGAGATTGAGGGAGAGCGTGGCGATCGACATGGCCGCCACTTCCGGGTCGTCCAGCGCGATCATCTGGTCCTGGGTCTGGAAACTGAGCGGCAGGCGCGCCAGGTCGGCGGTCGCGCCCTGCAGGCTGGCCTCGGCCACGTCGCCCAAGAGCGGCAGCAGCGAGGCGCGGTACGAGGCCACGGCGAAGCTGGCCGGCAGCAAGGACTCGTGCAGCTGGACCTTGCGCGGGCCGACTTCCGAAAATTCCGGGAAGTTGCCCAGGTTGGCGAAATCGGCCAGCTTGCCGATCCAGTCGTTCAGTTCCACCATCATGGCCGGGTTGTCGTTGATCGTGGTCGGCGCATCCTGGCCGCTCGGCAGGCCTTTGGGGCCGGTCGAGATCACACGTTCGGCCAGGAGTTCAGTCTCGGCCACGTCGATCATCTCGGCCGGGGTGCCGAACAGCGGCGTCACCGGACGGTCGATCGCGCCCGCGGCCAGGCTGGCCAAATCGTCGTGCGCCAGCAGCCAGCGTTTGACGTCCGTGGTCGACAGACCGGATTGGCCGAGGTGCACGCGCTGGCGCTCGATCTGGTTCAGCGCGCGCGAGAACATGCCCTGCATGTTCAGCAAGGCGCTTTGCGCGCGGCCGATTGCCTGCGCCGCGCGGTGGGTGGCCGAATCGGCCCGTTCGTCCGACGTGATCGCACGCAGGATCACGGAGCCCTTCTCGACCCAGTCGCAGGCCATATGCCACTTGGCCTGCGAGGTGCGCAGGCGAAATTCCGAGCCCGAGGCGATGGCGTCGCGGAATTCCTCGGTCAGTTCGACCAGGCGTCCCAGCAAGTGCTTGAGCTGGTCGACGGTCACGCCGCCCACCGCCTGGGCGCCGGCCACCTGCGACAGCAGGAAGCCCATCTCGGCATCGTCGTCTTCCGGTTTGCCCAGCGCCAGCAGGGTCTCGAGCGCGGCCAGTACGTTGCGCGCCAGCGGCGTGATGCGATAGACGGCGCCCGGCGCGTCCCAGGCCAGCAGGCCATGGCCGCGCAGGCGATTCAGTACCGTTTCCAGGCTTTCGGGGATCAGGTAAGCCAGCTTCTGGTTGATGTCGGCGCGCGAAAACGCCGACGTCGCGGTGTCGCCCGCCAGTTCGCGCAAGACCAGCAGGCGCACCAGCACCCCGTCCTGGGTGCCGTGGAACAAGGCGGTGAACGCCGACAACATCGGCTGGGCGCGCTTGAGGTGGAAGACTTGCTCGATCTCGTCGGGAGCGATGCCTTCCTGGAAGTGCGCCTGCAGCGGGTCCAGCTGTTCAGGATCCTGCGTCGGGGTCATGGCGTCGGCTGCGAGGGCCGCGCCGGCAAGTGGATCGATCATCGTTTGGTACCAGTCTCGTACGCGGTCTGCCGGGGAAGGCCGGCTCAGCGCCGCGGGGGCGTCAGTATAACAGTTTAGACTGGGCAATTAACGATAGGTAGGCCTGAGAATGTATCAAAGTTGCAAAGAAGCCGCAGCTGCGTGCTTGTAAATTTATATTGAAACCTATGAAACCATTATTTCAATAATTGCCAAATTTTAATGCAACAACAAACCTAACTGATATTGTCAATATTGATTTAATGATAATTTAGTTGTGCAATATTCACGACTAAATGTTGCTAGAAGGAAGGCCGCTTCCCTGCTATATTCAAATTTTTCAAGGAGAGCGTAGTGGTATTGACTGAACAGCAGTTTGCAGAAGATTTTTTGGAAATGACGGCAGGATGGACATGGGAAGTCCAAGGCTTCATTGACAACCAAGGCTATGTATATCCAATCGATACCGATACCAAGGTTTTATCAACGGTCTTCGAGAGACTATCCAGCCCAGTCCTTCGCTCGATTGCGAAGAAATACGGATATGTTGTTCAAACGGCAAACCAGACCACGTACCCGGATTTTACGATGAGTAAATTCGACGGGTTCAATTTGGTGCATAGAATCGCAATCGACATCAAAAGCACATATCGCTCGACCTCGATGGGCTTGACTTTGGGAGGATATAATTCTTTCCTGAGAAACGGCACAAAGAATATTCTTCACCCCTATGAAACCTATAATGAACAGTGGGTGATCGGCTTTGTGTATAGCCAAAATCCGGCATTCAGAGAGTATGATTTGGAAAATATGCCACAACTTGGCGAAATCTCCTGCCCCTACCGCGATATACATATTTTCATCAGGCCGAAACATATGTTGAGCGGGCTACGCGCCGGGAGCGGAAACACAAAAAATATTGGCAGCTTCAAGGTAAGAAGCGCCAATGATTTTTCTACTTCAGTCGGCCCTTTTGCACGATTTTCTTATGCAAAAGAAGCACATGATCACTATTGGAGGTATTACGAATCATATGTTAGTTTAATTCATACTGAAACCGACTTGATTAATCATCCGGATTTTGCACAGTACCGATGAATCTGTATGATCACCTGAATCCCAGCCAGGTGATAAGAAGAGTCATAATTCACACCTCTCTCAGCAGAACCGAAGTCAACCCATCGGAGGCGAAATGATCAATATTTCATTGGACTCTTTGGAGTTCGCCAAAGCGTATTTATAAGTTCCCAAGCACTGAAGCGTCGCCTTCCGCCCTGCCGTTTCAAACGTAAAAAGAATCTGCTCCGGACTGAAGGCGCCATCGCCGCGATAGCTGAGCACGACCAGGCTATTACGCCATTTCCCTAGAATGTTTTGAAGTTCTATCTGCGCTGTGCTGGATGCTGTCCAGGCCGATTTTTTTCGCAGGAGCGGGCGATGTGGTGCATCAAGCTGCGGCGTCTTGAAAAGCTCGTAATCCAGCAAGCCATCCAGAAAGCCGTAAAAATCTGCGTAATCGATTGCTTTGCCTTTGACTGGAATATATGGCGGGTCCAGATACACCATATCTACATCAGCAGGCAGCAAATCCAGTTGTTCCGTGCTGATGTTTTCGACCTGACCAGGGGGCAATTCTTCGAGCGACAGTTTAGCGATCTCGTCCAATGCCTTGCATGCGTGGGCTTCGATCGGCGTTTCCCAAGTCACCTTGTTACCGAACGAACGCTCAACATCGGACAGGCGCATCCCAAGATTGGCTCGATGGAATAGATTATAAGGCCGTTTTTTGAGCAAGGCCTGACCTACCGAATACACTAACAATTTCTTGATGTTCGGACCAACGGCAAAGATATTCTGGCAAAAATAATCGATTTGCCTGTTTTCTTCATCCGTGAAGAAAATATTCGAGAAATTTTCTCTGACAGCAGATTGCTCAACCGCGGGGCGCTCGTGCAGCAAGTCCGGCAGTGCTCTTTTCGCTTCGACGATTTCCGTGCCGGTTATTTTCGAAAGAAACAGATCAGCCGTATTGGCGTTGTATTTTAAATAGTCGTTGGCTGTAACGGATTTTTGCAATGTGCGTAAAAGATATGCCACACTTCCACTGCCGGAAAATAAATCAATCGCGGTATTAAAATCGTGCGATTGAAAAATTTCGGCCAATGCCGGCAAAAGCTTTCTTTTGGAACCCTGGTAACGCGTCGAAGGATAATACTTGATCTGCTTTGTATAAAATAAATCGTGTTGCATCAAATTCTCAGTGTAGAGATAATAAATAAATAGCGACGAGTAATTTCCTTCAAAGCCAGCGACCACTATACTTTCAAGATTGTATCAACATATCTGAAGTTGGCATATGCACCCAAGTGACGGCAGCGGCTGCGATGTGCGGTTACTGGCTCGACCCGTCCTGACATCGCGATCCATTCGATGTCTCTCTACCAAGATTGAATGAATGCGTATTAATCGTTAGATACCAATACGCATCCGGCCAGACAACGCGTTACGCGAGTTACCGAGGAAGCTGGCGAGCCTCCCTCCAAGCGACCATGTCGGGCACTTTACTGCCGGGTAATCGAGCGCAGCGTCTGCTCGATGGTTTCCTTGTCGCCTTCCTTAAAACGGATCTTGACCGGATACCATTCCTGGCTCGGCGCCAGCCAGACGTCGATGGCTTGCTCGCGGCTGTCCTTGAGCGGCTTGCGCGACACCATCACCGCCTCCACTTCGCCCACGCCGGTCTTGATTTTTTCGCGCTTGACCACCTTGAAGGTCCAGGCTTCGGCATCGCGCCGGCCGGCCACAAAGAACGGCCATTCGCTGCCCGGCTTGAACTTGTCGCCGGCGGCGCGCGCCACGGCGGCCAACTGCCAGGTGACCGAGACGCGGTCCTGCTCGCCGCCCTTGAGCGGATAAGTCTGGTCGCCGTCCTCGAAGCGGATGGTGTTGCTGTCGCGGTCAAATGTGACCGTGGTCGGCTCCTTGCGCATGCGCTTTTCCCAGAACTGGCCCGGGGCCAGACCGTAGGCATCGACCGTACCTTCGCTGCGGTCGTCGCTCAGCGTGCCCAGGATCGAGACGCGCGACTCGAGCCGCGTGCTGTACTTGCCGTCTGCAGCGCGCCAGGTGACGAGCGCCTCGCCCTTGAGCGCAAGACCGCGCTGGCGCGCAGCCAGGTCATACGTCAGGTCGGCCGAGGGCGGCAGCTCGAAGGCGTGCTTGAGCGCAGGGTGTGCAGGCTGGGCCGATGCGCTGCCCAGGACGGAGGCCAGCAGCATTGCCACGCCGGCTGTTTGAAAGTTGCTTATTTTCATAACAGTATCAAGTTCCTGAATGGCTCAAGACGATATTATTCACTGTTTGCGTGGTTACTGCTCCACTTGACTCACTATTGCGAATCCGCACCGGATACCAGCCGTGTTCCGGGGCCAGCCAGATGTCCAGCCGCGACTTGTAGGAACCGGGTTTTGGCGGGCGCGTCAGGTGCCAGGTTTGCAGTCGCCCGAGCTTGGTGTCGATCTGTTCCTGGCCGACCAATTGGAAGCGGTAGACGCTGGCGTCGCGGTCCTCGCCCACCAGAATATCTATATCGCCCGTCAATTGCTTGGCGTCGCCGCGCGCGATCGCCGACAGCTGCAGCGGCACGCTGGCCTTGTCCTGGGCGCCTGCCAGCAGCGGGTATGTCGCCTGCGAACTGGAGAACGTGATGCGGTTGCCGGTCCAGTCGAAATGGGTCGCGGTGAGCGAGCGGCCGCGCCGCTTTTCGGTCATCTTGATCGGGGCGAAACCGGTGGCCGCCACTGCGCCTTCGCTGTTCAGGACCACCAGATTGACGCGGGTGAACACCACGCGGATACCGGCCTCGACCTGGATGCGGTAGGTGTCGTCGTTCAGTTGCCAGGCCAGCAGCGCTTCGCCCGACCATTCGGTGCCGTCGGCGTCGGTGCGCGCTACGTCGAGCGTGATGCGGGCCGGGGGCGGCATGTCGACGCGATAGCGGCGCAGTTCGGGCGTGGGCGGCGGTGGCGCGGGTTGTGGCGGCGCCGGCGTCGGTTCAGGCGTCGGTTCAGGCGCCGGCTCAGGTGCAGGCGCGGATGTGGCCGCGACGGTGTCGCCATTGCCGGAACCAAATGCGGCCTCGCCCGGCGTCCCTTGCGGCGTCGCGTTGGCAGCAACGGCCGGCGCTCCCAGCTCGGCTGGCAGCGGCGCGATCTCGGGCAACGGTGGCGGCGGTGCGGCCGGCGCCAGCGGCACGGGCGCCGGATCGGGCGGCACCGGCGCCGCCTCGGGTGGCAGCAATTGGGCCAGCAGCATGCTGCGCCCTTTTCCGGGACCGTCGTGACGCGGCAGGACCAGCCGGGTCTCGAGCAGGCCCAGCGCCATCCAGTGCAACAGGATAACCAGGGCGATCAGCAACAGCGAGCGGCGCCGGCGCGGGAAAATCGGAGCGGATTGCATACCGCTAGTGTAGCGCGGGCGCGACCGTGCCGCCCTTCACGGATGTGTCGCGTCTTTGTCCGGCCGATGTAATCTGCTACGCTAGCCCCACCCAATCACGCATACCACGGAGACCCGCCATGCTCAAGCAGCCCATGCCTGGAATGACCGATACGCTGGAATTCGTCAAGAACCTGTGGGGCGGCATGCAGATTCCCGGCATGTCGGGGATGCCGGCCATGCCCGCGCCGGCCCTTTCGGTGGAGGAGCTGGACAAGAAGATTGCCGACCTGAAGGCGGTCGAGGCCTGGCTCAATCTGAACCTTGGCATGCTGCACGGCACGATCCAGGCACTGGAAATCCAGCGCGGCACCCTGGCCACGCTGCGCGCGATGGGCGACAGCATGGCCCAGGCCATGAACCAGACCGGCGCCGCCAGCGACGCGGCGATGGCGCCGTTTGCGCAGTTCTTCAACCAGGCAGCGCAAGCGGGGGCCAACGCCGGCGCCGTGCCGAAGGGCGCACCGCCCGCATCCGGTGCGCAGCAGGCCAGCACGCCGCAGCCGTCGGCATCGGCCGCGCAAGGTGGCGCCGACGCGCTCAACGCCGGCATGCCGGCCGCCGTCGCCTGGTGGAACCTGCTGCAAGACCAGTTCCGGCAAGCGGTGGCCAGCGCCATGCCGCCGGACGGCGCCCATCCCGACAAGCCCGGCGCCGGAGCGGCAACGCCGCAACAGGCGGCCGGCTCGCCAATGGATGTGTCCGGCGGCGCGCCGGAATCCGGCCCATCCGGTAGCGCAGCACAACATGGCGCGGCGGGCCAGTCCGGCGCCGCCATGCCTGATGCACATGGCGCCGGCGCGGGCGGCCGCCGCAGCGCGCGCAAGAGCGACAAAGCCTGATTCCACATCAGCATCTCCTGTTTTATTTGTTGATGCGTCCGCAGGCGGACGCGGAATAACCGTGCTGAACTGACCGGGCGGCCTCGCACGCCCGGCCGCGCCGCTTTTCGGAGGCGCACATGCAGCCCAGCGACATTTCCCACCTGACCCAATCCCAGCTCGACGACCTGCGGCGCAAGCTCGAGGCGTGCGACTGCCACCCGCCGCCGACCGTGCGCAGCATCAGCGAACTGGCCGATGCGCTCGCCACGCTGCGCCGCCGTAACGGCCTACTGCCATCGAGCACGATCGACGCCGACACCCTGCGCTGCCTCGACGCCGGCGCCGGCGCGCTGTTCAACGAAGTGCTGCGCGACGAACTCGACATGCTGCGTCCCGACAGCGGCGAAGTGCTCGACAGCGCGCTGCCGCCCGACCGCGCGCGCCTGCTGGCCCGCGCCCATGGCGGCGCCTTGACCGGCCTGGCCCTGTCGGGCGGCGGCATGCGCAGCGCCACCTTTGGCCTGGGCGCGCTGCAGGCGCTGGCGGCGCACGGCTTGCTGCGCCGCATCGATTACCTGTCAACCGTCTCGGGCGGCGGCTTCATCGGCGGCTGGCTGTCGAAGTGCCTGCACGCGCACGGCGGCGACATCAAACAGGTCGAGGCCCTGCTCGCGCCCGGCGCCGGCGCCGGCGAGGCGCCCGAGGTGCGCTTCCTGCGCCAGCACAGCAATTACCTGTCGCCGCAGGGCGGCATGTTCAGCGCCGATACCTGGACCCTGCTCGGCACGTACGTGCGCAACACGTGCCTGAACCTGGCGATGCTGGTGGCCTGGATGTGCGCCCTGCTGCTGCTGCCGCGTTTTGCCGTATGGGCCGTGCACCGGGTGGTGGCGCCGGGTGGACCATGGGCCGGCTTGGGCGACATCGCCTGGGTTGGCGGCGTGCTGCTGTTTTTGTTCGCCGTGTTCTGTATCGCTCTTTCGATTTCCAGCAAGCCCGAAAGTTCGCAGGGCCTGCGCCGCTTTCCCCTGTCGCAGGGCGCGGTACTGTGGTGCATCAACCTGCCGCTGCTGCTGGCGGGATTTCTCGGCAGCGTCGGGCTGTGGCGCCATGGCGGTGCGCTGGGCGCGCTCGGCGCCGGCCTGCCCGCTTCGCTGTTGCCGGCGCAGCTGGCGCACCGTCCCTACTGGCTGCTGGCGCCAGGCGTGGTCTATTTCATCGTCTGGGCCTGCGGCTGGTATCTGGCGCACGACCGCGCCAGCCCCTACCGGCGCGCCGGCTACGCGATCTGCGCGGCAGGCGGCGGCACGGTGGCCCTGGTGCTGGTCGAAGCCGGCCGTGCGTTTGCGCCCGAGATCGTGCCCGGCGGCGCAATCCACGGCGAACGCCTGTCGCAGCTGCTGTTTGGCGTGATTGTCGTGTTGCTGCTGGCCGCTGCCGCGCTGGTGGTGTACACGCGCATGCGCGCCGCGACGCCGCTGCGCGACCTGACCCGCGCCGAACTGGGCGAAGGCTTGTCGCATTTCATGTGCGCCATGGGCGCGCTCACGCTCGGCACCGTGCTGTTGCTGGCCGGGCTGGCGTTGATGCCCAGTCCCGGCACCCATCCGGTGCTGAACAACGCGGTCGCCCTGGCCAGCTTCGGCATGCCGCTCATGATGGCCCTGTTCGGCGCCACCATGACCCTGATGATCGGCCTGATCGGTCGCCTGTACAGCGACGCCAGCCGCGAATGGTGGAGCCGGCAAGGCGCCTGGGCCACCATCCTGGCGCTGGGCTGGCTGGCGGTGTATGGCGTCAGTTTCTTTGTCGCGCCGCTGCTGCACTGGGCCTGGCTGACCTATGCGCCCTGGTCGAACCTGGGCACGCTGGTCGGCTGGCTGGCGATGACGGCGTTCGGCCTGAAAGCCGGCAGCGGCACCGGCACCGGCGCCGGGACGCACTCGGCAACGTCAAGACGGCTCGACCTGGCCGCGCGCCTGGCGCCGTACGTGTTCACGCTCGGGATCGTGGCCCTGCTCAGCACCCTGGTACAGGCCGTGGTGGCGCTTCCGCTTGTCAACTGCCCGCGCGCCGACCTGGCTTGCGTGTATGCGGCGCATGCGCGCGCGACATTGGCCACCGACGGCGCCACGCTGCTGGCCGCCTTTGCCGGTTTCCTCGGCGCCGCGCTGCTGCTCGGCTGGCGGGTCGACATCAACAAGTTCTCGCTCTACATGTTGTACCGCAACCGCATCGTGCGCGCCTTTTTCGGCGCCAGCAACCGCGCGCGCCGGCCGCATCCGTTTACCGGGTTCGATCCGGGCGACGACGTGCTGCTGGCCGACCTGCGCTACCAGAAACCGTATCCAATCGTGAATACCTCGCTCAACTTCGTCGGCGGCGAAGAGCTGGCGTGGCAGACCCGGCGCACCGCCTCGTTCGCCTTCACGCCGCGCTGGTGCGGCTACGAACTGGCGTCGGCGCCGGCGCCCGATGCCGGTTGCTATCGCCCGACCGATGGGTACGCCTCGCGCGCCGGCGTCGGCGGCAGTGACGACGACACCGGCGTGCGCCTGGGCATGGCGGTGGCGCTGTCGGGCGCGGCGGCCAGTCCGAACATGGGGGCGCACTCGTCGGCGCCGCTCAATTTCCTGATGACGATGTTCAATGTGCGGCTCGGGCGCTGGTGCCCGAATCCACGGCGCAAGGCCTGGACCAGCGCCTCGCCGCCGATTGGCCTGTTCAGCCTGCTGGCCGAATTGTTCGGGCAGGCCGATGCCGAGGCCAATTACGTGCACTTGTCCGACGGCGGCCACTTCGACAATCTCGGCATCTATGAGCTGGTGCGGCGCCGCTGCAGGCTGGTGATCGCGCTCGATGTCGGCAGCGACCGTGCGCTGGCGTTCGAAGACCTGGGCAACACGATCCGGCGCTGCGCGACCGACCTGCACGTGCGCATCGACCTCGACGTGTCGCGGCTGGATACGGCGGCCAATGGCTTGTGCGGCGCCAGCTGCGCGGCGGGGAAGATTCGCTACAGCCTGGCCGACCGCGGCGCGGTCGATGGCGTGCTTCTGTATATCAAGCCGGCGATCGTCGGCAGCGAGAATGCCGACCTGCTCAATTACCGGCGGCGGCATCCCGGTTATCCGCACGAGAGTTTGACGGATCAGTGGTTCGACGAGGCGCAGTTCGAGAGTTATCGGGCGTTGGGGTATCACATCGTCGATTGCGCGCTGGGTGCGGCGGCGCTGCCGGGCGAAGAGCACGACATCGCGCGGCTGTGCGTACAACTGCTTGAGCGGCATGGGCATGCAGCGGCGGCAGCGTCGAATGCCGCGCCGCACACCGGCGGGCATTGAGCCCAGCGAAAGGCCCTGGCCTATTCGCCCTTCGCCATCTGCCCGAATACGCCATCGCGTCTTACCCAGGCGTGATACAGCGCGGCGCCGAGGTGGGCCAGGATGGTGAAGAACAGCACATACGCCAGCACACCGTGCAGCGGCCGCAGGAAACCGTACAGCGCGGGGCTGTGCGGCAGGATCGGTGGCAGATTGACGCCGTCGAACAGCACGATCGGATAGGCGCCGGCCGACAGCATGGCCCAGCCGATCAGCGGCATGGCCAGCATCAGCGCGTACAGCAGCCAGTGCGATGCATGCGCGGCCCACACCTGGATGCGCGGCAGGTCGCCCGGCAGCGGCGGCGGCGTATGGCGCAGCCGGTTGACCAGGCGCACGAGCGCCAGCAGCAGGATCGCCAGCCCGAGCGGCCGATGCAGATCGAGCAGTTGCTCGCGATGGCGCAGCGACACCACCATCGCCGCGCCGACGAACAGCATGGCCAGGATCGCAACCGCCATCGACCAGTGCAGCAGGCGGGCCAGCAAATTGAAATGGCGTGGACGATTCATCGGGCGCTCCCGTTGTGTGTCTGACCCGAGCTGATTTCGCGCTCGCGCCGATTGAACGACACCGAATAGACCGACGAGCGCGCATGCAGGACCGGATCGTCGGTGCCGGCAATCCCGGTCGGCAGGATCAGCGGATCGAAGTTCAGGTCGCGGCACGGGCCGGCCTGCTGTGGCTCGGCGCGCGTCAGCGTCAAGGTGCCGACCACCGTTTCCGGCCGCGTATCGGGCCAGGCCTTCGAGGGATCCTCGATCGGGTCGCCCGGCGCGGCGAACTGCATCACCATGTCCCAGCGCAGCGGGCCGGCTGCCAGGCGGCGATCGAGATCGGCCGCCAGGTAATTGCGTGCGGCGCTCTTGATCTGCTCGGGATCGGCGGCGACGAACGGCGCATGCGGACGCATCGACCAGCGCACGGCGCGCGTGGCGCCTTGGGCATCGGTCAGGCGGAACGCGTTGACGCCGTTGAAGCGCGTGTTGGCCAGGCTGTCGGGCGTGGGCGCGGTTTTCGACCACGCCATGAAATTCTTGATTTCAGGGTAGCGCGCCAGCACCGCCTTCATCTTCTCGGGGTCTGGCTGGCCAGTGGCGGGGTCCGGCAAGCGGGCGGCATTCAGGGCCTGGAAACCTTCCGGCGTGGACGACGCGAAGAACGGGAAGCTGTTCATCGCCATGCGCCACTCCTGGCCGTCGTCGGTCTTCAGTTGCAGCGCCATGCCGCGCACCGCGGCCTTGTTGTCGGGCGCGTGCGGGTCGTTGCCGGGATTCGAGAACCGCCCCAGCACCGGCGTCGACGCTTGCGAAAACACGCGCGCCGTCGACAGCCGCGCCGCCGCCGGCGTCGGCACGAAGGTGCCGGCGATGCAGATGCCCTTGCTGTGCGCACGGCGAAAACCGCTCTGCTGCGCGCCGGACGCTTCGGCCGTATTGACCATCGTTTGCGGCGTCACGCCGCGCCCGCCGATCCAGCCGCCGATCCAGGCGAACAGCAGCGCCAACGCGATCAGGATCAGGGCGATCGGCAACAAGAGTAACGGGGAGCCGCGGCGCGGCTTGGGTGTCGACATGGCGGACGCTTTCGTTAAGGGTGCCCCTGCCGCATTCGGCTTGCAGGATCGGCAACGGATTGTCGCATGCCTGTCGAGACAGCGCTGTCCCATTTTCGCGCCTGGTGTCCGGCGCGGCCTTCATCGCCGCTTAAGAGCGCCGAACAAAACCTTCAGGGCAAGGCGCATGGGCGAAGACAGTACGGCTGTACGGCGAGCCCATGCAACGCAGCCGTGGAGGTTTTGTCAGGCGCTCTTAGTCGATACTGACCTCTTTGCGGTTATCACGCGCTACGCGGTCGATCAACTTGTTGTAAGGATCGACGCCGACTTCGAATGGTTGCTCCTTGACCGTCACGGTCAGCACCGGATTGGCGCCA
>Ga0265780_10008063_pt1 | contig 12840 bp, 18 predicted proteins | sample P1T30metagenome_FD_192432 | JGI IMG/M metagenome (GOLD analysis project Ga0265780, IMG submission 192432) | Plant litter microbial communities from East Loma Ridge, Irvine, California - P1 T30 | ecosystem: Environmental > Terrestrial > Plant litter > Unclassified | place: USA: California...
AGATGGCCAGACAGCATGAGTACTGATGTGCGTTGATATCAAGATCTTCTTGTAATCCGAGAATCTAAATAGATAAGCAACCATCTTTTTAGCAAACGGGACTCATACCTTTGCGTTGCCGATGTTGGTACGATCCAGAAAGGAGAAGAGAAAGAGGACACCAAGCATCGGTAGCATCCGTGTATCGAGTTTCCGCAATATAGATTTGGTCAATCTTTCTTCCGTCTCCTTGTCGAAGCCCGCTGAAGAGTCGAATTGCAGTTGACGAATGGACTCATCATCCCCCCTTTCAGCGTGCTTAATCTCAGCCTTCGTTTTCTCCATCATGAGTCCCGAATCAAAGTGAGCGTGAAACAGCTGCCTGTCGGGTAGTTTCCGTTTTATATATCATGGTGCTGACCTCATCCCCTCGTGGGGCCGATGGTGGAGTCGTGGAACAAGTCTAGAAATAGATCTGGTACAAGTCGCTGACTGGGAACAGGGGAACAGGACGAGGAGACTTCGTAGCGGTAGATACAGGACAGTCAAATCCCGCGGCGCCGGTCATTCCGACCCTGGGATCGATCATCATCTACGGCAAAAAATAGATCTAGGATTCGGCATCAACGAGGGATTGGAAATGAAGACGATGTCGCTGGAAGTGTAACCGGATCGGCAATCCTTCGGCTTCTTCAGCGCAACTAATGACGCTATCGTTCATTCTGCTCGGTCTATAGTGGTGCCGTGTCCTTAGTTTACACTTATGCTTCTCCCTGACCCGGAACCATTGTTGTTTATCGGTTGACTAGTGTGACGGGCATCCTTGCCCATCGACGCCCATCATTCCCCTCGTGGTCGAAGCGGCTCGAAGTTTTCCAAACGGTGAAATGCTCACGCGCTGTGGTATCTTGCTACGGAACACCCACAGAGGAATCGTTGAACGAATACGTCAGTCCAGCAAAACCCATACGCACACCCATGGGTGTGTACCTCGCCACTCTGAGGATGTGCGAAGCTGATCAACGAGCTCGTAGTCGACTGCAGGACGAAAAGGTCCATGTTGTCTGATTGACTCTGATTGACACAACACAAGGAACTGTGTTTCTTCACTGCACACCGGATTGGACCCGCACTGGAGGAGCCACTACGTTCCAAACCAGATTGTGTATCTTCTCTCTTTGCGACACTCTCCTCATTCGTACGGCAATGGCCTTGCAGATGTTGCACTGGATGGCCGGCTGTAACTGATTCGTAAAATCAACATCACGGCAGAGGTATCGGCCGCCCAGCATTCTGGGATCCGGAACTCTCGGCTGTACTGAGGCACAGAGAACCGTGATCGGTCCGACCCGGTCTGGATCTATCTTTCGCTATGCATGTTCGCACCCTATCTTGCAATAGAAACATATCATCAAAGCTTTGGTGGGGGTGGGGTAGACATCCGGGTGGGTGGTTGAGATGCCGAAGCGTACGTGGTGTACCCTTCTGGCCCACGCGTGTAGAAGGTAGGTCTATCAATCAGCGAAGAATGAGAAGAAGCTGCTCACCTATCGTAGGGATCCAGTGGGCGCCCTTGACGGATTCGCTCGGGCAAGTCGGGATCTAGCGTAAGCTCGACAAGGAAGCCATTGTACCATGCTTACTGGAGATGAACCAACGGCCAAAGACCGTTCCGCCGCCAAACTGCTCGACATACTCCCTGGCTAGCTCCGGAGTGTATCCGCCTGCGCTGAGGAATTGTGTTTTAGATCCCGCAAATACGTCTCGGAACGGCTTCAACGTCTCACTCTCGTCATACTCGGCCGAATACGTGTTCCAGTTGGCCAATTTCGCTGGATCCGCTCGAGGTTCAACGAAATGGACGTACCCGAGGTCGGGGATACGTTGATGAATCATCTCGGACAGAGCTACGTATTCCAAGTGTTCTTCTGAGGACACACCTTGAGCGTTGGCGAAAGGCGACAGACGGATTCCGACCCTACCTGGGCCAATGGCGGTAGCGCAAGCTTTGAGAATCTCCAAGGCGAATCGGGCTCTGTTCTCGACACTTCCTCCATACGTATCCGTTCGCTTATTGCTTCGCGGCGAGAAGAACTGGTTCACTAGGTAGCCGTCTGCGGTCAGCTCGAATCACAAGCTACACGTACGAGCGCCATGAACCTCGATACCATCGAATCCAGCCTCCATGGCAAGTTTGGCTGAATTGGCGTAATCGGTGATATAGCTTTGGATCTCGTCATGATTCAAGGCTACTGGTTGAGGCTTGTCAGGAATCCCGATATCGCTGGCTGAGACCACTCGAATGCCTGATTTACCGTCCTGAGTGCGACCTAAAGCCCATAGCTGGACAACAACCTTGCCGCCTTTGGCATGTATCTTGTCGTTGATAGCTTTCCATCTTTTGACGTGATCTGCGGTGTACAGCCCCGGTGTTCCGACCATACCCCCGGACTGAGCGGATGGATAAGTGGCCTCGGTAATAATCAAACCGCCGTCTGACGCCCGCTGTTCATAGTACTCGCCCATCATAGCGTTAGGGTCCAGGGTATCGATGTCGGCTCTTACGCGAGTAAGCGGGGCGAGGACAATTCGATGTTTGAGTTCTATAGGTCCGATCGACCATGGTGTGAAGAGGGGGTTACTGGTGGTATCTGCCATTTCGAAAGATGATTGTCAAGATAGAAATGTCTAATAAGTTAAATAAACAACTTCGCGGGCTGATGAGCTTCGTATGACGTGGTCGAGATTATACAGCCAAAAGCCGTGTTTTCCGGAGGAATGATGACTCAGCGATGTCGGCGGAGAGTGGGCCGAACTCCGGCATTGTTTGACAAGATGGCGTGCTGACGAGCTGGTGTAAGTGTACGATCAGTGGCCGTAGCACGCGGGCTTCAGATGCATTCTTGGTACTCATGACCCCCTCCGATTGTCGGGTCAAGCGACAATATGTTTGCAGTCTGCTTGACAGCAGAGTCGTGTCTTGGGTTCATTGGTTCAAATCGGATACTTGCTGGGGCGCATGTTTGAGAGAGTGCAATTTGGGCCGATGCCACTGCCAGTGTCGGTCGAACTGCTGAACGCCAACCCAGTCAGTGTTCAAATGTCTGCCGATCATCACTATCAAATGCATGTATGCAACGCATATTAGACACACGTTGAACCCTGCGATATCCTTAGTTCTACAAAAGCATATCTGATTACCCCGTGAAAGGATGAACAGATCAAGCCTTCGTGGCTTGCTTGCTCAGTTGCCTATATGCGTGTTCTGGGTTCCGGCGCCGAGTACAGCTGGCGTGCACTCTATGTCGGATTCACTGCGGTCTCTGACCGTTCCAGTGATCTACAGAAAGGATATAGCCGGAGTTGTCTGCAATGGCGAGTGACTGGCAGAACATACAGATCAACGAGCAAACAGGAATAGGTCCTTCATGCGTGATATTCAATTGCGCGTCTATCGCGGGAGGATGTGATGTCATATTGAACAAATGCTTAAATACGCCTCAAAACACCGGCGTAACACGATGCGGTTCTTTGCCCACGCTTCTTATACTGGCACCTCTGATCCATGTCTTTGCCCCAGTCATGTGTAATACATTTACCGGAAGATCACGAGGTTATCGAGGATGCGGATGAAGAGGTGGGTCACGTTCGTGCTTTCGAGGTATAGGCTCACCAGCAGATCATGATGCTATACATGGCGCAATGTTCTGATGCCGAATCTGTTGGTGCTGCCGCTTTAGGCTACCTGAAATCGCAGGACTCACTGCTTCATGTCGACTTTTGCCTCGCTCCCAGTGAAAATGCATGCGCGGACAATAGCGTTGCCTGGAACGACGGACGAAGGCAGCGAAAAGCTGGTCAACGGGCCAGTAAGGCACTAAGAGAAGAACTCGTGAAGGAGGTTTCATTGAGACTACATCAGGATCTGGGTACACTTAGCAGTGAACAAGGCGATACAGGTATGTCTCGGGTCTTAGATCTACGACGTTCTACGACGCTGACATTCAGGTAGCGTTGTCTGGAGGAGCAGGTGAGAAATCCGCCATCGACTGTGCCAAACTCACGGTTAGCATGTACTTTGGGCGACACGTACTGCAACAGCACCACTTCCCGCCGTCACTCTGCCCTCCTCTCTTCGACGCATCTCTACTCGCTCGGGCATCAATATTAGAGCTGGGCTGCGGTACCGGGCTTCTCGCCATATTGCTATCCCCGCTTTGCAAGTCGTACACCGCGTCCGACCTGATGATCAACCTGCGATTGTGCTCTCGAAATCTCAAGCTCAATTCGATCGATGTGACGGCTGGACCAGGATGCGGGGTGTCAATGGAGGAGATAGACTGGTTCGACACGTCGAGGGATAGCCGGACTGACAGTGGGTTTAGCATGAACTATGATCTGATCTTGGCGGTCGACTGCGTCTTCAACGAGGCGCTCGCATTACCTCTCATCAGCACTTTGAACAGGTACTGCTCTCTTGGATCGAGAACGGTTGCTCTAGTCATCGTGGAGCTTAGAAGCTCGGACGTGGTGAGTGACTCTCCTGATCTCGCAAACCCCCTGAATCGATGTTAAATGTTGGAGCCAGCTTATGTCTGTATAGGTGCTGTACTTTTTGGAGGCATGGATGAGAGCCGGATGGACAATAGTAAGGCTAACATCCGAGCAGCTGGGACTTTGGGATGGACGCCCAGGAAATTGGGTAGGATGGGTTGGATGGAGAATTCAGGTACCTTCTTTTCAAGCAGTCGCCTTCATGCATCGCTCACGCTAGAGCCACCCCTAGGGAAAAGTGAATCCAGTACTTGAGGTTTAAACCTCGGTACTAAGGTATTGCCGCGTAGCGGAACGTGCAAATCGATTTAATCCCACGTTTATCATGCAAACGTGCGTTGTATCCTTCCCCCTTTACGAAACGCGGAGCTGATTACAGCCAGCTAAGGGAGACCAATGTATCATTCGACGATCGTCTGCAGATCATTAGCATTCCTCAACATGTCACCAAGATCAACGAAGGCATCATTGGTGGCATCGGCAGGCTGTCTCTCGGCAATGTTTGGGTCAGTCTCCGCCTGTGTCGATGTTGGCCATCTGAGCTTTGCGCTGACTACCAGGCCTCTGCATCAACTACTAATAACATGGCTTGTCTTACCATCGACAATCCTCAAGTTCTCGCTACTCTTTTTGGCAATCACAGTGCTATACTTCGTCGCAGACGGGTGGATATGGACCCCGCTTGTGTTTGCATGGAACTGTTTTCTCAAGCCATTTCTTCGTGGGAGCTCCGGTGATCACCAAGGACGACTGAATGCATTTTACGCCGGACAAGCCCACGTTTACGACAAGACTAGGAGACACTTGTTAAAGGGAAGGGAAACGATGCTGCAGCTGCTGGCCGCGCATCTGAAGGTTTTGCCAAAGACTGCCGGTGACTCTCGGAAGCCTCGGATCTGGGTTGACATTGGAGGAGGTACTGGATGGAACGTGGAGAAAATGTTAGTCCATACGTTATATGTCCTCTGATGCGTAGGGACGATTATCTCCCGCTCACATATTTCGACAAGATTTACGTAGTGGACCTCTGCCAGCCTTTACTCGATGTTGCTCGAGAACGGTGTCGCCGGAAAGGCTGGACACATGTGGAGTTTCTTTGTCAAGACGCAAGTCGATTTATACTTCCTGAGTGGGAGTCGGGTCAGCTTGATCCTCGGGGATCGCTGTGTGCCATCACTATGAGTTATTCCCTATCGATGGTATGTCACTCTCGATTGAGGAGCTGTATTGACGGAATCAGATCCCTACCTTTTATCAACTGTTGGACCGATGCGACCAAGTCCTTGATCAGCAGTCCGGTCTACTGGGTGTCGTCGACTTCTACACCTCCCGATCTCAAGATGGCAAAGAACGCGTATGTCCTATCCCCATTCTTTTAGGATCACTTGCTCCACTATCTCTCGTCCACCACCATTGACCGACGGTCATGCTGAGGTTAGGCTATCGGCACACAAAGCAAGAGAATGTCGTTTTTCGCGAAATGGTTCTGGGAAGCCTGGTTCGAAATGGACAATGTCCATCTACATACGTCACGAAGAGGTATGTTGAAATATCTAGGACCAGCTGACGGTGTAGACTACCTGGAATACAAGATGGGGACCATTAAAACCCTAAATGGCCGGAACAACTTTCTCAATACATACGTCATCTCGATACCCTATTACGTCTTTCTAGGATGTTCTCGTCGTCGGGACGTATCCATCAATACAAAGTCATTCCACGAAGAAGCTGGGAGCAATGTCGGGATCAATCAAGGAGGCCTATTGACTCCAGCTTCTCCGTTCACGAAAATTCCGTCTCCATCGGCGACTGCTGATCTTCCGGAATTCTTTACTCTGGGACCGAGTATGCTTGATGGCAAAGGCTTGCAACAGACTATTGTCGATATGGGTGCGCCTCTGAGCCCCTTCCATTACCAATTACGAAAGGTTAGAGCTGCTCTCAGGGCGAGAGGTTGAAACTGAATCTTGGCAGAATTGGCGTGTGCCGTATCTAGAGTCAGAAGTCCACGAACAATTTAGGACGCATATCTATGGATGGGTGAGCTTGTATGATGTCACCGAGACCCCGACTTACCGATAGGTATGGGAAGACCCCAAGGTGGATGTGGAAAGACTTGACATCAATTCCGAGGATAGTGTGCTTGCTATCACAAGTGCTGGCGATAACGTTTTGCACTACGCTCTTGCCGCTCGGTGCAAGGCCATACACGCTGTCGACATGAATCCCTGCCAAGGAAACATACTTGAATTAAAGTTGGCGGCAATCCAAGCACTGGAATACGCCGACTTCTGGCTGATTTTCGGCGAAGGCCGACATCCAGACTTCGAGAAGCTTTTGACAACGAAGCTTTCGCCTTTTCTTTCGTCGTGAGTCGTACACTTAAACTTGCATGTGTATGTTGATCTCTAGACATGCCTACGCATACTGGATGACTCATTCGAATCAATTTAGTCGTAACTTTTACTATCGAGGGTACTCGGGATGGGCGTTACGAGTCAGTCAAGTAGCCTTTACGCTTGCTGCAGTCACGGGTAGCGTTAAGAGACTCTGTCGAGCGACGTCGGTGGCCGAGCAGGAGGCGATATGGCGAAACAAGCTACGACCTGTTCTTCTAAATCGGTTTCTTATGAAAGGATTCCTAGGTAATCCGTGAGTCCCTGTCTGCCTTGAAAGATGAGCTGCTTAACAACCAGTATCTTTAACTGGCATGCACTTGGAGTCCCTCAGAACCAGATGAACTGCTTCCTCAAGGATGGGACGGTCGAAGATTTCGTGAAGGCTACATTTGATCCCATCGCCAGTTTGACGACGCTCAAAGTGAGTTCGGCTTCGCGACTCAAGCAGTAGAGCCATATCTAAGACCAACCCACCAAAGCTGTAGCTGGATATCCTGCTGACATCGGCAGGACGACAACTACTTTTACTACCTATGCCTCAATGGACGCTACTCTAGGTCGTCATGTCCCTCCTACCTGAAGCCAGAAGGATTCCAGGCTCTCAAGTCTACTGGACGAACCGACACATTCAAGCTTCACACCGACACTATATTAAAGTAAGTACATCGCAGATCTGTCGACCACCACTGACTGCCCAGTGTACTTCGTGGCTTGCCTGAAGCCTCCCTGACAAAGATCATCGTCATGGATTCGATGGACTGTACGTCGGGACTGATTTCCAGGATAGATCGCTAATATGTCAGGGTTTGATCCGGTACCTGCTTCTCGACCATTGCCCAGGCCCAAAATTACCAAGAGTGTTGGCGACGAGACGCCTGAAGCCGCTTTGGAGAACCTGAAATCAGAGCTCGACTACGAGATTTTGGAAATGAAGCGCGTCTTGGCTATTGGCGGGCATGTCGTGTGGCGTAGTGCTGGGAAACGTCCTTGGTATGTTCAGCGGTTCGAGCTAGCCGGTTTCATCGTCGAAGCAGTAGACATAAGAGAGGGAGGGAAGGCTATAGATCGCGTCAACTTTTACGCTTCCCTTTACCGAGCGAAGAAGGTAATTTAAAGACATATCATGCATTGTGTTGCTCTCTACTTCCCGGCCTTAAAGTCTCCACCGATTCGCTCGGTCTCCGATACCACGTAGTCTGCGTAGAAACGGGATACATCGTGATGTTTAGGCTTCCATCCCAGTCCTTCTGCGTTAGCGCTGACTCCTCGACTGTTTGTCCCGCTATAGTATTTCGTTCCTCCGATTTTTTCGATGGCTCCGTAGTATTTGGTCAACTCGTCGTCGGTGAAACTGTCGGGCTCGGAAAAGTCAGTCCAGCCGTTCTTGTGCATCGTCTTGGCGATGTGGTTGGTCGCTGCGAGAAGTTGGTATTCTCCAGCTACGGCTAGATAGTTCCCGGCGTATCCATGAGGACCCGACTTCAGGGCAGTCGCATAGATCAAGTCAAAGTGGCTGGCGAGATCCTCGATATGCACGTGAGCCCAGACATTGAGACCTGATGTCGTCAACTCGGAAAAGAATACTGTGCAAGAGTGAAATCACCTTTACCAACCATGCCAGCCCTCTTCCTATCCATGCTTGACTCGACTTGCTGAGGGATCTGCTTGGAATGTTTCCCGCTGAGTCCCACATCGTACACCCCACCAGTTCCGGCACCCCAGATAGTCCCCGGGAAAATCAAATAGCTCTCGCACCAGCCCTGTTCATCGGCCTCGTAGATGGACAGATCGATCTTGCGGTGGAAAGCGGATTCGGTGAGATCGTTCAGGCTTACCAAATGAGGCGGCTTCGGAGTGCTATCGGTGTACACCTGATACTCAGTGACATTGATGACTTAGTTGCCAGCTGAGACTCACGATGTCACTTTTGTATTCACCTCGGGCATCATCGGCAAGTGTCCCTGTGCCGGACACATGAATGAAGGTGGTATCATTCCCCTCCTCCTTCCGCTTCTTCATCCCACGCAGAAGCGCATCGACCAATCCAGGGTTATCAGAGTCCCCGGCCTCGATTGTGATATCATGCTCGTATGCCGTCTGCGTGATGAGATCATGGTCGTCAAATGAGCCAGAGAGCGGCTCGACTAAGGTTTCGGCGGTGGACAGACCCTTGACGAGGTCGAACTTGGCTGCACTCCTGGACAGGACCGTGATCTTCTTCGGCGTCGACGATCCACTGAGCAGCTGATTGAGGTAGCAGCCACCAACATAGCCTGTAGCACCAAGCAAGAAGATTGTGGGATTCTGAGGAGGCGACATGCGTTAAGATGTCGTATGGGAAATTGACAGAAATGGCTGAGATTGTTGTTACAGGTAGAAGGGTATATAGCCGATGACGTCTACGGTGGAGGCAGCTGATTAATGGATTCCTCACGTGATCAGCGAACCAGGGCGCTTATCGTAATCCCGTCTTCTGTCATCCGACCCAGCCGCGGCAAGCAGACGTCGCTGGGCCCACCGCAAGGACATTTGAAACCTCTCGTACTCGTATGTAGTTATCACAATCAGCGAGGGGGACAGGCAAGGCAAAAGGAATGATTCGCATGGTACGCCAGCAGTGTGTTTGTCGGACGCCGGTCGTCCTGCCTCTATATATATGTGTCGACCGCTTGTCCAGCCTGCCACGATTATCTCTCAAAAACGTATTGTTCGATGAGTGAGCCCTCATCATTGTTGCAAGACACCAGGCCAATTGATGCCATACATTAGCTAAGCGTCCGGCCCGACACCGCGCGCTTGGATTTGCAAGGAAGGAAAAAGGCGGGTTGGCAAGGAAGAAGGCAAGCGCGGCCCGGGCGGCCCGGGTATAGCGGTGACCACCGCGTGAAACGCCCCGCAACGGTAGAATTGAGCTGGTGTGCGAGACCGTGCCATCAACCTACCATGCCCGCGTATACACCGACCCAACTGCAGCACATCAATCTCCCGGTGCCGACGGGCACACTGGGTCTGGCCACAGAGTTCTATGGTGACGTTCTTGGGTTTGCGTCCGATCCGGTCCCCGAGCTACAACGTGATAGCCTTCTCTGGTAAGTTCCGTCCTCGCAAGTGTCGCTGAAGCCTAGGTTCCGCATCGGTGATGGTCCACAGCAAGTACGGCTTCAATAGTCTCCGCTGATCTCATAGATACATGTAGCTCCTGAGCGGGGCACACATGCGCCATATCCATCATCCAGCCGGCATCCATGCTTTACTCTTGAATCCACGGATGCCTTGTTGGAATTACAACAACGGATATGGGAACATCACAAAAGTGGACTTCCCTCTTCAGCACTAGAATGCGATGAGCCTGGTCAAGCCAATTCCGGGAGCAAGGTAGGCGAATCATCTAATTGCATCCTCGACGCCTCTTGACTGACTGATAAGGGGGCCGAATATCCGACTCGCTTTTTCGCTCGCGACTTTGCGGGTAATCGACTTGAGTTCGCAGTCTTTTCAACAAAGTGAAATTTGCCAAAGCAGAAAAGGTGTACAGGCTCATGGGGCTAGTGAAATGAGCTCATTCCGGTTCTTGGGGATCGGGTGCTGAAGAAATATCGCACACGAGTGTAGCTATCTTTAGTCAACAAGGACCTGTCCATGCATGTAGCGCGATGCGGATGGTCGTATATTACTGTCGAGCACTCGGGCTCGCGATTAACAGTCGTCGTATTGTTCTGAAAAGGCGAATGCGGCGTGTGGCCTCGAGAAGTTAGGCACACGGCAACTATCTATATTTAGATAAATTTTGATCGCCGTGACTCCCGGCAGATCGTAAAAAGACGTTGGTGAACTGTTCTCCATCCAACATGAAGGTCAACGATGAGCAGGAAATATCGACGTCGCCAACAGTACCGAAGCATGACCAGGAGCCGAGTATCATATCGGATGTCGACTTGTTTGCTTCGCCACTGCCCATAACGGGCGAGCGAAAAACAACGACAAGAGTCGAGCTTTGGGTGAGTTGGAAGTCTCATTGCGCTTACTCGTAGTCATGGTACGTTTACTATATCGGTAATTCCGGTCTAGGTCCTTTCAACTTTGCCATCTCGGCTTGGCAGAATCTCCTGTACCTGGCTGGCTGGGATCCAGCTTTTGCTGGACGGGCGACACCATGTGGTTCCGGCAGTACGTTCGGTCTACTTCACTAGGATCTTCTGATCGACAGGCTGCAATTTGGTAGCATTTGGCTCGGAAAGATCGGGTAAGTACCTCTTGTCTGACTCGTACCGGTGTATCATACTGAGCTCCCGCAGTAAACTCGATCGTCTTGATTACTAATGGTTTATCTTTTGCAATTCAAGCTGTCATATTCCTCATTGTTGGCTCATTCGCCGATTATGGAGTATGGCGTCCCCACATCACTACCGCATTTACGGTCCTCGGTTGGGCGGTCAGCTTTGCTTGGCTGGGCGTAGAGACGCCAGACAAGTGAGTCCGGGGGGGAGCAAGGTTAACCTAAGCTAATCGTAGATGGCAAGTAGGTACCGCCATATACATACTCGGTTTGATCAGCTACCAAGGGGCTCTAACTTGTACGTAAGAAAATCTTTGCTGTGATTGTCAGCTAAAGGCTGCAGTCTGGACCGCCGCATTCCCGGGACTCGCTCGAGACTTGCCCGAGGTTAAACGTAGTGAGGAAAAATTAGAGAGCAGAGAGATAGAGTAAGCACCTGCTTGTAGAGGTTACGATATGCTGACACCCGTAGTCAAAAGACACACGACACGCTTGGCATGTTGACGCGTAGTCGTTTGGCGAATGTCTCCTTCTTTGTCTGCTCGGTCGGAGAGCTCGTGGTCCTGGCGATATTGGCCGGCATCCTGGAAGGCATCGTCACTGATGAACCCGGTAGTAACACTCGAGCCCTCAGCATTGTTTGTGCCTACAGTGCTGGAATCTGGAGTAGGCATCTTTACGTTTCGTCGTCGTGATTAGTGGCTGATGTATAGTAATCTGCGCCGCGCCATGGCTCTACTTCGAGCAATATAGACCTGGGAACCAGCTTCCTCCTCGCACTTCATACCTCACAGTTGGGTAAGTTGATAGATCGTAAATCCATCCATTCGCCGGCGTTGATTAGCCAGATTCAAGCAGATTTACCACGCTTTCGCCTTGTGCCTTCGACTCAAGCAAACGTTCATATACCTTGTCAGTCGTTCCGATATGAAAGGGCAGATTCTCATTGGGACAGGCAGCCTACTTCTTCCTTGGCGACTGCCTCAATACATTGGTAACGGTCATTGCCACCTTACAAAACGAAGCTGCGGCTTTCGACACCAAGACCTTGAATTTGTGAGCATCGAATCGGCTGTAGAGACTGTGCGCTTAACTTGGTCAGCCTTCTCATTGACGGTATTGGTGCCCAAGCGATCGGGTGTGTCTATTAAGGATGACATGGGGTATTCGTTGACATACAGTGTGGGAGTCTTTTGGCTCATCCAGAAACGATGGGTCATACGTACAAAGACGATGTTGCTTGTGGTATGACTGTCCCGTTCAGTTACTATCCTGCGGCTAACCTGCAGAACGCATTCTTTATCATCATGCTTGCGGCATGGGGTTGCATTGGGATCACCCAGACATCCTTCGGCTTTCACAATGTATGGGAATTTTGGGCATACCAGGCATTCTACGGGGTCTTTGTCTGTCCTTGGTACGCGATATCGGTATGTGGGACTAGTGACACATCGCACCACCGCTGATTTATATAGCAAGCGATGATCTCCGAGGTCGTTCCGCATGGAAAAGAAGTAAGTCCTTTCTATGTATGGCACTCAATACTACAGTTTCTCTTCTTTGCACTGTTCTCGATTATTGGCAAAACCTCTTCGTTTATTGGGCCGTTCGTGTCATCGGCCATCATCGATC
>Ga0265780_10008065_pt1 | contig 12840 bp, 7 predicted proteins | sample P1T30metagenome_FD_192432 | JGI IMG/M metagenome (GOLD analysis project Ga0265780, IMG submission 192432) | Plant litter microbial communities from East Loma Ridge, Irvine, California - P1 T30 | ecosystem: Environmental > Terrestrial > Plant litter > Unclassified | place: USA: California...
CCCCGCCACCCTTCGCGACGCTCTGCTGCGGGCGGCGCGCGCCGATCTTGGCCGGGCAGGGGCGCCGGTCGAGGACTTCCTGTGGCTGCCGTATGCGCTGCAGCGTTACGTCGCCGTCACCGGCGACTACGGCGTGCTGCGCGAAGCGGCCGGCGGCGACCCGTCCAGCGGCACCCGCCTGGCGAACGACGACCTGTACCAGGTCTGCGTGCACGGCCTGCGCGGCTGCCTGCGCTTCGGCGCCAATGGTCTGCCGCTGCGCGCGGCCCGCATGCACGAAGACGAAGCGCAAGAGCGCAGCGCATCCCGGCCGGAAGACCTGCGCCTGGCCTTCCTGCTGGTGACGGTCTTGCAGCGCTTCGCCGAGGTGGCCGACCGGCGCGCCGACTTCGGCTTTGCCACCACCTGCCGCGGCGCCGCACTGGCGCTGCTGGCGCAAGCCGAGGCCCATGGCTGGGATGGCGGCGGCGCTTATGGCAATGGCGATGTGGCGACCCAGGCCTGGGCCGCGCTGGCCGGCGCCGATCCGGAACGCGTGAGCACGGCGCTGGCCGCCATCGACGAAACGCATGTGGCCGGGCGCAGCGCGGCCTGGCTGGGCCTGGCGCTGGCCGGGCAGGGCGCCGCCACCCGCGCCTGGCGCATTGCGCTGCAAGCCAATCCGCTGGCACGCGTGCGCTACGCCGGCGCACCTTGCTTCATGATGGATGGCGAGGTCTCCCCGGCGCCGGACGGCCCTGCCGCGGCCTGGACCTGCATGCTGCTGTCCGACGCCCTGCTCGGCATCGACCGCGCGGTGGACCGGCTGGCGCTGGCGCCGCTGCTGCCGGCCGGCTGGGACGGACTGCGTTTGCGCTGGCGCGCGGGCCGGGCCGACTACGATATCGGCGTGCGCCACGCCGCGGGCGCCGAGGCGCTGCTGCTGGATGGCCGGCCGCAGCCGGACAAGGTCATCGAGCCGGTCGACGACGGCCGCGAGCACAAGGTGGAACTGCAGGTGGAACGCAGGCCGGGCGACGCCGCGCCCGCACCGCACGACAATCAGCCAGGAACGAGGACATGAACACACGCACCAAGGGATTCAGGATGGCCGCCTGCGCCGCATTGTTGTGCGCCGGCGCGCCGGCGATGGCGGTGGACTGGAGCGACAACGCCATCAGCTACCGCTACGGCACCCACTTCGCCGAACCGTTCAATCCGGAGCACATCGACAAGCATATCGTCGCCTTTACCCACGCCAGCGGCTACAAGTACGGCAGCAACTTCCTGAACCTCGACCTGCTGCAATCCGACGAGACCGACCCGCGCCGGCTGGGCAGCGGCAGCGGCGCGCGCGAAGCCTATCTGCTGTACCGCCACACGCTCGACATCGGCGCACTGCGCGGTTCCGAGATCCGCTTCGGTAAAGTGAAGGGCCTGGGCCTGACGTTCGGCTTCGACCTGAATCATAAAGACGATGTGGGCTACAACTCGCGCAAGCGCATGCTGGTGGCCGGGCCGACCCTGATGTGGGACGTGCCGGGATTCCTGAATACCAGCATCCTGTGGCTGCGCGAATCGAACGCGCCGAGCGGCCCCTTCGCGCCGATCGCCAACGTGCGCGGCCGCTACACCTACGACACCCACCCGATGTTCGGCGCTAGCTGGGGTATCCCGGTGGCCGAAGGCTGGACGTTCGAAGGTTATCTCAACTGGATCGCCGAGAAGGGCCTGGACGAAACCGGCGCGCCAACCGGCGCCGAGACTAATCTCGATATGGCCTTGATGTTCGACATCGGGCCGCGCCTGGGCTATGCCAAGCGGAAGATCCGGGTCGGGGTCGGCTACCAGTTCTGGAACAACAAGTTCGGCAACACGCGCCGCACCACTGGGGGCGCCGGCCAGCGCGCCAGTACCCCGATGCTGCGTGCGGATTTCCACTTTTAAACGTCCGGTCAATCGTACTGTGCTTCCATTGCATTCTGGAATCGCTTAATATCTTGGCAATCAAATTGCCGTATTCGCTGCGGTTCACGACACTGGATTGGAATGCAAGTCATCAACGATATACGGCGTACCTGGGCCCAGCTGCGCAGCGGCGCGGCCGGCCAGGACTACCTGCCGATCCCACGGCAGTTTGCCGAAATGGCTTACCTGTTCCTGCGCCGCGGCATCGGTCCCGGCTACTACCTGCAGGCACGCTGGTGGCGCGCTTCGGTCCCGTTCGCCGACAAGCTGGCGCACATGAACCGCAAGGAGTACAACGCCTTCATCGACCGCTGGAATGCCCCGCGCTACCAGAAAAGCTCGCAGCACAAGGTGATCGAAAAGGCGGTGCTGCAACTGGTCGGCGTGCCGACGCCCGAGTTCATCGGCTACGTCCATGCCGAACGCGGTGCCAGTGCCGATGGCACCCCGCTGCGCAGCGTGCACGACTTGCGGACGATGTGCCGTGAACTGATCGGTAAAAAAATCTGCTTCAAGCTGGTCGAGGGTTATGGCGGCGCCGGCTTCTTCGCCTTCGAGGTGGCCGAGCAGGATGGCGAGCCGGTGTTCCGCCACCCCTTCACCGGCGCGCCGACCAGCCTGGCCGACTGGTGGACGGTGGCCGGCAAGAACCGCGAAGGCTACATCGTCGAGCATTATCTGCCGCAGCATCCGGTGCTGGCGGCGATCCACCCGAATTCGCTGAACACCCTGCGCATCTGGCTGTACCAGTCCGGCGGCGAGGGCCGCATCGCCGGCGCCTTCCTGCGCGTCGGCCGCAAGGGCAGTCTGGTCGACAACACCAGCAGCGGCGGCATCTATTGCCCGGTCGCGCTGGAGACCGGCGTCCTGACGCATGCGGCAAATGCGAAGAATCCGCTCGAGACGATGGATGCGCACCCGGACACCGGCGGACAGATCCGCGGCGTGCAACTGCCTTACTGGCGCGAATGCCAGGAGGTGGCGCTGCGCGCGCTGCAGGCTTTCCCGCACGTGAACATCGCCGGGGTCGACGTCGCGATCGGCACCGACGGGCCGCGCATGATCGAGCTGAACGTGCGTCCGGACCAGATCGGCTGCACGCGGATCGACTTGCCGCTCAAGCGGGTCGAAGCCTGGATGCGCCAGCAGAAGAAGTGATCCATAGGTGCTGTTCCCCGGGCACTTGAACCAGCTCAATTGCGGTTAATAAATTGGCAATAGCGCCCTGTAGCGGCGCAACGTGGTTTTCCATGCAATTGCAAAAATTGCATTATGAAAACCTCAACTTTCCCCCTCCTTCGCGCATTGCTGTTGGCCTTGTGCTGCGGCAGCGCTTCCGCGGCGCCTGCCGAGCATCAGGAATTCGAAGCGACCCTGCACGCGCCCTTCACGGCGGCGCCGGACGCGCGCCGGACCTTCAGCCTGGGTTTCGATTATCCCGGCCTGGCTCAGCCCGGCATCGTGGACTGGTCGCTGGAACTGCTGGACGCGCGCGGACGCGTGCTGAGGCGCTGGCGCGGCAACAAGGCGATCGCCAGCACGGCGGTCGAGGTGACGGTCGCCTGGGACGGCCGCATCAAAGGCAAACGGGCGCCCGCCGGCATGTACCGGGTGCGTATGCAGGCCGGCCTGCGCGGGGACCCGCATGACGATCATGATGCGCACGTGCAGGAATGGCAGATCGTGGTCGGCAAGCCGGTCGAGCAGCGCACCCCGCGATTCATTCCGCTGCCCGGCGTGCGCGATCTGCCCGGCCGGGTCGGGATGGCGCCGGCCACCGGCGGCCTGCCCTACACGGTCTACCTCGGCAACCTGCATAGCCAGAGCAACCACAGCGACGGCGGCGGCGCGCTCGACGACTGCAAGGGCGCCCAGGATCCGCTCACCTCGAAGTACGGCCCGGAAGCCGCCTTCGCCTATGCGCGCGGCCACGGCCTCGACGTGCTGGCGGTCTCGGAACACAACCACATGTACGACGGCTCGGACGGCACCAACGCCAGGGCCGAGGCGGCGAATGCCCGCGCCCTGTATCAGTCCGGCCTGGCCAGCGCGGCCGCCTTCAGCGCCAGCAAACCCGGCTTCCTGGCCCTGTACGGCATGGAGTGGGGCGTCATCAACAAGGGCGGCCACGTCAACATCTTCAACAGCGACGAACTGCTGGGCTGGGAAAAGAACGGCAAGGGCGAGCTGCTGGCCGACACCCTGAGCCCGCGCAGCGATTACGGCGCCTTATATACCCTGATGCGCCAGCGCGGCTGGGTCGGACAGTTCAACCATCCGGCCCACAGCGGCCAGTTCGTGGTGAACGGCGTGCCGCTCGGGTATACACCCGATGGTGACGAGGCCATGGTGTTGTGCGAGGTGATGAACAGCACCGCCTTTTCCACCAACGACACCGAGACCGAAACCCGGCGCAGCAACTTCGAGCAAGCCTGCAACCGGGTGCTGGAAGCGGGCTTCCACGTCGCCTTCAGCACCAATCAGGACAACCACTGCGCCAACTGGGGCGCCGCCTTCAGCAACCGCACCGGCGTGCTGCTGCCCGACGGCACGCCCCTGACGCGCGCGAGCTTCGTCGATGCGCTCAAGGCGCGCCGCGTGTTCGCCACCATGGACAAGACCGCGCAACTGGTGTTCACCGCGAACGGGCGCATGATGGGAGAGCGTTTCAGTAACCAGGGCGCCTTGACGCTGGAAGCGAACTTCGCGTCCTCGTCGGGGAAGAAGGTGGCGGCGGTGGCGATCATGGAAGGGGTACCGGGACGCAACGGCAAGGTGACGCAGCTGTCGTCCAGCGCCACCACTACCTTTACGCCTGCGCCGGGGGAGCATTTTTATTATGCGAAGGTGACGCAGGAGGATGGCCAGGTGCTGTGGTCAGCGCCGATATGGGTCACGCAGGAATAGAGAGCGCTGTCGTCAATACGCCCTCAAAACCCGCGCTTTTCCCCCACGTTCGAAGATGCTATTCTGCTCGCGCCCTCATCCTTCCCGAGAGACCATGAAGACTAGCATCCTGCTGCGCGCCACCGCCTGCGCCATCCTGACCCAGTGGAGCGCTACCGCGTTCGCACTCGATCCCCTCAGCTACGCCAAATACGACCAGGTCAAGACCACCGCCCTGCACCTGGACCTGAAGGCCGACTTTACCAAAAAGAGCCTGGGCGGTTACGCCGAACTGACCCTGGACTGGATCGACAAGAAGGCCGCCACGCTGGACCTCGACACCCGTGACCTGGCGATCTCGAAGATCGAAGCGCAGGATGCGAAAGGCGCCTGGAAGCCGGTGAAATACACGCTCGACAAGCTCGATACGGAAAAAGGCCAGGCCCTGCGCGTTGCAGTGCCCGGCCAGCCGGCCAAGGTCCGCATCCACTACACGACGGCGCCTACCGCCGCCGCCCTGCAGTGGCTGACCCCGAAGCAGACCATGTCGGGCAAGTACCCCTTCATGTTCAGCCAGTCGCAGCCGATCAACGCGCGTTCCTTCATGCCGGTGCAGGACACCCCGGCGGTGCGCTTCACCTACACCGCACGCATCCAGGCGCCGGAAGGCATGCGCGTCGTGATGAGCGCCGATAACGACCCGAAGGCCACCGGCAAGGGCGGCTGGACCTTCACCATGCCGCAGGCGGTGCCGTCCTATCTGGTGGCGATCGGCATCGGCGAGCTGGAAGCGCGTACCCTGGGCGGACGCACCGGCGTCTATGCCGAGCCGCAGCGCATCAAGGCCGCAGAGTACGAACTGGGCGACACCGAGAAGATGGTGGCCGCCGCCGAATCGCTGTACGGCCCGTATCGCTGGGGGCGCTACGACATGCTGGTACTGCCGCCGTCGTTCCCGATCGGCGGCATGGAAAACCCGCGCCTCACTTTCCTGACCCCGACCATGATCGCGGGCGACCGCAGCCTGGTCGACCTGGTCGCCCACGAACTGGCGCACAGCTGGTCCGGCAATCTGGTGACCAACTCCTCGTGGAAGCACTGGTGGCTCAACGAAGGCTTCACCACCTACGTAACGACCCGCATCATCGAGAAGATGTACGGCGAAGAAGTCGCGACCATGAACCTGCAGCTCGAGCAGGAAGAAGCGCTCGAGTCGCTGGCCGGCATCCCGGCAGCCAAGCAGGCGCTGGTCCCGCGCCAGCCGGACACCAGCGCGGAGCACTACACCGACACCGGCCTTGCGTATCCGAAGGGCGCCTGGTTCCTGCGCACCCTCGAGCAGCGCGCCGGCCGCGCGGCATTCGACCCGTTCCTGCGCAGCTGGTTCGACCAGCACGCCTTCCAGAGCGTGACCACCGAGACCTTCGTTGCCTTCCTGCGTGCGAACCTGCTGTCGAAGAATCCGAAGATCATGAGCGACGCGGAGCTGGACGAGTGGCTGTACGGCCCCGGCATCCCGGCCAGCGCCACCCGGGCCAATTCAGCGCGCCTGGCCAAGCTGAACGACACCACCGCGCGCTGGCTCAAGGGTGACCTGAGCACCGCGCAGCTGGACACGAAAGCCTGGAACGCCGAAGAGTGGATGAAGTTCCTGAACGATATCGACAACAAGGCGAATGCCGCCAAGCTGGCGGAACTCGACAAGGCTTTTGGTCTGGCCAAGACCGGCAACAACGAAGTCGCCTTCCGCTTTTACCGCGCCTCGGTGCATGCCGGCTACCAGGGCGTGCGTCCGCAGATGGAAGCTTTTTTGATGAGCGTCGGCCGCCAGAAGTTCGTGGTGCCGCTGTACACGGCGCTGCGTGCCAAGCCGGATGACCGTGCCTTCGCCGAGCGCATCTACAAGTCGGCGCGCGAACGCTACCACCCGGAGACCCAGGGCAGCGTCGACAAGGCCATGAGCAAATAATAATCAAGGGATGATGAGCGTGATTTCCATGAATCGAATTGCAGCCGCGGTCCTGATCGCGCTGTCCAGCGCCGGCGCGGCCGTCGCACAAACCGCGGCGCCAGTTACCGCAGCCGTCGCCCAGGCGCCAGCCTATAACCTCCAGGCCGACGTCGAGCGCGTCATGAAGGAGTTCGACGTGCCCGGCATCGCCATCGCCGTGGTCAAGGACGGCAAGGTCGTCGCCACCCAGGGCTTCGGCGTGCGCAAGCGCGGCGAGCCGGCCAGGGTCGATGGCCAGACCATCTTCGAGATCGCTTCGAACTCCAAGGCTTTCACCGCCGCGGCATTGGCGATGCTGGTCGACCAGGGCAAGCTGGCCTGGGATGATCCCGTCATCAAGCATCTGCCGGACTTCCGCATGCACGATGCCTACGTCACCGCCGAGATGACCATCCGCGACCTGCTGGTGCACCGTAGCGGCTTAGGCTTGGGCGCCGGCGACCTGCTGTGGTGGCCGACCACCACCTTCAGCACCGACGAGATCATCCACAACCTGCGCTACGTGAAGCCGGCAACGAGCTTCCGCAGCGCCTACGCCTACGACAACCTGCTCTACATCGTGGCCGGCAAAATCATCGCCGCCAAGTCGGGCAAGACCTGGGGCGAGACCATGCACGAGTGGATCTTGCAGCCCGTCGGCATGACGGGCACCACCACCAGCCTGGAAGAGAACGCGAAGTTCGCCAACGTCTCGGCGCCGCACAGCAAGATCGCCGGCAAGGCCGTGCCGGTCAAGGCGATGCCGGTGTCGAACGCGGTCGGCGCGGTCGGCATCAACACCAGCGCCGAAGACATCGCGCGCTGGATGAACGTGCTGCTCGAGAACGGCAAAGTGGGCGAGGGCAAGCGCCTGTGGTCGGACAAGCAGGCGCGCGAGATGTGGACCGCCCAGACCCCGATGACGATCAGCACGCCACGCCCGCCGCTGGCCGCCACCAAGCCCAACTTCTTCGCCTACGGCCTGGGCTTCCAGCTGCGCGACTACCAGGGCAAGCTGGTCGCCCTGCACGGCGGCGCGCTGCAAGGCTTTTATTCGCGCGTGATGCTGGTGCCGGAAGCGAAGCTGGGCATCGCGATCTTCACCAACGCCGAAAGCGGCCCCTCGCTGAGCGCCCTGCAGTACCGCTTGCTCGACCAGCACCTGGGCGTGGCGCCGACCGACTGGATCGGCCGCTACGCCGAGATGGACCAGGAGATGCGCGCCAAGGAAGCGGCGCGCGTGAAGGGCGAGGCGTCTTCGCGCGCGGCTTCGTCGAAACCGTCGCTGGCGCTGGCCGCGTATGCGGGCGAGTACGAGGATGCGTGGTACGGCAAGATGAACGTGGCGCGCAGTGGCAACAAGCTGGTGATGTCGTTCTCGCGCACCCCGGACCTGACGGGGGAGATGGAGCACTTCCAGCACGACACCTTCATCGTGCGCTGGAAGGAGCGTAACTTCAATGCGGACGCCTACGTGACCTTCTCGCTGGACCATGACGGCAGCATCGAGCGGGTGCGCATGAAGCCTGTGTCGACGGAGACGGACTTCAGTTATGACTTCCAGGATTTGCTGTTTGTGCCGGTGAAGAAGGAAAAGAAGGAGACGTAAGCAGTACGCATCGAACTTGGGTTCCCGCCTGCGCGGGAACGACGGTTTTTCGGCCAACATACTAAGCACGTCATCCCGGCGCAGGCCGGGATCCAATTTTAGGTGAGGAGTACTAACTTACTTCCCACCCCACACCTTCATCATATCCTCCGACCCCTGCATCCGAATCCCGTTATCCGACAGGATCCCTTCGGTCGCATCCAGCACCGCCTTGCGCGGCAAGATCAGGGTTTCGCCATAGCGCTGGTCGAACTTGAACACCACGTGCTCATCCTTCAGGTCGCGCAAGGTCGACACCAGATGCGCCAGGCTGCGGATCTTGACGCCGTTGATGGTATCGACCACCGAGCCGACCCGGTTGCCGTAGCCGGTCACCAGCTTGTGCGGGAAAAAGGGGCCGCTGATCACCACCATCTCTTCGCGCGCCGCATCCGGCGAGTCGCCACGGCGCGTCACCAGCGGGCTGGCGTTGAAGCTGTAGGCGTTCATCGCGGCGGCGTTCGCGGCCAGCGAGGCCATGAACTCGGCCGTCGCGCGGGTGAACACCACCGGGCCGTAGACGAAGTAGGACGGATAGCCGCCGTTCAGGTCGGGAATCAGGAGCGAGCGCGGGCCGCTGGTCGGCACCTCGACCTGCATGGTCTTGCCGCCCCGGACGATGGTCATCGGCACCTTGCCGTTCTTCGCCACCTGCTGGATGCGGTACTGGAAGCGCACCCGCAGGTTCGAGCCCAGTTTCACCATGCCCTGGTTGTCCACCTGGTGTCCGCCGATGTGGGTGATCACGTCCCACTCCTTCAGCGGCCATGAGGCATCGGTTTTATATGGGCGGTGCACCACCGCGCCTTCGACCGAGCGGTCCAGCTTCAGGTACTGGCGCAGCGCCGGGTTTTCCAGGGTCTGGATGCTGTCGTGCAGCAGCGGCTTGCCGTCGTAGCGGCCGTCCGCCACGTCCTTCAGGAACAGTTCGATCTCTTCGTTCGGGATGACGTAGCCGATGTTCTGGGCGCCGGCCGCCATCGAGAACGCCAGGCCGATCATCTTGTCGCCGGCGATCACCGGGCCGCCGCTGTTGCCCGGGTTGATCGGCGCGTCGATCTGGATGCGCAGGCCCGAGCTGAACGAGCCGTAGCCGACGAATTCCACGCGCGAGACGATGCCGCGGGTGGTCGACAGCGAGTTGCCGCCGACCGGGAAGCCGTAGGCGAAGACCGCCTCGCGCACGTCCGGCAGCACGGCGGCGCGCTGGACCGGCGGGCGCTTGTCGAAAAAGGACGCGTCGTCCAGTTCCAGCACCGCCAGGTCCAGGCCGCGCGCCAGCGCGATGACCTTGGCCGAGACCTTGTCGCCCGACTGGCTGGCCTGCACCTCGACCTGGCTGGCATAGCCGACCACGTGGGCATTGGTGAGGATGCGGCGGCCCTCGATGATGACGCCGGAACCGGTGACGTCGCGCGGCGACTGCTTGGCCCAGGGTTTATAGGGGTCCGGCGCGCGCACGGTGGCGAAGATCTTGACCACCGAATTCTCGACCGCCGGCAGGGCGGGAGCGGTGGTGGCGGACGGGGTGGCGACCGCGGGTGACGGCGGCGTGCCGGGCGCAGGCGCTGAAGGTGGCAACTGCTGCGGCAACTGGGGAGGAGCGGTGTCCTGTGCGTGGACGAGGCCCGCCAGGGCGAATGCCACGGCGGCGGCGAGGCGTGCGGTTTTCATGGTTTCCTTCGAAGGCTGATCGGTATCGACCGCAAGAATATACACGCTCGCCGCCGAAGGAAATGCACTAATTTTCACGCGAAGTTAATACCTCCCGCAGCCTCCCGCAGGGCTTACTGCTTGACGAACTTGAGCGTCATGCGGTCGCTCTCGCCGATCGCGATGTACTTCTCGCGGTCCTTGTCCTTGTTCGACAGCACCGGCGGCAGGGTCCACACGCCCTTCTCGTGGTTGGCCGTGTCCTTCGGATTGGCGTTCACCTCGGACTTGCCGGCCAGCTTGAAGCCCGCGCTTTCCACGGTCTTGATGACCCAGGCTTCGTGCACGTAGCCGCTCGAGGCTTTCGCATCCTGCGTCATCGCGCTAGGGAGACGATGGTCGACGATGCCCAGCACGCCGCCTGGTTTCAAGACCTTGTGCACTTCGCGGAAGGTGTTCTTCAGGGCGTCCTCGCCGGCGCCGACCCAGTTGTGCAGGTTGCGGAAGGTAAGCACCATGTCGACGCTGTTCGGCGCGGCGATCTGGATGGTCGCGGGCGGTTCGAACACGGCCGGCACCACCTTGTCGTAGAGCGCGGGCGCCGCGTCGAGCTTGGCCTTGAAGGCCATGCCGCCGCGCTTCTCGGGCAGGAAGGCCTGGCCGGCGGCGATCAGCTTGCCGTTCTGGCGGAGGTAGGGAGCCAGGATCTCGGTGTACCAGCCGCCGCCAGGGGACAGTTCGACCACGGTCATGGTCGGCTTGATGCCGAAGAAGGTCAAGGTCTCGTAGGGGTGGCGCGCAGGATCGCGCGCCTTGTTGGCGGCGCTGCGGTGTTCGCCCGCGATTGCCGCCTTCAGGGCGTCGTCCGCGTGCGCCACGCCGGCGACGCCGGCCAGGGTTGCAGCCATGCCGGCGGCCAGGATCAGTCGTTTCATCGGTTCGGGGTCTCCAGTTGTGCGCGGCCGGACGGAACGCCGCCGCCGCGCCGATGATCGGACACGTTGGACGGACAGTCAAGCCTTGCGCAACCGTGCCGGCATGCATACGTTTCGCGGGCCGCATGCACTCGGAAAAAGCGTTTTGATCTGGCACAACAATTGCCTATTCAAAAGATCAAGTTACTGCTAAGGTTGATCAGTTTGCCGGTCTCTACCCAGATCCGCAGAACCGTTTTCCTCGTCCGTAAATACAAAGCGCGGGCCGCATTGCCGGTGGGTCCGCTATCCAGAACAGGGTTGATTTCAGGAGACATGATGGAACGCCGTACTTTTCTCAATTTCAGCAGCATGGCGCTGGCGTCGACGATGCTGCCTTTCTCCCGCGCGATCGCCGCGGAAGAGCTGATGAGCAGCATGCCCACCGCCGCCAAGAAGGCGCTCGCCGATGCGGCGCTGAACGCCGCTACCCAGGCCGGCGCCAGCTACGCGGACGTGCGCATCGGCCGCTACCTGAACCAGTTCATCACCACCCGCGACCTGAACGTCGAGAACATCGCGAATACCGAGTCGGCCGGCATCGGCGTGCGCGTGATCGCCAACGGCGCCTACGGCTTCGCCGCCACCTCGGACATGAGCAACGACGGCATCGCCAACGCGGCGCGCCAGGCGGTGGCCATCGCCAAGGCCAACGCCAAGCTGCAGTCCGAACCGGTGCGTCTTGCACCAGTCAAGGGCGTTGGCGAGGTGTCGTGGGCCACGCCGATCAAGAAGGACTGGCGTACGGTGCCCATCAAGGAAAAGGCCGACATGCTGATCGCCGCGAACAAGGCCGGCATCGACGGCGGCGCGACCTTCATGAATGCGATGCTGTTCCAGGTGAACCAGCAAAAGTATTTCGCGTCCACCGACGGCTCCTACATCGAGCAGGACGTGCACCGCCTGTGGGCCCCGTTCCAGGCCACCGCGGTCGACAAGGCCACCGGCAAGTTCCGCTCCCGTTCCGGCCTGGGCGCACCGGTCGGCATGGGCTACGAATATTTTGACGCGCGCAAGGAGCACAAGCTCAAGGCCGCAGGCGGCGTCGCCACCCTGTACACCGGTTCCTACGACATCATCGAGGATGCGCGCGCCGCCGGCCGCGATGCCCGCACCAAGCTGACCGCCAAGTCGGTCGCGCCGGGCAAGTACGACCTGATGCTGAGCCCCGAACACCTGTGGCTGACCATCCACGAAAACGTCGGACACCCGACGGAACTGGACCGCGTGCTCGGCTACGAGGCCAACTACGCCGGCACCAGCTTCGCCACTCTGGATAAATGGGAATCGAAGAAATTCAAGTACGGGAACAACATCGTCAACCTGTTCGCCGACAAGACCACGCCAGGCTCGCTCGGCTACGTGGGCTACGACGACGAGGGCGTGAAGACGAAGAAGTGGGACATCATCAAGGACGGCATTCTGGTCAACTACCAGGCCACGCGCGACCAGGCCCACATCATCGGCGAAGCGGAATCGCACGGCTGCTCGTATGCGGACAGCTGGAATTCGGTGCAGTTCCAGCGCATGCCGAACGTGTCGCTGGCCGCCGGCAAGAAGAAGCTCACCCCGGACGAGATGGTCAAGGACATCAAGAAGGGCATCTACATCGTCGGCGACGGTTCCTTCTCGATCGACCAGCAGCGCTACAACTTCCAGTTCGGCGGCCAGCTGTTCTACGAGATCAAGGACGGCAAAATCGGCCCGATGCTGGAAGACGTGGCCTACCAGGCCAACACCCA
>Ga0265780_10008066_pt1 | contig 12839 bp, 10 predicted proteins | sample P1T30metagenome_FD_192432 | JGI IMG/M metagenome (GOLD analysis project Ga0265780, IMG submission 192432) | Plant litter microbial communities from East Loma Ridge, Irvine, California - P1 T30 | ecosystem: Environmental > Terrestrial > Plant litter > Unclassified | place: USA: California...
GTGTCCACGCTGTACACCGCCAGCACACCGCAACACCAGACCGGTAGGGTGGGTTCTCGAACCCACCACGCAAACCGCTGCAAACAACAACGCATCGCTGCGCCCCACTCCCCCACGCGTTGCTACAATGCTCACACTCCCACCACGCCCTTCCCATGCGCCGCCTATTCGCCCTCCTCGTCCTGTTCACCGCGCTCTTCCACAGCGTGGCGCGCGGTGCGCCGGAAGATGCCCGGGCGCTGTTCGAGCGCGACTGGGAATGGCAGCTGCAGCACGCTCCCGAATACGCCACCACGCTCGGTGACGCCCGCTTCAACGCGCGCCTGTCCGACACCACCCTGGCCGCCGGCAAGGCCGCCCTCGAGCACGCCCGCACCGCCCTGGGCGAAGCGCGCGCCATCGACCGCGGCAACCTGAATCCGCAAGAACGCCTCTCGCTCGACCTCTTCATCGCCGACAAGGAGCGCCAGCTCGCCCTGTTCGCCTTCCACCCCTTCGATCCGCAGCCGATCACGGCCTGGGACGGTTTGCATGTGCGCCTGCCGCGCCTGGTGGCCCAGATGCCCTTCGCCACCGAGGACGACTACCGCAACTACATCGCCCGCCTGGAGGCGCTGCCGGCCCACGTCGACGGCCTGGTCGAGCATCTGCGCGAAGGCATGCGTACCGGCTGGACCGCGCCGAAGGCCAGCATGCGCGCCGTCCCCGCCCTGCTGCGCAGCATGCGCGATGGCTTGATGGACGGCGCCTTGTCCGCGCCGTTCAAGCGCATTCCCGCCACCATCGCCCCAGAGGTCCGGGAACAGCTGCTCGCGCTTGGGAATGCCGCCCTGAAGAACAGCGCCGCCCCCGCCCTGCGCAAGCTGGAAGACTTCGTCCGCAACGACTACCTGCCGGCAGCGCGCGAGTCGCTGGGCGCCAGCAGCCTGCCGGGTGGCCCCGGCTACTATGCCTTCCTGGTGCGCCAGGCGAGCGGCACCGATCTGACCCCGGCCGAAGTCCACGCGCTGGGCCTGAAGGAAGTCGCACGCATCCGCCAGGCCATGCTCGATGCCGTCAAGCGCACCGGGTTCAAGGGCACGCTGCCGCAGTTCCTGGCCTTTGCGCGCAGCGACAAGCGCCTGTTCCCGGCCAGCGCCGACAGCCTGCTGGCGCGCTACCGCCGTACCATCGCCCGAGCCGAGGCGCGCCTGCCGGCGCTGTTCGGCGCACTCCCGCAGGAAGGCATCGGCGTCAAGCCGCTGGGCCAGGGGGGCGCCGCCGGCCAGGTGGCGGCCTACTACGAAGCGGGCACACCGAGCCGCAGCGCCGCGCTGGTGGTGAACACGGCGCGCCTGGACAGCCAGCCGCTGTGGGAAGTCGAGACGCTGGCCCTGCACGAAGCCCTGCCCGGTCACCACCTGCAGGTGGCGCGCGCCCAGGCACTGGGCGGCTTGCCGGCGTTTCGGCGCCACCGCTGGGACCAGGCCTTTGGCGAAGGCTGGGCCACCTATGCCGAGGGCCTGGGCCCGGAACTCGGCTTCTTCAAGGACCCCTTCTCCTGGTTCGGCTACCTGAACGACGACATGTTCCGCGCCGCGCGCCTGGTGGTCGACACCGGCCTCCACGCCCAGGGCTGGACGCGCCAGCAAGCCATCGACTACCTGAACGCGAACACGGCGAACGCCGCCGCCGACAACGCCGTGGAGGTCGACCGCTACATCGCCCAGCCGGCCCAGGCCCTGGCCTACAAGATCGGCCAGCTGCGTTTCAAGGCGCTGCGCGAGAAGGCGCAAACGGCGCTCGGGCCACGCTTCGACCTGCGCCGCTTCCACGATGCGCTGCTGGGCCAGGGTTCGCTGCCGCTGCCGCTGCTGGAACGCGAGATGGGGCAATGGCTGGCCGCTCAGCTGGCGCCGCCCGCGCCGGCGCCCGGTCCGGGTCCGATTATCCTGCCGCCGCCGTCCACGCCGGCGCCGGCAGCCGCGCCGCCCGGACCCGGCCCCTTCCCATTGACGCCGCCAGCCAGGGCTGCCGATAAACCTGGCGACAAGCCAGCCGATAAGCCCGCAGATAAACCCGCCGGCAAGCCTGCCGAAAAGCCGGCTGAAAAACCGGCTGAAAAACCGGCGCCCGCCCTGAAGTCCCCAGCGCTACCTTCGCCTGCACCTTCACCCACACCTGCCCCCGCGCCTGTGGATAAGACTGTGAGCAAGACTGTGGGCAAGGGGTAGACAAGCCTGTGAACAGCCTGTAGACAGGCTGTCGATATGCTGTAGATACGCTGTATACAAGCTGTGCACAAGTAATCGAGCAACCGTTCGGAAATGCAGCGTCCGCCGACGCGCAGTCCGATTTTCGGTTACTCTCTGCACCAATTGATTAGGCAGTATAAGAAAGGAAACACTGTGTCGAACCAACTGACCCGCCGCCTGGCCCTGCTCGATGACGACGCGCACCGCGGCCTGCTCGGCCAGGGCCTGCGCGGCATCGAACGCGAAACCCTGCGCATCGATCCCCAGGGCCAGCTCGCGCGCACGCCTCATCCGGTCCAGCTCGGCTCGGCGTTGACCCATCCGCAGATCACGACCGATTATGCCGAGGCGCTGCTCGAGTTCATCACCCCGGCCGAGCACGACATCGGCCTGGCCCTGCACCGCCTCGACGCCATCCACCGCTTCGCCTACTCGAAGCTGGGCGACGAGATGCTGTGGAGCGAGTCGATGCCGGGCGAGCTGCCCTCCGAGGAAGACATCGAGATCGGCTGGTACGGCAAGTCGAACATCGGCATGCTCAAGCACGTGTACCGCCGCGGCCTGGCCCTGCGCTACGGCAAGGCCATGCAATGCATCGCCGGCATCCACTACAACTACTCGCTGCCTGAGGCGCTGTGGGAACTGCTGCGCGCGCACGAGGGCGTCGAGGAAGAACGCCGCAACGCCCTGCGCGACTTCCAGTCCGAAAGCTACATCGCCACCATCCGCAACTTCCGCCGCTACAGCTGGCTGCTGATGTATCTGTTCGGCGCCTCGCCGACGCTGACCAAGAGCTTCCTGCGCGGGCGCGAGCACGGCCTGGAGGAACTGTCGCCGGACACCCTGTACCTGCCCTACGCCACCAGCCTGCGCATGAGCGACCTGGGCTACCAGAACGATGCCCAGTCCGGCCTGCGCCCGCACGAGAACAGCCTGGAAAGCTATGTCACCAGCCTGATGGACGCGGTGAACCGCCCCTACGCGCCCTACGAGGCGATCGGCACCAAGAAGGACGGCGAGTGGGTGCAGCTGTCGACCAACGTGCTACAGATCGAGAACGAGTACTACTCGACCATCCGTCCGAAGCGCGTGATCCGTACCGGCGAGCGTCCGGTGCAGGCGCTGTGCAACCGCGGCGTGCAGTACATCGAAGTGCGCTGTCTCGACGTCGACCCGTTCGAGCCGGTGGGCGTGAGCCTGGAGACCGGCCGCTTCCTCGACGCCTTCCTGCTGTTCTGCGCGCTCGAAGAAAGCCCGCTGATCAGCGCCGCCGAAGGCCAGGTCCACGCACGCAACTTCGCACGCACGGTGAAGGAAGGCCGCCAGCCTGGCCTGACGCTGACCCGCGACGGCGAGGAAGTGTCGCTGCTGGCCTGGGCCGACGAACTGGTCGAGCGCATCCGCCCGCTGGCGCGCCTGCTCGACGCCGAGCACAACGAGCCGGGCGTGCACGAAGCCTCGCTCGAACAGCAAAAGGCCAAGATCGCCGATCCGTCAAAAACGCCGTCGGCGCGCGTGCTGGAAGAAGTGCGCGCCCTCGGTTCGGCTGCCGCGTTTGGCCTGCGCCAGAGCCAGCTGCATGCGGCATATTTCCGCGAAAGCCCGCTGATGCCGGCCGAGGAAGCCGTCTTCCTCGAGCAGGCCGCCGCTTCGCTGGCCGAGCAGGCCATCATCGAGCAAAGCGACACGGGCAGCTTCGACGACTTCGTGGCGGCGTACAACAGCAGTACACTGTGCGGTAACCATAGCTGACGCTTTGCCGATACCGGGGATGCCTTGCTCACCTTTTACAACGAACACCATGCGCAGCACCGCGGCCGTGACGGCCAACTTGGCGGCATGGCAGTTCGTCGTGACGCGCCCGAGCGGGCCGGCCTGGTGCTGGCGGAACTGCAGCGGCGCGGGCTAGGCGAGATCGTCACGCCGCACCGGGTGCCGCTGGTGTCGCTGGAGCGGGTGCACAGCCCGCGCTACCTGCACTTCCTGCGCAGCGCCTGGAGCGAGTGGACCGGCCTCGACCCGGCAAATGCGGGCAAGGACGCCCTGCCTTCCAGCTGGCCGATCCGCACCATGCGCAGCGACATCGAGCCGGACAGCTTTGCCGGCCGCCTCGGCCTGTACTCGATGGACAGCGCCACGCCCCTGATGGGCGGCACCTGGAACGCGGTGAAGACCGGCGCCGACTGCGCCATCAACGCCGCGCACGCACTGCGCCTGGGCGAACGCGGCAGCTTTGCCCTGACCCGCCCGCCGGGCCACCATGCCGGCTTCGATTTCTTCGGCGGCGGCTGCTACCTGAACAACGCCGCCCTGGCGGCCCAGCACCTGCTCGACGATGGCGTCAAGCGCGTCGCCATCCTCGACCTCGACTACCACCACGGCAACGGCACCCAGGGCATCTTCTACAACCGCGGCGAGGTGCTGTGCGTGTCGCTCCATGCCGACCCGGGCAGCGACTACCCCTATTTCGTCGGCCATGCCGACGAGATCGGCGACGGCGACGGGCATGGCCACAACCTGAACCTGCCGCTGGCGCGCGGCACGGATGCGCACGAGTGGATGGCGGCGCTGGAAACAGCCTGCATCAGGCTCGGCATATTCGCGCCGGAAGCCCTGGTCGTCGCACTCGGGGTGAATACCGCCGCTGCCGAACCGGGTGGCGGCTTCGGCCTGCAAGGGGCCGACTTCCTGCGCATCGGCGAGCGCATCGCCTGGCTCGGCCTGCCGACCGTCTTCGTTTTGGAGGGCGGCCAGGCGGGCGACGTCGGCATCAACACGGTCAACGTGCTCGAAGGTTTCGAGACGGCCGCCTGAATTTTTTTACTCTTGACTCGGAACACACATGATCGAATGGCAATGGTGCAGCTTCGCCGACCTGACTAACGCGCAGCTGTACGAAGTGCTGGCCCAGCGCCAGCAGGTATTCGTGCTGGAACAGACGTGCCTGTATCCGGACATCGACGGCTACGACCTCGATGCCCACCACCTGCTCGGCTGGCGCGACATCGGCGGCCGGCGCGTGCTGGTGGCATATTTGCGCTGCCTGGCGCCGGGCGCGAAGTACGACGAGATGTCGCTCGGCCGCATCCTGACCACGGACGACGTGCGCGGCTCGGGCATCGGCCGCGAGCTGGTGGCACATGGCATCCAGTATGCCGAGCAATTGCATCCGGGCCACCGCATCCGCATCGGGGCCCAGCAGCGCCTGGAAAAGTTTTACCAGGACTTTGGCTTCGAGACCATCTCCGCCCCGTATGACGAAGATGGCATCCTCCACATCGACATGCTGCGCTGAGCGCTGATTATTTCAGCAGGCCGGACTTTTGCGGGTCCGGCATGCGCAGCGCGACGATGAAGGCGACCGCGCACATCGCGCTCACGTACCAGTAGAAGTTCGATTCCATCCCGGCCTGCTTGAACCACAGCGCCACGTATTCGGCCGAGCCGCCGAAGATGGCGTTCGCCACGGCGTACGACAGGCCGACGCCGAGCGCGCGCACCTCGACCGGGAACATCTCGGCCTTGATCAGGCCGCCGATCGAGGTGTACAGGCTGACGATGGTCAGCGCGCAGACGATCAGCACGCCGGCCATCAGCGGGCTGTCGACGCTGCGCAGCGCCATCATGATCGGCACCGTGGCAAGCGCGGCCAGGGCGCCGAACCAGATCATCGAGGTCTTGCGGCCGATGCGGTCGGACAGCGCGCCGAATACCGGCTGCAGGCACATGTAGATCACCAGCACGCCGGTCATTACGCCGCTGGCGGTCTTGGCGTCCATGCCGGCCGTATTCACCAGGTATTTCTGCATGTAGGTGGTGAAGGTGTAGAAGATCAGCGAGCCGCCGGCGGTGAAGCCGAGCACGGTGATGAAGGCCTTGCGGTGGTCGCGCAGCAGGGTGGCGACGCTGCCGGCTTCCTTGCGCTTGCGCTCGGAGGCATTGGTCGTCTCCGTGAGCGAGCGCCGCAGGTAGAGCGAGACCAGGGCCGCGCAGGCGCCCAGCACGAAGGGAATGCGCCAGCCCCAGGCGCGCAGTTCGGCGTCGCTGAGCAGTTGCTGCAGCACCACCAGCACCAGCAGCGCCAGCAGCTGGCCGCCGATCAGGGTCACGTACTGGAAGGAAGCGAAGAAGCCGCGCTTGCCCGGCTGGGCCACCTCGCTCATGTAGGTGGCGCTGGTGCCGTATTCGCCGCCTACCGACAGGCCCTGGAACAGGCGCGCCAGCAGCAGCAAGACCGGCGCTGCCGTGCCGATCTGGGCATAGGTCGGCAGCACCGCGATCATCAGCGAGCCGCCGCACATCATCAGCACCGAGATCATCATCGCGTTCTTGCGGCCATAGCGGTCGGCGATGCGGCCGAACATCCAGCCGCCCACTGGACGCATCAGGAAGCCGGCGGCAAAGATGCCGGCCGTGTTCAGCAACTGGGTGGTTGGATTACCGGAGGGGAAGAAGGCGGCCGAAAAATACAGCGCGCAAAACGAGTAGATGTAGAAGTCGAACCATTCGACCAGGTTGCCCGACGAGGCGCCGACGATGGCGTAGATGCGTTGACGCGGGGTGAGTTCTTCGATTTCGTGAGAGGTGATGTGTTGCGACATGCGGCTGTGCTCCTGTTGTTCGACATACGCGGGTTTCGTCAGGCGAAACCCTGCTCATATCGTACACAAGGCGGGAGTGCGCACGGCACGGCGTAGGACGAGACGCCAGTGCCTTGCCTGTCCGGCTAGCTACGCGTGGAAACCCGGAACATGCCGTACAGCGCCAGCAGGATCGCGCCCATGGCCAGCAGCCGCGGCGCCAGTTCCTTCAGGTTATGGAAGAAGAACTTGCGCTTGATCTCCTCGACGTTCACGAGTTCGCAATATGCCCTGTCCTTGCTGAGACGCCATTCTCGTGGCCAATCTTTCCAGGCAGCGCTGTAGGGGTCGCCAAACGTCGCCTCGAAATCGCATACCTGCGACTGATAACGCGCCGGATCGAGGGCGTATTTCTGGAAGGCGTCGTATGCTCGCCCATCCGGCCGTTTGCAGCCGGGACCATCCGTGCAATAGGAAAAAATCCTGGCAAGCGGCGCGTTGTCGCGATACAGCGGTTTGATGCGTTCCAGTACATAGGCATGCACCCGCTTGCGCTGCTGCGCCGCTTCGAAGGGCTCGAAATACGCCGCGCCTGTGTAGTAAACGCTGGTTTTCAGGCCGAGCTCTTGCCAATGCTTTGCACCACTCAGGCCGCCCACCAAGATCACGATCAACGCGATGACGACGAAGAAAAATCTTCTCGTCCCGACCGAGAACGGTTCTTCGACATAGGTACTGGTTTCCTGGCTCTGGCCGTACAGCACCTTGGCGCGCGCCGTATGTTCGCTGTCGTGCGCGTTGACGCCGTACCTCGACTGTTCGGAACTGGAGGCGCCAGGCAGGTGAATGAAGGTGCCGTTGCTATGCCTGTCGTCGCTCATGCGTGATCCGATGGATTATCCGTACCTCTACCGCGCATGCCGCAGACGATGAGAGATTGTTATTGAACAGCTCTCAATGTAACGTTGAATGATGTGCGTTGCAACATCAACCAGCGGACTGCACCGCCGCTTTGCCGCCTGCAGCCTGCCGGCGGGTGCGGCGCCGCAGGCCGGTCCAGGCCCCACCCAGCACCAGCCCGGCCAGCAGCAGCGCCGCCGGCTGCGGCTCGGGCACCGGATTGAGCAGCACCGCGCGGCAGTCGCCGAACTCGGTACAGGCCGTGGCCGCGATCTGCCCGGCGTCGTTGATGCCGTAGGCGTCGAGGATGGACCATACACCCGGACGATCGACAATCAGGTTCAAGTCGAACATGCTGCCGTCGCGGTACAGGAAGGCGCTGGAGAAATCGATGCCGGGAATATCGTCGGCATAGGTCGAGAAGCCAACCACCCAGCCATTATTGTTCAGGCCGCGTGCCTCGGTAAACGCGCCGCCGAAGGAGCCGATGTCCTGCATCACGCCGCCGCTGTAGAGGAAAGCATGCTGGGTGTCGTCGTCGATGTAGCTGGTGCCGGCGACCTGCCAGTTGTCGTTGATGGCGGCGGCCCAGCTCGACGGTCCGCCGAGCGTGCCCAGGGCCGTAATGCTGCTGGTGTTGCCGCTGGCGGAATACAGGAAGGCCTGGAAGGAGGTGAAGCCTTCCAGGAAGGAGGAGCCGACCACAGCGCCTGCCCGGTTGATGCCGGTGGCACGTGCGGAATTGGCGCCGAGGTTGCCGATATCGCGCGCGACTCCCTGGCTGTAGAGAAAGGCGTGGTTTTCCCCGGCTTCGTCGACCCAGGTGCCGGCCACCTGGCCGCTACGGTTCACGCCGGCGCCGCTGCTGGACACGCCGAGCTGGCCGATATCGGCCAGGCCGCCGTCGTACAGGAAGGCATGGCTGCTGCCGTCGAGCCGATCGGCTGCGCCGGTTACGAGCCCGGTGTCGCTGATGCCGAAGGCGGCGCTGCCGGGGCCGCCCAGGGTGCCGAGCTCGCTGACCGTGGCGCCATCCCATAGAAAGGCGAGGCCGCCAGCCTGGCCGACGATACGCCCGTTACGGTCGATGGCGGACGCACTGGAATTTTCCGGTCCGAAGACGAGCGCGTAGGCCGGCTGTGCCAAGGCGGGCATGCAGGCGCAAGCGAACAGCAGGAGTGCCAACAAAAGTGGCAGCGGCGGCAGAGCGAATAACAGCGGCGGCCGGCGGCAGTGGATAGGCATCGTTTCCTCATCGTTCGGGCAAGCCGCGCAGGGTCGGCTTCGGGCAGGAACGAGGATGCGGGAAAGCGGATGCGCATCATCTGCGCCAGCTCAGTGGTGCGCGCAGATGACGCGGTGGCGATATCGGAAGCGCCCGCGCAGCAATGCGCAGGCGAAACGCATTACTCGACCTTCAGCAGCTCGACGTCGAACACCAGGCCGGTATTCGGCGGAATCGGGCCGCGGCCGTTCTTGCCGTAGGCGAGATTCGCCGGAATGTGCAGGGTGCGCTTGCCGCCAACCTTCATGCCGGGAATGCCCTGGGTCCAGCCGGCGATCACCGAATCGACGCCCAGCGTGAAGGTGAAGGTGCTGGTTTCGAACTGGTTGCCCTTGTTGTCGGCCGCCGTGGTGCTGTACAGCCAGCCGGTGTACTTGACGGTCAGCTTCTTGCCGTTCGCCGCTTCGGCGCCGGTGCCGGCCACGGTGTCGATGGTCTTCAGGGCGGTGGGGGCGCTGACGACGTCCTTGTTGTCATCGCTGCCGCCGCCACCGCAGGCGGTCAAGCTGAGTACGGCTGCGCAGGCCGCAGCCATCAGTGGAAATTTGAAACGCATGGGTTTTCTCCCCGGTAAGGTGTGCAGATGTTTAAATCAGGAAACGCTGCACCTTACCCGAGGGCGGACTTGCCGGGTGTCCGCTTTTTGTATTTCTTTTGTATCAGATCTCGACCTGGGTCCCGAGCTCGATGACCCGGTTGGCGGGAATCTGGTAATAGTCGGCGGCGGCGCGCGCATTGCGCGACATCGCCACGTATAAATGCTCACGCCACGGCGCCATGCCGCCGCCCGGCGCCGAGATCACGGTCTGGCGCGCGATGAAGTAGGAGGTTTCCATGTTCTCGAACACCAGGCCGAGCGTGCCGCAATACGCCATGATGGCCGGGATGTCCGGCTCGTCCTTGAAGCCGTAATACACGTTCAACTGGTAGCAGTTATGGCCCAGCTCGACGATCTGCACCTGTTCCGCCAGCGGCACGAAGGGTTCCTCGCGGATGTGCACGGTCAGGAACACCACGCGCTCATGCAGCACCTTGTTGTGCGACAGGTTGTGCAGCAGCGCATGCGGCACGCCGTCGCTCTCGCCGCGCAAGAAGATGGCCGTGCCCGGCACCCGGGTCGGCGGCGCCACGAACAGCGAGTCGAGGAAGGCGTCGAGCGGAATCGCGTGGCGCTCCAGGTTTTCGAACACCAGTTCGCGCCCGCGCTTCCAGGTCAGCATCGCGGTCAGCAGCACCGCGCCCAGCAGCAGCGGGAACCAGCCGCCGTGCAGCAGTTTCAGGGTGCTGGCCGAGAACAGGGCGATGTCCATCAGCATGAAGAAGCCGGTCGCGCCCAGGCAGACCCACAGCGGCAGGTGCCAGCGGTAGCGGGTCACGAAGAAGGTCAGCAGCGTGGTGGCCAGCATGGTGGCGGTGACGGCGATGCCGTAGGCGCCGGCCAGGCGGTCCGAGGAACCGAAGCCGATCACGGCGATCAGCACGACGACCAGTTGCAGCCAGTTCACCGCCGGAATATAGATCTGGCCGATCTCACTCTCCGACGTGTGCAGGATGCGCATGCGCGGCAGCAGGCCCAGCATGATGGCCTGCTTGGTCATCGAATAGGTGCCGGAAATCGTGGCCTGCGAGGCAATCACCGCCGCCATGGTCGACAGGATCACCAATGGATACACGCTCCAGGTGCCGAGCTGGTGGAAGAAGGGATTTTCCACCGCGGTCGGGTCGGTGATCAGCAAGCCGCCCTGGCCCAGGTAATTCAGGGCCAGCGCCGGGAACACGATCAGGAACCAGGCCACGCGGATCGGCTTCTTGCCGAAGTGGCCCATGTCGGCGTACAGGGCTTCGGCGCCGGTAAGGGCCAGCACCACCGCGCCCAGGGCAACAAAGGCGATGAACTGGTTTTCCATGACGAAGCGCGCCGCATGCAGCGGGCTCAAGGCTTCCAGGATCACCGGGGCCTTGGCAATATTGATCACGCCCATGATCGCCAGAGCGGCGAACCAGACGATCATCACCGGGCCGAACCAGCGGCCGATGCCGGCAGTGCCATGGCGCTGCAAACTGTAGAGGCCGACCAGCACCACCACCGCCATCGGCACCACGTAGTGCGACAGCGCCGGCGTCGCCACTTCCAGGCCCTCGATGGCGCCGAGTACGGAAATCGCCGGGGTGATCACGCTGTCGCCATAGAACATGGTGGCGCCGAAGACGCCGATCACCATCAGCACGTAATGCCAGCGCGAGGTGCGCGTGACGGAGTTCAGGGCCAGGGCCATCAACGCCATGATCCCGCCCTCGCCGCGGTTGTCGGCGCGCAGCACCAGCGTGACGTATTTCAGCGAAACGATCAGCGTCAGCCCCCAGAAGATCAGGGAAATGATGCCGAGCAGGTTGGGGGTGTTCAGCGCGAGGCCGTGGGTGGGGTCGAAGATGGTCTTGAGGGTGTACAGCGGGCTGGTACCGATATCGCCGTAGACGATGCCGATGGCAGCCAGCGTCGTTGCCGCCAGGCTGCTTTTGTTATTTTGCGACGTCAAGATTGCACCATATTGTTGTTCTGGTGCGGCGCACCATAAAATAACGACAAGAAAATTGCAAGCAGAATCAGGCGGTCCACTGTCCCGGTGTCGAGCGTGTTGCAAGTTTGCCTGAAGAGGCTGGGGATGGTCGCGCGTTAGCCTCGCATCCCGCCCTCCATCCTGGGCAAAATGAGCGGCCTCCGGCAAGGCTTACGGACTTCGCCGATAATGCTGGACTGGCAACCCTCCTCCCCTATCCCATGCGTACCGGCGTCCTTTCTGCTGCCCTGGCCTTCCTGTGCTGGGGCCTGTTCCCTTTGTATTTCCACGCCGTGCGCGAGGTGCCGTCGATGCAGATCCTGGCGCACCGCATGCTGTGGTCGCTCGCCTTTTTGCTGGTCGTGCTCGCCCTGCGCCGGCAATGGGCCTGGCTCAACCAGGTGCGCCAGCCGCGCGTGTTCGGGAGTTTCGTTGCCTCGGCCTTTTTGCTGAGCGCGAACTGGCTACTGTACATCTGGGCCGTAAACAATGGCCACGTGATCGAGGCCAGCCTCGGCTACTTCATCAATCCGCTGGTGAACATCATGTTCGGCTACCTGATCCTGAAGGAACGCCTGCGCCGCGTGCAATGGGTCGCGATCGGCATTGCGGCCCTGGGCGTGGCCTGGCTGACCTGGCAATCGGGCTCCGTACCCTGGATTGCCTTGTGCCTGGCAGCTTCGTTCGGCGGCTACGGCTTGCTGCGCAAGACGGCCGCGCTCGGTGCACTGGAGGGCTTGTCGTTCGAGACCATGGTGCTGTTCCCGATTGCCGCCATCTACGTCGGCTGGCTGACGCTGCATGGCGAGAACGCCTTCCTGAATACGCCATCGGACACCACGCGCTGGCTCTTGATTGCTTCCGGGCCAATCACGGCAGTGCCGCTGCTGCTGTTCGCCAGCGGCGCGCGCCAGATTCCCTTGTCCATCCTCGGCCTGCTGCAATACCTGGCGCCGACCATCCAGTTCCTGCTCGGCGTGCTGCTGTTCAAGGAAGCGTTCACGGCCGACCGTCTGGTGGGATTTGCCCTGATCTGGGCAGCGCTGGGATTGTTCGCCGGCGAGGGCTTGCTGCAACGCGGACGAACTGCCGGGCAGCCTGCGCCTGACCCGGCGCCAGCGGCGAAAGAATCGCGATAAAGGCTGTCTGTCGGACCGCTTCTATCGTATCCTGTGCACCTTGATTTCATAACAGTTACTAAAGATGGCAAATTACGTCTACACCATGAACCGCGTGGGCAAAATCGTCCCGCCGAAACGCCAGATCCTGAAAGACATTTCGC
>Ga0265780_10008068_pt1 | contig 12838 bp, 18 predicted proteins | sample P1T30metagenome_FD_192432 | JGI IMG/M metagenome (GOLD analysis project Ga0265780, IMG submission 192432) | Plant litter microbial communities from East Loma Ridge, Irvine, California - P1 T30 | ecosystem: Environmental > Terrestrial > Plant litter > Unclassified | place: USA: California...
GTCCAAGGAAGGCATAGCGAGTTGCATTTGAGGAGACGCTTAGAAAAACGCTGAGCGCTTAGCGCCTAGTCTCGTGCGACCCGGCCTGACATCGCCGAGCTGTGTTTTAGCTTCATAGGACCACAACACTGGGTCAAAATGACAATAATGCATGCGAGTCTGTAAGCGTCTCAGACTTGGAGTTCGAGCTCCTTTCGGAAAACATAACAGCTAAAATACAACTAAAAGAAAGCTACAGACATCCCTTCCCTGGTCATTTTGTCATGCCAATCCGTCAATTTCCCCGTTTGATCCGTCTCCTCCCATAGCTTCTCTATCAGGGCGATATTATCTAGCCATACCCTCTCCGGTCCAGTACGAGTCATATGCTTCATTGATCTCTTTCTATCTGTATCCGATAGCGATAAGCCAGCCGCGAGGAAGGAGGGAAGGGCAATGAAACCCCATAAATCACCATTTGGAAGACGGACTACTGCGTCGAGGAGGTTCAAAATTTCGCTCCGAGCATGGCGAAGTGTTGGGTGCAGTCCACCGACCCGATGCACAGACTACCGTCAGCTTCTTTTCCAATTCTTGCGAGTAGAATGTACCTGATAGAGCAGAACAAGAGCGCATAGGCGCCATAGCTGCCCAGCTATCGTCCTGGAAACTACTGCCGTGGAATCGATGTTGGAAGTCGAAGGTATCGAGGCAGGTTTCCACTCCTTCAAATCCTTTTCTATTCGGTCCGCCCTGGCCTTGACAGTGGTCGGATCTTCCGTTGGCTGATCCGCGCAAAGATTGACGATGTCGGCAAGGAGATTGATGATAGAGTCTGGAAGTCCCAAGTATGTTGCCCAAGGTTCCTCTCCTGGCGCCGAGGTAGTGGTAATGGACTCATCTGCATGATCGGCCACGAAACGGAATCTGTCATGTCAGCAGACTCCGGATCGCATTCGGGGTGTCTTACATTGTCCTTCTTCCTCTCTGGACTATACACCTACTAACATCCGAGAAAGCGTAGAGGCGAAGCGAGAAAGATTCGGACGACCGTATCTCACTCAGCGTCAGGTTCGGCTGATGAGCCGGCATGATACATCGAACAAGACGGTCCCCTAGCGCCAGCATATTATACGATGGCTCCGCCCCGCCTCTTATGAACTCGACCAGCTGTAAATCGATCACTCCCCAAAGACTACCATTTAGCTCTCTCCGAGCTGATTGCTTACAGGTCCGAGAGCTGATCTATGTCTGTGACAACGACCTCTCTGATCTCCTTGATCGCGTCCTGAGTCCATTTGTTACTTTCTGAATCGGCCGCGAACGGTGTTGACACCTGATCAACATATGATCTGATCTTCTTGACAGCATCGCCATCTAGCCTATCCTCTGCCCTTTTCTCCGGTTCGTGCTCCTCCATTCCTGCTCCACGATATGCCAATTCTACGAGAGCGTTATTCTGAGTCCCCTGCGGACCGCCCGTGAAGAGGAATATATATGCCACAGCGACAGCATATCTTACTGCTCTCATGGCGCCTGTCGTCAGCTACGACACTAGGCGAAACATACTATTGGTATCATTCAAAGCCATGATCCTAGCTCTCGCGTAATCTCGAGCAGTACTCGGTAATCCAACAAGCCATGACTCAACAACTCTAGCATCTATCGTCAGCTCTTGGTTTCGCAAATGAGCACATACAGATTTCCGCAAGCGAGACACCCCTTCTCATCGGATTATCGGTAGTGCCGGGAACGAACAGCATTCTCGATTCCAGTGGAACCGCGGTAGTAGTATCGAATGGACTCATGTTGGATTGTGGTACCAGGAAAGAACCAAAGTCGTCCCAAAACGAGCTCTGATTCCATTGTTGAGGTACCGAGGTGACTTGGGACGAAACGTCAAAGTTCGTATTGAGAAAAGCGAAAGGTTCGCTATGCCCATCTTTTAACCAATCGAAGGGTGATGGGTCCGGTATTGGGTCTATCAGAGGTGCCGATGTTGGATGGGTGTATGCTGGGGTGAATGATGACGGAGTATAATAGTTTGACGGGCCAGCAGTGGGTAATTGGGTAGTCTCTGCATGTGTCGACCTGAGATTTGATACTGAGGGTGAATGTGCACTCATGAAAGAGTGAGGAGTTGGCTGGTAGGATGCAGGCTGCTGATACAGGTTACCATTGGACGGTGTAGCCTGAGCACTGCTCGCCGACGATTGTCGAGGTCCTGTAGTCCGACTCCGTTTGACAGGCTCACTCTGCCCATGACATTCCAATCCACCATTTAGACATCTCTCACATTTCCCATCATCGTTCCAAGCTTCATCACATTTCTTTCCGCGGCTGGAATTAGCAGGTCCCTCAATATCCCGTAGGTTTGGACATACGCTTTACATGTCGAGCAGCCGGTTTTGGAGCGCTTAAAAGGCCCACTACGTTTGCCAGGTCTTTGCTCCGAGGTCGTAACAGGAATATCGATGCTGCTCGGAGCTTCCGACATCCTCCTGTGTTCCCCGCAAGAAAGAAAACAAGAACGGAATAAGGTCCAGCAACTCCGGCTTCAGGTCCGAAGGAGTTAGGGTAAGCGGAAATTGCCGACACAAATATCTTGTTATCTTGGTTTGCCGACCACCGCACCCCGCCTCTTGTAGTGAGTCTACCTGTCGGTCCTGTCGACGATGAAAGAAACGTATGAACTAGAGCAAGATCTGGGAGATGCATATCATGTTCACTCCGGAAGGCCGGTATCCATAGGCATTACTACAGGCTGGATGACACGACCGTTAAAGCTGAGCGAGAGTGATTGGCTACACGTTTGAAAGCAGGAAACAATGTGTAAGCCTAGTTCTGGGCAGACTCGTGAATCTTAAGCTGATAAAAATCGGGGTTTTGCTCGACGCGAGTGTCGCGTCAGAGCGGTCATGATGCTGGCAGATCGTCAAGGCTACTCTAGTCTTAGCATAGCGTTCAGCATGGAACAGTGTACGCTACATTGCTCATCAAGCGAATTTGGGAGAAGCACAGATGCATGACTCGTGGCAGTAATGGTCATAAGACATTGTCCGTAATCATGTGAATGAATCGTGAATTGACATGAAGCTCGTAGTCTCGGGATCATCTACAAGGCGAGAGCGGCGCCAAAGATGGTACCGACAACACCGATAGCACCGACAAAGGCACCAGCACCAAGGCTGACCTTACCGGCGGCGTTGGGGCTGGTGGAAGCGGAAGCACCACCGGAGCTGGCAGCACCGCTGGACATGCTTTGGGAACCGGTCATGGATGCGCTGGAAGACATGCTCTGGCCAGAGGAGAGGAGGGCGGGGCCGGATGAGGTGGAAGCGGCAGCGACGGTAGCAGGGTCAACGGAAGTAGTAGCGGGGACCTTATCATTAGTTGAGCACTTGACGTGTTTGAGGTGTCAACTCACGGAGACGGTAGCCTGACCGACCTCAACAGTGAAGTAGTTGGCGGCAACGAGGGATCCGAGACCGGTAGAGTTAACGTACTCCTGAACTTGGAATGTACCGAGGGGAGTGCCGGCAGTAGAGAGATCGGCAGGAGGGCTGAACTGAGGTGGCTGCGAGTAGACCATAAGGACGTATCTGTAAAGTCAGGTGAAGTTCGTATGTTAACCGTTTGACGTACCGGTGGGGGCCGGATCCCTCAGCAGGTCCAGGTCCAGCGTAATCGGTGCTAGGTCGTCAGTCATGGTCTATGTTTGGGAGGGTATCACTTACATGGCAGTGGAGCCGGTGAAGTTGAGGGGGTAGGGTCCCTCGCCATCAGCCTGGACAGAGACGGTGTTGACGAGCCAATGCCTGGTCTGGGGGTTGGCGGCAAAGTCGGTACCGGGGATATCGGCATCGGCCATAATGACAGTGTACAACTGCAAGTCAGGTTTCACGCAAATGTCGTTGAGAAGCGATGACCTACACCCATCTCGGCGAATCGAGTAGCACTCTCGGTAGGGCGGATGCTGAGTTCAGGGGAAGAGCCGACGGCTTCGATAGTCAGTGGCTGGACATTGAAAGTGTCGAGAGTACTCACCACTGGCATCCAAGGCGGCACCGGTGTCAGCCTGCTGACCACCGAAGCTCATGGTGAGGATACCCTCGGGGCTGAAGGATGGGATGAATTGAGGAACGAGCTGAGCGCCTGAATGGTCAGTAAAAATGCGGTGTTGCCAAGAGTGCACAGACCACATACCCTCAAACTTGGCCTCCTCAACGGCAACATCGTTGGCGGAAGCGGTGCTGTTCTGCGCGGCAGCGACAGCGAATAGAGATAGAATAGGGAGCAATGCGATCATTTTGTTGATTGGTAAGATACTTGAAAGAGTGGACTGGTCGTTAGTGGTGCTAATTGCTTTGGTCTGTATAACAAGGGGAGAAGTTGATCCGAGCTCAAAGGAGAGAGAGGTGGACGATCTCCGAGACAGTTTGTGAAATTTATACTCACAGTGATGCTATGCGTGTGTATAAGTGTTGTTGATGGAAAAAAAGAGTGATAATCGGTTGATACTCCACTGGTAGACGTGACTGTCTTGGCCAAGCGATTCCTGACCTGCGCAGCCCTCGGTTTGGCACAAACAAACACGCGTTTCAGGGTATACTTTCTCACGGTACATTAGCAATACCTGCCACTTACACGTGCTGAAAACTAATCCCGCTTGGTATCCCATTTTACCTTGTGGCAGCTCACTCGTATCCTATCCTATCCGAGCCGATACATATCAGTCATAGTTAGCTATTGTATACACTCTCCTCTACCCTCTCTCACCTAAAATTATGTCTGTTCTCCGTCAACTACCTCGATCATTCGCTGTCGCCAGGCGTGCGGCTTCCACCTCGGCACCTTTGACCGTCTCTTCTACCCGAACCAACGCTTCCGCTCCCATCCTGGCCAACATCGAGGCATCATGGAAGAGTCTACCGGCCGAGGAGCAATACGAGGTCTACCAGCAGCTCGAGGAGATCCAGAAGCGGGATTGGAAGGAATTGACAATAGATGAGAAGAAGGCTGGTAAGTTGGAACTCTACTTGAATGTTAGGACGTCATCGGAAATTCGTGGAGTTGGACGCGGCCGAGAAATATCGAAATGATCCCTCTACATTCATTGCAGACTGATGTATGGATTTGGAGAGATCTTTGGATAGGATAATAAGGGCGGAAACACACACGGGTCAGAACTGACGTACAGCCTACTTCGTCGCTTTCGGCCCACACGGTCCCCGGGCACCATACAACCCCCCTAACAACACCATGAAGGTCATCATCGGTACCTCCATGTCCATCCTCGCCGCTTTCGGTATCATCGTCGCCGTCCGATCTCAAGGTAAACACTTCCTCAACCACATGTATCACCCGTACTGACTAGACAGCCCCTCCCCCACCAAGGACCCTCACAAGAGAATACCAGGAAGCCTCCAACGAGCAGCTCAGGAACCAAAATGCCAACCCCATCGTGAGTCTTACTGCCCAATTCAATTTTTGCGTCCCGCTGACAGACAGTCCGGTCTCTCATCGGAAGGCTACAAAGGAAAGGGAATGGTCCAGTTGTAATCTGGACAATAGATGTGGTGTGTGTAGTGCTGTGGATGTGGATCATGGAAATCAATACGCATTGTTATGCTATAAGCACTGGACCTGGATCATCAACTGGAGCCAAGACATATCATTGACGACTCGTGCCAACAATCCGATTGTGAAATACCTCACCGCGGTCGGGACGACATCAGACTGTCTTCGCAAGCACTGAGCAAAAGCTGATCTCGCTGACTTTACAATTCTAGTCCGGCAGGAGGGACCACCATCTGAAATCGGTGAGCCTAGCCACGCGACTGCCTTCGTATGTCCAAGGACCCCAGGGTCGTATGTCGTCTCCACCTGGCAAATATGCTGCTTCTTCGCTTCTTTCGCCGGGTCACAGGATGAAGCCTGACTAAATCTCCCAAAAGAGCATGCTGCTTAAGCCACCTTCATCGACTTGGACAAAAGGAACTTGACGCATCACATACTCAGCAAGCTGTGGCTATCTAGCATGGAAGAAAGCTTTGGTCCTCGAATCGGTACAAAGGAAGGTACAAGGACCAAAGTTGCGATGAGAATAAAGCGACCGTTTACAGTATCCAGTAGAGCTCCAGCAGGGACGATGCATGCACGAATTGATGCATTGCGGGTATGTTAAGCTATGATGACCATCGCAAGGCCGTGTCTCCGTCCGTGGATGTGTCCATCATGCTGCCGACTCCTCCCGTACCCAAACCCTATCTCCCGCCATCCAAGTCTCCCTCACAGTATCTTGAGCTTCTCGGAGACCCATGACGCCATCACCAAAAGGATCAGTATTAAGGATGCAGAAGTCTGCTTGCTTCCCTGGTTCCAAGCTTCCATATTCACTTTCATCCCTTGTCGAGTAAGCTGTGCCGAGAGAGTAAAATCGAATACTGGTCTCGAGAGGGATCTTGTACTTTTCAAGTGCAAGTACCCTAGCATCGTGTCGGGTACAGTGATGGGGTTTTGTCAGTGACTTTCGAGTGGTGGCTGAATAGATATTTGGTAGAGCGGGGTAAGGAGCTGATGGTGGATCTGACCCAAAAGCGACATGAGATCCTTCGTCGATATACTCGGTAGTGGGCCAGAGTCGTTCAACACGCTCGTCATCCCCCAGCATTTCTCGGTAATTGTCAAGACCCGCCGGATCGGCATGTGTTGGTTGCAAAGAAGCAATGACGCCAAGTTTGGTCAATCGCTTGATGGATGCGGTGGTGACCATTTCGAGATGTTCGATTCGGTTTCGTCGATCGGGCTTGGGACCGTTCGCCTCGATTGCATGTTCGAAGGCATCGAGAGCGTTATCGACCGCAGCGTCACCAATAGCATGAATGGCGATCTGGAGGTCCAAGGAGTCGGCTAGGTCGACAACGGGGAATAGCTTGGAAGGAGGCCATATTGGCCCGGGGGTAGAGCCATCTGCATAAGGCTTGGTGAGGAATGCAGTGCATCTGATTGTCAGCTGTGAAGTCTCCGGCGCTGTTGAGTCTGACTCACGTATCCACAATTCCATCACACAGGACCTTGATCCCGACAACCTTGAGCCAAGGCTCCATCTCCTTCAATCGGTGCTTGTGTCCTTCAGCTGTCCTGACCCGGTTCAATCTGTCCTCCTCGGTCCCATCTGGTGAAACAAGCCAATGGCAAGCCAATCGAATTGGTAATCTCCCTCCGTTCCTCCTGTAGCACTCTTCCAAAGCAGCCAAATCTTCTGGGAACAAGGCCATCTCCACGGCACCGACAGTTCCAGCAGCAAGATATGCTTGGCACATCTTCTCAATAGCCATGACTCGGTCTTCGATATCAAGTGTTCGACCAAGGTAAGGCCAAACGATGTTGTGGAAAGCGGTCTCGTGAAGGAAACCGGTAAGTCGACCATCTTTGTCCTTGACAATTTCACCTCCGTCGGGGCATACGGTCGTCTCATCCACTCCAATAGCTTTCAACCCAGCCGAGTTGACCCAGCACCCATGAATTGATGATGTATCGATAAAGAGGGGGATATCAGAAACGATCTCGTCGAGATATTTGCGGTCGGGTTCCACGTCCAGCTCGTTTGGCCGGAATCCCTTGCAAAGTAGGACTTTGGCATCCGGATTGGCGTCTCGGTAGATTGGTAGTGCTTTCTGTAGCTCTGCGAGAGTCATACCTCTCACGTCCAGCTTGGCGAAACCCATCCCAGTAATTACCAGGTGGGTATGCCCATCGAGGAAAGCTGGCAACATGACCTTTCCACCGAGATCATGGTGTTCAATGTCGAAGCCAGACTGTTCGTCAATTACATCTCCTGTTACTGGATAGCTGACTGACCTCTTGTGCGACCTGCGCTGCCCACTTGTCATCCCCAACGTATAGCACCTTGCCATTGTGCACCAACATAGACTGGTACAACCCATCATCTCCCTTCTTTGAGGTGAAGATCTTTCCGTTCGAAAACAATTTGGCAGTAGAAACAGTCATGATTACCGATAGATATGTAGGAGAAGTGCAGGAGTGAGGACAGCTACATATATAGCGAAAACCTTATCGCGCCTGGGGCGGCATTGAAGGAGGCTGTTACACCATGAAACCAAAGATTATAGCGCTCCCTTGGCGCGCGTCTCCACTTCTTCGGCTTAATGGATCTCGGGCTTAAAGGAGGTTTAAACATCCTTTATGCTACCTCTACCATCCTTTCCGGCACCACAATTAATCAAGTGGGGGTTCTTTAATTGCATATTTTTGATCCTCAAAGGTATGTGTCAAAGATAAGGTGATAAGATGATAACAAATGTGCATCAATGCTATGCTAACTAACTTGCTGATTTACCATGCGCCGTTGGCTCTAATGCTTCTATTCTTTCTATTTTGTGTTCTACATCTTACCTCCGTTCTTCTCGTTGACGAGAACGTATCGGTACCTGGCCTCTCCAGCCTCCATGCTGACAACAGCCTTGTTGACATCGTTGAGACTGTACTTGGTAGTCCAGGCCTTGACCTTGTGCTTGGCGGCGAACTCGAGGACTTCTCGGATATCCTTTGGTGATCCGATCAATGATCCGGCGAGGTGGGTGTTGGACATGATCAAAGCGCCAGGGGAGATAGCAGGAAGCTTGGACTCGGGGACACCGACAAGGACAAAATGTCCTCCGGGCTTCAGGAGGGTTAGATAAGACTCCAATGGCATCTTCTTGTCGTCTAAATGTCAGCCATTGAAAGATGGTCGAGTGGTCGCGGTAACTCACTGGAAGAACAGATGATGAGATCAAGAGATCGCTCTCGACCCTTGATGGCGGCGGCGGCATCATCACCAGTAGCGATAAAGTTGGTAGCACCCATCTTCTTGGCGTCCTCCTCCTTGTTGGCACTGTGGGAAATAGCAGTGACATTGGCACCCATGGCCTTGGCGAAGATCAAGGCGAAATGACCAAGACCTCCAATACCAATAACACCAACGTCTTTAGCGGTAGTTCCTGCTCCGTACTTCTTCAAGGGCGAGTAAACGGTGGTACCACCGCAAAGCATTGGTGCGGCCTCGGCGGGATCGAGAGAGTCGGGGATATGGACGGCAAAGTGGGATGGTCCCCTCCATTTGTCGGCGTAACCTCCCTGAGATTGGTGACCTTTTCCGTTAGGTCCTCGAGAGAACTTGGCGGCGTAGGTTCCACAGATACCACCTCCGCAGTACTGCTCACGGTCTGCTCATTAGCCTCTGAACAACCTCTTCCTTCCGTATGACGTACCGTCTTTGCACCACTCGCACTCTAGACAAGAGTCACACTGAGCTCCGATACCAACGAGATCTCCCTCCTTGAATCCCTGGGCCTTGGGTCCGGCCTTGACGACCTTTCCGACAATCTCGTGTCCGACAACCATGGGGTACATGGACGACATGTCTCCCCATCCGGAGCCTGCCGTGTGGACATCTGATCCACAGATACCGCAATAGGTGATGTCGACTGACGGTCAGTATTGGACTAGACAGTAGGAGACAAAACGAAGGAGCAGAAAACGGAGAACGGGAAAAGGACTCACTCTCGATATCATCATCATCGAAAGGTTTGGGTGTGTAGTCAAACTCCTTGAAGTTTCCCTTGATAGAGTCGGCGCCGAAAGCACCCCAGCCGTGGAATTGTTCAGACATAGTTTATAAGTTTATATGACTTTGATGGAAACCGATAGAAGCGGCAAGTATCGACGATGTGTTTGGTCTTATACATTTTCCGTTATCTGTGCCCGACGGGCAAAAGCGACTGCGCTGAATCATGAGCCGGCGTATGAGGCAAGCTGATTACGGAGAACAGCTGCATGTGGAGGTGGAGATAGCTGAATTGTCGTCATCACGACTTTTTTCGATGCAGAAGCGAGTCCCGTGTTTCTCGGAACAAGTGGTACCTTAATTGTGAAACTTATTCATACATCACGTCTAGCGCTAAGCGTAATTACCCTATACTACTGAAGATCCTTGACGGGGACCTTAACAAAGAGGTTCCTACTCCATCCGTCATTGCCTGTAATAGCCTGCCTTTCTAGCCTATAGCCTCCTATGCGGGGTAAAATTACCGCCCAGACGAGCCAGTAAACACCACCTGCCAAGAGGACTGCGATACCGATAACACAGTGCAGCCAGTATGGGAGTTGCTCGTAAACGTTCTGGTCGGGAGTCTCGGGTGGAACGAAAGGAGCAATGACGAGGTAGACGTTTGACAGGAAGAAAAAGATGACAACGGGTAGAGTTGCTCGGAAAGCTGGATACCAGTTGTACTGCTCTCGATGGAAGTATAGCCAAATAAGACCACCAGCAACGAACGTATTGACCACAGCAAGCGGGTACGAAATGACATTCAAGACTAGGATTAGCTCTGCCTAGAAACTCAATGGTGATGACTTACTGAGGTTGTAGGCATCTCCAGGAGGTGGTGCCAACATGATGATCATCGATACCACCCAATGGGCAAACAAACCAGCAAAAGGTGCCCCGAAAGGCTTGTTGCTAGCGAAGAAGCTCGAAAATGGAAGGATGCCTTCACGACCGAGCTCCTGAACAATTCGACCTTGCGAGAAGATGACCGACAAGACATTCCCGAAAGCCGATAGAGCGACGAAAACGCTTAAAGCTCGTTCAGCCTTTTCTCCCATGACGTTCCTAAAGAAAGTTGCTGCGAGGATACGACCAGATCCAACAAGCTCGTCTCTTGGTACAGCAGCAAAGTATGCGACGTTCGCAAGGAGATACAGGACAGCCACACCTCCCAAGGCGAGGGGGCCGGCAATCTTGAGGGTTCGAGCGGGATTCTTGGTCTCGGATAAAGCGTAGTTGGCATTCGAGTATCCGATATACGACCAAATTACATTATACAGCGCAGTCACCACACCATAAGCGGATCCGGTAGTACCCTGGAAAGCGTTCGTAAAGTTATCGGGCTTCTCGTCCAGCTTGACGTGACCCCCCAAAGCGACGAAACCTCCAATAATGATGATCAAGAGGATTATAACCTTGATAGCTCCCAAGGCATTCTGGAGTCGCAGTCCCCATTTGAGGGCTAGTCCGTGAATGAGGAATGCCGAGGTGATGCAGGCGATACCGATGGCTCGCTGATTGAATCGGTTGACATCGACTCGTGCGGCAGTCAAAATGTATTCACCAAAAACAACAGAATTGCTACCTGATCATCAGTTGAAGTTTCAACACGTTGTGTCCAGATTACTCACCTGCCCAACCGAGGAGCATGACATAGGAGGTAAAGAATCCAGTAGCAAGGAAACGGGGTTTGCGGTACACAAACTCCAAATAGTTCTTCTCCCCTCCGTTTCTTGGGATAGCAGTCCCGAATTCGATGTACACGAGTAAACCCGCTGCAGCAATCAATGTCCCCGCGACCCACATAAAGAGGGCGAGTCCAACTGATCCTGACAAGGCAAAAATACCAGATGGCGTAGCAAAGATACCGGTACCTATCATTCTATTGATGATCCTGCCATTCAGCTGCATTCCCGAATTAAGGAGACTGGGCTCACAGGAAGACAGCACTAGTGAGACCGATAGTCTTCCGGTCCTCCGACACCTCATAGTAATCCCCAGCAGCATCAATGATGAGTCCGTCAGACTTTTCGCCTCGGGGACTAGAGTCCCGCTTAGTGTCGGAAGATTTGTCGTCGGACATTCTTCGAAATGTTTTTGCTTGGGAGAGACGTTCTCCGCAATTTTCAGTCAATTATATAGATGCAAAAGTCATCCTTCCCAGACTCTTTTCCATGCGTAGATCTCTACATCGCGAATTTCCAAGGAGGAAGTATGGCGTAATTAGCACTCTACCAAGATTCGGAACGGGGCACGAAAGATCCTCGCTTGCGAGATTTTGGTCAGGAATGGCGTTTTCTTGCCCCGAGGCGCTTTGCCAAGAGAATGGAACCATGAGGTCATAACTTTTCATCCCGGCGAATTTGCGAATGCCATTCTGTCTTTAGTGGATATGATGCCAATTGCACATACATAGGCTAAAGCACGTCAGTCTCGGCGTATATGGTGTCTGCGTTCGGGCGGGTCATGGATGAACTTAGGGCTGCGACTCTTTGTTCTCTTCATATTGTATCGGAAGTTTTAAAGGCTACATGTAATTGGCTAGATGACTACAAAGAGTAGATGAAGTCGACATTCTGCAAATCCGTCAAATCCTCGAATGCAGCTGCATTATGCTCCTCGGCTATACCTCCCTCCTGCTCATTATGTTTCTGCTGAGCCTTCATTGCCGCCCACTTGGAAGAGGACTCGAGTGAGTAGTCAACGTTGGGACCAGTCTTGCCCATTGCCTTCCTCTTCTTTGCGTTTCGTCGATTCAAGAGTGACAAGTAGAACGTCTGGACGATAATCAAGCCGAATAGAATAGCGATGACAACCAAATTTCCGATAAGGCCAGTTTGGTATCTGGGCGCTTCCTTGGTAAGGTATAGCTGCGGTCCGACGATATTTCCGACACATAGACCGACAAAAAGCATACCGGTAGTGACAGTCTTCTTGGTGTGACCTGCGGTATTGGCGAATGTCCAGGAGAACAAAATAGGAGTGACGGGCTGGAAGATCTGCAGGATAAAGTAGACAGCGAGGAGCTGAGATCTGTACTCGGCTCCTCGGGGTAGGGCATAGAGCGCAGCAGCGGCTGCCAATGGGAAGCAGGTGACACCGAGTAGGACTGGCATCTTCCTCTTGGAGATGGTGACGAGATAGGCTGCGAGGATGTTGGTTACGATATGAATGCCTCCGGGAATCATATTGTACAGGATTGACTGGAAAGGGTCGAGACCGAAACCGGAGATGATGAGGGGTCCG
>Ga0265780_10008069_pt1 | contig 12837 bp, 8 predicted proteins | sample P1T30metagenome_FD_192432 | JGI IMG/M metagenome (GOLD analysis project Ga0265780, IMG submission 192432) | Plant litter microbial communities from East Loma Ridge, Irvine, California - P1 T30 | ecosystem: Environmental > Terrestrial > Plant litter > Unclassified | place: USA: California...
TTAGGTGTTCAGCCGACATTCTTTCGATCGCTTCTTTCCAGTCTTCACCTTTGCGCCAAGTACTATACCGGTCCAACTCGACGATAATGCAGCTCATTACCCTCCTTTCGGCGGCCTCGGCCATGGTTGCGACCACTTCCGCGACCAACCTCAGAAGCGCTGTTAATCTGAACAAGGAATGCGACACCGCCAAGCCCTACGCACGCGTCATCAACCGTTGCGACTACGACGTTCACCTTTGGTCTGTTTACAAGGGTGATGGCTGCCCCGAAGATGGCATGGTCACGTTGAAGACTGGCGAGATCTACAATGAGAACTACACTCCTCCCAAGGACGACGTTGGTGTGTCCATTAAGATCTCGAAGACGAAAGAATGCAAAGGCGTCGACATTACCCAGTTGGAGTACTATCTGGAAACTTCTAAGCCCAACTTCCAATACAACTTCCTCGATGTTTCATATGTCGATTGTCTTGGTGGCGACTGCCCTGCAAGGAAGGACGGATACTACCTCAAGGCCGGTAGCCAGGACGGAATAAACATCGCCTCTTCTTCCAACACCTTCTGTCCTATCCTGGCTTGCCACGATGAGGCTTCTTGCGACCAGGTTTCTTACGTCCTTCCCGACGACGTTCAGACCAAGACCTGCCACCTCGACCAAAGCGTGGACTTCTACATGTGCGGTGGAGAGGCGCCCTCTGGCGACTACGGCTCGTCTCCTAGCGAGCCTGAGTCTTCTGCAGAGCCTTCCACCAGCTCCAGCAAGCTGGCAGAGTACTCCGCTGCCAAGCCTACTTCCTCCTCTGCTTCCTACGAAGACTCCTACACTGCCGACATCGAAGTGGCTGCTGCCGCTGTCACACCTGCGCCCGAGAAGCAGGACCCCAAGCCTTACCACAAGCTTACCAAGACTGTCTACGTCACCGCGGTCGAGTATGTCAACGCAAAGAGGCACGCTCACGCTCACGACCATGCCCGTCGTCACCAGCCTTTCCACGCATAAGCCACTCGAATACTTGTTTACTGTGGCATTGGTGCCTAAGGATTACTTGGTTCTACATTCTACCAGTCAATAATTCAGGATACCAATCTCGCATTATACCCAGGGGAGATCAGGAAGAGGAGATCAGAGTTGATATCACTCGAGTAATGCCAGAGGTAGACAGCGTCGCAGGCCCAATCTATTCATTTCTTCACTACGTTCTCGACGCGCACCTGTCTGCTTGATCTCGCCATCTTTGCTCTCACCTCTCACCTTTCAAACTTCCTAAACGACACCATGGGTGCGGTACTTGGCTATTTTGGACGTTGGCGCCTGTGCTTTTTGGTTGCACGTTCTTTCTTACGAAGTCACGACATCGGATACCATTCGGGAATCCATGCCCCTTGGCGGGCTATACTTGTTTCAGTCATTCGCTTCGTCAAGGACATTTGTTTCCTTTTCTGTTTAACACGGGCGTGGGGTTGTATGCGCAGACGTCCTGGCTTGCCGATCCTGTTCCTAGCCTGATAATAGATTAATTCGCTATCATCTTGTACTTGCTCTCTGATCGATTCAGCTTTATCGCATGTGATCTGTCTACACGCGTATCTAAATTGCGTGAAACTAATCATTACCTTGAACTTGGCACAGCATGCCCACAAGCATTGGCGCAGATTGCTCGGTGGAGTTGTTTACTTTTGGTGTCGCAGCAGCCGAGCAAGACCAGTTTCAAGCTGAGTCGTGATGTGAAGTCAAAGTCTTGAAACATTGTTGCATGCTTATTCGACTGCGCCGCCTCCTGGCGCGTTTTGACCATGCGATCACCTTACGTCCCGCTGTAGTATCACGCAGGCCAGAGCCTGTTCTGGGCGTTATGTCCATCGAGCTTTTGTATCGAAGGATCTTGTGGTCATCGGTGCCGAGCAAACGTGTTCGCAAAACCAATCCTCGTCTTAAGAACCACCGTGCAGCGCTCCCACAACGTGGCGCTTGTCTCGCACCTTGATCATTGCCGTGACTGACAGCGGCGCGACTAAAGCCGGTCATTCCACACAGCCCTAGCCTCGTTTCGAGCCATGGTTGCATTCTACGTGCTATCAGCACTCTTACCACTTCCAAGGCTTTCGGCATCTAGGCGTTCAGGTGCGCTGTCCGCGAACTGTGAGTCGATGTTTATTGCGTCACTCCTTGGCCATTGGAACAACTTTTAGTTCGCCCAACACTGTTGGTGCCTTGCAGCATGCAGCACCAAGACGACCGTTGGAGAGCCGTCAATCACCCCAGCGTTTGGATCTCATTGTGGGCTAACCACTGCCCCGCGTCAAGTGCGAACCGACTTCTGGATAGCCATGCTCGCGCCACCTTATGTCCAGCCATACAACATGCTCACTCCTCTGTCATCGCGCACAAGCTCAGCAGAATTTGCACCAGGTTTTTGCATCGTTATGCAGTAGTCGACCTTCTAGAACAATTCCATGTTGATTACTCTGCTCCACAGCGTCACGCTTCTCCACTCCTCTGTCCACATGAACGCAAAGTCCCCGCTGTGTAGTCATGCCATGGTCCACATCGATGAGATGCAACTCGATACGACTCGTGCAGACGCCATCGGGCCACCTTGACCGTCCTAGTTCGCTATTCCTGCGGTTGGACTAATGGCAAAGTTGCTGGAGTACAAGAAAACTCCGGCTTAGTGGACCAGAGCATTCTGGATTGTCGACACGGCTTTCCACGGTCGCCATCGGTGCCTTTAAGGCACCCGCTTGGTCCTGATTGCACAGTTCTTTCGAAGACTGGGACGGGCCTACGGACATGCGAAGTACACGGCATCTCTGTAGAACAAGAAGAGATGTGATTGTTCTATAGAAGAGGGAGGAAGCCCTGTATAAATAATACTAGGGCGACGCTAGTGCTAGCGTGGGTGAATTACGTGATAGGATCCTAACTAACAGCCCCCCTGGAACCTATTATGAGGTGAACACACGAAAAACAAGAGAGAAAAGAAAAAAAGGAAAGAACTAGTCACTAAGGACGGGACTGCCTCAAAGCATCGTACCATGGTAAGAGTAGTCCGCGTCGGGGTCATAGGCATCGCCTAGCTGCTTACTATAGCAGGGCCACTATACGTAGCTGTCTTCGCCTTTGCGCAACGTAGTGCGCTCAAAATGCAGGTTAGTCTAGACACTGCTAAACAAAGCAATAAACTTCTCCTCCTCGCGATCCTTAAGTTCCTCCTAGTACGTCCGGTGCGAATAGAAGTTCGCATATTTATTCTACGCCTTCTCACACTCTGGGGTTATGCCGGAGTTAATAGCGAGCTACTTAGAGGCGAGAGCCTCTATGCGGTTAGCGTCTTCGTGTAAGTCCTGGAGAAAGAAACACTGTAACGCGATGTTCTTGTCGATATCGGACATGTAGAGTAGGGGTGGTTGCGTGCAGGCAAGAGCGTCTATACAGTCGGCATCCTCGCGGGAGTCTTAGAGAAAGACAGTCTGTAGGGCAATGTCCCTGTCCTCGTCAGACATGTAGGCCTGTAGCGAACACGTGAACGCACTAAGAGCAAGTTAGGTAGGATGCTGCGGAACAAGGCCAAGAGTCTAGCAAACAGCCCTAAACTTCGTCGAATTAAGTAGCTTTGTAAGCATGTCAGCAGGATTGTCCTTGCCGCTAATCCACTTAATCAATATAGTACCATCCTAGACATAGTCTCAGAAGAAGTAGTAGCGTATGTTAATGTGTTTACTACAGTAGTAAAACTTAGGATTCTTAGAAAGTTTAATCGCAGACTAATTGTCGACATAGATTAGGATAGTAGAGAAGTAAATGCCAAGGCCTAGGTTATTAATAAAGTCTTTAAGCTAGATAGCTTTCTTAACAGCCTCGCCTAGGGCGATGTATTCAGCTTCGCAAGTAGATTACGCGACGACTTTCTGTTTAGCGGAGGCCTAAGAAACAGGGCTGTTAGCTAGCGTAAATATGTAGCCAGTAGTAGAGCGACGTAAGTTCTCACATCCCGCCTAGTCCGCATCCACATACCTAATAAGGCGCGGTTCCTGTCTAGAATACGTTATGCCAACATCTCGTGTTCCCTTAACGTAGGAGTAGGCGCGAGTGATGCTGTTAAGATGCTTCTAGGAAGGGTTTGCGTTATAACGTCCGTAGAGGGAAGCAGTATAGGCAAGGTTGACACAAGTCATAGCAGGCATATAGTTAAGCGAACTAAACATCTAGAGGTAACGCTTCTTAAATAATAGGGCTGCATCCCCATTACTATTAGGAGTGCGTGTAAGCTTCAACCAATAGTCGCAAGGAGTATCGGCAATAGGGAGATTGCTAAGGTCATACTAATCTAGTACACAACAGACATACTCCGCTTAGTAAATCTTTATAGTGCCGTGAGCATGCTTAATGTGTATTCCTAAGTACAGCGCGTCCAGATCCTCAGAAGTGATAACAAATGCCGCAGCAAGTTGGGCCTTAAACAAATCAATAACATTATTATGTAGAGCATAGATGCGGATGTCATCAACGTGCACGGAAATAATAATTATGTCTGTAATGTGCACGTAGACGCACGGATCGTAGGGTGAAGTCCGAAAACTGATGTCTGTTAGCTTCTTAGTAAGCATCTAATACCACGCCCAGGGAGACTGGACAAGTCCATACAGGGACTTCCTTAGTAACTAGGCATGCCCCTTAGGAAGCACTACAAGAGGGGGCGGTATACAGTACACTTGCTCTTTAAGCTTAGCATTAAGAAATGCTACGTAGACATCTACCTGCGATGTCTTCCACTTAAGAAGCGCACACAGGGCGAGCAACGTCTAAATAGATGTGGACTTAGCTGTTAGGGAGAACTTCTTATTGTAATCAATGCCGGGCCGCTGTTGGAAACCTCGGGCGACTACACGAGCCTTGAACTTTGCGATGTCACTAGTAGGGGTAAGTTTGGCCTTGTAAACGAATTTGGATGAGATGGCTTTAGTGCCGTGAGGCAGCGGGACGACCTTGTAGACATCTTTGGCAAGAAGAGAATCCAGCTTAGTATTGGTGGCCTTATGCCAATCCTTCGCTTGGGGTGTGGCCATAGCTTCCTTGTAGGAACGTGGCTCTCGCAGGACAGGCGTGGAAACAAAAGCATGTAGCGTGGGCAGGTTATCGTCTAACGGCAGGTCTTCATACCAGGGGACGGTGCAGGCACAGTTATCATCAGGGCGCCCTTCAATGCGGACGTCGGAGTAGTCGTGGGGTAGGCACAAAGAAGACATTGCAAGGCCGTCGAGATTGTGCATGTCCTCATCACGCAAGCCTTCGTCGAACTCGTCAGAGACCCACGATTGAGTTTTCCCAGATAGGCGGGAGCCCTTGTACTCTGGGTCGTAGGTCACAACGAGGTCCTCATCGTCTTCGTCGATTGAGTATGCGGCGAGTTCCTTCGCGACGTAGGTGGTAGGGCCGGTTCGCATGCAGCAAACCTTACGTCGGGAGTATTCCCGCGCACGTACCAGGAGACACTGCGTACAGGGGTGTTGACCCTGAAGACCACTACAGTCCCGCCCAGTGCGGCTACATGGAGAACAAATGTTCATGGGAATCGCATCCAAGTCGCCGTTGAAGTATTCGGCTGTCCACGTCGTGTCATTGTCGCTGAAACGAGCGCACGGATTAGCATGTTCATTTGGGAACACGCCAATAGAAGCTTCCTTTACGCATCTTCCGCAAGGTATGGCGAGGTCACACGTCCTGCCCTCACAGACACACGCCCTGCAGGGTGGGTTGTCTTTGTCCTCAGTGCGGACGCACGCTCGGTGGTGGTTGACACACACATTGCACGGGCGAGCGCCATCGCACTGAACCGCGGATAAGCCACCATTCACCTTCCTAGAGGGTTGTCCAAACTCCTGGCATGTGACACACCGGTCCTCGTGAGGAAGTGTTGGAACGGTGATGGGAACGACCGGAACACAGTTGAGTTGGCTATGGGCGGAGATGCAAACATCGCAGGGAGCGTCCGGTGACTGGCGAATACATTTGAGACGGTTGCCTGCAAGGACACAAGGGCGGCAGGCAGCAATTGCACGTTGCTGTTCTTCCGCTGTGCTGGGGACGCAGCGTCGGCGGTAAGTAGCACATAGGCGACACTTGCCGCCTGGGTCGCCAGGAGAGCAGACTGACTTCTTAGTTAAACAAGTGGTACACGGGATTGGTTGGGTAGCGCCGTGCCGGTCTGGCTCTGGAGCCTGACTGAGTGTCTGTTCCGCGAATGGGGAGAGGTCTGCCGGATTGGGAGTCGATGGGATCACAACATCCACACCGCACATTGCAGTGCCGGGAACGATAACGTCCTCATCGCCGGTCGCATGGACAGGGGTGGAGGGGACGATAACAGTGTCATCACCAGTCGCGTGAATAGGGGTGGAGGGAACGACAACGTTGTTACTGGCAGTAGAAGTGCTGGGTGCAATGGGTAAAGCGTTCCTAGAGGGTAAAGTAGGAGCGGAGGCGCTAGTGAAGTAAGGCGATACCTCTGGTTGCCTGAGCGAAGACGCCTTAAGTTGCTTTCGCTTCTCCTTACGTCGCGCATTCTTCTGCTGCCGACGCCGCAGGTAGTCGCGGTTAGACTGGGTCTGGTAGTTGCAATTCCTGTTCCTCCTAACGCACTGTTTACACGGATCGTCGTTGGTGTCGGAGAATTGTGCGCACTTGTAGTTGGAACGTAGGCATAGGCTACATGCCCTATCCTTATTAACAGGCTCATACACCCGCGGTGGTTCAGGTGACTCCGACCAATCAATTTCCGCACTAAATACGTCAGTTGTGCCATCAAAAGACACAAAGACAACATCAGCGTTGTATAATTTAGAGTAGGAAGAACTGTCGGAGTCATAGGCTGCATCTAGGATGGGAGGCGGCACAAGAGGCGCACGATTATTAATGTAAAGCCTATAAGGCTGCACATTATTAAAGCTGGTAGAGTTGTTGACCCGGGTGATAGTAACACGCTTTACCTCGCGAGTGTCAGACCGCCATACAAGACAGATCTAGTCGCTTAGAGCGCACAGGAAGTGAGCAAGATAACTACGGGGATAATAGAGCTTGGTGATAGTTTGTGGCGCTGCGAGCTCCGGAGGAAAAGTGACGTACACACGAGCACCCCAGGCATTGTCTCTAGCTAGGTTAGGCCTCCTGCTATAGAGTGCTTTATACAGTGTCTTCAGAAAACAGAGAGCTTTAGAAGGAGCTCGATTCTTCTTGTTAACTAACTCAACCATGGCAAACATCCAGAGGCCTTCGGGCAGCGTAGCATTGCGAAGGGTCTCCTCGTTCCGGTTCACAATTCTCTGAACTATGGGAGAGGTAGGTGTAAAATCCTGAATTATCGCGGCAGCACGCTCCCGCACTGTACAGTGCGAGCGTTCGGCAGCGCCAGCCTGATGATAGGCATAGGGTACACTGGCTTTAATAGTGATGCCATGAGCAGTGCAGTAGTTGGTGATTGCTTGTCGCACGAACTCGTTGTCGCAACGAAGACGTACAATAGGACGACCATGTTCGTTAGAGAGGCGTTGAAAGGTGTCCAGAAGGAGCTAAGCAATCTCGCTCTTTACCTTAAAGAAACTGACCCACGTGAAACGAGTGGCGTCATCAATAAGAAAAAGTGCGTAGCGTTCGCCTTTGAGACTAGGAACAGGATACGGTCCCTAGGTGTTAACAGTGACTAGTTCGCTAACATGTTTGTAATGCCAGTCCGCAGGGTCTCTAGGAATCCTGTAGAGAGCGCGCGTAGTGGCGCAGACCGGGCACTAATCTTTAAGCTTAGCCTAAATTTGCTTATTAGTAACAGCTATGCTATTACTAATCTTAGTAAGATGGCGCATGTACGGGAGAGAAAGATGCCCTAGGCGACGATGCTCTAACTATACTAGATCGTTGAAGTTAACGGCGGCAGCTGCGATGAGGTCAGGGGAACAAGTCATACTCAGAACATAGACATTAGCGTTAGCGTGCAGCAGGGCCTGAGCAATTTCCTTGTTATTGTGTTCGCGGTACAACAGCATACTGTCCTTTTGATTGGTGAGTGTGTAGTACCTAGAATCGGCATTAATAAAAGAAGACACAGAGAGTAAGTTGCAGCGGGCGTCGGGCGCATAACGGACGTCGCTTAGCTGAAGAATAAGACGGGAGCTATCGCGATTAGCGACGACGAACTCAACATCGCCTTTCCTAGTAATCTCAAGTTGTGAGCCTTGCTTGCAGGCTCTAATGTGCTTAGTGCAGTGCTCAAAACGAGAAAACAGAGAGGAATTGTTCGTAATATGGCGGGAAGCACTGCTATCAAGAATCTAGAAATTAGACGCGGGAACAGTAAGAGGAGTAGTAGCTATAAACGTGTATGTATTGGGACTATCAACTGTATCTAAACCTGATGTATACCCATTAACCTTACAGTCAGCCCCTCTTGCACAAGCAAGATACCCGCAGTTCTAAGAGGAATCAGCGCTGGTTATAGGTGTAGGGTGGGCATAAATACAGTCGAGGTTTAGGCAGTCGATGTCAAGACAATCGAAATCAGAGGTGTCCTGGGGCGAGGAAAGGTCGTGCGCAGAGGCGATTATGCGGTCGAGGCGGTCGGAGAAGAACACGTCGTTGTTGTCGTTGACGAGGGCGAGGTCTGCGTTGGAAGCGGGGGCAGACGGAGCATCCTTACGAGCCTTCTTGCGACAAGTAGCCTCGACGTGACCTAGCTTCTTGCAGAAGGTGCATGTAGGTGTGTCGGGTTTACCCACATAACGGCAGGTGTCGACGGAGTGACTAACGTTGCCGCAGTGCGAGCACGTAGGTGAGTTAGACTTGTTAGGGCTGTTGTTGACGGGGCGGGTGTTGCGCCGGTTAGTGGCAGGATCTTCGCGAGGGTGCTTGTCCTTTAGAACGGTCCACTTGTCCTTGTTGTTGTCACGGTAGTTAAAGAGGAGGGTCTTGTAGGTCCTAAAGACGTCAGCGGTAATAAGAGTACTATAGTAGTTAAGCTTCCAATAGTTCAGGAAAGGGTTATACTGGCGAGGAAGAACTCTGTTAATCTTGTTAATGAGCTAGTTGCGCGACATAGTTCCGCCAGCGTTATTAAGGTCGTAGTACAGGCCCTCGTACTAAGCAAGAAGAGGCCTGATGGCCGCAGGGTTAGTCATAGTAATGTTGTCGAGCTTAGTTAGAGCGCGGTCTACTAATATGTCCTTAGAAGCCTTGTTGTTAAGCTGGATAGCACTGTACGTAAGGTGAGGGTTAAGAGTGTCCTCCTCGTTGAGTTCACGCCAAATCTATGGCTCGACAGAGGCACGAAGGAGGGCGATAGCAGAGCGCATAGCCTTATCGTGCTTCTCCTACTTCTAGAGAGCGCGGTTATAGACAGCAAGCTTGTTTGCAGCGTTAGTCAAGATAGGAACTAGTATAGTAGTGCGCAAGTCGACATTAGACCTAGAGCGTGTAACCTAGGGGGCGACATAGGAGGGAAGATTAGGCTTCTTAGGGTTGTCGACAGTACTGTTGTAGTGCGCCATGTATCTATAGATAAAGCAAATGTTAATAAAAGCCTTAGTCCACTCGTGATAGTTGTCAGGGCTAGTAAGCTTCTCGAAATCCTTACCTAAGGCGGTGGTAACGCTGTTAATAGTAGACATTGTAGTAGATAAGCAAGTATAGGACACAGGGGGGGAGAGAGGTTAAATTTGTGGCGGTTAGTGCGCCGAAAGGTGTAATAACTTAGTCGCGCGACAGTGACGCTGGAGAAATCCTTATTGCGCGACTGTGACGCAGAGTAGAGTAGTAGCTAAATCGCGCGCAGTAGCGCAGGGGCTTATAACCTGTAGAACAAGAAGAGATGTGATTGTTCTATAGAAGAGGGAGGAAGCCCTGTATAAATAATACTAGGGCGACGCTAGTGCTAGCGTGGGTGAATCACGTGATAGGATCCTAACCAACAATCTCGGCAGATACATACCTCTTGACTATCTAGCGCTACCTTCCCTAGGGCTCGGTGTCCACGTTTGTTGCCTCTACCATAGCTTAGTTGTAAAAAAAAAAACGATTCCTCTCTAATACTACGATTGCGCTTTTCTCCATGGAATCCAACCCCGCCTCGAACCATCCTGCGCATGCCAACCGGTCTTTGGGGCGTCTACCCACTCTGCTGCATCTCTGCCCCCAACAACCTCAATACCCCAACGCACCTCTCCGTTTCTGTCTTTGAACCACCCTAGCATGGTTTTGACGTCATTCGCGTTCTTTAGTGCTACACCTCGTTCTTCTACCAATCGCGAAAGATGATCGCTCCCTGCGACAAGTACAAGTACGTCGGCGATGAGTTGCACGTCTCGAAGCAAGGGACTCGTGCATCTTCTCTGTAGAGAACTGACTACGGCTGTAGTGCCTATAAGCCAGATGATTATTGCCACCGACAGATACGTAGCGATTGCATTCATATGAAGAACCTGGGTTCGGTGGGATACCAGTGCCTCAACTGTTCGATTGGTGTGGAGACTTGCGTACTTGCGTCGCGGAAGAACCCTGCCATCCAATGTCACTGGCTCTCCTAACGCATGTGTACTGTTGTCGCCGATCTTTTGGTACCCCCAACCGCCTTGCTCTAGAGATAGACCATTGCTGATGAAGTGCTGGAAGAAAGTTTGGAAGGTATGGTTTGCGTGTGTGACAAGTGTTGCGTAGTCGAGCAAAGCCTGCGGATCCTTGTTGGCGAGGCTATACATGCTGTATGTCATCAGGTCCATGTTCATGCCGGTTTCAGCGTCGCGCATGATGAAGGCATTGTCGCGAAGAGATTCCATGAATAATGTCCCTTCTGGCCCAAGATTCGGGTCAGCGGCCTTGAACATGGATCCCATGAATAAGACCCCATAACTCGTGGTGACGTTCAACGGTCCTCGGTATTTTTTGTCGTATTGCTGCGTTGCGTTGCCATGGGTCGGCGCGTGTCGGACAAACACTTCGGACCATGCTGATTTTGCAGGGCCGACAGGGCTGATGATCTCATAGGATTGGACCATGCCCGTTTCCACGTCCACGACCACTTTGGCATCTGACGTCTCCACTATCGGCATGCAACGAGCGGCTTGTAAATCGGGTACATCTTTGAAAAGCAGCATTGGTCCTTGGTTCTCGTCTCTGCCTGGTACTGTTACAGGCTTACCAACGATCCATTTCGTAACAAATGGAACCGGCCACTGACTGTCTGCGTTTGGAAACTCTTCGACATTTACTGGGGACCAGTATCCTATCACTGCTGAGTCCGGATCGTCTTTGGTTCCGTTTGAGCAACACGACAGCATAGCGCTGGTGCCAAATGCTGAAGTGTTTGACGGGCTGCCGCCAAACATCGTATGATTGAAGGAATAGTAATTTCCCAGGCCCTCCAGATCCGTCGGTGTGACCTGGGAATCAATTTCATCGGGATGAATGAGCCATGTCGATGTGTTCGCTACTTCGGGTACTTGCTCGCATTCTAGCCGAGCTCGTAGAGCAGATGTTGTGATTGTTACGTTATTCGGAAACGTTATCGTTTCTTTGGCATCCACTTGGGAAATACTGGTAAGATTGAAGGGTATGAAACTCCAACCATCTTGAGTCCAAGAAGGCTTAGTGCCATTGAGTGATAGCTGAATGGCAGCGCCGGGAAGCCAATTTTTAGGCGGATTCAGCAGAAGATCGTTGAGTACTTCAAATGGAGGCAGACCCGGAATAGCTGCACCCATTCGTTGTTCGTAGGTCTTCACCGTAGTTATAATGGGTATCTCTCGAGGTTCCAGCGTCCTCTCAAGAATCGCTCGATGAGATACGTTCGCAGCTTGTCGTTCGAAGAGCGCGGACATCGAAACGGTGACTGGCAAATTGAAGTCAGCAAGCTAGAAGACCATCGATCATGATAATCTTACGAATTTGGCAGAGAACGCTTCCAGTAGCGACTAGGAACAGCATCCAATGCTTGTTGCGGGCGGCTTTGATAGCCGCACCAGCCCAGGTTTTGGAACGGTACGTAAGACCCGCTCCATTGGTGATGGGTGTTGGCCGTTGCGACATCGCAAAATAGGGTTGGAGGATTCTGAATGTTGAATCCAATTGATCCCACCACAAGCCGATCACAATACTGACAACTGTGGGTGCGATAGATATAGGAGCAAAAGTGGAGAAGCTCAAGCCCAACTTGGAAACATCGGCTTCGTAAACGAATGCAAGCTGAGAAAGTCGAGATCTCGCAGAGAAAGCGTTCAGTACTAACACCGCAACCAGGATCAGGACAAGAAAGCTTGAAAGAGCAAACAGCATACGAAGTCGGATGACCAGCGGCTGCCAAAAGCTTGAAGATTTAGTGGTTGTGGGAGCTATTGAAGACATTTATCAGCTCACAGCTTCGATTACATGGCATTGCTGACTTACATGTGCTTGCGAGGCAATCACTGCTTGCAGTGTGTATAGCACCATCCCGCATGTAAAATGTGTCATTCCTTATTCTTTGGCGGAAATCGTGATGCGCTATACGATGACCTTCTCGAAATGTTGATGATTGTGTCGGATGCGACTGAACTAACATAGCATGTCCAAGGGTACTGCCGGGGTCCATGCTGAGGTCGAGCGGCCGAAATGATAGTCGTGAGACCCAAAATACCATGATGAGTAGCAAGAAGGAGACCAAGAAGAGGGTAGCCAAAGCGATTCCGATCTCTTGGAGTACCATGATTCTATTTTCGACCACTGTTGCCTTCCCTTTTGTAACTTCGACGCGTGTTACGTCGGGGTCGTTCAAGGCCTCGCGAAGACACTCCGTGAAGAATCTTCCTTTGACTCTTTC
>Ga0265780_10008070_pt1 | contig 12837 bp, 9 predicted proteins | sample P1T30metagenome_FD_192432 | JGI IMG/M metagenome (GOLD analysis project Ga0265780, IMG submission 192432) | Plant litter microbial communities from East Loma Ridge, Irvine, California - P1 T30 | ecosystem: Environmental > Terrestrial > Plant litter > Unclassified | place: USA: California...
CCGGCCTTTATTGCCGAGCTCGCGCCACAGCTGCTGTATTGCATATTTTCAGTGTCCATGTCTGCGTCAGGTTCTGACGTGGGCACCAGCGCCAGATCAGCTTGTATATCGGATAACATCTGCAATGGTGAACCGGGAACGACACGTTCGTCTGTACGCCAGCACTCCTCCATTGCAAAATGTGACAGCTGGTTACCCGCCCCGCCAAATTTTCTCGCTCGAATCGCAGAAAGGGTCGCGCAAGCCCGACCGGCCGCCGCGCAAACGGGGCGGCCGCGCACGGCGGCGTGGCATCTCGCGCGAACTCGACTGCATCCTGGTGGCGCGCGATCGCAGCGTCCAGACGATCGATGCCGTCACTGGCCGCGGCCCATTGACGGCGGCCCAACTGACGCAGCACCTGCTGCCGAAGTTTGATCCGGACGCGCTGCTGGTCAGCGACGCCAACGCGGCCTACCGGGTCTTCGCCGGCAAGCACCGGATTGCCCACCAGGGGTCAAGCTGCGCGCCGGTGAACGGGGGGCGCCTGAGTGCGGCAGGCGCCACCTACAAAACGTCAACACCTATCACGCGCGTCTGCGCCAGTGGCTGGCGCCATTTCGCGGCGTGGCATCGCGTTATCTGCCGAATTATCTGGGTTGGCGCTGGGCGCTCGACATGGGCCGAATTGCTGCCACCGAACAATTGTTCAGCATCGCATTCAAACTCATCTATACGAAACGGTGACAGCGCCAAGAAAAGCCTGGATACGTTCGCATCCAGGCTTTCAGCGTTGCACCACTCAGATCGGATGCACCGTCGCCTGCGCAGCGATCTCGGTCGCCAGGTCGACCCGCACCACCGGCTTCGGTCCCAGCTCGAACACGCCGATCGATTCCACGTGCGAGGTGTGCGGGAACATGTTCACGACGCCGGCTTTTTTCATGACATAGCCGGCCTGGTGCACCAATATGCCGGCGTCGCGCGCCAGCGTCGACGGGCTGCACGAGACGTACACAATACGCTGCGGCATCAATTCTTCGTGCGTGGCGCGCAGTTCGGCCAGCGCACTGGCCAGCGCCATTGCACCGTCGCGTGGCGGGTCGACCAGCATGCGGTCGAATTTGCCGAGCGCGATCAGGTCATCCTTGGTTACTTCGAACAGGTTGCGGGTCGAAAACGAGGTCTTCGCCGCCAGCCCGTTGGCCTGCGCGTTTTCCAGCGCGCGCGTGGTCAATGCCGTGCTGCCTTCGATGCCGACCACTTCGCGCGCCTGGGTCGCCAGCGGCAGCGTGAAATTGCCCAGGCCGCAGAACAGGTCGGCCACGCGGTCTTGCGGCTGCACGTCGAGCAGGCGCAGCGCTTTTGCCACCAGCACCCGGTTGATGTGATGATTGACCTGGGTGAAATCGGTCGGCTTGAACGGCATCCGGATCCCGAACTCGGGCAGCGTGTAGTACAGCGCCCGGCCAAGCGGGTAAAACGGCTCGGCCGTATCCGGGCCCTTGGTCTGCAGCCACCACTCGATACCCCACTGGTCGGCGAAGGCTTTGAGCAGCACTTCGTCGGCCTTGCTCAATGGCGCCATGATGCGCAGCACCATCACCGTGCTTTCCTCGCCGATCGCCACCTCGATCTGCGGCACCTGGTTGTACAGCGACATGGCGCCGATCAGTTCGCGCAGCGGCACCAGCAGGCGCGCCACGTGGTCGGGCAAGATCTCGCAGGTGGTGATGTCGGCGACATAGGCCGAGCCGCGCTCATGGAAGCCAACCAGCACCCCACCCTTCTTCGGCACGTGACGCACCGACAAACGGGCGCGGTAGCGGTAGTCCCAGGTCGGGCCGTACATCGGGCGCATGATCATCTCGGCTTTGACCTTGCCGATATGCCACAGATTGTCTTCGAGCACGCGGCCCTTCATCGCCACCTGCGCCGATGGCTCCAGGTGCTGCATCGAGCAGCCGCCGCAGTAGCCGAAATGCTGGCACTTCGGCTCGACCCGCATCGACGAAGCGCGCTGCAGGGTAAGCATGCGGCCCGATTCCCAGTTCTTTTTCTTGCGCAGCGTTTCAAAACTGACGCGCTCGCCCGGCAGCGCGCCTTCGACGAAGATCACCTTGCCTGGCGAGCCATCCTCATTGGCAAGGTGGCCGACGCCGCGGGCGTCCATGTCGAGGGATTTGATGTCGATGAAGGTTTCTTGCATGGCGGAGAAAATTTGGAAGTAGACCACGGGCCGCGCCGCTGCTCGATCTTGCGCGCGGACGGCACAAACAAAAAATGGGCGTTCAAGCCCGGCGGGCATGATAGCAAGGAATCGGGGTCGGCGCTACCGGGCGACAAGCCCTACAGGAGCGAATCGCGCACCACGCCGCGCGCCGCCATGGCCCGTTTCAGCTTGACCAGGGCTTCCTGCTGAATCTGGCGCACCCGCTCGCGCGTCACGCCCAGCTCTTCGGCCAGTACCTCGAGCGTGGCCGGGTCGTCGTTGTCCAGGCCGAAGCGCCGCGTGACCACCAGGCGCTGCTTGTCGGGCAAGCGGGTCAGCCAGTCGCGCAGCAGCACAGCCAGTTCGTGCTGCTCGGCGCGCGCGTCGGGACTGTCGCCGCCATCGTCGGGCAGCATGTCCATCAGACTCGAGCCCGGGTCGTTGTCGAGCGGCGCGTCGAGCGAGGTGGCGTGTTCGGACAGGGCCAGGATGTCCTGCACCTCTTCCACCGGACGGTCGAGCAGGCTGGCGATGTCTTCGCACGTCGCTTCCTTGCCGTTGCGCTGCTGCGATTCGAGGTGGTACTTGGCGCGCAGGACGCTGTTGAGTTCGCGCACCATGTGCACCGGCAGGCGCACCGTGCGCGCCTGGTTCATGATGGCGCGCTCGATGCTCTGCCGGATCCACCAGGTGGCATAGGTCGAAAAACGAAAGCCGCGCTCGGGTTCGAACTTGTCGATGGCGCGCATCAGGCCGATGTTGCCCTCTTCGATCAGGTCGAGCAGCACCACGCCGCGGTTGATGTAGTGCTTGGCGATCGAGACCACCAGACGCAGGTTATGCTCGATCATGGTCTGGCGCGCGCCAAAATCGCCCGCTTTGGCCAGGGTGGCGAAATGCACTTCCTCGGGCGCCGTGAGCAGGGCCCGGGCGCCGATCTGGTTCAGGTAGTGCTGGGTGGTGTCGGTGGCCAACTCTGACTGCAGCACCTTGCGCAGCTCATCGACCGTGGCGATGCCCGCCGCGCCGGGCAGAATCGCCGCACCGTCGACGCCATCGGCACGGTCGACGCCATCGCCAGGCTCGACACCATCGGCGTGCCCGGCACCGTCCGCAGCATGCACGCGCCCACTTTCCGGATCGTCCGGAAATTCATCCGAATCGTCGATGTCCAGCGAGTGCGGCGGCTGCGTCATGTGCCTCCTAGCGGCCGGGCAGGAACCTCGACGGGTCGACCGGCTTGCCCTGTTGACGGATTTCGAAATGCAGTTTGACCAGGTCGGCGTCGGAGTTGCCCATCTCGGCGATCATCTGGCCCTTGGCCACATTGTCGCCTTCCTTGACCACGATCTTGCGGTTGTGGGCATAGGCGGACAACAGACTGTTGCTGTGCTTGACGATGACGAGGTTACCATAACCGCGGATACCGCTGCCAGCATACATTACCTTGCCGGCGCCGGCCGCCACCACCTGCTGGCCCATCTTGCCGGCGATGTCGATGCCCTTGTTGCGGCCTTCGTCGAAGGTGGCGATGATGCGTCCGTCCGACGGCCACATCCAGCTCAGCTTCTCGTCGTCGGTGGCGGTAACGGTGCTGCCGGTCGAGACGGCGCCGTTGCCGGCGGCCGAGGTCGGCGCAGCCGTGACGGCGTCGGTGCGCGAGCCGGCCGGCGGCGCGCTGTCCTTGCGCGCGTCGGCAACGGCGCTCTCGGTGTACGGCTTCTTGTCGGCGCGCGGCTCGGTCTTGCGCGGCGCAGTGCCGGCGGCAGGCGGCATCGGCACCGGCTGGGTGCTGACGGCGGCGCTCGAACGCTCCGGGCCGTTCACGCGCAACACCTGGCCGACCTTGATGTCGTCCGGGTTGGCAAGACTGTTCCAGGTGACCAGATCGCGGTAATTCTGACCGAAGTCGAGCGCGATGCGCAGCAGCGTGTCGCCTTTGCGCACGGTGTACATGCCGCGCTCATCTTGCTTGGGCGCCTCTTCGACGCGCGCCGGCGTGGCCGGACGGGTATGGGCCTGGGTGGCCGGCCGTTCGACGACCGGCGCCTGGCGGGTGGTGGATGTGCAACCGGCCACGAGGCCGAGGATAATCGTCAGGAGGGCTAAACGCGGTGCTTGTTTCATTGGCATTCTAATTAGTCTATCGGCGTACGGCGGAGCCTGCGGCTCCATTCCTGGTTAGATGGTGCCCGGACGCAGCGGCACGAAGTGGCAGGCTTCCAGCGTTTCGCTGGACCACTCGGATTTGCCGGTGCGTGTAATGCGGTGCAGATGCTGCACCTGGGCGCCAACGGGCGCAACGAGATGCGCTCCGATGGCCAGCTGCTCGAGCAAGGCCTGCGGCACCTCGAGTCCGGCGGCCGCCAGAATGATGCCATCGAATGGCGCCACCTGCGGCAAGCCTAGCATACCATCTCCGTACTGCAAACGAAGGTTGGAAATCCGCAGCGGGCGCAAGTTGTTCTTTGCGAGCTCGTGCAGGGGCTTGATGCGCTCGATCGAATACACGTCCTTCACGACGAAGGACAGGACCGCGGCCTGGTAGCCGCAGCCGGTTCCGATTTCGAGCACGCGTCCCAGCGCCTTGCCGCTGCACATCGCTTCGATCATGCGGGCGACGATATAGGGCTGGGAAATCGTCTGGTGATGGCCAATCGGCAGCGAGGCGTCGATGTACGCCTGGCTCGAGAGCGCCGGTTCAATGAACAGATGGCGCGGCACCGTTTCCATGGCTGCCAGCACCTTGGCGTCGGACACGCCCTGGCGCGCGACCCGCGCCACCATCGCGCGCCGCACCGCTTCGGTGGCCATCAGGTCCGAGCGTTGCGCCGCCGGCGCGCTGGTCGCCTGCGGCGCATACCCGGGCGGACGCGGGGCCGGCGCGGGCGCGTACGGGGCCTTGGCCAGCCCGCCCTGGGTGGCAGTGGTGGCGGCGTTGCGGGTCGCGGTCTGCGGCGTCGCGACCGGGCCTGGCGCCACCGGCTTCATATTCCGGCCTGCACCACCGGTGACTGACGACAAGGGCAACGGAAAATTGCTGCGCGGGTTGTTCATGCCAATCCCTTCGCCAGCAGTTCGAGCTGGGTCTTGTGGGTGAGGTCGATCTGGAGTGGCGTGACCGATACCTGGCCTTGCGCCGTCACGTGGAAGTCGGTGCCCTCGCCGGCGTCGCGGCAGGCGCCGGGGGCGCCGATCCAGAAGATTTCGCGACCACGCGGATCTTGTGAGCGGATCACCGGCTCGGCCTGGTGCCGGCGGCCGAGCCGGGTGGGCGTCAGGGGACCAATCTGCTCATACGGCAGGTTCGGAATATTCACGTTCAGCAAAAACGGCGCCGGCAGCATGGCGAAGCCGCCATCCATATAGCGCTGCACGATATCGCGCGCCACGCGGGCGGCGGCATCGATATGGGCCCAGCCGGCATTGACCTGCGAAAATGCCAGCGCCGGCAAGCCGAACAGATAGGCTTCGGTGGCGGCGGCAACGGTGCCCGAATACAGCGTATCGTCGCCCATGTTCTGGCCGTTGTTGATGCCCGAGACGACCAGGTCGGGCGGGCTGTCGGACATCCCGGTCAGGGCGATGTGCACGCAATCGGTGGGCGTGCCGTTGCTGAAATAAAAACCATTGGCAGCTTTGGTCACCGACAGTGGCCGGTCCAGCGTCAACGAATTCGACGCGCCCGAGCGGTTGCTATCAGGCGCGACGACCACGATCTCCGCGATAGCGGCGAGCGCGTCGGCCAGCGCGTTGATACCGGGCGCCAGATATCCGTCGTCGTTACTGATAAGAATTCGCATGTCGAAGATTTTACCTGAAGCAACGCCTGTATCGACAATCCCGGGCGCAAAATCACGCGCGGATTTCACAATCCGGGAAGACGACGGGTGCTGCAGACATGCGTACTGGGAACGCTTATTTCGAAGCTGAACACCCTGACAACACCTGATGGGGTTGGAAAACAACGGTTGTCGACATTGTCGAATGCGCTTGTCGACCGATCAAGCAGATACAGCGTTGTTGATGGCGAATTTTGCAAGACGCAGCTGGCAGCGGTGAACCTTGCAGGGTGCTGCTGCGTCGGACCGGTGCATCGATAGCGCCGTGGCCATCGAGCCGCATGCGGCGACCTGCCGGAAGTTCTGTGTAGGCCAGAACTGGTCGCTGTTTGCAGTCGTGAAGCGTTCGCTGCAGGCAGGTAGCAGCGTGGCATGGCATAGGCAACGCGCAATACCGCGCAAGCGCAGCGGGCCGCCCAGGGCAACCCGACGCGTGCCCGTCGATGCAGCAGACGATCAGCGCGTTGTCATTGGATTATCGCGCGCCGCTTCGATCAATGCGCCTTCGAGTAGCGAAACTTCATCTTGTGGAAAAGAGAGCAGCGCATCCTTGTCGCCTTCTTGCGCGTAGACCTGCTTGATCATCGCCGCGCCGCGCCGGCGCAGCGGATGGCCCGCGCTGGGCCGCAGCACCGAGGGCCGCAGGCTGTCGGCCAGTGCGCGCGCCTCGCCCGGACTGCTGCCATCGATCAGGTCTTGCAACTGCGCCAGCTTGTGGCCAAGGCTGTCGGTGACATGACTGACGTCGTTCCCCTCGCGCACCGCTTCACGCTCGTGCTGGCGGCGCGGCTCGTGCCCGTGCCGCTCATGCGCGGAGGCAGGAGCAAGGGGCGACTTGTGGGTGCGCGCCAGCGATTCCTGGATGCTGCGTACGGCGGCCAGGTCTCCCTGGGCGGCCAGTATTTCGGCCAGCGCTTCACGCGCGCCGAGGGTGCTGGCGGCGTCAGGACCGTCTTGTCGCTCACGCGAACGCAGCACTGCTTCGAGCATGCGCCGCGCGTTGCCGAGGTCACCCGTTTCGCCGAGCAGCAGCGCCAGCGCCTGGGCGCAGCGCAGCGTGTCGTGATGCTCGGCGCCCTGAATATGGCGCCGGCCATCGAGCACGCGCTCGTACACGATGCGTGCACGCGTGAATTCGTGCTGCTGCACCAGGCTGTGCGCCATATCCTCGAGGCAGCCGAACGTGGCCGGATGATGGTCTCCGAGCGCACGCTCGCAGATCGCCACCACCTGTTCGTGCAGCGCCAGTGCGCGTTCGGCTTCACCCAGCGAGGCCAGCACGCGCGCCATCTGCGAACGCGCGGCCAAGGTGTCGGGATGCTCGGCGCCGATGCGGCGCGCACACGACTGCACCAGCAGATCGAGATGACGGCGCGCCTCGTGCAGGCTGCCGCTGTCGAACAGCAGTGAGGCCAGCGCGGCGCGCGCGGCGCGGGTGGCGGCGTGATCTTGTCCCGGAACGCGCTCGCGCAGCGCCAGGCATTCTTCGAAGCAGGTGCGCGCTTCATCGCGCCGTCGTTCGCGCTGGCACAGGGCGCCAAGCCGCGCAAGCAGGTCAGCCAGCGCGTCGGCTACCGCGTCGGCTACCGCGTCGGGTACCGCGCCGGTTACCGCGCCGGCTTGCGCGCTCGATGGCGGCTGCGCATCCTTCCCTGCCCCATCGTGCCGCTCCTTCGCCGCCATTCGCGCCTGCGCCAGTGCGCCGCGCAGGCGAAGCGCCAGCGCGCCGCGCAGGCGAATCTCTTCGAGCGACTGCCACGGGAAATAGCCTCTGGCCAGCCACGCGCCCAGCTGCGTGACGAAACGCGCCAGCGCGCGCCGGTCGCCGCCGGGGCTCGAGGTGGACACCGCGTCGGCCAGCGCCACCTGCACTTCGTCGAAATAACTCTCGAGGCTCACGCGCGGCCAACCATAGCTGGTGCGCAGCAAGGCTTCAAGACGCGGCTGGTAGCCAGGCGCGCCGCCGGCAGCGCCGCGGCGCCAGCGTCCGTGCGGGTCACTGCGCGCACCGTCCGCACTACAGGCCAACGGAAATACCAGCAGCGGACGCTGTTCATCCTCGTGCGTGCAGCGGTATTCGATGGCGCGGCGTACCACGCCTTCAAACCCTTCGAGGCTGCCGGGCGCCGGCGTGAACAGGCCGGCCAGCTGGTCAGGCAGCAGCGTCGAGCAGACACGCACGGCCGGCGAACGTCCGGCCCCGGTAGACACCAGCACGTGCCGGAAGTGACGCGCCAGGCGCGCCGCAAAACGCCTGAACAAGGACGGGCAGGCATCGAACAGCGCTTCCCAGTCAAACCGTTCGGCGCGACCGGCATAGCTGTCGTCGAAACGCCCGGCGCGCATCAGGTACAGGGGGCGGCGACCATCGACGCGTTCGATATGGGCTTGCCAGCTGGCGCAGTCGATGACGCGGTCAGCCCCCTCTTCGCCGTGGCCGCCGGCGTTACGCAATCTTGCGCGGCAGGTCTCGAAGAATTCGAGCAGGCCCGGTTGCATGGCGTCGGCAGCAGCGGCATCGGATGCGAATGCAGGTGCATCGGCGTTGGCGTCGGCGTCGGCCGCCGGCAAAAAATGCCGGTGCAGCGCGGGTGCTTCGAGGTCCCAGTCGATGACCAGTATCGGGCCGTCGTCGGCGGCGTCGTTGCCGAAGCTTGACGCGACATCGTTGTCGGCGCTGGCGTTGCACCTCGCACTCGCCAGATGCAGCGCCAGAGCCGACAGGACGGCATTGCGCGCCGCCCCTCCCTCGTATGCGTAGAACGTCGTCACCTTGCCGGGCGTGGCCAGCGCTTGGAACGGAGTGCAGTTGTGGTCCATGGGGCTCCTCATTGTGGGAAAGTCAGGTCCGGAACGTCGCGCCATTCGGGTGGGACAGCAGGAAGCACGAATTGGTTGCAGTCGTGGTCATGCGGCGTGTGTTTTTTCTGGCAGGCGTAGTGGATGGCGATGCGCTTGACCATCTTGTCGATGTCGGGCAGGAACTCGGGATTCGATTTCAGGTCGGCCGTCGCCATGGTGTAGTGCGAGAAATCGACGTAGAAACTTGACTCGGCGATCTGGCGCGGCAGCGAAGCTGGATGGCGCGTCATGACAACCGGGATGATCAGGCGACTGGGCAGCACGTACCAGTTGCTGCGCTCGGCCTCGAGCATTTGCATGGCGGCGAATTCGCGCCGCGTGTAGGCATGCGCTTCGTACTTGGGCGTGTAGATCAGGATCATGCACACGCTTTCGCACATGGCGCGCGCGATCTTGCGGTCGAGATCGTCCCCGCCGCCGAGTTGTTCGGTGTCGACGAAGAGTTCGTCTTCGTTGTCGAAATAGGGCTCGAGATAACAGCGTAGCGCGTCGATCAGCGCTGTTTTGAATCGGCGCATGAGCTCGTGCCGCCCATGCGCATAACTGAAGAAACACCCGTAACGTATCGCCATGCTGGCTCCCGTTTCGCGGCGCCAGGCGCGCTCGCAACCCCATGACTCTAGCGCGCCGAACTGGGCAGGGTTTGCGGACGAACAAGTGGAAACGGGCCCGTCGTATCAAACGGCGGGCCCGTGTTTAGCGGTAGAAATTGACGGCTGAAATGTCTGGGCCGATCAGGCGCCGCTTCGGCCAGGTCAGGCGGCGTCGCGGCCATCCTCATCACCGGGCTCGTCGCCGGATTGGTCGCCGGGAGCATCGCGGAAAAACGCGAGCACCTCTTCTTGCACCCGGGTACGCTTGAACGACGGCAGGCTTTGCCAGATACGGCGCCCATACGGCTTGGTAATCAGGCGCGGGTCGCAGATCATCAGCACACCGCGGTCGTCGACGTCGCGGATCAGGCGTCCGGCGCCCTGCTTCAGGGTGATGATCGCTTCCGGCAATTGATGGTGCATGAAGCCGTTCAGTCCCTGCTTTTCCATCACCTCGATGCGCGCGGCCAGCACCGGATCGTCGGGCGGGGCGAACGGCAGCTTGTCGATGATCACGAGTGACAATGCATCGCCGCGCACGTCGACGCCTTCCCAGAAGCTCTGGCTGCCCACCAGCACCGCGTTACCGGCGTTGCGGAACGAATCGAGCAGTTCGGTGCGGCCGCGCTCGCCCTGCACGAACAGGGGAAATTCGAGTCCGCGCGCGGCAAACTCGGCGCGCAGGCGCTCGGCCACCTTGTTGACGGCGCGAATCGTGGTGCACAGGAAAAACGTGCGGCCACCGGCGGCCTCGATCACCGGCAGTGCGGCGTCCACCACGGCGTCGGTGTAGACCGCCGCCTGCGGTTCCGGCAGGCCGGTCGGCACGTACAGCAGGCCCTGATTGACGTAGTCGAACGGGCTGGGCCAGGTCTTGGCCGGCTCGCCGGTCAGGCCCAGCTGATCAGAGAAATGCTTGAAGTCATTCTTCACAGCCAGCGTGGCCGAGGTGAAGATCCAGCTGCGCGGCGTGCCTTCGCGCTGGCTGGCGAAGATCGGCGCGATCGACAGTGGCGTTTTATGCAGTTGCAGCGAAGACGCGAACGCTTCGGCCCACAGCACCGCGGCATCGGCCGCCTTGGCCTTGGGGTCGGGTTTCCAGCCCTCGAAGGCGGCTGCCAGGTCGATCGCACGCACGCGGCAGGCCTCGACCGTTTCGGCGCGCGCGGCGTTGTCTTCGAGCACCGTGATCATACCGGCCAGCTCTTCCTTGAGCTTGTCGAGCGCCGGGAAGAATTGCGAGCTTGGCATGATCTGCGGCAGCGACAGGCGCAGGTTGCCCTCGCCAAACGCCAGGCGCAGATCGCGCGTGGCCTTCTCGACCACGGTCACGACCTTGGCCCAATCCGGGCCGCCGCGCGCATGCGCCAGGCCTTCGGCCAGCACGTCGCGGCACAGTTCAAGCACCTGCGAGGTCGAGACCGACTGGCCGAAGAACAGGGTCGCGGTGTCGGGCAACTGGTGCGCTTCGTCGAAGATGATGGTGTTGGCCGACGGCAGCAGCTCGGCCACGCCAGTATCCTTCAGCGCCACGTCGGCGAAGAACAGGTGGTGATTGACCACCACCACGTCGGCCTGTTGCGCTTCGCGGCGCGCCTTCATGACGAAGCAGTCCTGGTAGTACTGGCACTCGGCGCCCATGCAGGTGTCGCGGGTGGAGGTGACCAGGTTCCAGACGGTGGCGGTCTCGGGCACCTTGGCCAGCTCGGCCTTGTCGCCGGAACTGGTCATTTTCATGAAGCGCGAGATTTCGCGCAGGTGGCCGACGTCGTCGCGCGAGGTCAGGCGTCCGTTCTGCAGCGTGCGTTCGAGATGGAAATGGCAGACATAGTTCGAGCGGCCCTTGAGCAGCGCGACCGAGACCGGCGCGCGCAAGGCGGCGCGCACAGTCGGGATATCGCGCAAGAACAATTGATCTTGCAGATTCTTGGTGCCGGTCGAGACGATCGTCTTGCCGCCCCACAGCAGCGCCGGGACCAGGTAGGCAAAGGTCTTGCCGGTGCCGGTGCCGGCCTCGGCCATAAGCACTTGCTGGTCGGCGATGGCCTGGGCGACAGCCTTGGCCATCTCGGTCTGCGACTGGCGCGGCTTGAAGGTGCCGACGGCAGGCGCGAGCGGACCGCCGGCGCCGAACAGGCGGTCGAGGTCGGCGTCGTACTTGCCGGCCGGCGCGGACGGCGTGTCCGCTTCGCCTGCGGCGGCAGAGGTGGCGACGGGCGCAGCAGGCTGTTCGGCGAGGCCGGAGCCAGGCAGAGAATCGGGAAGGTGGTCGGTCAAAGTCGTGTTCTGTAGGGCCTGGATGAAGCGCGTCAGGCCGGGATGTCGGGCACCAGCTGCATCTTGAGCAGCGTAATATGGTCTTTGAGCTGTAGTTTACGCTTTTTCAGCCGACGCAGTTGAAGCTGGTCAGCATGTCCGTCGGCGGTGAGCAGCGATATGACGGCGTCGAGGTCGCGGTGCTCCACATCGAGTTCGACAATTCGGTGCTGGATGTCCTGGACGGTCATGATTACTGTTCCAAACAGTGTTAAACGGTGGGCAATTGCGGCAGGCGCGGCCGGCTGATGGCGAAAAGACGAGCGCGGCGGCAACTTGGCTTGCAAGGCAGCCGCATCTCGGTGCATAGTTTAATCCAGGCAGAGGTTGCCGCCAACAAAGAATGGCGTAAGCGCCCTTAAAACACGGATTTATGACTTCATACAAAATCGAAGCGGGCACCGCGCAACACATCGGGAACCGCCCCCAGCAGAACGACCGCGCCGCCCTCTTCACCGGCGCGCGCGCGCCCGGCTACGTGCTGGCGGTCCTGTCGGACGGCATCACCGGCCCGGCCGGGGCCGAGCAAGTGCTGCACACGGCGCGCCAGGTGTTCGACGAATTCAAGCCCGGCGACGGCCCCGATATCGAGCGCCTGGCGCGCTTGCTGCACGAGATCATCAGCGAGACCCACACCGTGATCAAGATGAATGCCGTTGCCGCCACGACCGAGATCCAGGCCAGTTTCGTCGGCCTGGTGCTCAGTCCGCACGGTGAAGCGGTGTGGGCCCACGTGGGCGAATCGCGCCTGTACCGTTTCGAGGATGGCGCTTGCGCCATGCGCACCGGCGACGCGGCGTATGTCGAGCACCTGATCCTGAGCGACCGCCTGCCGCCAGAAGCAGCGCGCAACCACCGCCGCTCCAAGCTGCTGCTCAATGCGCTGGGCAATAGCCGCAAGGAACCGTTCGTCACCACCGGCAGCCATACCGGACTCAAGCCTGGCGACAGCTTCCTGCTGTGCTCGGACGGCCTGTGGCACTTCTTTACCGACAGCGAACTGGGCGCCGTGACCGCGCGCTCGACGCCGCGC
>Ga0265780_10008071_pt1 | contig 12836 bp, 9 predicted proteins | sample P1T30metagenome_FD_192432 | JGI IMG/M metagenome (GOLD analysis project Ga0265780, IMG submission 192432) | Plant litter microbial communities from East Loma Ridge, Irvine, California - P1 T30 | ecosystem: Environmental > Terrestrial > Plant litter > Unclassified | place: USA: California...
GGCCGGGCGACAACCGTGTTCGACCGCGCACGCGGCCAGATCATCGATGACCTCACAGGACGCAGCGCGCAGCTGCTACCCGGCAGTCAGGATGCCGCCTCGGTGCTGCTGCAATTGAGCAGTATCGGCCAGGCCGACCCCGACCAGCTGCGCAGCAGGCTGGCGTTCTGGGTCGGTGGCGTAACGGGCACGCGCGTGATGTATTTCGAGACTGCGGGCCAGGAATCCCTCGCCACCGGCATCGGCACGCTGGAGACGGTGCGCCTGGTGCGGCTGGCCGGCGACGGCACGCCGCAACTGGAAGTGTGGCTGGCGCCAGCCAAGGGCTGGCTACCGGTGCAATTGCGCCTGAGCGGACCTGACGGCGCCATGCGCACGCAAACCGTCTGCGCGATCAGCGCCGCGCAGACGAATTGACAGCGGCGCAGACAACCCCGGCACCGGACGACATCAAGCCAGCTTGACCGCGTGCTCGCGCGTTGCATGGAACGTCAGCTTCGGCCAGCGTTCCTGCGTCAGGCGCAGGTTCACACCGGACGTGGCCAGGTAAGCCATATTGCCGGCCGCGTCGTAGGCGACGTTGTGTCCGAGCGAGGCCTCGAAGTCGGCCAGGTTCTTCTTGTCCTCGCTCGACACCCAGCGCGCGCTGCTGATGCTGGCGCTTTCGAACACGGCATCGACGCCGTACTCGTTGAGCAGGCGGCTGGCGACAACCTCGAACTGCAGCACGCCGACCGCGCCCAGAATCAGTTCGCCGCCCAGCACCGGCTTGAACACCTGCACCGCGCCCTCTTCGCCCAGCTGCTGCAGGCCCTTGTGCAACTGCTTCATCTTCAGCGGATTACGGATGCGCACGGAGCGGAACAGCTCCGGTGCGAAGTACGGAATGCCGGTGAAGCTGAGCATCTCGCCTTCGGTGAAGCTGTCGCCGATCTGCATATTGCCGTGGTTCGGCAAGCCGATGATGTCGCCGGCGAATGCCTCTTCGACCTGTTCGCGGCTCGAGGCCATGAACGTCACCACCGACGACAGCTTGACGTCGCGGCCCAGGCGCAGGTGCTTGACCTTCATGCCCTTTTCGAAACGCCCCGAACACACGCGCAGAAATGCGATGCGGTCGCGGTGGGCCGGGTCCATATTGGCCTGGATCTTGAAGACGAAGCCGGAGAATGGCTGCTCGTCCGGCTTGACCGCGCGCACCGTGGCGTCGCGCTCGCGCGGCGATGGCGCCCAGTCGACCAGGGCCGACAGGATTTCACGCACGCCGAAGTTGTTGATGGCCGAGCCGAAGAACACCGGCGTCTGCACACCCGACAGGAAGCGCTCGAGGTCAAATTCGTGCGAGGCGCCGTGCACCAGTTCGACTTCCATCTTGAGCTGCTCGATCTCGAGCGGGAACATCTCGGCCAGGCGCGGGTTGTCGATGCCCTTGACGATCTCGAAGGCGCCGTCGGCTTTTTCTTCGCCCGCCTTGAACAGCATGATCTCGTCTTTCAGCAGGTGGTACACCCCGCGGAAGTTCTTGCCCATGCCGATCGGCCAGGTCACCGGCGCGCATTCGATCTTGAGCACCGATTCGACTTCGTCGAGCAGTTCGAGCGGATCGCGCGTTTCGCGGTCCATCTTGTTCATGAACGTGACGATCGGCGTGGCGCGCATGCGGCACACCTCGAGCAGCTTGATCGTCTGCGATTCAACGCCCTTGGCCGCATCGATCACCATCAGCGCCGAGTCGACCGCCGTCAGCACGCGATAGGTGTCTTCGGAGAAGTCCTGGTGGCCCGGGGTGTCGAGCAGGTTGATGACGTGGTCGCGGTAATCGAACTGCATCACCGACGAGGCGACCGAAATGCCGCGCTGCTTTTCGATGTCCATCCAGTCGGACGTCGCATGGCGACCGCTCTTGCGGCCCTTGACGGTACCGGCCAGCTGGATCGCGCCCGAGAACAGCAGCAGCTTTTCGGTCAGCGTCGTTTTACCGGCGTCGGGGTGAGAAATGATGCCGAAGGTGCGGCGGCGCGCGACTTCACGCGCGATCGTGCCGGCCTGGCGGGTGGCGGCGACTTCAAGGTCGGTGCCTGCGCCGGACGGATCGTCGGCGCTGGAAATATCGGTGTCGTTGGCCATAATCGAGCCCAGTTGTGGACCTGTGACGGCCCGTGTCGGAAAACCCTCGATTTTACCGTCTCGGGCACGCGCCGTGTGAACAGAATACGGCGCGCGCCCGGGCGGGCACACGGTGCGGCGTCAGTCGCGCACGCGGCGCCAGCCGGTGCGGCGCGCATCCTGGCTGGTGGCCGACGTCACCTCCGACGTGATGGTGTCGCCCTTGGCGGTGGTCGTGACCATCTTCAGCACGCCCGACGGCAGGCGCACGATGATGAAGCCCACTGCCGCCGCATCGCCCGACAGCAGCGAGCCGGCAATGTCACCGGTTTCGGCGCCGGTGCCGGTACCGGTGCCAGTGCCGGTGCCGGTACCCGCACCGGTACCGGCGATATTGCCAGCGACGGCGCGGCCGGTGCAGACGTCCAGGTGGTAGGCATAGCTCGAACCGCCCACATTGCAGGCCGTCGATGACTGCGGCAGGTTGGTCACCACCGACAAGGTGCCCGCCACGATCTTCGGATCGAGGTTGACCCGTTCGCCCGCATTCTTGTCAAAGTCGATGAACCAGCCGGACTTCGCGCCCAGATTGACTGTCGCGCCGCCGACGGTGAAGCGGTTCGAACGCGGCACCGATGGCGTCGCCGCGTTGTACGGCACGGTCTCGGTGAACTGGCGTTCCGAGAACGTGTCGGCGGCGCGCCATTTGGCATCGGCCACCGGCGTGCCCGTGTCGGCCAGCACATACACGCTCTGCTCGCTGACATCCTTGATGTCGATGTAGTCGAGCATCCGGCCGGTGCCGAAGGTCACGACGCGCCGCGTCGGCGATGCATCGGCCCCCTGCCCGGTCGTATCGACCTGGCACAGCGCCACGTCGGGCCGCGACGTGATCGGCTGGCCGGCGCCGGCGCTGCCCATGCGCAGCCGCGCCACCTTGGCGCCGGTGAAGTCGAAGCGCCACATCTGGCCGAAGTTGTCGCCCCCGTACAGGTAGGTGACCAGCGGATCGGTGTTCGGGTTGGCGGTGATCGCCGTGATCTTGGCCAGGCCGGACGGATCGGCCACGCCTGCGCCCGATCCGGTGCCGCCCGAGCCCGTAGTCAACAGGCCCGTGTCGGCGTGGGTGATGTCGCGCTCGCCCAGATTCAGCACCTGCTGGCCGGTGGCGACATCGACCACGAACAGGATGCCCTTGCCGCTGCCACCGGCCACGCCGTCCGCATCGGGAATATTGTTGTAGCCCGAGGTCAGGAAGGTCACCCAGCGCTGCTTGTCGTTGCCATTGGCATCCTTGCCGTCCTTGACGGTGCCGAACTGCGGATTGCCGAACGTGAAGCCCATCTCGGGCTGGTGCAGCGCACCGGCGCAGACGGTGGCGTCGGCGCAGATTTCCCACAACGGCGCCGGCGCATCGGGATCCGTGACGTCGAGCGCGTAGTAGCCGCGGCCGCCGGCATTCAGGCCCGCGACCAGGATCGTGCGCCAGGCGCCGTTGATCTGCACGTCCGCCAGTTCGGGCGAGCCGTCGACCGTGAACTGGTGCTCGGTTGCATAACCCACGCTGGCCTGGCGGTACAGCTTTTTCATCGTGATGCGCGGCATGTAGGCCCACATCTCGGTGCCCTTGACGGCGTCGAACGCATGCAGCATGCCATCATTCGCAGCGATGAACACGACCGGCTTGCGTCCGGCCTGGGCTGCCTTGTAGGCGTCGTAGCCTTCGGCCACGTAGCTCTTGCGCGCGCCGCGCAGGTAGGCGGGCTTGGACGACGCGATGTCGCCCAGCACGACCGGTTGCGCCGGCTGGTCCGGCTCGATCTCGGTCTCGCTCGGGGCCGAGTAGCCGCGCAGGATCACGTTGTTGGCGTATTGCTGGTGCCCGCGCAGCCAGTTGACGATCGTCTCGCCATTGTTGACGATCGCCTGGTTCGCACTGCTCAGATTGGCGCATTGCGACATCAGCGAACACTTGTTGGCGAACCAGGCACGGTCGGCGCCCATGTCGGCGTACACGAGATTCTTGCGCGTGCCGCTGACCGGATCGCGGTACCAGATCGTGCGCGTGTCGCTGGCGGCGGCCACCTGCTGGCCGACGGTCCAGGACGAGCTCCAGATCACCTTCTTCAGCACTTCGCCGGTCACCGGATCGAGCACGCGCTTGGCCAGGTTGCCGGTCCACTTCACCGTGGTGAAGGTCGACGAGAAGATGTCGGCGTCGTCCTGCGTGATGTTCGGCGTCGACGTGGCTGCCGAGGCGGCCGCGCCGGTCGCCTGGCGGATGTCATTGAGTGCCTCGTTCAGGCCTTCGACCACCTGCTGCGGATCAGACGCGGCAAAGTACTTGCCGCCGCCATTGATCGCGGCGTGCCACAGGTCGTCCACGCGCGACTGGTAGGTATCGGACAGCGCCACCTTGTCGACCACCGGATCGGGCCAGCGATACACGCCGTCGCTCGTCCACGGGCAACCGGTGCGCACCTTGTCGATGATGTTGTCGAGGTCGCCGCCCGGCTCGCGGGCGGTATCGTACTTCGGCTCGTACGTCATGATCCCATCGACGCCCAGTCCCAGGCCGTAGGTGCGCATGTGCAGACGCTTGTTGCGCGTGCCGGCCACGACACCGACCTCGCCTTCCAGTTCAGGGCGCAGCGAATTGTCCTTGCCGGCCGGGGCAATCGTGTTGCGGCCGCCGTTGTACCAGTACAGCGCGACGTCGGCCAGCGACGGCTTGGCTTGCGCGCTGGTGTCGACGCAGCCGGTGTCTTCGGTACAGAAGCGCGCCGGATCGTCCTTGTTGTCGTTGTTGACCACGTCGGCGACACTGCCGCCGTTCCAGTAGCCATCGGTCGTCACGAACGTGAAGTTCTGCTGGCAGGGATATTCGATCACTTCGGCGCCCCGCGCCTGCTTGAAGATTCCTTTGTTGGCGAACATATTGCCCATCTCGTTCAGCGCCAGCCGCACCGGCGTGCCGCCGGCGCTGTTCATTTCGTAGAGCGCCTTGTACCAGGCAGTGCGTTCGCCCCCGGCAAACGACTTTGGAAACAGGATCTGGTCGTTGCCCATGTAGTCGGTCTGGTTGGCGGCGCGCTGCAGGCCCACCAGGCCCACCTTGTAATCCTTGTCCAGCGGCTGGAAGGCATGGCCCACGGCCGTCTTCATCATCTGGTTGCGCGACTTGTAGTAGGCATACCAGTTGGCGAAGTTGGTCATTTCTTCGTCGTAGGTGCAGGAGGTCTCGCCCAGGCAATCGGTGCGCGCCTCGGTGCGTGGATAGGCATCGCGCGTGGCGACGATGTCGGTCCGGGTGAACACGCCGGTGTCGACGCCGGACACCGAGGTCGGCACCTGGTCGGTCACGGCCGCCACGGCGGTGAAGGCGAGCGAATTGCGGTTGTTGATCGCACCAACCGTGGCGGCCGTCCCGGCCGCCGACAACGGGCCGACCAGGCACAGCGTTGTCGATGGGGCTGCTGCGCACTGGGGCGTGACGCCGTTGCCGCCGGCGTAGGCCTTGACGGTGCCGCCAGTGCCGATCTCGCCGGCGAGCTGCGTGACGATCTGCGCGGCCGAGCCCCTGCGGGTCAGCTCGAGGCCGCGACTGAACCAGGTCTGGCCGGCAAAGCGCAGATTGGTCAGCACACTGCGCGTGCCGTCACCGGCCGTGCCGCTGAACTGCAGGAGGGCCGTGACGCGGGCGCCCGATTCGACGATCAGTTCCTCGGCCGTGCGGCTGCCTTCCCGGACGACCTGGCAGCCGTTCTTGTCCGAGGTGCGCGGGCAGGCGATCGGGAACACGGCCAGCATGTTCGCCGCCGGCAGCGTGATGCCAAAGCCGGAACAGGCCGGCGCCGTGCCCGAAGCGGTCTGCACACAGGCATAGAACGGCCTGGCCAGTCCCATTTTTGCATTGATCGACTTGGCCAGCGCGACCGCCAGGGCAAGCTGCTCGGCGGCGGTGTTGGTGCCACCCGTCACGGTCATGGCGCCGTTGGTGATTTCCTGCAGGCCCGCCACGCCCGCCGACGTGACCTTGGTCAGCGTCAGCGTGCTGTCGGATCCGGAATTGTTGATGGTGATCGTGCTGTACCAGTTGACCGGGCGGTTCGGGTCACCGAAGCGCGGGTATTTGTAGTTGCCCACGTACTTGGCCTGGCAGTTGGTCAGGCTCGTGCTGTCGCACCAGCGCACCGGCGCCGGCTTGCTGTAGGTCGTGCTGGGCGCGACGGCGTTCACGGCGGTCGATACGCAGCTCTGGAGCTTGCTGTCCTTGCAGTACTCGTTGACGTTCAGCCGGTAGTAATAGGCGTTGCCGGTTACCGCGTTCGGGCTGGTGTAGGTGCGGTTCGGGTACGTGTAGCCGATCACGTTGCGGCGGCACTCGCCGCTGCCGTCGCACCATTCCAGGTCAGGAAAACCCGTGACCAGATTGGTCTTTTGCGACGATGCCCCGGCCAGGTCGCGGTACTCGAGGCTGAAGCCGTCGGTGGTGACGTTCGTCCAGCCACTGGTCGTGGCCCGGTTCTGCTCCGGGTACGAACTCTGGTCGGCCTTCACCGGCGGCTTGTAGCGCATGTCCGGGTTGTAGTACTGGCGGTTGAATTGCGGCGTGTGGTACGGCACGTCGCCAACCGCGCATTCGCGCAGGCCAAGGGCCAGCGTGCTGCTGGCGCGGCAGGTCGTGTTGTCGTTGACGTAGTCGGGCGTGTAGGTGTACGCCATCGAGCCGGAGTCGTCGTACAGCAGCATCAGGTTCGGCTTGACCGTACCGCTGCCGGTCAGGCTCATCAGGGGCATGGACGCCAGCGAGGTCGGCCCCGCCAGTGCCGGCGTGGCGCCCAGGCCAATGGACAGGGCCAGCAGCGCCAGGATGGTGGTAAGAGACTGTTTCATGCGATATCCATTCGAACGATGATGCCCGGGCGCCGTCAGGCGCCGATCAGCACGACCATCTGGTTGATCACGTTACCGCCGCGCGCACCATCGAGGCGGGCGGTAATGACATAGTGCAGCTGCGGCGAACTGGCATACGCCGGCGCGTCCGACGCCAGGCTCTCGCCGATCGCCACGGTCGTGCCGAGCTTGACCGTATTGGCAGCGGTCTGGACGCAGCTGTTCTTCGGATTGGGGTTGTTGAACGGCCCGGCCGCCTTGCACATGCGGTGGATCACGTACTTGATCTTGTTGCCGTCAGCGTCCTGCATCTCGGCGCTGCCGTTCCAGAACGCGCTGTCGCGCGGGGTCAGGGCCGTGTCTTTCATGCTGGCGACATAGCCCTTGCCGGCATTGTCGGCATCGAGGTCGGACCGCTTGGCAATCGCCGTTTCGCGCAGCCACTGGAAGCCCGTGTGCAGGCCCAGGTCGACGGCCCGGCTGAGCGTGGCGTCATAGGCCAGGTTGGATGCGGCCAGCGTCGTGGTATTACTCGAGCGCAGCAGGTAGATGCTGGTCACCAGCATGACCAGCATCATGATCAGCATGACCGGCAAGGCAACGCCGCGCTGGCGGCGCGCAGAGAATCGGGATGTCATGCGGTAGGCCTCCAGCTCGCATTACGCAGCGGTACGACGGTCTCGAACGCGCGGTAGCGATAGCATTTCCAGTCGATCGGATCATCCTTCACGCCCAGGTCGAGCGTGACCGGCACGGCATCAATGCCGCTTGGCTGGTCTGTCCCGAACACGGTCAGCGCGTCGGTGGTGGTGGTGCAGGCGCCCCCGGCGCCGGCGCGTTCGGGACGCTTGTTGCGCGCCACCACCGCAATGCGCAGCGCGGCAACGCGCTGATAGTCGCCCGCACTGCCGATCACGCCGTCGCCATCGGCGTCGATCATGGTGTTGGACCATTCGCGCACCTGCATGCCCAGCTCCGGATCGAAGGCGGCGACGGCACGCGTGTCGAAGCCGTACTGGGCCTTGAGAGAGACGATATTGTCCGCCACCGCCTGGGCCGTTGCGCCGTCGCTGCCGAGGTTGGTCGCGCGCAGGCGCAGCACCCCGTCTTCCACCAGCCAGGTGTGGAATGCCAGGTTGGCGCTGCGGCCCAGGTTGAATACGCGGGTCGCGCTGCCGGGGAACGTGCGGCCCAGGTCGCCCGTGTTGAAGCGGTCGGCGGTGCTGGCAAAGCCGATCGACGGCGCGCTCTCGCTCAGTGTCGAGATCTGCGCCAGCGCGCAGCGGCCAACGCTGTCTTCGGGCGCAGCCACGATCACGTCGCCGACGGCAAAGCCGTAGGGTATGCGGTCCAGCGCGATCTGGTTGCCGCCGTTGTAGTTCGTGGTCAGGCGCACGGTGGCCGTGCCGCTCGTTGCGCTGCCCGCGTACAGCGTGAGCTGGTCCGGCCCCGCGTTGCCATGCTTGATCACGGCGGCCGCCAACGGGTACACGGTCGCAGCCCCGCGCAGGGCCGACGTCATCGTGAAATTCTTGCTGTCCTTGAAGATGGTGTCGCACCCGGCGAGGATCGGATCGTTCAGGCCGTAACCGGCCTGCTCGGCATCGGCGCTGATCGAGAACATCGCCATCATCCCGTTCTGCATCGATTCGGACCCGCCCAGCGCGCCATCCTTGTTGCTCTCGGAATCCGTCATCATGCGGGTGGCAAACATCACGGCCAGCAAACCGATCACGACGCTGACCATCAGTTCGACCAGCGAGAAGCCGGCCGCCCGTGGCAGTGCGGGTGGTATGCGGCTACTCATGCCGCCCTCGACAGATAGGTAACGATCCGGTGGCGGTTCTGCTGCGCCGTCTCGTTGCGGCGCCAGCGGATCTCCACTGCCACTGCCGTGCGCTTGGTGCCTACGGCTGGCGTGACGGCGACGACGACGCTGGCATTGGGCAAGTGCCCGGCCAGGGCCGCGTGCCAGGCCTGCAGGCGCGCGCCGGGCGTGGCGTTTTCGGCCACGGCGTAGTCGCTCAGATGGTCGAGATCGGTATTCATCACCCCGATCAGTTCGTTCGCGGCGATGGTTGCTTCGGCGCGCATGCTCGCTTCGGCCAGCGCGGCCTGCGAATTGACTTGCAGCCCGAGCGTGCCGATCAGGCCGATGGCCAGGATCAGGATTGCGATCAGCGCTTCGAGCAGCGCGACGCCGCGCTGGCCGGCATACCCGGGGCGACGCGGCATCATGGGCACCGCCGCGAGTCGCCTGGGTCCGCCGCCGGCCGGCAGGTCACGACCGCCCCGGCCAGCGTCACGACGACGGCGCTGGCGGGAAAGGCATCGCCCTCTCCCACCGGCGTCAGGTCCAGCCGTGTCAACGACGGCTTGGACGTGTCGATCCAGCCCAGCGCCGTGAAATAGGCCGTATCGGCGTCGCCGTCGGGCGTGACGGTCAGCGCCGCGGCGCGCGGCAGCGACGCAGCGCTGCGAAACACCGAGCTGGTCTTGACCGCGCCACTGTTGGGCACGACCGCCGGCTTGTCGACGTCCGACCAGCGGGTGCTGGTGGCCGCGCAGTCGTCGCCCGTCGTCGGGAAGCACACGTCGACTTGCCAGTCGCGCTGGCCGCTTTGCGCATTCGCGGTAAACACGAGACGGCTACGGGCATTGTTGGCCAGCGCCAGGCTGCGCGCCAGCGTGTAGCCTTCGGCGTAGAACTGGGCGGCGCCGGTGCTGGTGGTGGCGCCGAGCCAGGCGCGCATGTTCGGCACGCCCACCGCCATCAGGATGGCGAAGATCGCCAGCACGACCATGGTTTCGACCAGCGTGAAGCCGGTGTGGCGCACGGGGCGCAAGCTGGCGCTCATTGGGTGCACGAGCCATCCTTCCGATCGACCCAGCAGTTGTCGCTCTTCGTCCAGCCCGCCGGCGCGCCAGTGGTGGCGCGCTTGCCGGTCTGGTCCAGCGTATAGACGAAGCTGGCGGCGGCGGCCCGGCCGGTCGCCACAAGCAGGTAACCGCTGACGTCGGCATCCTGGAGCGCGTAAGTGAAGTTGGCGGTGGCGCCCGGGACCTGGGCGAACTTGTCATAGGTGCGGTTATTCGACCAGAACTGTTCCAGCTTTGGCTGCGTGGAAGCCAGCGCGCTGTGGGCCTCGACCAGGCGTGCGCGTGTCACGTAACTCGTATAGGACGGCATGGCGATGGCGCCAAGGATGCCGATGATCGCCACGACGATCATGAGTTCAACGAGGGTAAAGCCGGATGGACGATGCTGCATGGGGTTGCTCCTGGCCGAAAATCAATCGGTAATGTTTCCAGAAGGAATGATAACCCGGTCAGCTGTCATTTCCCTGAGGAAAGGCTGACAAACCCCTGACAAATGCGCAGATCCGCCGTTTTTATTGGCTGGAGATTGTCTGCCCGACAGCAAAACGAACGACGATACTGGTCCCGCCGCCCTCGGCGTCGGCTAGATGGACCGAAGCGCCGTGGGCCAGCGCGATGTCGCGCACGATGGCCAGTCCCAGGCCGCTGCCCGTCGATTTGTCATCGAGCCGCACAAAGCGCTCGAACACGACACTGCGGCGTGCGGCGGGAATGCCGGGGCCGGAATCCACCACGGAAAACTGCGTCGCGCCGCTCTCCACGCCGCATCCGACCGTCACCTGCCCGCCTGCAGGCGTATAGCGCAGCGCATTGTCGACCAGATTGTCGATCAGATCGCGCAGTTGGAATGCGTCGCCGGTCACCGGCGCCGGGGCCAGCTCGAAGCCCAGGTCGATCCCCTTGCGCGCGGCCTTGTCGACGAAGAACTGGATTGACTCCTGCACCAGCAGCGCCAGGTCGAGCGGGGCAACATGGTCGCCCGGGCGCCCTTCCCGTGCGCGCGCCAGGGCCAGCAGCTGATTGACCTGGCGGATCATGCGCTCGTTGGCCAGGCCCATCATGGCGAGCGACGCTACGGTGTCGGCATCCTGCGCATGGCGGGCATGCAGCCATTCGAGCTGCAACTGAACGCCGGCCAGCGGCGTACGGAGCTGGTGCGCCATATCGGCCAGAAAGTCGCGCTGGGCCCGCGCGCCGGCCTCGACTTTGTCGAGCAGATCATTGAAGCCGCTGACCACCGGCGCGATTTCATAGGGCACCCCGTCGCCGGGAATGGGCGTGAGGTCGCCCGGTCCACGCCGGGCCAGCTCGGCGCGGATGCGCGCCAGCGGCCGCAGGCCATTGCCGACCGAGAGCCAGACGACGCCGACCAGCGTGAGCGTACCGAGCGAGACCAGCACGACGAGCGAGCGCACGATGGCGGCGCGCACGTCCAGGCGCTGGCGCAGGGTACGGGCCACGCCAACGTGACGGATGCCGGCCGGCGTGGCCACGGCGAGGGCGACGACGCGCACCGGCTCGCCATTGACCTCGGCGTCGTACGCCGGCGCGCCGGGCTGCAGTAACGGAAATGCCGGGCTTCCTTCGAGATGCCGGCCCTGCACGTCGCGCACCACAAACCAGGCGCGCTCGCCCGTCGAGGCAGAGGCCACGGGCGGCAGGCTGGCAGCACCACCGGCGGCCACACGGCTTCCCATGGCAGTGGCCGTGTCCATAAGGCCGGCGTCGAAGGCCACCCGGGCCGGGGTCCAGGCCAGGCCCGCGACCAGCGCCGCGAGCACGAGATTGACGAGCAGGATCGGCCCGAGCAGCCATTTCAGCAGGCGCAGGCGGATGCTGTTCATTGGCAGGACGGGGTCATGCGGCCGCTTCGAGCAGGTAGCCGAAGCCGCGAATGGTCCGGATCGCCACGTCGGCGCCCTCGAGTTTCAGACGCAGGCGCGAGACATAGACTTCCACGGCATTGGGCGTGACATCGTCGCCCCAGGGAAGGATCGCGTCGAGGATCTGCTGTTTGGAGACGACGCGCCCTGCATGCTGCAGCAGGTATTCGAGCACGCCCCACTCGCGCACCGACAAGTCGATCGCGCGATCGCCAATGCGCGCGCGGCGGGTGGCGCTGTCCAGGCTGAGGCGGCCGAGGGTCAGGACCGACGACGACGGCGCGTGGCGGCGCGCCAGCGCGCGAATGCGGGCAATCAGTTCGGCCGTGGCAAAAGGTTTGACCAGGTAGTCGTCGGCGCCGGTTTCCAGCCCGCGGACGCGGTCTTCGACGGCGTCGCGCGCCGTCAGCAGAAGGACCGGGATTGCGCCGCCGCGCGCGCGCAGGCGGCGCACGACCTCGAAGCCATCGATACCGGGCAGCCCGATATCCAAAACAGCGACGTCGAATGTGGGGGCGGACTCGGCACGTTGCAAGGCGGTGTCAGCCGCGAGGCCGTCGCGCACCAGGTGAACGGTCATGTCCTGCGCGTTCAGCGCACGCAATAAACCGTCGGCGAGCACGGTATCGTCTTCGACCAGCAGTATATGCAGCCCGATTTGCAGCCCCATTTGTAGGAATATCCTGTTTTGTGGACGATGTACATCACCGCCGGCAGCCCGAATTATGCGTTATTTTTTGTTTCCGCAACAAAATACAACGCCTTTTTGGGCTAAAACAGGCATTTCTCCCAGTAGGACTGGGCTGACACGTGATGATGCTTGCAACCTACACCGGGGCGACTACATGTCTTATGTGCGGCAACAGACGGTAGACGTAAAGTAGACACATCGCAACGAGGCAAGGACCATACGCCTTCTGACTTGCACCCGACGCACGATAGACTTAAGAGGACATAAAATGAACAACACTCAACTTGCTGGTATCACACAAAAAGCAAAAAGCCAGACCCCTGCCACGAGTGAGGCAATGAAGTCCCAGTCTAAACCGATCGTCAGCTACAGCGGCACCC
>Ga0265780_10008072_pt1 | contig 12835 bp, 10 predicted proteins | sample P1T30metagenome_FD_192432 | JGI IMG/M metagenome (GOLD analysis project Ga0265780, IMG submission 192432) | Plant litter microbial communities from East Loma Ridge, Irvine, California - P1 T30 | ecosystem: Environmental > Terrestrial > Plant litter > Unclassified | place: USA: California...
AAGGCGTCCATGATCACCTGCTTCTCGGCCGGTTTCAGGCGCCCGTGCACCAGGCCGACCTGCAAGTCGGGCAGGGCTTCGGCCAGGGTCTCGTAGGTTTCGGTGGCCGTCTGCAGCTGCAGCGCTTCCGACTCTTCGATCAATGGACAGACCCAGTAGGCCTGGCGCCCCTCCAAAGCGGCGGCATGCACGCGCTCGATCACTTCGTCGCGCCGGTTCTGGTCGATGGCGCGCGTGACGATCGGCGTGCGGCCCGGCGGCAGCTCGTCGATCACCGACACTTCCAGGTCGGCGTAGTAGGTCATGGCCAGGGTACGCGGGATCGGCGTGGCCGACATCATGAGCTGGTGCGGCACCAGGCCGTCGCTGCCCTTGTTACGCAAGGTCAGGCGCTGGCCGACGCCGAAGCGGTGCTGTTCGTCAACCAGCACCAGGCCCAGTTTGGCGAACTGCACCGAGTCCTGGATCAGGGCGTGGGTGCCGATCACGAGATGTGCTTCGCCCGTTTCGGCCATCTCGCTGGCGGCGGCCTTTTCCTTTTTCTTCAGGCTGCCGGTGAGCCAGGCCACCTTGACGCCGAGCGGTTCCATCCACGCTGCGATCTTGCGGAAGTGCTGCTCGGCCAGGATCTCGGTCGGCGCCATCAGCGCGGCCTGGTAGCCGGAGTCGATGGCCTGGGCGGCCGCCAGCGCCGCGACCACGGTCTTGCCGCTGCCGACGTCGCCCTGCAGCAGGCGCTGCATCGGATAACCCTCGCGCAGGTCGGCGCTGATTTCCTTGACCACGCGCGCCTGGGCGTCCGTGAGCTTGAAGGGCAGGGCCTGCAGGAAGGCCTTCGACAGTTCACCCACCGCACGCAGCGTCGGCGCGCCCTTGTCGCGGCGGGCGCGCTGGGCGCGTTTCAGCGACAGCTGCTGGGCCAGCAGCTCGTCGAACTTCATGCGCGTCCAGGCCGGATGGGATTTTTCCATCAGCGCGTATTCGTCGGCATCCTTCGGCGGGTAGTGGAGCAGTCTGACGGACGGCTCGAAGTCGCCCAGCCCCATCTGGCGCCGGATGGCGGGCGGCACGGTGTCGGTCCAGTCGACCCGCTTCATGGCGTCGCCGATCGCGCGCCGCAAGATCGGCTGCGACAGGCCTTCGCCCGATGGGTATACCGGCGTGAGCGAAGTCGGCAACGGCGCGCCCTCGTTCACCACCTTGTAGGTTGGATGGACCATCTCGGCGCCGAAGAAGCCGTGCTTGACTTCGGTGCGGGCGCGCACGCGCACGCCTTCGGCCAATTGCTTGACCTGGCTGCCGTAGAAGTTCATGAAGCGCAGCAGGATGTCGCCGCTCTCGTCGGCAAGCGTCACCAGGAGCTGACGGCGCGGCTTGAAGCTGATCTCGTTTTTCGTGACCACGCCTTCGATCTGCGACACATGGCCGCCGCGCAGGCAGGCCTCGCGTATCGACACGATTTTTGTCTCGTCCTCGTAGCGCATGGGCAGGTGCAGCACCAGGTCCATGTCGGTGCGCAGGCCAAGGCGGGCGAGCTTGCTTTCTGTGGTTTTCGGGGCGGAAGTGGGTTTTGGCGGTGGCATATCTGCGGCATTTTGGCGCGGGCTGACGTAAAATAGAGGGTTCGCCGCACGCGCTGCAGCCCGTATTGTAAAGCTGCCAGCCCCCATTTTCCCAGAAATGAACAGAATGTACTCGCTTTCCGATTTCGATTTTGACTTGCCGCCCGAGCGCATCGCGCAGCTGCCGCTGCCAAACCGCAGTGCCTCGCGCCTGTTGCAGCTCGATGGCGAGCAGATTACCGACCGCCATTTCGCCGACATCGTCGACCAGCTGCAAGCCGGCGACCTGCTGGTGATGAACAATACCCGCGTACTGAAAGCCCGCTTCTTCGGCGTCAAGGAGACCGGCGGCCAGGTCGAGGTACTGGTCGAGCGCGTGCTCGACAACCGCACCGTGCTGGCCCAGGTGCGCGCCTCCAAGTCGCCCAAGCCCGGCAACCGCATCCGCCTGGCCGACGCCTTTGATGTGACGACCGGCGAGCGCGCCGGCGAATTCTTCACCTTGCACTTCGAGGGCGACGTGTTCGACTTGATCGAGGCCCACGGCCGCCTGCCGCTGCCGCCCTACATCGAGCACAACGCCGATGAGTTCGACGAGCAGCGCTACCAGACCGTGTATTCGAAGGAGCCGGGGGCGGTGGCCGCGCCGACCGCCGGCCTGCACTTCGACCAGCCGCTGCTCGACAAGCTGGCCGCCAAGGGCATCAACTTCGCGTATGTGACGCTGCACGTTGGCGCCGGCACCTTCCAGCCGGTGCGCGTGGAAGATTTATCGGCGCACCAGATGCATACCGAGTGGTACACCATCGGCCAGGAAACGGTCGATGCGGTGCGCGCCACCAAGGCAGCCGGACGCGACGTGGTGGCAGTCGGCACCACCAGCCTGCGCGCGCTGGAATCGGCCTCGCAGAGCGGCGAACTGGTGGCCGGCAGCGCCGACACCGCGCTGTTCATCACGCCGGGCTACACCTTCAAGACCGTGACGCGCCTGATCACCAACTTCCACCTGCCGAAGTCGACCCTGCTGATGCTGGTGTCGGCCTTTGCCGGCTACGCCGCGATCCGCAAGGCCTACGCGCACGCCATCGCCAACGAATACCGCTTCTTCAGCTATGGCGACGCCATGCTGCTGACCACTACCTCTCGCTAAGACCCAGATGCTCGAATTTACGCTCCTGAAGAAAGACACCAGCGGCCTGTCGCATGCGCGCCGCGGCCGCCTGAAACTGAACCACGGCACCATCGAAACCCCGATCTTCATGCCGGTCGGGACCTATGGCTCGGTCAAGGCAATGGACCCGACCGAACTCAAGACCGTCGGCTCGCAGATCATCCTCGGCAACACCTTCCACCTGTGGCTGCGCCCGGGCACCGACGTCTTCGACAAGTTCGGCGGCCTGCACGCCTTCATGGGCTGGGACAAGCCCATCCTCACCGACTCGGGCGGCTTCCAGGTGTTTTCGCTGGGCGCGATGCGCAAGATCACGGAAGAGGGCGTCACCTTCGCCTCGCCGATCGACGGCTCGCGCCGCTTCCTGTCGCCGGAGGTGTCGATGCAGATCCAGCGTTCGCTGAACTCGGACATCGTGATGCAGTTCGACGAGTGCACGCCCTACGAGATTGACGGCCGCGCGGCCACTGCTGAAGAAGCGGCGAAGTCGATGCGCATGTCGCTGCGCTGGGCCCAGCGCTCGATGAACGAATTCAACCGCGGCGAGAATCCGAACGCGCTGTTCGGCATCGTCCAGGGCGGCATGTACGAGCACCTGCGCGACGAATCGCTGGCCGGCCTGGAAGACATCGACTTCCCGGGCCTGGCGATCGGCGGCCTGTCGGTGGGCGAGCCGAAGGAAGACATGAAGCGCATCCTGGCCCACGTCGGCCCGCGCCTGCCGGAAAACAAGCCGCACTACCTGATGGGCGTGGGTACGCCGGAAGATCTGGTGGACGGCGTGGCGAATGGCGTCGACATGTTCGACTGCGTGATGCCGACCCGGAATGCACGCAATGGCTGGCTGTTCACGCGCTTTGGCGACGTGAAGATCAAGAACGCGCGCTATAAAGAGGACATGGCGCCACTGGATGAATCGTGCACCTGCTACTGCTGCACCAACTTCTCGCGCGCTTACCTGCACCACCTGCACCGCTCGAACGAGATCCTGGGTGCGCGTTTGAACACCATCCACAACCTGCACTACTACCTGAACCTGATGCAGGAGATCCGCGATGCGATCGATGCGGATGGGTTCCATGCGTTCAGGTTGCAGTTTGCGGCCGATCGTAGCCGCGGCGTATAAGATTCGTAGGGTGGGCACTTGTGCCCACGCGGTAAGACGTTTGCATATCGTATGGTGTGCAAAAGTGCGACCGCGTGGGCTCAAGAGCCTTTCGCGGCCCGGCCCACCCTACAAAATCGAAACGGCACAAAAAAACGCGGCCCGAAGCCGCGTTTTTCATTACACCGCTTACTGATTAATCCGCCGAACGATACCGCTCCAGCCAGTGCGCATACGGTGCCGGCAGCGTCCACGACGGTTTATCCTGCCCCAGCGCCTTGGCTGCCGCATACGTGTAATGCGGATTGCCCAGGTGCGCGCGGCCGATCATGACCAGGTCCATCTGGCCTTCTTCCACCACGCGGTTCGCCACGGCCGGCGAATCGATGTTCCACGACGATGCCACCGGCAGGCCGGATTCGCGCTTGACGCGCTCGGCGATCGGCGCCAGGAAGCCCGAGCCCCATGGAATGTTCGCATCCGGCGTCGAGAAGCCGACGCTCACGTTCAGCATGTCCAGGCCAGCGGCGCGGAACTGGCGCGTCAGTTCGATCGCTTCGTCCAGCGTTTCTTCGTCGCGGCCGTCGAACTCGATCACGCCAAAGCGCGCGGTCAGCGGGAGATTGTCTGGCCAGACGGCGCGCACGGCGGCCAGGGTCTCGAGCAGGAAGCGGCTGCGGCCGGCGAAGTCGCCGCCGTAGTCGTCGGTACGCTGGTTGGCGTGCACCGAGAAGAAGCTTTGGCCGAGGTAACCGTGGGCGAAGTGCAGTTCCAGCCACTCGAAGCCAGCCTCCAGCGCGCGGCGTGCGGCGGCGACGAAGTCGGCCTTCACGCGTTCGATGTCGGCAATCGTCATCTCTTTCGGCACCTGCGGCAGGTTGGCGCCAAAGGCGACTGCCGACGGGGAGATGGTTTCCCAGCTGCGCGGGTCGGTCGTCGGGATATGGTCGTCGCCTTCCCATGGACGCTGGGCGCTGGCTTTGCGGCCGGCATGGCCGATCTGGATGCCGGCGACGGCGCCGCCCGCCTTGATGCCGGCGGCAATGCGCGCCAGGCCCGGCACGTGCTCGTCGGACCACAGGCCCAGGCAGCCCGGGGTGATGCGGCCTTCCGGCGAGACGCCGGTGGCTTCCACGATCACCAGGCCGGCGCCGCCGCGGGCGATGCTTTCATAGTGGGTGGTATGCCATTCGTTGGTGTAGCCATCGGTGGCGCTGTACTGGCACATCGGCGGCACCGCGATGCGGTTGCGCAGGGTGACGCCCTTGAGGGTGAAGGGGGTAAAAAGTGCAGACATGGAGGTGGGATCTCTTGCAAAAATAAGCTGGTCAGGCGCGGCCGTTGAGCTTGGCGGCGCGGGACGGGGATGATAACCGCGCTGGATATTCTTCGCTGGCGACCGCCAAATGTGAGCACCCACTTCGCGTAGGGTGGGCACTTGTGCCCACGCGGTACCACGGATGATCAATCGAACAGTGCGAGCACGACCTTTATGGTGCGCAAAGGTACGACCGCGTGGGCACGAGTGCCCACCCTACAAAATCACACCATCCTCGGGCGAATCCATCCCTCGCTGTTGTGAATTTCCTACTTGCATTTTTTACAGCCAACCCCACATGCGGCGGAATGGCCGCTGGCAGTGCGCCGGTGCTAGAATACAGCGCTGTTTTTTTCATCTCATAATCGGAGTCCTTGTGTTCATTTCCAACGCTTACGCGCAAACCACCACTGCAGCCGCTGATCCTGGCCTGATGGGCAACCTGACGACCTTCGCTCCGCTGCTGATCATGTTCGTGGTCATGTACTTCCTGATGATTCGCCCACAGCAGAAGCGCCAGAAAGAAGCCAAGGCGATGATGGACGCGCTCGCCAAGGGCGACGAAGTGGTCACCGCCGGCGGCATCCTGGGCCGCGTGACCAAGGTTACCGAGACCTATGTGACCCTGGAAATCGCCACCAACACCGAACTGGTGGTGCAAAAGAACGCCGTGACCACGCTGCTGCCGAAGGGCACCCTGAAGTCCCTGTAAGCCAAGCGCCGCGGCCCAGCTCACGGGCCGCACGCCGCTCAACATAGAACGCTGGAACATCATGAATCGCTATCCGCTCTGGAAATACATACTGATCGCTGTCGCGCTCCTGCTGGGCGCGCTGTACACGGCGCCCAACTACTTCGGCGAATCGCCGGCGCTACAAGTGACGACCGGCAAAACCACGGTCAAGATCACGAGCGACACCTCGGCGCAAGTGGCCGACGTGCTGAAACGCGAAGGTGTTCCGGCCAACCAGGTTTCGCTCGACGGCTCCGGCAACTCGACCGCCGTGCGTGCCCGCTTCGACACCACCGACGCCCAGTTCAAGGCCAAGCTCGCGCTCGAACGCCAGCTGAACCGTGACGCCAGCGACCCCGATTACATCGTCACCGTCAACCTGGTGAAGAATACCCCGGCCTGGATGCAGTCCCTGCGCGCGCTGCCGATGAATCTCGGCCTCGATTTGCGCGGCGGCGTCCACTTCCTGCTGCAGGTCAACTCGAAGGAGGTGCTGGAAACCCGCATCAAGAGCACCCAGGCCAGCGTGCGCAGCGTCCTGCGCGATGCCAACGTGCGCCATGCCGGCATCGAGCGCAACGGCAACGCCATCGAAGTGAACTTCCGCGACGAGCAGACCCGCACCGCCGCCCGCACCGTGCTGGCCAAGCAGATGGCCGACCTGACCCTGGCCGACGCCGCCGACGGTACCGACCTGAAACTGATCGCCACCATGAAAGCCGACGCGCTCAAGCGCATCGTCGAAGAAGGCGTCAACCAGAACATCTCGACCCTGTCGAAGCGGATCAACGAACTCGGCGTGACCGAGCCGGTCATCCAGCGCCAGGGCGCCGACCGCATCATCGTGCAATTGCCGGGCGTGCAAGACGTGGCCCGTGCGAAAGACCTGATCGGCCGCACCGCCACCCTGGAACTGCGCCTGGTCGACAACAGCGTGACCCCGGGCACCGAACTCTCCAGCACGATTCCGCTGAACTCGGAACTGTTCACCGAAGGCCGTGGCGCCCCGGTCGTGGTGTCGAAGGACATCATCCTGACCGGCGACTACATCACCGGCGCCGTTGCCAGCTTCGACCAGAACCAGCAGCCGGCCGTCTCGGTCGACCTGAACGGCGACGGCGGCCGCAAGATCCGCCTGGTGACCCGCGAAAACGTCGGCAAGCGCATGGCGATCCTGCTGAAGGAAAAGGGCAAGTACACCGTGCCGTCGGCCCCGACCATCCAGAGCGAACTCGGTTCGACCTTCCAGATCACCGGCATCGGCAACGCCCAGGAAGCGAACGAGCTGGCGCTGCTGCTGCGCTCGGGCGCGCTGTCGGCCCCGATGGAATTCATCGAAGAACGCGTGGTCGGCCCGCAGCTCGGCGCCGAAAACATCTCGCGCGGCCTGCACTCGACCCTGTGGGGCTTCGTGGCGATTGCCGTCTTCATGATCATCTACTACCACATGTTCGGTGTCTTCAGCGCCGTGGCGCTGGCCGCCAACGTGCTGTTCCTGCTGGCCCTGCTGTCGATGCTGCAGGCAACGCTGACCCTGCCGGGTATCGCCGCTATCGCGCTGGCGCTCGGTATGGCAATTGACGCCAACGTGCTGATCAACGAGCGTATTCGCGAAGAACTGCGTGCCGGCGCCACGCCGCAACAGGCGATCACGCATGGTTTCAGCCACGCCTGGGACACGATTTTCGACTCCAACGTGACCACCCTGATCGTCGGCCTGGCGCTGCTGATCTTCGGTACCGGTGCAGTGCGCGGCTTTGCCGTGGTGCACACCCTGGGCATCCTGACCTCGATGTTCTCGGCCGTGTTCGTCTCGCGCGGTTTCGTGAACCTGTGGTACGGCCGCCGCGGCAAGAAAGTGACCAAGCTGTCGGTCGGTACGGTCTGGACTCCGGGCCTGCCCGCTGAAAAGAAATAAGGACGAGGAACTGTCATGGAATTTTTCAAAATCAAACGGGACATCCCGTTCATGCGCCACGCGTTGATCTTCAACGTGATCTCGGCGCTGACCTTCGTGGCCGCCGTATTCTTCCTGGTGACCAAGGGCCTGCACTTCTCGGTGGAGTTCACCGGCGGCACCGTGATGGAGCTGCGCTACCCACATGCGGCTGACCAGGAAAAGATCCGCGCGACCCTGCGTTCGATCGGCCATGAAGCGCCGGAAGTGGCGAGCTTCGGCACCGCCCAGGACATCATGCTGCGCTTGCCGCCGGTGAAGACCGCGGCCGGCTCGACCGTGTCGGGCGAAGCCTTCAAGGCGGTCTGCGCCTCGGAAGGCGGCACCCCGAAACAGATCAACGTGACGGAAAAGGGCCAGCAGATCGAACGCACCAGCTGCGCGAATGCAGCCGGCGCCGAAGTGGTGAGCCTGCAGCGCGTGGACTTCGTCGGCCCGCAGGTCGGCGACGAGCTGGCCGAAAGCGGCCTGCACGCCCTGATCATGGTGATCGTCGGCGTGGTGATCTACCTGGCCGTGCGCTTCGAATGGAAATTCGCCGTTGCCGCGATCCTGGCCAACCTGCACGACGTGGTTATCATCCTGGGCTTCTTCGCCTTCTTCCAGTGGGAATTCTCGCTGACGGTGCTGGCGGCGATCCTGGCGGTGCTGGGTTACTCGGTGAACGAATCGGTGGTCATCTTCGACCGTATCCGCGAAACCTTCCGCAAGCAGCGCAAGATGAGCGTGACCGAGGTCATCGACCACGCGATCACCAGCACCATCTCGCGTACCATCATTACCCACGCCTCGACCCAGATGATGGTGCTGTCGATGCTGTTCTTCGGCGGCCCGTCGCTGCATTACTTCGCAATGGCGCTGACGATCGGTATCTGCTTCGGTATTTACTCGTCGGTGTTCGTGGCTGCCGCGCTGGCAATGTGGTTCGGCGTGAAGCGCGAAGACCTGATCAAGCCGGTCAAGGAAAAAGACGAGACCGACGGCGCCGTGGTGTAATGATTTGCTGCGCATGAAAAAGCCGCCACGGTGAAGGCCGTGGCGGCTTTTTTTATTCCCTGAACATTTCCACACCTCGATTTTTACAAGGAATTTGTCGATATGTGACATTCCCTGGAGTTGTGTGAGTTAACGCACAGAGGGTGGGGAGGGGTGGGCCGTATAGTGGACCTGTCTCTTTCAGGACATCCCTAGTTTTGGACTTCACCCGCTCCGTTTGGAGCGGGTTTTTTTTTGCCCAGTTTGCTTGCGCGGCGAATAAAATAAAAATGTCACATAAATGTGAAATGGCGCACAGAGTGTGCGGGAACCGGGAACTATAGTGGAGCTGTCTCTTTCAGGACATCCCTAGTTTTGGACTTTGCCCGCTCCGTTTGGAGTGGGCATTTTTTTTGTGGGTTGGATTTGCGAAGGGCGGGATGGCGGGCGGTATTGGGGCTGTTGCCTGTTGGCGTTATCGGTGTTTTTGATCCGCGTGGGCACGAGTGCCCACCCTACAGGATACGTTGCGTACCCGCATTTCGTATGATCTTGCTACGAGTGGTGAAATACGGGATTTTTTTACGAGCTCGCTGTTAACGTCGACCGTAGGGTGGGCACTTGTGCCCACGCGGATTCAACCTACCAATAACGCTAACAGGCAACAGCCCCACTACCCGCCGCGTACGGTTTTAAAACAAACCTACAACAACGCCGACGTCAGGCTCTGCACCTCTTCCGCCGACTCTTCCATGATCCGCGCCAGGGTCCCGTCCCCCACCGCAAAATCAATGGTCGCCGCCGCCTGCACACTGGTCGCCCCCGGCCGTTCCAGCAAAGGCGACTGCGCCGGCGACAAATCGTTCGCCAGCAACAAGGTATCGCCCAAGGTCTCCGGCGGCAGCGCGCGCATGCCGTTCCACATGGCCTCGATCGCCCCCATCACCGGCGCCGGCACGCCCAGCTTGAGCAGCACGCCGCGGCCGATCGCCACTTCGCCATGCTCCAGCCAGTCCTCGGCGCCGCCTTCCAGCAGCCCCGGATAGTCGTGCGCGCGCGACAGCAGATAGAAGCCACCCACCTCGTGCACGATGCCGGCAAACATCGCCGTCTCCGGATCGACGAACGACACCCGGCGCGCGATCACCTGGGCCAGCGCGGCCACGTGGGCCGAATGGCGCCACAATTGATCGGCCTTGGCACGCAGCACCGGATCGGTGATCTCGCTGCTGAGCTGGCGCACGATGACCGACGCCGCCAGTGCACCCAGCGTGCGGAAACCCACGCGCTGCACGGCGGCGCGCACGTTGGTCACGTCGTTGCCGGCGCGGTTGTAGGTGACGGAGTTGGCAATCGCAACCGTGCGCGCCGCCAGCAGCGGCTCGGCCTGCACCAGGCGCGCCGCCGCATCGGCGTGGCAGTCGGGATCGTTGAGCGCACGCTGCAGCTTGAGCGTGGCGTCGACGTTGGTCGGGAAACTGAGCTCGCCGCGGATGGCCTGGGCGGCGATGCTCTTGAGGGCGTCTAGTCTGTCCATCGAAAAATTATACTCCCTGCGAACAGCCGCACTCCGGGGTAATTTGCCTCAGAGCATCTATTTACAACGCCGGGCTGCCGTCAAGGCTCGCTGAAGATGGCGTCGCAGTCTTCCTTCGGCTCCTCGGTGTCCTGCAGCTCGTCGACCAGGCCCAGGTCGAACAGTTCCTCGACGGCGTTCATGAAGCTGTTCAGCTTGGTCGCGCCGATCAGGCGGTAGATGTCGCCGTCTTCGTTGCGCACGCCGATCAGCATGGCTTCCTCGCGCACTTCGGCTTCCGGCGCCACGTCGAGCAGGATATTGCCGATGATGTGCTTGTCGAAATGGGCCGGCTTCTTGCCGTCGATCAGGGAAGTTTTCAAGATGATTCCTTTTGTTGTGTTAATGAAGGGGAGGGGCGTCCTGCCCCGAGTATCCGCTCGCGCAATTTCTTCAACGCGCCGTCGACCTCGTCGAATTCGGCATCGCTGAAATCTTCGAACAATTGCTTGCCGTGTGCAACCACCTTCGGGAAGACATCGCGAAATACCGCTTCGCCGCCATCGGTCAGGCGCACGAAGTAGGAGCGCTTGTCCTCGAGGCTGCGTTCGCGCAGCACCAACTGTTTCTGCTCGAGCCGCTCGATGACGCCGGTCAGCGTGCCCTTGGTAATCAAGGTGCGTTCACCCAATTCCTTGTAGCTCATGCCGCTGGTATTCCCGAGCGTGGCGATGATGTCGAATTGCGCGTGCGTCAAACCGTACTGGCGCACGGATTCGCCCGAATACCGTTCGAAGCCCTGCAGGCATTCGGCCAGCAAGCGGACGCTCTTTAAATATCGTTCCCCCATGAAGCGAGATTATAGCCGCGAGCAGCCCATACGCCACGACGGTTCGCCTTTTACGGCCGGGGCGCGTACCATACGCGCTTTTCTCCGCGCCGCCTTCCATGACCCGCCATCTCCACGGCATCTTCGCTCTGTTGCTCGTTACGCTGGTCTGGGGCACAACCTTCCCGGCAATGAAAGACCTGACCGGCCATTTCTCGGCCGTCTGGATCATTCTTGTGCGTTTTGTCCTCGCCGCCGTATTGTTGTCGCCCTTCCTGTGGCGCGGCAAGCTGGCAGACATGCGTGCCGGCGCCATACTCGGCGCTTTGTTGTTTTTCTGCTTCGTGTTCCAGGTCGAAGGCCTGGCCCTGACCAGCTCGAACCGCAACGCCTTCATCTGCGGCCTGAACGTGCTCGTGGTCCCGCTGCTGGGCGTGCTGGCCGGCCGCCTGCCCGAGCGCCGCATCGTGCTGGCACTGCTGATGTCGATTGCCGGCCTGGCCGCCCTGTGCTGGGACGGCGGCGCCTGGGGAACTGGAGATTCGCTCGCCCTGATGAGCGCGCTGTGCTTCGGCGTCTACATCAAGGTGATGGAAGTGCAAACCCGGCGCGCCACGCGCCTGCTCACCGTTACCGCTGCCCAGATCGGCACCGTCGGCCTGTGCGCGGCGCTCTGGCTGCTGGCGCGCGACTTGCCGGGCGACGCCGTGGCGCGCGCCGTCTACCTCGACGGCGTATGGACCAATCTCGGCCAGCACGGCTGGAACTTCGCCTACCTGGGCGTGGTCGCCACCGCCGCCATCATCTCGCTGCAAACCTGGGGGCAATCGCGCACCTCGGCCAACGAAGCCGCGGTCGTGTACGCCTTCGAGCCGGCCGCGGCTGCCTTCTTCGGCTACTTCTGGCTGGGCGAAGCCCTGACGGCCCGCGGTTGGCTCGGCGGCCTGCTGTTGATCTCCGGTATGATAGTCAGTCAATGGAATTCCGAACGCCGGCCATCCGCCGCGCTTGCTCCCGAGTGAACAACTTCCCGATCCGCCCCGATGCCGCAAGCTGAACTGTCCCGCCTGGCGCAGGAAAGGCCGCTGCGTGTGCTGCTCGTGAACGCCGGCGAGCCGGACACGATGAGCTGGTCGGGACTGGCCCAGCCGCTGCGCCTGGCCGCCAAAATCCTCGGCCCCGAGCGCCTGCACGTGGACGTGCGCAGCCCCGACAAGTTCACCAGCGACGCCCAGCGCCACTGGCACCTAGTGCTGCTCGCCGCCGACGAAGCCCAGGCCGGCCTGAAGCCCGCCAACTTCCGCGCCCTGGTCGAACGCTGCCGCGCCGCGCCGTTCTGGGGCGGCGTGGGCGCCGGCGTGCTCTGGCTGGCCGAGGCCGGCGCCCTGAACGGCGTGCGCACCGCGCTGCCGTGGTCGCTGTACGCCGGCGCCGACAGCCGCGCCGACCAGGCCGTCTTCACGCCCCACCTCTACGAAATCGAAGGCGAACGTTTGACCTGCTGCGGTGGCGCGGCGTCCGTGGATTTCGCGCTGACCTTGATCGACATCATTTTCGGCTCGACCGTGCAGGCGCAGGTGAAGGAAATCCTCTGCGTCGACCGCGTGCGCGGCAAGGAAGAGCGCCAGCGCGTGGCCTTGCAGGCGCGTTTTGGTGCGCTGCAGCCGAA
>Ga0265780_10008073_pt1 | contig 12834 bp, 9 predicted proteins | sample P1T30metagenome_FD_192432 | JGI IMG/M metagenome (GOLD analysis project Ga0265780, IMG submission 192432) | Plant litter microbial communities from East Loma Ridge, Irvine, California - P1 T30 | ecosystem: Environmental > Terrestrial > Plant litter > Unclassified | place: USA: California...
CCAGCTGCTGATCTCGTTCCTGGTCTCGCTGCTATTGACGATCCTGTTCAACATCGACAGCATTCACCTGTTCCAGACTCTGTGGCAGCATCCCGCCATGGCGGCCCATATCACCGCCGTGCCCGACGGGCTGGACGCCGAGGTGATGGCCCAGCTGTGGGTGCTGCCGATCGGCTGGCAAGCCTTTCCGCCGCTGCTCAATGCCGATTTCGCGCTGCAGGCCTCGGGCTGGCTGGTCACCGCCAGCACCACCCTGTTCGGCGCGCCGTTCTGGTTCGCCATCCTGCAGCGTGCGATCAACCTGCGCAGCACGGGCGCCAAGCCGGCCCCGCTCAATGTCGAACAGGCCATGGCGCCCACGCCAGCGCCGGCCGCCGCACGCGCGCCGGATGGCGTGACCGTGGTAGCGGCCCCGGCAGTGGCGCCGGCCCGGCCGTGAGCGTGCTGCCCCCGGATGCGTCCCCTGCCTGGTCTTTAGCGGCCGGGCGGGCGATGGGCGTCCACCAGGACGCTCGAGATCGACATCTGCGGCACCCGTTCCGGCCATTCGTCGTCCGGCCCGAACCAGCGCGCCTCGGCGATCTCGCTGGTGTCGACCCGGATCTCGCCGTCGAGGTAGTCGGCCGTGAAGGCCAGCATCAGCGAATGCGGGAACGGCCACGACTGGCTGGCGAAGTAGCGCAGATTGTGCACGCGCAGTCCCACCTCTTCGAACACCTCGCGGTGGATCGCTTCCTCGATCGACTCGCCCGCTTCCAGGAAACCGGCCAGCGGCACGAAGCGCTGCGTCGCATGCTGCAGGTGCTTGGCCAGCAGTACCGAGTCGCCCTTGCGGATCAGCACCATCATGGCCGGCGAGATGCGCGGATAGGCCATATGGCCGCAATTGACGCATTTGAAGCAGCGCTCCCCGACGGCCAGCACGGTGCCGCTGCCGCATACGCCGCAGAAGCGGTGGGTGCGCGCCCACTCGGCCACTTGCGCCGCGCGTCCCGCGACGCCCACCAGCGCCTCGTCGATCGACCCGAACAGCGCACGCAGGCCGCGCCAGGCATGGCCCGGCGGCAGCGCGGGTTCCAGGTCGAACCAGCCGGCCTGGCAATACCGCCCGTCCAGCAGGCCCAGCGGCTGCAGCGTGTCGGGCGCCACGCCCATGCGCTCCAGGGCCGCCGCGTCCGGCAATGCCGGCCCGTCTTCGCGCACCAGGAGCTGTCCCTTGTGGAAAATGAAGTTCAGCGGTTCCGGGTCGGGATGCGGCGCGAACAGCGGCGTGAATGAGGCGGGCGTCTGGAGCATGGTCGGGAGGATGGTGGCCGGGATCCAATGATGATACCGCCTTTCCCGGCAACGTACAGGCGCCGGCCCGGCGCTGGCGGCCCAGGCCGGTTGGCCGAATTCGCCGCGTGGCCGCGAACTAATCCTGAACGGTCGCGCTCAAAGAATGGCTGACCACCGCATGTTGACCGTTGCATGCTGCCCGCTGCTTTCAATCCGGCATACAACACCGGCTTTCGCCCCCGGTGTTCAACCCACTGATCTGCCGCTGCGCTAACCAGGAGAAGACGATGGACGATACCCCCGTTGTGCTCGGCATAAACCGCGACCGGCATGCGAGCATCTGCCTCATGCACGGCTCACACGTGCAATGGGCCATCCAGAAAGAGCGCCTCACGCGCCACAAGCACCACCCGGGAGAACCGGGCGATATGGACGGGTTCTATTTGCCCCACCTGTCCGGGCTCGAACGGCCGCTCGACGTGCTGGTCGAATGCCATGCGTCCGGCGGTGTTGCCAACGAGCTGGCCAGCGAGATTGCCAACGAGGTGGCAGGCAGCGACGGCGACCGCGCACTCGTCTTCGCCCGCGGCGCGCGGCGCGCCCGCATCCCGCGGCACCTCGCGCACGTGGTTGGCGCCTTCCACCCTTCTCCCTTCCGCGAGGCGGCGGTAATGGTCGTGGGCGGCCAGGGCAGCGTGGGGGCCGACGGGCGGCGCGAAGTCGCCTCCTGCCATCGCGTCGACCGCGAGCGCATCGCCTCCATCGGCCAGCAACTGAGGGGAGAAGGCGACCGGCATGCCGCCGGGCTCGGCATGTTCTACGCCAGCCTCACCCAGGCGCTGTTCCCGGGCCAGGGCAACGAGGGCAAGGTGACCGACCTCGCTCCCTACGGCGATCCGCACGCCCTCGGCCTGCCGCCCCTCGGGATCGAAGGCATGCAGGTCGCCATCCCGCACGCCTGGCCAGTGCTGCTCGAAGACGCCGAGCGTTTCCGCTTCGGCTCGCCCAAGGCCAGCTTCACCGATTGCGCCAACCTGGCGGCGGCCGGCCAGCGCGCTTTCGAAGACGCGCTGCTGGCGCTGGCCCGCTGGCTGCACGGGCGCACCGGCCTGGACGACCTGTGCCTCACCGGCGGCGCCGCCCTCAATGGCGCGGCCAATGCGCGCCTGCTGCGCGAAGGCCCGTTCCAGCGCGTGTTCGTGCCGCCGGCGCCGGGCGCGGCCGGCGCCGCCCTCGGCTGCGCCATCTATGGCCTGCTCGAGCTGGCCAGCCGCAGCGCCGACTTCCGCTGGACCCACGACTATCTCGGTCCGGCGCCCCAGCTGGCCGACATCGAGGCGGCGCTCGATGGCGCGAGCGACCTGATCGTCGAGCATCCGCGCGGGCGCGACGCCCTGTGCGCGCGCATGCTCGACCTGCTGTGTTCGGGGCGGGTCGTCGGCCTGTACCAGGGCCGCAGCGAATTCGGACCACGCGGCCTGGGCCACCGCAGCATCCTGGCCGATCCGCGCCGCGAGCGCATGCGTGACTGGATCAACGTCCGCGTCAAGGAACGCGAGTGGTTCCGCCCCTTCGCCCCCATGGTGGCCGAAGAACGCGCGGCCCAGTATTTCGACCTGCAGGCGCCATCGCCCTTCATGCAGTTCTCGGTCCCGGTGCGCAGCAGCGTGATGCCGCTGCTGGCGGCGGTCACCCACGTCGACGGCAGCGCGCGCCTGCAAACGGTGGGCCCCAGCGACGATCCGGTGTTGCGCGCCCTGCTGGCCGGCTTCGAAGTGCGCACCGGGGTGCCGGTGCTGCTGGGCGCCTCCCTGTGCGGCAAGCAAGAGCCCCTGGTCGAGACGCCGCAAGAAGCCGTCGCCACCTTCCGGCGCCTGCCCCTGCACGGCCTGGCCATGCCGCCCTACCTCGTCATGAAGCGCCACGAACCCGGGCTGCCGGCATGATCCGCGGCTACCAGGTGCTGGCGGCCTGCCACCTCGACCGCCACTGGCAAGACCTTCCTTCGCGCGAGCGGCATGGGCCGGCGTAGGTAGCGCAACAAGATGGAACATCGGCGAACGACAAGAATTCGCGACGATGAAAAACGATAGTGAGAGGAGAAAACCATGCTCCGGCGACCTTTGCTGCATCGTCTCCCGGTCCAGTCCGTCGTGGTGTTCCGCGCCCTGCATCTGGGCGACATGCTGTGTGCGGTTCCGGCCTTGCGCGCCCTGCGCACCGCCTTGCCCAAGGCCCATATTGCACTGGTCGGCCTGCCCTGGGCGGCGCAGTTCGTCCACCGTTTCGGCGCCTACCTCGATGAATTCCTGCCGTTTCCTGGCCATCCCCTGCTGCCCGAGCAAGCCGTGCACCATGACGACCTGCCCCCGTTCTATGCCACGGTGTGCGCGCGCGAATTCACCCTGGCCGTACAGCTGCATGGCAGCGGCGACATCGCGAACCACATCGTTTCCGGCTTCGGGGCCGCCGCGATGGCGGGCCACAGCCGCGGCAAGCCATTGACCACCGAAAAGACCGTCCTCGCCCCCTACCCCGAGACGGGCGCCGAACCAGAACGCCTGCTGCACCTGGTCGGCCAGCTCGGGGCGCCGGCGGCCAGCACGCAGCTCGAGTTCCCGATCCTGCACGAAGACGAGGACGAGCTTGCCGCCAGCGGCCTGGCGGCAGGCCTCGAGCCGGGCAGCTATATCTGCGTGCACCCGGGAGCGCGCCAGCGCGACACCTGCTGGCCGCCGGAACGCTTCGCCAGGGTGGCCGACCGGCTTGCCGACGAGTTCGGCATGCGCATCGTCCTGACCGGATCGGCGGATGAGGCGCCGCTCGCGCAGGCGGTCGCCGATCGCATGCATGCGCCCGCCATCATCGCCGCCGCCCCGATCTCGATCGGCGCCATGGCGGCCCTGATGAGCCGCGCGCGCCTGCTGATCTGCAACGACACCGGGGTGTCGCACATCGCGGCCGGACTGGGGCTGAACAGCGTGGTCATCTTCAGCAAGGCCGACATCGCGCGCTGGGCGCCGCTCGACCGCCTGCGCCACCGCTGCATCTGGGATCCCGGCGCCGAGCGCGCCACCGTCGTGCTGCAGCATGCGCGCACCTTGCTCACTGGCGCCGAACCCAGCAGGCAACGGGCAGCGGGAATGTGGCCTTATTGGTAAGCGACCGCAACCCGCGCGTCCGCAACAAAGCTGCCGCCGCCATCGGCCGGCCGCCGTGGCCGGTCATCGACGGCGGTGAACTGGCTATGAACCGATGATGTACAGCCAGCCGTCGCCACGCACCGCTTTCCAAGGTATGTTGCTGCGACTTCAAGGTTTGCGCGCACTCAAGCACACCCGTGACGGCGCCGGCACCGGCCAAGTCCGTCCTTTGCCGAGAAATACCTGCGACATGCCCGGGATGTCACAAAGCGTTGTAGCCGCATCATAAATCTCACCAATTCCCACGCGGCAAACTATTTTTTCGTCCAGAATACCTGGATCAATTCGACATCCTTATCGTCATGGACAAACTGTCATTACTGGTCGGCCGCCAATCGTTCAACGCACGCATCTTCTTCAACGGAACGTTTTGCGATGCCAACCACTTCGCAGAAGACGGGGTATCCGGCCAGCTGCACGTGGTGCGGTCCGGCCCGGTGGACTTCATCCATGACGATGGCACGGTGACCAGCGTTACCGAGCCCAGCCTGCTGTTCTATCCGCGCGGAACCAGCCACCGGCTGCAGGTGCTTACGGGCCACAGCGCCAGCCTGCTGTGCGCGCACATTGTGTTCCAGGACGGGATGAGCAATCCGCTGGCGCGCATCCTGCCGCAATGCCTGGTGCTGCCGCTGAGCGAGATCGCCGGACTGCAATCGACGCTCGACCTGCTCTTCGACGAATCCGCCCGCAGTGAACCGGGACGCGAAGTGATCCTGGACCGCCTGTGCGACGTCCTCCTGATCCAGGTCATCCGCCGCGAGTTCGATAGTGGCAGGCTGTCGGTGGGCTTGCTGGCCGGGCTGTCCGACCGCCAATTGTCGCTGGCGCTGGCAGCCATCCATGAGCGGCCCCATGAACCCTGGAGCCTGCAGTCGCTGGCCCAGGTCGCCTGCATGTCGCGCGCCGCCTTCACCGAACGCTTCCGCGACGTGATGGGCATCCCGCCGGGCGAATACCTGACACGCTGGCGCATCGGCGTCGGCAGCCGCCTGCTGCGCCAGGGCATGCCGGTCAAGCAGGTCAGCAGCCGCACCGGCTACACCAGTCCCTCCACGTTCACCCGCGCCTTCACCACGATGATGGGCGCCTCGCCGCGCGAGTGGCTCAAGCAGGCGGCCGGCTAATAAAAAGGCGCTGTTCGCGTTATTTCGGCTGACTCCTCTGATCAGTCTGCTTTGACGGCTGCCGCCAGCAATCGAGGCGGCGCGGCCAGGCTGGCCGTTTCCAGCACCCGTCGCCAGCCCGAATAATGGACCAGATAGCGGCTGGCGACGCCGTGAAAACGGACCAGCCAGCGCTTGAATCGGCTGTGCCAACCATTCACATGGTTCAGGTGGATCGCGCCACGCGCCCTTTCGCCGGCACGCAGGTTGATGGCTTCGTGGCCGACGCCATGGCGCCTGGCGAAGCCACGATAAGCGGCGGCGCCGTCACTGATCAACAATGTGCCTGGCGCCAGCACCGGCCCCAGGCACTGGTCGAGTGCAGCGCCTGTCACCGGACCGCGCCCGCAATGAAAATCCAGCGCTGCGCCGTCGCGCTCGCAAGCGATCAGCAGGCAGTCGTGGTCGCGGCCGATGCCGCGGTGGCTGGCCACACCACCCCGCCGTCGCGGCGGGCGGGTCAGCTGGCGCGATCCTTTTTGCGACTCCAGCAGATAGGTCTCGTCCGCTTCGACCAGGCCAGCCAGGTGCGCCGCACGCTCATGCACGAACCCGCCCACCATCCGGTGACGCCAGCGAAAACTGGTGGTGCGGTGCACCTGGACGGCGTCCGCGCTAGCGCGCACGGTGCGCGAATCCAGCAGGCACTGCAGATAATCGAGCCAATGCTCTTTCTTGCGCAGGTGCGCCAGCCGGGTGCCGCTCAGGGCGTTGAAGCTGCGCCCGCAAGCCAGGCAGCGCCAGCGCTGCAGGCCGCTCGCATGCCCACAGCGGTGGGAACGTGCACCGCCGCAGCGAGGACAACATTTTCCGATGGCCGCCTGTTCGATGAGCGCGATGCAATTGGTCACGGCGTCGGCCGCATCGTCGACCGTCGCCAGCCACGCACGTAGTTGTAAGCGGTCTTGATGATCCAGCGGGATGCCACGCAACGCGGCAAACAATGTACCGAAATCCAGACTGTCCACGGCTGCCTCTTCGGGATGACTCGACAGTGCTGAGACCAGGCTGGGCCGGGACGGTTCGCAGAAATAACGCGAACAGCGCCAATAAAAAACGCAGACGCCCCTTGCGGATGCGTCTGCGTGATGAATTCCTGCGGAACGACTACGCGGCGGCCGTCGAGGCCGCCATCTCGCTTACTTCAGCAGGCGGGTACGGCACGCCACCATGGCGATCACCAGGGACAGGCCGCCGACGTAGGCGATGGCTGCCTGCATGCCGATGAAGTGCGCGACGGCGCCGATTGCCGGCGGACCCATCAGGCTACCGCTGTAGGCCATGCTGGCCACAGCCGCCAGGGCCGCCGGGCCCTGCGCGCCGGCGGCGCTGAACACGAACGGAAACACCAGGGCCAGGCCGACGCCGGCGATCGCGAAGCCGCCCAGGGCGATATAGGCGTTCGGCGCCAGCACCGCGAAGAACAGGCCCGATGCGGCGACCAGCGCGCCCAGGGTCACCAGGCGCTTGGCGCCGTAGCGTTCCTTCATCTTGTCGCCGACCATGCGCGACATCAGCATCATCATCGAGAACGCCGACAGTGCCAGCGGCGCCAGGCCATCCGACGCGCCGAAATGCTCTTTCAGGAACACGCCGCTCCAGTCGGCGATGCTGCCTTCGGCCATCGAGCCGAAGAAGCCCAGCAGACCCAGCAGGACCAGCGGACCGCGCGGCAGTGCGAACTTCTTCTTCTCGACCTTCTCACCGACTTCATCCGCTTCAAGCATGTTGACGGCGAGCCACAGCAGCACGGCCAGCGGACCGGCCAGCATCAGGAAGTGGGTGGCCGGGGCGATTTTCATGCTGGCCATCAGGCTGCCAAGGGTGGCGCCGACCAGGCCGCCGGCACAGCACAGGCCGTGCAGGCGCGACATTTCCGACTTGCCACTCTCTTTTTCGCGGCGGGCGGCGGCCGAGTTCATGGCGACGTCGAAGGTGCTGGCCGTGATACCCAGCATCAGGACCGCCATCATGAGGCGCGACACGTCCGGCGCCATGCCGATCGACACCAGCACGCACAGCAGGGCCAGGCCCGCGATCATGATGGTCTTGCGCGCGCCGAAGCGGGCCATCAGGAAGGACGAGACCGGATACGAGATCACGGCGCCGAGGCCGCCGCACAGCAGCACCATCGACAGCGCCGCGTGCGAGATGTTGACGCCGGCGGCCAGGGCCGGAATGCGGCCGGCCCACGAGCCCATGATCAGACCGAACAGGGCGAACACGACCGGCAGCGAGAACAGCTGGGCTTGTGCGAGTACGGAAGAAGAACGACGTGGAACAGAAACAGTGGTTTGCATGGAAGCCGCGAATTGTTAAATTTCTTGAGGTGTAAAGTAATTGCTAGAGTGCTTTTTACAGTCCGGACGCGTCTGAAATATTTACGTCAGGAATCTTGTGGACGGCAATTCTAAACACCTTTTTTCGCTTTTCTTTTCCGTGCGGAAAAATATTTCGCGTCGTTGTTTTGCGCTGACGCAAATATGACAACTTACTTGCTGGGCATATACGAAATCATGTCAGCTCAGCATGATTTACTTGGGGAGAAGTTGGAATTTGGCGGGAGATGTAACTATTTATTGCTGAGACTGCCGGCGCTGACGGATTCACTAAATTGCTGCAAAGCAGCAATTTAGTCCAAAAACGGCCTGTTTTTTTGGAAAAATTGACATGTCATCGGATCAAGTCAAGCACCGCCAGGACCAGGCCATGTTCATGATTTCCCATCACCTTCTATTGCCTGCGCCAGCCAGGAAAACCACTCCCTGAATTGTTAAATCCATTTGCGCCGGCGACACCGATCGATGACGGCATATAAAAAAGGGCCGCCCTCAGGCGGCCCAAACAGGGAGCAGCAATCCTTACTTGGCCAGGTGTTTCTTCAGTTCGGTGCCGGCCTGCAGCACTTGCGAACGCACGCCCGGCACGGTGGCCAGCGGGTTGAGCAGGCCGAAGTCGTGGATCATGCCGTTGTAGCGGGTGACGGTCACGTCGACACCGGCCTGGTCCAGCTTGCGGCCATAGGCTTCGCCTTCGTCACGCAGCACATCGTTTTCTGCCACTTGGATCAGCGCCGGCGGCAGGCCCTTCAGTTGCGGCAGGGTGGCTTGCAGCGGCGAGGCATAGATTTCCTTGCGCTTGGCGGCATCCTTCGTATAGCTGTCCCAGAACCACTTCATCATATTGCGGCTCAAGAAGTGACCATCCGCAAACTGCTTGTACGAACCGGTCTCGAAGTTGGCATCGGTCACCGGCCACATCAGCACCTGGTAGCGCAGTTTCGGTCCGCCCTTGTCCTTGGCCATCAGGGTCAGCGCGGCCGCCATATTGCCGCCGACGCTATTGCCCGCTACCGCCAGGCGGCTGCCGTCGATATTCAATTCCTTGCCATGTTCCGCCACCCACTTGGTCGCGGCATAGATCTCGTTGATCGCCACGCCGTAGCCGGCCTCCGGCGAGCGGGTATAGTCGACGAACACCGCCACCGCACCCGAGCTCTCGACCACGTCGCGCACCAGGCGTTCGTGGGTCGGATAGTCGCCCAGCACCCAGCCGCCGCCGTGGACGAACATGAAGGCGGGAAGCACACCCTTGACGCCGGCCGGACGCACGATCTTCAGCTTGATCTGCTTGCCATCGACGGTGATCACCTTGTCAGAGACGTCGGCCGCCGGCAGGTTCACCTTGACGCTTTTTTGCGCGCCTTCCAGCACCTTGCGGGCGTCCGCCGGCGACAGTTGCTCGATCGGCTTGCCGCCGCCGGAGTTGAGCGCCTTCAGGAATTCGGCGGTACGGCGTTCCACGGTGGGCTGGATATCGGCGGCTGCGGCGGCGCCGTAGGTCAGGGCCAGGGAGGCGGCGACGAGGGCTTTGCTCAGGGTGTTCATGGTGCTTCCTTTCTTGTTGGGTTCGATTGGATCAGGCCGGGGCCGTCTGCCACATTAGCAGCGCGCCGCGGGCCTTCATTGCATAAACGGATCATTCGGTGGTGGCGGTGTACTAGTGATTATATTCACGATTAAATCGCACACTACCTATTCATTCTGGCTACTTGCGCATGGCAGACTTCCGTGTCCCCCGGTTACCCGGGGGAGCGGCGCATCACACCAATTGCAGGGTCACGTCGATATTGCCGCGGGTAGCGTTCGAGTACGGGCAGACGATGTGGGCGCGGTCGACCAGGGTTTGCGCTTCATCGGCCGACACGCCTGGCAGGCTGATCTTCAGGGTGACTTCGATACCGAAGCCGGTCGGGATCGCGCCGATGCCCACAGTACCTTCCACCGACACGTCCGGGGAGATTTTCAGCTTGTCGCGGGCAGCGACGAATTTCATGGCGCCCAGGAAGCAGGCCGAGTAGCCGGCTGCGAACAGCTGTTCCGGGTTCGTGCCTTCCAGGCCAGCGCCGCCCAGTTCTTTCGGGGTGGTCAGTTTCACGTCCAGCACGCCATCCGAGGAAACGGCGCGGCCTTCGCGGCCACCAGAGGCTTTTGCGCTTGCACGGTAGAGGACTTGTTCGATTGCCATGATGAAACTCCTTGTCGTAGTCGGCGGCGCTTGCCGCCCGATTTCACTAATTCGCTATTTAGTAGCGCGCTATTTAAATGATTTGCTGCCTTGGCCCGCCGACCCGTTTATTTGTCCGTTCGGCGTTGCCATGGAAAGCATATTACATAGCTCGCGATTTAATTGCAAACGATTTATTTCACCAACTTGTTACCAGATGTAACTGCGGGCCCGCATGGGCTCACAGCAGTCTGACGGATTCCCTCACGATCAGGCTCAGTTGCGGCACCTCGCCTTCCGGCTGCTCGTGCGCCAGCATTGCCAGCATGCGGCGTCCGATGCCGATCCCGGCGTCGTAGAGCGGCTGGCGCACCGTGGTCAATGGAGGCGTCGTATACATCGAGCTTTCCAGGTCATCGAAGCCGACCAGGGAGATGTCTTCAGGCACCCGGATATTGCGCCGGTACAGGGCCAACCGCGCACCATATGCCGTCAGGTCGTTGGCCGCGAAGATCGCAGTGAAGCGCAGGTTGGCGGCCAGCAGCCCGTTCAGCGCCAGCAAGCCGCCGGACTCGCTGAAGTCGCCCGCGACCACCAGCCGCGGATCGGCCTCGATCCGGTGCTTGGCCAGGGTGTCGTGGTAGCCGGCCAGGCGCGCACGCGCATCGCGGTGGTCGTCCGGGCCGGTGATGTGGGCGATGCGGCGATGGCCTTGCGCGATCAGGTATTCCACCGCCTCGCAGGCGCCGCGGTAGTTGTCGAGGCAAAAACCGTGGGTGCGCGCGCCCTGCACGTCGCGCCCGAAGGCGACGATCGGCACCCGCTTCGAGAAATCGAGGATCTGCTGGTCGCTCATATTGCCGGTCAGGATGGCCACGCCATCGACGCGGCGCCCGATCAGGAGTTCGACCCGCTCGGCTTCTTCGTCGGCATGCCAGTGCCCGCTCATGATCAGGAGCGCATAGCCGGCCGCCTTCATCGCATCCTCGATGCCGACCATGGCGCGGTTGAAGTAGCCGCTCTCGAGCGACTGGGTCAGCACGCCGATGGTGCGGGTGCTGCCGATCTTGAGGCTTTGCGCCAGGCGGTTCGGCCGGTAGTTCAGTTCATCGATGACGCGCTCGATGGTGCGCCGCTTGTCTTCGGACACCTTGGCGGTGCCGTTCAGGAAGCGCGAGACCGTGGCGGGAGAGACGCCGGCAGCGCTGGCGACCTGGTACAGGGTGCTGGTGCTGCTCTCGACGTTTTTCATGAAGCGTTCCGGACCCATTCAAGGCAGATAGTTGCTTGAAGTATATCACCGATACTCACCCGGAAAGGATAGAAAGAGCGACATCATGAAAATCTTTCATAAGACGTCCGTCGTTGAGACGCAACAAACCAGGCAAGCGTGTTCACAAATTTTAATTGACATTTTTTTACGGACGAAACTACTATGAAACCGTTTTCAGAATTGATGAAATCGATTTCTCGTCAATTCATGTGTTAGCGCTCTCAGCGCCTCGATTTACCCCATAAAACAATACTCGGAGACAAGCAATGACCAAGACTACGCCCGCGGGGGCCGCAGTACGCACCTCGTCGTCCACCCCCATCCGCCTCGCCATCCTGACCCTGCTGGCCGGCATCGGCAGCGCCCAGGCGCAGACCGCGTCCGACCCCGCATCCCCTGCCGCCGCCACGCCGCCCGCCGTCGTCGACAACGGCCAGATCGCCGAGGTGAAGGTCACAGCCACCAAGCGTTCGACCTCGCTGCAGCGCACCCCGATCGCGGTCACCGCGCTCAACGCCGCCACCCTGCAGGACAACCACGTGCAGACCATGCTCGACGTGGTGGCGCTGGTGCCGGGCTTCCAGGCCACGGCCCAGGGCGACCATGGCGTCACCACCATGACCCTGCGCGGCATCGGCAACGACAGCGCCAAGACCGAGTACGCCGATCCTGCGGTTGCGACCTTCGTCGACAACGTCTATTCGCCGCGCGCCGAAGGCGCCACCGCGCTGCTGTTCGACGTCGAGGGCATCGAGGTGCTGCGCGGTCCGCAGGGCACGCTGTGGGGCCGCAACTCCACCGTCGGCGCAGTCAACATCCAGACCGTCAAGCCGGAACTGAACAGCCGCTCGGGCTATGTCGAAGGCGGCATCGGCGACTACAACCGCCTGGGCGCACGCGGCGCGATCAACATCCCGATCGCCGACAATGCGGCGCTGCGTTTCTCCGTGGTGCACGAGCGCCACGACGGCTACGTCGACTACCAGCGCTTCAACAACCCGTCGGTCGAGTCGCAGCGCGCCGCCTACCTGGCCTCGGGCGCCGACCCGGCGGCGTTCCGTCCGATCAATCCGAACCAGTTCGTCTCGGGCGGCGACAAGTACAGCGCCCAGGACCAGAGCGCGGCGCGCCTGTCGCTGCTGTGGCAACTGGCGCCCAACCTGCGCTGGGACATCGCCTACGAAAAATTCATCGACCGCGGCACCCCGAGCGCCAACCTGATGCAGGTCCCGCGCGCCGGCGAGAAGCACTGGTCGACGCTGTCGGACAGCGCACCCTGGGTCAACCGCGACAGCCACAATGTGCGCAGCCGCCTGAGCTGGGACATCAGCCCCGACATGGCGCTGCAATACGTGGCCGGCTGGTCCAAGTACAGCGGCGACATGCGCTTCGACCAGGATGGCGGCAC
>Ga0265780_10008075_pt1 | contig 12833 bp, 15 predicted proteins | sample P1T30metagenome_FD_192432 | JGI IMG/M metagenome (GOLD analysis project Ga0265780, IMG submission 192432) | Plant litter microbial communities from East Loma Ridge, Irvine, California - P1 T30 | ecosystem: Environmental > Terrestrial > Plant litter > Unclassified | place: USA: California...
CTTCTGCTTCCGATCCTTCACGTCCTTCCGTCGCAGCAAAGCGCACCGATGATATATCGAATCGACATTGCGATGAGGTAGCAATTTAGCAGCGTAGATGCCCTTGGCGAGTGCATACAAGTTGTTGGCGCGGATGCCCTGGCCAGCATCACTGGCAGCCATCTCGCAGGTGAGAATGGTGTCTTCTGGCTTGGACCAAGAACACTTACGGGGGTGGTGGTGGGTCGTCGCGGCGCAGCAGCTTTAGGCGATTCTTGAGCGCTTCGAAGGTACGGTCAGGCAGCAGCGTGCGCTGGATGTCGTTGAGCGTAGACTTTTTCTTGTTCTTGTTGTCGCGAACCGCGGCGAGGAGAATGGCATCGTCGGTGTCATGCCAGGCAAGACCGCGGCCGAGGCGTTTACGGTTGCTAGGTAGAGAGCGTGAGGGAGGGCTGGAATCTTTGTCGTTGTCGCCGTCGTCGTCGTCGTCAGCCATCTCGAAAGGTGTAACGGCGGAGTTCTCCTTGCCGTTACAGGAAAGGCGCGGTAGCTCGGGCATGTCGTTGTAAACGGAGTTGGAGTCAAAGTCAGAGTCAGAGTCAGCGCCAGCAGAAGCAAGATCTACAAAGAAAAGTCAGCGCAACCGATCCTCGCAATGATCTGCCAGCGTACTTACCATCGTCATCATACTCAGCCGCAGCCACGACGTACTGCTCCTGGCGACGAGCAGGCTCATACGAAGTACGGAGGGAGATGACCTGACACTGCGTACCCTTGTCAAGCATGAGCGGCCTAGATAGAGTAGGAAGAACGAGTGAAGCCTCCTTGCCGGCTCCCGGTCCCTCAGTAGAAACGACTCCTAGTTCCGGGAAAGTCAGCAAAATGTCAGACAAAGCATGTGCATCAACCTCGCTTACCGAAGTTGACATCCATGACCGGCCTAGACAGAGTAGGAAGAGTGGGTGAGGCCTCCTTGTAGGCTCCCAGACCCTCTGTAGAACAAACTCCTAATTCCCATAAAGTCAGCAATGGACAACAAAGCATGTGCGTCAACCTCGCTTACCGGCGTTGCTATGCATGACCGGCTTGCTGCCGAAGGACTTTGAAGACATCGGGCTGCGGCCTAAAGGAGTAATATCAGTACAATAGTACCAAGCGAGAAAACATACATTCGACCTACCAGTCCAGCGAAGTCCGCTTGACGAAGAACCCGTGCCATACATGTCCTGTGCGATTGAAGCTGGATCTAAGTTCACAGATGAGATGTGAGTAAACTGGCGCCATGCACAGGGCCTTACTTTACACGTACCAGTCCAGTCAAGAGTACTGCGAGGTGTGGTGTTGTTGTAGGTCATGTTGAAGGACCGCGAGTCGAAAGTGCTATTGCCGTGTGTCTGAAAAGCATGCGGCGCAATGCCCTGGTCGCGACCGCCGCTGTCGTTGCTGAAGCTGGACGGCGTAGGAGTGAGGCCCATGCCGCGTATACCGTTCTGATAATCTTCGCTCGTATCAGCACCATGCATGCCAAAGTTCCCAAACACCGTGCCCTGGCCAACGCCATGCTGGTCTGAATCAGAAGTCAGTACAATAATCCCGAGTAACTACATCGCTGTGTTCGACTTACCAGAGTACCCGGAGTAGCCAGTGGAGAGGTTGTTGGCGCCCATGCCCACGCCGCCTGCACCGTACCGAACACCACCGTGCGCAGAAGCATTATCGAAAGGCACGTCCAACTCATCCCGGAAGCCAACCCCCATACCCAAAATCTGCATCTAAGCCGAACGTGCCCCAGTCAACACGTCGTGCTCCACCCGTATCGTTGTGACCCCTACCATCTGTACCATCTTCCCCAACGCCACCATCCCCGCCATACGCGCTCGACGTGTCAAAATCGCCAATATCAAAGTGATAGCCCGCCATACCGCCAAAAAGACCCGTTGACCGCGCTGTACAAGATTACACAAAAGGGATATGTCGCCCAAACACCACACCACTTGACAACATCCCCGCGGGCGCTAGCATAGCGTCGTGAACGATCTTTCATTCATGCTTGACTGCGTGAATGCACTAGGGAGTGATAGGCTGCGGGAGAGCAAGGTATGACGTATGATGTATGATGTGTTAAGATGACGAAAGAAGGGGGTTTGACGAACATCTAGGAGCTCATAGCTAATCTTGACCAGGGCCATGCGCTGGGATGTATAGTTCATACTTCATAGGCACAATTGCGTCCACAGATATAGTTGAGAGATTGAGTATGTAGAGCGTAGTCAGGCTGGGGGAATACATGCATGTTTTGAGAAAAGAAGAGAAAACGAGCAGAAAAAAGGGGGAAGGACATCGAGTAGGAGTATGTTGACGGTATGTGGAACGACAAAGGCTGCTTCTATGGAGTAATGCGGCTCAAGTGCAGGAGCACACCGCTCGTAAACAAAAACAGGCCACTATAACAAACCCAGTTCTTCATGTTACAGCTCCCAACATGCCGAGCTAGAACAACAGGAAAAAGCAATGTACGGAAAACACGTATAACAAGATGCATACCAGAAGCCCTTATACAAAAGGCAGGAGCTAGCCACGCAAAACATGCTGCTAGGTTGATCAGGCGGTACCAGACCAGGCTTGACGATTTCAAGGTTGGAGCTGATTGTACTTGATGGATCATAGATACTCAAGACAAAGTTACTGTGAAATCTTGCTTGGGGATTGCAGGAAACGGGTATGACGAAGTGCATGGGAAGGGGATGCTGAACGAAAATATATGTGGGAATCGTGTATAATGAGATGACTCCTGGAAGGGTATTTGTACCTCGTAAGGGAAGTTGACAGGAAACCATCCAAAATACTGTCAACCAACCACAGAGACTTACTAGCATACCGCCATCCAGCCACAAGAAACACAACACCAACCCTCAATCAATCATCTTTCTCCCCCTTCTCACCCCCCTCAACATCCTTCTTCCCCTCCACAGTCTCCACCTCCACACACCCAGCCACCTCACTTTTCCCATCCCTACTCGTAATCCTATACTTCCCCCCCTCCCAAAGATCCTTAAACGTAACCTCCTTCGTCCTCCCCAAACTCTCAATGCCACTAATCCTTTCGAGCGTCGCATCCAAAAACTGCTCAAAGCCCGGCTCACTGCATATCTCGTTGAACGCGCGCTGCATGGGTACGCTGTCGGCGCGCACAATGGCGTGCGAGTCGATGCTGAAGATGGAGAGGTCGTGGTGCTTGCGGATGAAGTCTGAGCGCGTCATGATGAAGCGTGCGCGGTGGAGGGGGATGGCGGGGAGGATGTGGCCGGTTACGGGGTTGTAGGATGTGTCGAGGGCGAGGTGGGATTTGTAGAGGGCGTTGGCGAGGACCATTGCTGTGGACTGTCATATATTAGCATGGGCACGGGTAGGAAATATGTGAGAATGGACGTACGGCGTATTTCTGCTGATCCATTACATCGTCGTCCATTTCCTCGCCGAGAATAGCGCAGTTGTTCAGGAACCAGATCTTCTCCATGTCGCAGATGTGATCGCACTTGGCAATCATATTTTCTGACTTCGCGACGCGGTTCAGGAACGTGAGACGCCCGCCGATCTTGTCATATACTTCTTGTAAAACAGACTCATCAGGCTTTTCTTTCCAGTACTTCATGCGGTAGTTGCGCAGGGCTTGCATTGCGCGGTCCTTGGTAAGGTCCTTGATTTGATGAACTTCCATGCGTGTGGCGTGGTGCTTCAGGCGCTCGAAGACCCAGTACTTGTCCGAGTTGATGATGACGGTGGCGAGGTTGGAAGCTGCCCATTGCTCGGCGCGTTGTTGGATAAGCTCGATGAGATCGCGGCCGTCTTCGTCGTCGCGGATGAAGTGTGCTTGATTGATGATGAGAATGAGTGGCTTGCCGACCCTTTGACGCCGCCTGAGTGCCACTTTTTCCAGCTTGTTCAGCGCCCTTTCGATGTCGAGAATCGCGCCTGCATCGCGTGGGCCACGGATGGAGAAGAGTGAGCCGATGTTGTCTTCGTGGTATTCAAAGTCTAGACAGCGACCAAGTCGGACACGGAAAACTTCCAGATCTGCGTGGGCTTCCATCATAGAGCAGCCCTCGCCATTTATCTTAGACATGGCATCAATGAGCATGGAGCTCTTTCCCGTTCCCTTCTCGCCAAGTAACAGATGGTAGCGACCCTTGGTTTCACCCCAAACAATGCTGTTAATTTTCGCTTGCTCGTCACGTGTTATCCAGCGGTCGTAGTCGTCGTCATCGTCCGTCTCTCCCGTTCGGGGGGTTTCTCGAAACACCTCTTTTCCACTTGCTGCCAGGTCGAGAACGGGATCGCCTTCCTTGAAAGCATTCTCCATCTTCTCCAGGACGTGGTACTTGTAGTACTTGGTGTACCCTATACCGACACAACCAAGGATGAAGATGCTAGCTCCAGTGGTTGCTGCAGCCTCGAACATCTTCCAAGCGGTGCTTTTCCATGCTGCCTTCTTCGCTTCGCGTTCCTCCTCTTCCTGAGCATGCTCTGTGGCGTCGTCGATTGGGTTTGGCGCATCATTGCCAGGGGTCGGTGGGCCTGACTGCCCACTCAATGTGCGCGCAAACACAGGTTGACATGTCCTGGTTGTCCCAGATCCAGCCTGCTGGATTCTCCGGGGGACGGCATGGAATTGCTGATGCTGAAACGCAAGATTGGCTCGCGCAACATGTGTCCTCAGAAGTGGTCGTAGCATTAGCATTATCTGGACGCGTCGCGTGTTTCACGTGTCGCGTGACCAGCGTTCTACGTGCAATTGGAAATTGGAACACCCAGGAAAGTAAAGGACGTGAATGAGTGACTATCGAACAACAAAAGAGATGGCTATGATGAGGAGTAGTGTTGTTGCGGCATCGATTCTATGTTTAGCGGTTGCTAGCTAAGACGTTTGTTGTTGATGGACCGATTGAAATTGGCCAGTGCTTCATTCGCTCTTGGCCGCACGAGCAGCTGCATCTTCACGTTGACGTGGTGGCCGTCGTGATCGCATGTCCTGAAGTCACACAGCATGGTGTTCTGGAAGACGAGGAAGAAGTCAAGGTCCCAGTGCAGTGGACGAGGGCGTCAGCTGGGCGAGCATGCATGGGGGCCGTTTTTCCGGAGGTGCATCGGTGGGCGCATGGCGTGGCATGGGTTGCTTCGGAAGGTGATGCGGGCTAGTTCGGGTAGATCTAGCAAAAATATTTTGGAAGCATGACGAGCGTCTTTTCTGTCCAGACCGCCTCCTCGTGCGCAATCCATTGTACAGTAAGGCGCATTTTGTGTATATTTTCTTCTCCTACTAGACCGTTCCTTCCTTACTCAGCCGTTCATTTCTGAAGTTGTAGCTGTACTCAGCCGTCTCTCCGCCAGCACCGCAAGTATGGCTGCCGATGACGCCTCGAAATCTGGTGAGCAACCCCACACCCACACGCGACCGTGGACCACGCCCAAATGCAGCGAAAATTGCTCAATTGCAGCGCACCACAGCCATGGCTAACTCCAATGGCACCGCAGAAGTCGCAAAGACACCCACCAAAGAGCAGAATGTGGACGGGCAGGCGGATGGAGCTGAGGAGGAAGGTGCGAATGGCCAGATGCCAGACAGTATGTGCCATTGAATTGCAAGTTAAGTGGTGTAGGAGAGACGGGCTAATTGTGTGCAGACATCTTCCAGGTCAAGATCAAGCTCCCGCACGAGCCGTTTGAGATGCCCATGACGGTCCGCACATGACACTGTACAAATGGCAGAATGCAGCTCACAGTAGTAGATCTCGACCGCCGAGCAGGTGCAGGACCTGCGACAGTCTATCATCGAGACCCCGCAGACGTTCCAGTACTCGTGCTTCCACCTCGAACACAAGGGCCAGCGCATCAACGACTATGTCGACCTGTCCGAGGTCCCAGAGCTCGCCGCAGACTCCGTGTTGGAGGTGAAGGAGGACCCATATTCGGAGAAGGAGGCCCGGTTACACGTCATCCGCCTGCGCGAGCTGATTGGCGCCGCCGGCGATCGCACCGATGCGCTGCACGGAATCATGGCTGGCCTGTCGCTGCACGATACCGTCGGCCTGGACCAGTCGGGGAAGCCCAAGGAAGACGGACCCGAGCAATCGCCGCTGGCCGACTACGACTTCAAGTCCTCGGGCGCAGTCAAGACTTTGCTGCCACCACAGCAGGAGGCCGCGCCCAAATGCATCAAGTCGATAGCCCTGTCAGCGTGGAACCCGCCGCCATACCACCTCCGCACGAAGGGCCACCTCCTGTACCTTGTCGTGACCACCAACGAGAACGAGCAACACCACATCACCAGCCACGTCACGGGCTTCTACGTCAACAAGTCGTCGAATGCCAGCTTTGACCCCGCGCCCCGCCAGGGACCCAAGGCGCACCACGCTCATTCGCTGCTTTCCCTGCTGGAGATATTGTCGCCTTCGTTCGAGGCGTCGTTCCAGCAATTGCTCGAGCACAATGCGAAGAAGGAGCTCCTCACCATCTTCCAGCTCTCCAACGCCATCCCAGCAAACCCATGGCTTGTACCCCCACCAACTTCCTCCCTCACCACACATCAGCCCGATCTGGCGCGGACACAGGAGAGCTATCTCATTTCTGGCGTCGAGAACACCGACACCCTGCGCGACTGGAATGAGGAGTTCCAGTCGACGCGGGAAATGCCCAAGGAGGCTGTCCACGATCGTGTATTCCGGGAGCGACTCACCTCAAAGCTGTTCGCAGACTACAACGACGCTGCGACTCGTGGTGCCATGTTAGTGGCTCGGGGCGAAATTGCGCCATTAAACCCAACGGAGGCGAAGGATGCGCAGATCTTCGTGTACAACAACATTTTCTACTCTTTTGGCGCGGATGGTGTCGGCACATTTGGCACCGAGGGCGGCGACGAGGCTGCACGTGTCGCAGTCGGCAAGGACGTGGTGGGTGTTCGCGCGGTCAACAACCTCGACATCCAGAACCTCTTCACGTCTGGAACGGTCGTGGTGGACTTCCTCGGAAAGCGCATCGTTGGCCAGAGCATCGTCCCGGGAATCTTCAAGCAACGGGATCCTGGAGAGCACCAAATCGACTACGGTGCGGTCGAGGGCAAGGAGATTGTTGCGGATGACAAGTCCTTTGTGCCCCTCTTTGAGCAGCTATCCAAAGCACTACGCGTGAAGAAGCATCCAGTGTGGGACAAGGACAACGTTCGTCACGAACTTGAAGGCAGTGTAGAGACCAAGGGATTGATCGGCACAGATGGCCGGCGATACGCGCTGGACCTCTACCGGCTCACACCTCTGGACGTTGCTTGGATTGAGGCGCACTGGAGCGAGCCGAGCAAGGACGGCGAGGCGAGACCCAAGGACAAAGACTACCCACACCGCATGGCGACGCTGCGTCCCGAGCTTGTTGAGTCATACGGCAGGTTGAAGCTGCGCGAGTACGTCAAGGCAGAGCTGGAGAAGAAGGCGAAGAAGCCCGAAACGCCCGCCAAGAAGGAAGAGAAGGACGAGGAAAGCTCGTCTGAGGAGGAGTCGGATTCAGACGAATCGGAAGAGGACTCTGACGATTCTGAAGAAGATTCGGATGAGGAAGAGAAGCCAAAGGCCAAAAAGTCAAAAGACAAGAAATCGAAGACTAAGGAGGTCGCCAAAGCCGAGAAGAAAGAGGACGGCGAGGAGAAGGCAGAGGGCGAGAAAAAGGCCGAGGAGCAAGAGCGAGTGGACATATCCGGCTTCTCGTTCGCTCTCAACCCCGATGTCTTCTCCGGGCAAACACCACAGTCTGACGAGGACAAGGCAGAGTGGGAGAAGGACGAGGCTGAAGTACGTGCAGCGTGCGACCACCTGCAGTCGGAAGTCATCCCCCGCTTGATCACCGAACTCAAAGATGGTGAAGTCGGCTTCCCAATGGACGGCCAGTCACTCAGCGCTCTCCTACACAAGCGCGGTGTCAACATTCGCTACCTGGGTAAGTTAGCTGAGTTGGCTGACAAGCCTGACCCACGCCTCCAGGCCTTGAAGCGCCTGGTCGTGCAGGAGATGATTGCACGTGGATTCAAGCATTTCGCCAATTCGAAGCTGCGCGATGTCTCGGCTCCCTTCTCCGCAGCTTGCATAGCACACTTGCTCAACTGCCTCTTGGGTGTGGAAGCAAATGCTAAGCCGGTGGCGGAGAGCGATGAGGAGATCAAGAAGATGTTCGGCACACCCCAGGGCGATTTCAGCTTTGAGAAGCTTACTCCTGAGAACCTGAAGAAGGAAGTCATTGCGCAGATTGCGCTGCGTTACCGATACGACCTCGGTGACTCTTGGATCGAATCTGGCAAAGAGCTACAGCTTCTGCGAGAGGTGTCTCTCAAGCTCGGTCTGCAGCTGCAGAGCAGGCAATATGCTTTCACCAAAGACGCGCTTGCCAACGGCACCGCTGAGAAGCCTGCTGCACCACAGACAAATGGGCACACCACGACATCGAGCAAAAAGAAGAAGAACAAGACCATCACACCACCACGCTCAGACAGCCCGGCCATTGCGCTGCCGTCGCAGACGTTCCACGCCGACGACATCCTGAACATTGTCCCTGTCATCAAGGAAGCATCACCGAAGAGCTTGTTGGCCGAGGAGGCGCTTGAAGCTGGTCGCATGTCGGTCGCCCAAGACCAAAAGGAGCTCGGCCAGGAGCTGTTGCTTGAGTCCCTTCAACTGCACGAGCAAATCTACGGCGTTCTCCACCCAGAAGTCGCACGCGCATACCACACGCTCTCCAATCTACTGTTCAATCTCGAAGACAAAGCCTCCGCTCTGGAGCTCGCGCACAAGGCAGTCATCGTTTCAGAGCGCACCCTCGGCGTCGACCACGCTGACACAATACTGGCCTACCTGAACCTAGGCCTCTTCGAGCACGCCTCGGGTAACACCAAAGCGGCCCTCGTCTACGTGCGCCACGCGCTCGAGCTGTGGAAAATCATCTACGGCGCTGATCACCCCGACTCCATCACGACGCTCAACAACGCGGCCGTCATGCTGCAGGCTATGAAGCAGTACCACGAGTCCCGCATCTGGTTTGAGGCCTCGCTCGCCATCTGCGAGGATGTGTCAGGCAAGACGTCGATTAACACTGCGACGCTGCTCTTCCAGACCGCACAGGCGCTTGCCCTGGATAAGGATATGCGCGGCGCGGTCAATCGCATGCGCGAATCGTACAATATCTTTAAAGACGTGCTGGGCCCTGAGGATCGTAATACCAAGGAAGCTGAGAGCTGGCTCGAGCAGTTGACGCAGAGCGCGGTCAGCCAGGCTAAGCAGCTCAACGACCTTGCCAAGGGGCGGATACGTCGCATTCAACTGACTGGTCGTAACCCCCTCCGACCAGCCGCAGACACGCCGTCTGCGAGTGATGCAGCTGTTGCAGCGGCTGGACGCACTGGAAGTGGACGCGTGGATCAGCGCAAGATCGAGGATCTGTTGAAGTACATTGAGGGCGAGAGCGGGAAGCCGAGTAAGAGAACGACTGCGAACCCGAAGAAGAGGACGACGAAGTCATGAGTGCTGTACAAAAGTGTCGCTTTGCACATAGCTTCTCTTCTACGCCTTTGGTCTTCTGCATCGCTTGCTTTGCTTTTGTTGTAGGAGTACGGTCATGTGTGGTACTTCGGTATAGAAAAATGGAGGTTGGGGTACATATTGGCAGGTTTACGAAGTCATGGAGGCATGTAGATGTAGATACTAGCACGGCATATAATCTCATCTCTGTAATGATCTCGAGTCGGCTCAGTGACCGTAGGTGAAGACGAGCTCTGTTTCATTCGCTATGAGGAATGCTGTGGTGAAAGGCGCGGTCCGTGCTTTCGCGCTTCGAAGACTTTCGCGCTTATGACGTTGGATAAACAACAAGCTTCACACCCACAACACCAACAACAGAGGCGCGCATCCTTCCATCACTGCGACAACGCTCTCTCATCAACCACCTCACAACCCTCTCTTCTCGCAATGGCGACAATACAGCGCACTGAGCCGACGGTCATCCGCAGCGGCCGCCCCATAACAACACCATACAAGTCGCGCCTTCCCACGCCGCTGCGCATCGGCATCCTCGTCTTTGTCAACTTTGCGCTCCGGGGCGTGTTGTGGTCGTTTGCTGAGACGCTGCTAAACCCTGAACTCGGCGCCATCAGCAGGATTCCTGATGATCGTAGCTTCTTTGCGCCGTCGTTTTATTCGCCTGGCGCGCGGCTGGGTATGGCGGTGGCGACTAACTATGTGAATTGGTATCTGAATTATGACTGTAAGACATGATCTCCATGCACAAGCAAAGCTGAATGACATGCTAACAACAATTCAGTCTACGACGTGGCAGCGCTCACCATCCTCACCAACGTGCCCTACGCGTACCTCCTGGCCACATACTTCGAAATCTCCGCGCTCACCATCTTCGCCCACACCGCCGTCGAGGTCCTCGCCATCGCGATCCCAACGTTCCTGCTGCGCCCGCGCTCCCTCAAGAACAGCGCCAACGCGCCGCTGCGCAACCGCTTCCTGCTCAACAGCGTGCAAGTCCAGTTCTCCAACTCGCTTCTGGCAATGGGCGTGTACGTTGTCGTTCTCTGGGCGGGCATGAAGACGGATCGCTTGAACCTGTTCATGATCAGCCATTTCGACGTTCCCACGCTCGAAACCGCACATCTCGAGAACCCCGTCACAATGGCGGCTAAGGTCCTCATCGCGGGCGTCGCGGCGAAGGAATTCCTGCTCAATCCATCCATCGCCGCGCAGCCGCGCTCCGGTGCCGAGACGCCTGTCGAGGTATTCGACCCAGCGACTGCGACACTCGACGAGACGTTCAAGGCGAATGTGCTGCCCAAGGAGAAGCGCACGCGCACGCTCTTGCAGCAGGTCCTCATCCTGAATGCGTTCACGTTTGCTAGCTCGGTACAGCGGTGCATGACGATTGATGGTACGGAGTACTATGGCGCTGCTGGGTATGCGGGTGTTTGGGTGCTGGCGAACACGGTTATTGCGCTGTGGTACTCGTGGGTGGGGGATACGAGCACGGCGTATGAGCCGTTGTAGATGGGTGGTGGGAGGGGAATGGGGAACGGGGAACGGAGGTTTTCGATTGGCACTTGAGAGTTGCAGATTGATGTTATACCATGGGAGAAGAATGCGCAGAGCGAGGCAGCATGGGTGCTTCAAGAGATACCACTTTAACATCATTTCCTACTGTTTTCATTTCGTTCCATAGCATAGCTTCCAAGCAATAATCTCACTTGACTTGACTTGACTTTTCTTCTTCAACAACACACGTGCAAATGTTCTAGATATCATCGTCTTGATGAAGTGCCCTTATCTGTAGCGCTCTATTGCGGCGCGGGCTCACGGCGTACTTGTACAAGAAAGTGTCCAGCAGCTCTACAGTATCTGCCAGACCAGTCAGGAGATAAAGGCGCCGCTTATATGGACTTGGATTGTCGTCTCTATTACCTAATATTGCCAAATCGGCAGATGGGCTTAGCGCCATTTCTGTTAATGTCTTGGCATTATATCGCACGGAGATCTTTAAAGGTCGATGTCTCTACTCTTTGTACCGAATTAACTAAATACTGCCTATACTCTAACAATGGCATCTTCTCAGCACTTGCTCGCTTGGAGCAATTCTGACATTGTCAGTTTGTGCAAGGATACCCCGCACTTCGCTGGATCTCTTCACGGAAACCGGTTGACCAGGGTGTCCAAGAAGTTGGTTGTGAAGTTTGGGATTGGTGTTCGCCTACAAGAAGCTGCAAACCAGGCATATGCGCGTACTCACGTGGACAGTACAGTGTTGTACATACCACAAGTGTTTCGCTATTTCGAAGACGCTTCGTTTGGGTTCAACATGGGCTTCATTGTGATGGAATACGTGTCTGGAGTTGGCTTACATACGCTCGACGTACGCAACCATCCAAGTATCGCAAAACGCAACCATCCAAGTATTGCAAACATAGCTGCAGTTCGATAGCTCCCTACAATTCCAATGGCCACGCATGGAGGGCCTGGACCGGTTGGAGGTGGCGCCGCCCACGGCTACCTCTGGTCCGAAAACGGGACTGGCTGCGCCCTGAGAAACATCAACGACATGGAGATTTGGCTCAACACGAGGCTTGCGATCATCGACCAGCCACGAATATCTCTTACACACCAACGACTGTTAATGCGCCATATGGATCTTGCCAGGCGGAACATCTGTGTTTTGTCAGACTCGAGGATTTGTTTCTCCGACTGGGCTTTCGCCGGTTTCTATCCCGCCATATTCGAAATTCAGGTTTTCCGGGACCTGTGCGCTAAGGACAGTGCCTGGTTTGACCAGCTTCTCTACTTCTTACCAAAGCCTAATGCGGACGAGGAAGATCTCTTGCAACGTTTGAGCCTTCCAGCGATAATCAATGATAAGTTCAGGTAAGTACTGAGCCAACAATGTGCGATTATACATCTAACATATCCAAGGTTCGACGATTCATACCCGAAGCAGGTCGTGTCTAATGACATAGCGCCGCCTCCTTCGTTTCCCCCATTCCCAGCAATTTGAACGGATAGTAATCAAGGAAATGCCCATTCCCTCATGCTGTTCAGCAAAACACGCCTTTCTTCATTTCCAGTCAGATCGCGTCGAGGTTTTTCGAGTAGTTGTAGCTAAGGGCTTGCAAGAGTACGCCCTCGACTTTATTCTTATCGACGTAATTCTTGTCCGCAAGGCCGGCCATCACACTCAGACTAGATACTTTTAGTGTGATCTAATATCGATAATTCTAGGTACACTTACATCCACTATCGACAGCCGACTCCACCCTCATTCATATCGTATATATC
>Ga0265780_10008076_pt1 | contig 12831 bp, 18 predicted proteins | sample P1T30metagenome_FD_192432 | JGI IMG/M metagenome (GOLD analysis project Ga0265780, IMG submission 192432) | Plant litter microbial communities from East Loma Ridge, Irvine, California - P1 T30 | ecosystem: Environmental > Terrestrial > Plant litter > Unclassified | place: USA: California...
GCTCGCCCAAGGTTGCTGGTAACACCCTCCTCCACGCGGTCAACAACTACTTCTACGCCAACTCCCAGCACGCTTTCGAGGCCGACTCTGGCGCCAAGATCATCGCTGAGGGCAACGTCTTCCAGAACGTCAAGGAGCCTGCTCAGTCTGGTCTTCCCGGCAAGGTTTTCGCTGTTGGCAACAACGGCGCTGCCTGCAAGTCTGCTATGGGTCGCAACTGCGAGCCCAACGTTTACGGCAGCTCTGGTACTCTTTCTGGCTCTGACACCAGCATCCTTGCTGGCATGAAGGGCAAGAACATTGCCGCTGCCGGTACCGCTGCCAGCGCTAAGAACGTCCAGCAATCTGCTGGTTACGGAAAGATCTAAGCGATTCTGATAGAGTCAGCTGTTGCTTAGGGGTGTGTGGATTCATCTGTTCTTGTAAATATCTTCTATTACTTCGTATATATCCTTTTGAATTGGAGATTTGTTTTCTCTCCACTGTTGAACTTGTCTTTGTGCCTTCTTTGTGACTTTTGCGTTGGTCCGTGGTGTGGGGCTGGAAACCTTTCTGCGACGTTGCGCTGTTAAGCGTTTGTTCTACGCGCAGGTGAAGGTCAAAGTGAAGGCCAAATTAATGTTCGCATTTGGCGTGAAATGCCATTGTGAGGCGCGTCAGCTGTATCTCTCAATGTCCTGGTGTAAATGCTTCGCTATGACTCTTTGCTCCCTCCACCACACAATAACTCTATTTAGAAAACAGATTTCATACCACGAAACTAGCGACACCGACCTGACATCATGTCGTTTCCAGACCAACATACCCATGCTGCACCTCTTCTGCGCAACGGTGAGGATCGTAATATCATGTAAGACATGTTCCAGTTATACCCATCGAAGTGCTCATTGCTAACAACACACAAGTGCTAGACGCAACCAGTTGATATCCCCGCTCTTGAAACTTCCAGTCGAGCTTCGAGTCAAGATCTACGAGTACACATTCACCAATTCCACCGTCCACGTCTCATTATACGAACCCAGTGGCACTCCTCGGCGACCGCCACCTAAATCTGCAGCTCTACTCTACGTGTCACGCCAGATCAAGTACGAAGCCTTTTCTGTGTTCATCAGTACCTGCACCTTCGACATCACCTCTTGTTGGTTCTGGGATAGGCTGGTAAAGATTGTGGGAGCTCACAACCTCAAGCTCATGACCTCGCTGTTGGCCATGCCAGGTTGTATGCTCAGTCTCATAGAGCACATCGACAAAGCTGATTGGGAGTTGCTCCAATCGTTACGGCATGTGAGTGTGCTTGTTGACCCGCAATATGAAAAGAGTTCGCAGATCTTACTCCGGGGAATACGTTGTCACTTTTCGAGGGAGATGCCGTGTGTCACTGTTCAGGAGGTCGAATCAAGTGCGAATTGACATCGTTCTGAAGAACGCACGTCTTCGAAATCCGGCTCGTGAAAGAGGGTTGAGATGGAAGAGCATATTCGAGGGTGGAGGTAACCGGTTCGTCAAGGAGCCTAGACCCAAAGTCTGTGGTTGCTTGGTCAATATCTTGCTAGCGGAGGAAAGCTCGAGTGGTAAGGGGTGACTGTGTTATGTGTCAAGTCCGGCGAGATTGATTATTCGGGGCAAGTGGATTCCAGGAGCCGTGGGTCGACGATACCGACCTCGAGATGTAAGAAGTACTCAATACATGCGGTCAATGTCATGTTCACGGTAGTGTGAGACCTGTCACTCAACACGCATTTTATGGAAGTAATGTTACGATCCAAGTGCAGCAGATGGAGTTGGCTCGCGGATGTAGCGCCGCCTAGACTATGGAGCACGTGCACTCACTGCGTCATCAACGATGCAAACATCTTGAGGCTGGTCGTACCAACCCCCAACCCCAGTTTCCCCGCTGCGTACCTGCATTTAATGTTGAGCCAAAAGTGGTGATGTATGTGCGCAATGGGCCATGGTGTCGGATGGGCCGGCAAATCAGCAAGTACGTGAGTCTTGGCAATACCATCCACGGAACTCGGCTCGCTCCCTCACGGGGCTATGATGACGTTATTCAACTCCAACTAGAGCTGCGTCCATGGGAACATTGCCAATCATAGTCGAATCTTCTTTACGCCCAGCCAGGCGACCAGCGGCGCGGACATGGAGCGCGTCTTTTCAGTTGTCAGAGGTTTCGGAGTCACTGCCGATTATGCGGTGAGTCCCGTGGCGCGAGTGGCTGGGACGCTATACAGACACGGCAGATACATCAGGCACTCTTCATGGCGCAGGCGGCGAGGGCCTCTGAAAGACAATCGTGCGACAGGATGGCTCTCATAATATCCAGTCGTTCTAAGTATTGCTATTGTCACGTCGATCACGCATAGCGCAGCCTAATACTGTCTGACATGGCGGTGCCAAAGGCGGGTCATGATGAGCGCCGAGCCCCGGACAAGCTTTTAGACATCCGCGCTGGTAGTTGGAACGGCGCAGCAGGGAACGGACGAGCGTCGCGCCTTATTTTAGGTAGGGCCATGCCCATGTCTTTACGGGCTGCCATTCCGCTTTCTGGAATCCGGCGATCACTTTCAGCGTCCTTCCCCGGTGTAGGACCGACTCCCAAACGACAACATGCTTCGATATGACAATATCCTCAAATTCGCCCTCGTTCCGTCGATCGTTTTCCTCCTTCTCTCGGTAGTCTCGGTGGCGTTGACAACGCATTACTGGATCCTTACGGACTGGGTTATTCCTCGAGGTCTCAAAGTAGTAACGAGCGAGTTCAATGACCGGCTGCAACAATATGTCGTCGATGACACGATTGTCTATTTCAGAGAGGCTCCGACAGATGCCACTATTGTATCGGGATGCTTGAACCTGACGGCAGCCGTAGTGGCTCTTATTGCTTGGAGTACTCTGCGCAAACCAGACATGGACTCGCAATTCAATAGCGTATGTATTAACGATCTCAACCCGAAGAACTCACATTAATGTCCAGTAGAGCACACGTCGCTTCTGGATGCTCAGCATTGTTGTCACCACTATTGCTGGTTCTGCCACGGCTATCGCAGCTGTCGTGCTTCACTACACCGAGCGAGGCGACGATAAGTGGGGCTGCACTTCCGAAAGGCTCATGATGAGTGGTCAAATGAACACCAACGTGTACTGCACGCGCGAGATGGCATCCTGCAATTACCAGCCGGGCTTTATCCCGAGGGGAGACCGTGAAAATGCCAGCGTAGCATGCGCCGAGGCGGTCAGTCACAAAGAAGTCCGTTGCTACACGACTCACTAATATCATCACAGGTTACCGTCAAGTGGCTGCAGATCGTAATGACCGTCAACGCGCTGATATTGCTGGTGATGTTCTCACTGCAAGCATTCTTACGAAGAAAGTCACGACAAGAACGATTGAATGAACCAGTACCGGAGGAAAAGATGGAGGAAAGCAGCTAACGTCCTATTACCCGTTCGACACTCACGATATGATTACGAGACTCCATGACACGTTCTTTTACCATTCATTCTCATTCAAGCGTTGCATCATTGGAGTTTGGGCTACCGCCTGGGAACATTCTTTTGTAGCGGACAACAGCATCTAGGACGGGACAGGCGGCTACATGACGTCAGCGTCTCGCGCAGTCTCCCGTCAGAATGGCTGTTGAGATATACATACGCTTATACACTGTGGGTTCCGTATATCATAATATACCCTGGTCATACACAGACGCTTATACGATTTGGTTTATGCATATCAAAAGTGTACCCTGGAGGTATACGCTACGCTAGAAATGTTTCTGTAAGAGATGGCAAGGCACTGTATCCCTTCAGGGTGAACTTTGGTGTGACGTTCGGTGCAAGGGGAGCGGCGCTTGTAAGCTACACGTGGGCCGGATGAAAGGTGAAACAAATAGGTGAGATGAGCGATGAAGAGGGTGAGGACAGTGTCGCGCCGTGCCTTCCTCCTGAGCATGAAGCACGTGGCTGCTTACGTACTCACTGCTCCTTCCCCAGCAACACCGTTTGTTTGGAGGCAGAGCGCGACTTAGGTAGACTTTTTCTTCTAACTCCTCTTCACCACAGCCGAACCTCTCGTCATGGCCCCTCATCCCCTTTTCCCCAAGCTCGAGGCGGCCGTCCTCGTGGACGGTCGCCCCGTCAAAGAACATGCTGACCGGGAAGATGCTAACTCCGAGTCCAAAGTAGTCTACATCGAGGCCGAAGCGGGCGAGCAGTTTGGCGTCCGTTTCTTCATCCCCGGCTACGTCTTCGACCGACACAGCATCAAGGTCATTGTCAACATCGACGGTGTTGACATGCGCAAGTTCATCTTCGAGCGGCACAAGTACAACCTCTACGGCATCACAAGACAGGTCAACGACAGCAGCGCGATGATCGGCCACAAGTACCTCGGCCAACGCTTCCGCTTCGCTGATCTCAACACCCGTAAGTCTAGCCAGTGAGCATTGGTGGCATGCCGCTGACAGATCCAGATGACGACAACTACGAGATTGATCACGCGCTTTGGAAGCAGCCGAAATGGACTGGCAACATCTCAATCACCTTTCACCGGGTCACTAACGTACGCTTCGCCCGCGCGTGGAAGGACGTGCCGTCCATGCGGGAGTACGACGAGGTCCCCGAGAAGGCACTGAAAGGCTCGTCCGTCTCGCACAAGACAACGTATGTATAGCATAACCTCCTCCCTGCAAGGTGCTAACAGTTCTGGAAGCCTCGACCCGCTGCACCGCATTGCACCCGTTACATTCATGGACGCAGACTATATCGACAGCCCTTCCCGCCCTCTTGCTGAGATCGAGTTCCGATACCGGTCCAAGGAAGCTCTCAAGTACCTGTCCATCATCCCCCGCACGCCTAGCCCAGAGCCCTTCAAGGAAGATCTGTCGGAGGAGAAGGTGCAGAAGATCTACGTAAGTGTTCTCCATTACATCTTGTCAAGACGCAAGCTTACAGAACATCGCAGCTCAAGCACGAGGAGACCCAGTCTCGTAAGCGCGACCACCCCGGTGACGAATATGACTACGAAGACGTGGAGATGGTAGAGGAGCGACCCGCGAAGCGACGTTGCTTCCCCACCAGCACCGACGAAGTCATCTCGCTCGACTGAGGACACTTCAAAGGCACATCATGGCATCGTACAGCAGGCAGCGCGCATGGAATGCTGAATACGGAGCATTTACTGGATACCAAGTTTTCACTGGAACAGTACCGTGAACTACAAGCAGGCTCATCTACCGCCCGGGTTCATGTTCACTAGCATAGCATCGGATACTGAGAGCCTCATATTGAACTGATTCTCCTATCTACAATAGCTGGTCTTCTCCGTGTCGTTCCATGTTCCTGTTCTACCGTGCCATCCCTCTACAGTCTCGACGCCTCTTCTCTAAGAGCTAGAGCTCAGGGCGCCGCAGCAGCCCCAGACCCAGCCTCAGCATCTACATACGGCACCAGCGTTTCCCTAACATTCGTCAACCGCTCTAGCACATGTCCCACTCTAACCACATCCTCATCTTTCGTCGCCCGTCCAAAGATGTACGCCGAGAACGGTATTCCGGGCGCCACATTGACCAACCCATTCCTCGCGTCCTTCTCCACAGGCGTATCTCGCGGAAAAACACCCATAGGCACACTCATGACCGGACTGCCCGCTTTCGCAGCAAAGCTCTGCATGTCAACACTCAACGTAGGCACGAGCATGACATCGCAACACTTCCTACACAACGCAGCGTCGATACCACCTTCACCCGTGTAGTACTCCTCTCTCGCCAGCATGTTCTCGTACAGCAGATTACTTGGATCAGAAGCCTGCGCCCTTTCCAGACCCTCGACGTTCCGCTGTGGGTACTGCTCCGTTGGGTGTCCTTTTGTGAACGCGATGAGGTCTTCTAGGTTACGCACGTTACTCGGGTTTGTGGCGAGGGAGGAGAGGTAGTCGTTTATTGCGACCTTCATATCGGTAGTCAAAACGATGTCTTTGGCTTCTTGCGGCAGAGCCTCCCAGCTTTTAGCCGCCGTGACTTGGACGTTGCGGACGATGGTTGCGCCGGTGGTTTCTAACAGTTTGAGTGTTCTTTCGAATGCTGTCTTCTTGCAGGCAGGCAGGTTTTGCATGTCAGACAGGGAGCTGGGGATGCCGATCCGTATGCCGTGGAGGTGGGGAATTGAGTTTGCGGTGCTGAGGTCTTGCACAATCTTCTGTTTCGTTTGAGCAGGTAGATGGTCGCTATGTTGAACCAAACCGATAAGGAGGAGCGCAGCATCCGAAACTGTTCGCGTGAGCACACCAACGGTATCCAGTCTCTTAGACGCATGTATAAGGCCTTCGGAGGAGAGCAGACCACGCGTCGGCTTAAACCCCACAACCCCAGATTTCTCCGCCGGAGAAACAATCGAGTAACACGTCTCCGTCCCCAGCGCTGCAAAACACATCCCCAGCGCAACAGCCACCGCACAACCCCCCGAACTCCCACTTGCCTTCATACCAGGGTAGTATATACCTGTTGTCTGGCCTCCCCTTCCACTCCAGCCCGAACACCCGCTCGTGGAGCGGAAGCCAGCCCACTCGGCCATGTTTCCTTTGCCCAGGATTACCATTCCTGCTTTTCGTACTGCGCTTACGACGTCGGCTTCGTGTGAGGGTTTGGCGCCGACTAAGGCCATGCTGCCGCATGTTGTGGATGTGGCGTCGAGAGTGGGTATGTTGTCTTTTAGCAGGATGGGTATGCCGTGGAGGGGGCCGAGTGGGCCTTTTGAGAGGCGCTCGGCATCGAGGTGTTGGGCGAGGGATGTAGCGTCGGGGTTTACTTCTGCTACGGCATGGAAGGTGGGGTTTGTTTCGCGGATACTAGTTAGACAGGCTGAGATTAGGTCGACGGCTGTGAAGAGGCGGTTTTGGTAGCCGTTCTGGATTGTGGGGAGCGTGAGTTGGTCTAGAGGTGGGATATTGGGTTGGGTGTTGGTGGGTGTGCTGGCAGACCCGCTGGCCAGTATGTCAATGTATGGGGTTGCCATTTATGCGGTTGTTCTAGACCTGCTACTGTATGAAATCTTTTAGTATAGCTGACGTGGTGGGAATGTTATGTATTCAGATCATTCGCTGTGCGCTCTACTACAGTCTTACTGGCTCCAAAGCCCTGGTTGGGGTTCCTTTGTCGGATATATACTGTGTAATGCTACAGCGTTTTTGAATCTTGGTGGACATTGACACCAGTCATTCACCATCAGAACCGGTCCGAGTGACTGACAAAGAAGAGTCGATGTCGATATATGCGTGCGTGAAGTTGAGGCTATGACATGATTTAGATTCTTGAATGACCCTTACATAACTGACATATCGACCGTCGATATATTTTTCACAGCCCTTAGTCCAACACAATGACTTCAGTTCCATCGCTTGGCATCTGTCTGACGCGTTCAAGCTTCCTCTTCTTACGCAGATCCACCGAACGTATCTCGATGAAGTCGTCGTCGCAAGCTATTACTCGACTATCGACGTTGTGATCGTCGCCTGCCACGGTGGAGGTATCGGAAAGCTCGCGCTTCATGCGTACACGGGTCTCTTCTTGATCCTAGTAGATGTCAGCATGTAAATTGGTAGGGTGGGTAATGGGGATCCTCCTACTCTAAAGCGGCGGACGATAGACTCTAGTTGTTCCCTGTTCAGCTGTCCGAGCACCATGTCATCGCTATCGAGAACATCGACTGGATCAGGCGTACGTTCAATGATGTGAAGGTCTTTGAGCGCAGCTATAACGTCAAAAGTTAGTGTTTGCTTTCTGTTGACCCATATCTACGAAGCTTACCGAGTGAGCGATAGTAGAAGTGAAATGTCGCAAACGGTTCTCCGCCATCAGCATAATCCGCATCGTAGTACTGAATCTCTTCTGTGGGCTCTGTATCTCCGAGACTGCGCACAAATTAGCTCTTAGGTACATTCTGGTTGAGTCATACATACACTGCCTGATGCGACAGCGACTCGCCCTTGATAGCCTTCTCGTTGACCGTGTCCAGCTTCTCCAACTCCTTCTGAACAAAGGCCACTTTCGGATTGCGTCTTGCGTTGTCGAGGAAGTAAAACTCGCAAGTTATGATGCCGATAGGCTGTAGTTTGCTCTGCATGTCTTCTGGGATGCGCCCCTCGCTGTACTCTCCTGCACCTCTTAGCCTATTGTCACTTTGTAGGAGGTGAAGATGACTTACTGATATCAAGCGGCGAGAAGCGATAGTGCTGTGTGAACCAATCCTGACCATCATTCGATATCGGTCCAGAGCTGACGTGACCATTTGCGTCGTACAGCTCGTCCGGGCGAATAAGCGGCTCGTCAACATCCTTGCCGTCGATGGTGACGATCATAGACACCGGGCGGTCGACGGGGAAAGGCGCCTTGAAAGAGTAGTGAATTTCGAATGTTGAGTCTGACTTTGCTTCGATGTAGCTTTCGGAGATGGCTTCCGATACGGTGGTGTGGCGGTCGATGTACTCGCGAAGCGGGCTGCCATCAGCTTGGACATGGACTTCGAGACCGGGGGCCTCATCGACGACTGCCATTGCGGAAGGTACGACGGTGTTGGGATATTAGAGAAGCAATGATGGTAAGAGGAAGCCGCGATAGGTCTACGATGCGTAGAATATGTTGAACGTGTGTTCTGATAAGAAGACTTCACCTCGACTGTAGATGTCGGTGCTGGAGCGCAGAAGCCGAGGTGAAGGCGAGTATTGGAAGGTGAGAGATGGTTGCCCAATATTTCTCGGTTCCGACGCGTCACGAAAATCGCGCGCTCCAGTACGAGAGGTGAACGTGGCTGTCGCGTTGGACGCTCCTTCCCTTCAAGTAACCTCAGATTTGACGTCTATTTCTAGCGCCCCGAACTAACGAAAGGAGTAGAATGAAGAACTAATATGTAAAGATAGGCATGAGTAGATGAAAAAGAAATAGATGATCGTCCGTTAATGCTACCAGCATTGCCGCCAATGGCAACCGAGGGAGAACACCGGATCCCGAAGCCTTAGAAACATTGTAATGACCTAGGATCGCAAGATCAAATGATCGATGAGCCTGAAAGACGGGCACGTTCAATCATCAAGAGCAAAGACCTCATCATCAGGACCAGGCATGCGACGTATTCTCTTCACAATCGGATGTGCCGGCTGGCTGCCGATCCACTCGACCTCGTCGCCAACTAGGGTATCCTCACTACCTTCTCGCTCTTCCTCGCGTTCGCGCTTGATAGTAATCGCTTTCTGGTTCTTCTCCTGTTTGGTGGTCAGTAAAAGACTCATGAATCGCATGCCTCCAACCTGTGATGCGACTTACACGCATGCTTCTAACCACTGCTCTCAACTCTTCCTCGGTCATATCTTCTGGATCCCTGTCTTCAGCCTCTGAACCTGGCTCCGGAGACGGGCTTGGGGTACGCGGGATGACGCCGATGGACTTGAGCGCATCTGAGCGACTGTCAGTTATCATCACGAATTAACTATGCATGTGTGTGACTGACCGGTCGACCTATAGTAGAAGGTGAACGTTGCGAAAGGCTCGTTCTCAGTCGTCTTGACTTCGTTGTAAGTGATGGTATCACGTTGTTCGGGTGCTGTAAAGCTGGCGGCCATGTCAGCAATCATCCTTCCTCGTGGTGCGTGGGTAGAACGTACCTGGTCTGATGGGACAGTTGATCGCCCTGCATCGCAGCCACCTTGTGTAATGCCTTCTCGCTGAGAACATCAAACTTGTTACTAGCAAACTGAGGCACTTCTGCGGGCCTCACTGCTTCCAGATGCTCGATGAAGTAGAAGTAAAGCACAATGCGGCCAATGGGTGACAGACGATCCGCGAGGTCCTTGGTCATGGGAATGTTGGTCTCATCTAAGCTTTGTCAGCGACCACTATGATGCATATTGAGACAAAAGAACTTACCGGTCCTCAACTCAGCAAACTGGAAGCCCTGGGTAAAGCTGTGTCCGCCAGTCGACGATGTAGATCGTGAACAAAGATACCCCTCGCACTCTTCCTTGCCACCCCACTCAATAAATGGAGCTTGTATGTAGTCACCGTCTAGCAACACATCCATCTGCACTGCCGAGGGCGGGGTGAAAGGCGGACGAAACAAGTAGCGGATGGAGAAGTTGGCAGCTGATGGCGCTTCAATGTACGTGGATGTCGAGGTCGCAACCTCGTCGTCTTCGATGATCCCATATTGGTGTTCCGGTAGTGCTGCCGCGTCGACCTCGATAGTGACTTCAAGACCTGGGATACCCGTTGCGATGGCCATTGCGATGGAATGAAGAGAGAAGAGAAGAAACTGCGAGCGACTGAGAAGACAATGTCGCTAGGGAACGATTAGAGGGACCAACCACAAGGATCGTGCTCACTTGAGGCTCACAGTTGCTCAGGTGAGAGAGGTGACCAATCTACAAGCCCACGAAACAACCGAGAAAGACGCTGGGATGAGGAAATTCGAACTAAGCCTTGCTTGTACTCAAGGTGACTACGATAAGACCACTCCGCGGTGTTTTGCGCTAGCGTCAATCCATTACGCCTTATGTATACGCCAGCAACTAGAACAGCGCCGCAGAAAGCTAGAGAGCCCTCGAAAAGAACGAAGAGAATAACCAAAACTCTGCCACGAGCATGGTATAGGCACCGATCCATCCCTATGTCAGATCGATAATCTCGGCACCATTCTCATCGAGAGTAACGGGGAGCCGTCTGCGCTTGGCGGATAAGAAAGTCACGTCGTCATCGTCGTTATCCTCGTTGATGATGGTGCTGCTTCGTTCCCGCTTGACACCCTCTCGCTTAATAACTGGAGCGGCGTCCATCTGCTCACGCTGGAGACGAAGAAGCTCGCGAGATTCTTCCAAGGTAAGGGTGTTGATGTCGCGCTCTTCGAGCGGTACCGGACTAGGAGTTCGTGGGATGACGAGGAGGGATTTACGAGCAGCTAAATGGCATCGGCATTAGTGGAAATACGGCGACCACGAAGAGCTCACACACCTCTCGAGCGGTATTTGAAAGTGAACTCCGCGAACGGCGTTTCGTCGATCTTTGTGGTTCTACACGTGCTGTACGCCTGACTGACTTCTCGCGCGCCGTAGCTAATCACAGTATAAGTATTTGTGAGTATTGGGAAAGAAGCTCGCTGACCTGGCCTGATGGGATAGCGCGCTACCCTTGAGGGCCTTCTCTGGTACAACACCGAGAGTCTCGTTCTTCTGCGCTTTAGCCTTTGGGGTTGATGATCCGCTAGCTGTCACCCAGTAAAAGCGCAAAGATATAACACCCACGCTGTGGAGCTTCTTCTTCAATGAGTCCTCGAATTTGCGTGTATCACCGTCATCTGAAGCAAAAGTCAGCGACCTGGTGACTCAAGAAACAGGGAAAGACGTGACCATCAATTTCGAGCTGCGAAAAACAGAACTTCCTCACGAAGTACCCGCCATCGTCGAATTCCCGCGATCCCTTGAAAGCATACGTGCTATTCCAGCGAATAGAACTGCCAGGGTTGAAGACAGCAGAGTCGGCATACTCGCCATCAATGTCCAACTCGATCAACATGGCGTGACATATGCTGAACCCAGGAGAGAAGCGATATTTGACCTCGAAGTTGTCACCAGACGAAGCTTCGATGAATTTAGTAACCTCATTATCCGAAGGTTGATCATCGTCGTCGACGTGCTCCTCAAGCGGAGCGTCCTTGACGAACACTTCGACTTTGAGTTTAGGAAGCGCTTTGGCGATCGCCATCTTGAAGACGGCGGCGGGGTGAAGACAGAAACGAGCGGGTAGAACAGCAGATGTCGGGTGTGCTAAGACAAGGTCCAGCAGCGTTTATGGCCGCGAGTGAACCGCAGTGGGGAAAGGTGAGGATGAGACGTGATGAGCGCGGCGTAGGTGCGGCCTCAGGTCCGGGGTCGTGATTACCGCCGTGGATTCGCGCCGCGGCGCTAACGCGCGTTGCCACGTGAAAGTGCCAAACAATGCGCTTAAAGGGAATGAGCATCCCTATGTACCAGTGGCCAACGTCAAAACACTGCGAGATTCATATTGAAGTCAGTCAGTATATGCACAAAAAAGTCTATTCATCTCCATACTCCAGTCCAGTCCAATCCAGCTTTCCACCCACCTATATACCATCCATCCATTCCCATCCGCTCTCTCAGTGGCGAGCATGGTATCATTCCTCCCTCCCCCAAGTAACAAAGTAAAAAAAGAGAGTGCAATCCGTCGCCGCACAGTAACCCTTAAATCGGGTACATGACTTGTAATAATGACAAAACATTACGCCCCCAAAACAGGCGAGAACAGGAATGCACAAAATATCAGAGGTTCGGGGTCTTCTTTGTGGTGGATGTCGCAACCGGTACGCCAGTGCAATGATGGAACCGCCCTGCCATATGCTGTTGTACGTGAATAAAGACTGAAAGAAAACGCTGTGCAGTCGTTATCATGGGAATATGCCTCCATGCAATGGTATCATTCGCGGGTATGGACTAGGCCGTAATTGTTGGGAGATCGCCATGGTAGTAATGCTGTGATGAATGGGAATTGTAGTGTGGCGGAATGGTGATGACGGTCGATGGTCAAAGGGCGTTGCTGTGTGGATCTACCATGCGCCTATGCTTGCGGGAGAGCCAGTTCCGTAGTTTCCGCTCAGCAGCTGCTGGCGGATGGACATCGCATCGTTGGACCCACCGGCGGCGGGATTGGGTGTCTCTGTGCCCATCCAACCGAGTCCTCCGCGCAACTCGTTGACTGCCTCCTGCATCTTTCCGCCCGAGATCTCATTGTGTTTCGCAATCTTCTCGTCCCATCCGCCGTATTGGAGCTGTATTCC
>Ga0265780_10008077_pt1 | contig 12831 bp, 9 predicted proteins | sample P1T30metagenome_FD_192432 | JGI IMG/M metagenome (GOLD analysis project Ga0265780, IMG submission 192432) | Plant litter microbial communities from East Loma Ridge, Irvine, California - P1 T30 | ecosystem: Environmental > Terrestrial > Plant litter > Unclassified | place: USA: California...
CATCAAGCGTGTTGCCGGTGCCCACCACCTGGCCGAGCTGGTTCATGCCGCCGATGGTCACATCGAATCCACCGAAGCTGCCCAGATCGGTCATCACGCCGTGATCGTAAAAGAACACATGCGTGCGGCCGTGTCCGGCGTCGCTGTAGCCTGCTACCTGGCCGGCGTTGTTGATGACCACCGCACTGCTGACGCCCTGGCCGGAAAGCGAACCGAGGTCGTGCAGCGTACCGTCGAACAGGTAAGGGTGTGTGGGCACCTGTGCGTTGTGCGCCAGGTTTGACTCCCCCACGACCTGTCCCGCATCGTTGATTGCTGATGCCGCGCTGGCATTACCGGCGCCCAGGTAGCCGAGCCGGGTGACCACCCCCTTGCTGTACACAAAACTGGTGCTGCTGCCGGCGGCGGACTGCCGTCCCACCACGGCGCCGCTGGCATTGATGCCGGCAGCGTAGCCGGCGCCGATGTCCGTCGCACCGCCATCCCGGAACAGGACGGCGTGTTCGTTGCCCGCGGTCCAACCGACGTTTGCCGCCACGGCGCCGGCCTCGTTGATGGCGGTGGCATAACTGTACGTGCCGCTCAACGCGCCGAGATCCACGACGACGCCACCGGTATAGATGGCTGCGCGCACGCTGCCCTCGGCCGTATAAAGCGCACCTGCCATCTGGCCGGCATTGTTGATGTCGGATGGGCTGAAGTTGGCCGGCAGCTGGCGGACGTTGTACAGCGCTTCCGCGTGGCTTTGCACCGGCGCCAACAGTGCAAGCAGGCACGCGAGGCGCGCCAGCGCAGGTCCGCAGCGGCAGTGCCAGCGGTGCAGGTACAAGTGCAGGCGAAGGCGCAGATGCAGGTGCAGATTCAGGTGCATCACGCACCTCGCATGCGCGGGCCGCGCCAGCGTTGGCGGCTTGCGCGCATGACCGGCAGGCCAAACAGAAGCAGCACCCCGGCGCCGAGCAGCAAGGCCTGCGTGGGTTCCGGCACGGCGCTGGCCAGGTCGAGCCGCACCAGGCCGCAGGTGTCGCCCTGGCAACCCCAGCCGACGACCTGGCCGAGATCGTTGTTGGCGTACGCGCTGAAAATTTGCCATCCCAGTAGTGGATCGATCAGTGTGTTCAGGTCAACCAGCGTATCCCCCAGGCTGATGAAAGGGATCAAGCCTTGCTCCTCGTTGGCGGCGGTGCCTACCAGGGTGCCGTGGGCATTCATGCCGTGGATCGACAGCGACTCGCTGCCCAGGTTGCCAAGATCGCGCATTGTGCCGGCCTGGTACAAAAAAGCGTGGGTACCGTCAAGGCCTTCGCTGTAGCCGGCCACCTGTCCCGCGTTGTTGATGGCGACCGCACCAGTGACACGGTTGTTGCCCAGCGGGCCGAGATCGGCCATTGCGCCGTCGCGATACAGGAACGGGTGGACGGCCGCGTGCCCGGTATCATGGTCGATCGATGATTCACCGGCGATGTTGCCGGCGTCATCGATGTCGATGGCACGGCCTTGCGTGCCAAGGCCGAGGTTCGCAAGTTCCGTGAGCTTGCCGCTGGCGTACACGAACCCGGTCTCGCCATTCGCGCTGTACTTGCTGCCCACCACATCGCCGTGCGCGTTGATGCCATGGCCGGCCGTGCCGGCGCCGATATCGATGGCGTGTCCGTCCTGATAGAGGAATCCGTGCGATTCGCCCGACGTCGTTTGAAAGCTGCCGGTGATGGTGCCTGCATCGTTGATGGCGGTACCGTAACTGGCCACGCCGCCAAGTGCGCCTAGGCCGCGCAACACGCCACCGCTGTACACAACGGTCTCGGTGCCGCCGCCGGCCATCCCGGCAAAACCGACGATCTGGCCCGTGTTGTTCATGGCCGCCGGGGCGAAATCCACGCTCGGGAGGAGGGTGACGGTGTAGAGCGGGCCGGCTTGACTGAGCGTGGGCGCCATCAACCCGGATAGCAATGCCATTGCAGTGAAACATTTGCGTAAGAGCATAGTTGACCTCACCAAAGGTTGATCCAATGTAAGACAGCGCGCGCTGCCATCACCAGACGATAGGCGAGACCCGGTACCGAACGACTGAGCCATATCAGAGTTGCGATCGATGGACGCTCGTTGCGCGCTCCATGCCGGTCTGTTGCCGCCACGCTATCGGCTTGCGCGGCGAATTGTGTCGAACACGCTCGATTTGCGCGCCGACGTCACATTCCGTTGCTTAAATGAATCATTCCACAAATGAACTGCCACCATCTATTACAACTCCATGTTAATTGTTGACCTATGGAATCAAAGCGCTGAATAATCGCGTTCACATCCACGCACATCGTCCGGAGTTTCCATGCCTGCCTCTCCCCGTTTTTTTGCTTCGCTCAAGATCAGCACCAGGTTATTACTCGGCTTCGGCCTGATCCTTGCGTGCCTGGTGGCGGTCGCGGCCCTGTCGCTGGCGCGCATGGGCAGCATCTCGGCTGCGGTCCAGCATCAGGCCGGCGTCTAGCGCGATCGGCTCGATCCACTGTACGTCGCGCGTGAAGCGCTCGACCAGACGGGCCTGGCCGCGCGCAACGCCTACATTTTTACCGAGCCTGCGGCGGCGCAGCAGGAGCTGGCCATTCTCGACCGCGAACGTGCGCTCTACCTGGCGCAGCTCGCACAGCTCACGCCGCGCTTTGATGGCAACGCGCAATTTGCCGAGCTCCAGCGCGACCTGCTTGCCATGGCGCGGGAACTCGATCGCCCGCGCAAGTACCGGGAAGCCGATCAGATGGCGCAATTTGGCGAGTTCCTGGTGAAGGAATGCAGCCCGCTGCGCCGCAAGATCGTGGCTGAAATCGGCACGTTGATCCAGTCGGTGCAGGCCGAGCAGCGCGCCGCCAACACCGCGGCCGATGCCTTGTTCCAGCAGTCGATCACGCTGCTGATGATCGTCGCCGGCATCGCCGCGATTCTGGGCGCGCTGGTCGCCTGGTCGATTACCCGTGGCCTGCAGCGCCAGCTTGGCGGCGAACCTGCCGCGGCCGCCGCGGTATCGACGCGTATCGCCCACGGCGAACTGGCGGTGGAGGTGGCGGTGCGCACCGGCGACGATGCCAGCCTCATGCATGCAATCCGTTCCATGCGCGACAAGCTCGCCGCGATTGTCGGCCGGGTACGCAGCGGCACGGACGCCATTGCCACCGCATCGAACGAAATCGCGCAGGGCAATGCCGACCTGGCGCAGCGCACCGAGCAGCAGGCTGGCGCCATCGAGGAAGTGGCCAGCGCGCTGGAGGAGTTGACAGCGACGGTGCGCGAAAATGCCGGCAACGCCGAGCGCGCGAACCAGCTGGCGCTGTCGGCGTCCAGCATTTCGCTCGAAGGCGGCAGCGTCGTCGACAAGGTCGTTGTGACGATGGACTCGATCAACGCGTCGTCGCGCAAGATCGTGGACATCATCGGCGTCATCGATGCCATCGCGTTCCAGACCAATATCCTTGCCTTGAATGCCGCCGTGGAAGCGGCGCGCGCGGGCGAGCAGGGCCGTGGCTTTGCGGTCGTGGCAACCGAGGTGCGCAACCTGGCGCAGCGGTCGGCCAGCGCCGCCAAGGAGATCAAGGCGCTCATTTCCGACTCGGTGGCGCAGGTCGGCATTGGCACCGAACTGGCCGGTGAGGCGGGCGCCACGATGCGCAAAGTGGTGGCCAGCGTGCGCAGCGTGACCGACATCATGGCCGACATCAGCCGCGCCAGCGCCGAGCAGACCGCCGGCCTCGAGCAGGTCAACCGGGCCATCGGCGACATCGACAGCCTGACGCAGCAGAACAGCGCCCTCGTCGAAGAAGCATCCGCCGCCGCCCAGGAACTGCGTCACCAGGCCGAATCGCTGGCCGAGGTTGTCAGCGTATTCAAGCTTGCCGCCGTGCCAAACCACCGCACTGCTCGTCCTGTCGCGCTGCTTGAGCACGCTCTCCAGCACTGATCTTTTGCCACCCGGCCGGCCGATCAGCGCCGGCGGATGGTACACCCAGGCCTTCGGAACAAAAAGTTCCTTTTACTATTAATAGAGTTGGTTCATAATTCGTTCCGAAAATATTAATTGCTACGTCTATCCAATCTGAATAACTACGCTGATTGATATCGGGGCATTACCCGAGCCGGTTATTCACGATCTTCCACATTCGATAGCGGACCATCTCGCCCGTCAGTTGCGGCCGTTAGTCTTCCACCTCAACGCCACATGCAATTGAGCAAAACAGTAACCGTACTCTGGCGGCCACAATCGCGCAGCCTGTCCGCCATGCTACTCGGGTTAGTGGTGTTATTAGCTCTGTGGTATCAGGTCAAGCTCCTCGATTACGTGGAATGGGGTGACGAATCTGAAACGATCATCGCGGCGCGGATGCTGGCTTCGGGAATGCACTTGTATTCCGAAGTATTCAATCACCACGGTCCACTTGTTTTCCTTTCTGGATACCTGCTGGAACTGGCCGGCCATTTCAGTGTTGCCTCGCACCGGGTGCCGATCGCCGTGTTGCAATGGCTGGCGATTTTTGCGGTTTATCGCAGCCCCCTATTCAGCGAAAACCCGGACAAGCACATTTTCCTGGCAATTATTATCACGGCGATGATCAGCCTGTTGCCGGGACATCAGTTGTACGGCCATGCCTATATTTACCAGGTGATCGCCGGATTGATGGTGGTCATCATTGCTGCCCACTACACGCTGCCGGCCATCGCGGACGCGAGACAACTCAGCCATGCGCGTGTGGCAACCGGCAGTATCCTGATCGCTTGCCTGCCTTTTTTGGCCATTACGTACCTTCCGGCTGCCGCGCTGCTGTTCCTTTGTTCGCTCAGGCGCGCCAGTCTGCGTTGGACATTGGCCTGTACGCTGGCGGGATTGATATGCAATGTGGCTTTCCTCGGCTTGATTGGTTCATTCAAGGGCTATATGGCCTATCACATCTACTTGAATGCGCAGATTCTTCCTCTGTACAACGGGGGGCAGGGGATCGCCAGGCTGATCAAAAATATGCTGTCGATGATTCTGGCCACAGCGCCCATCGAGTCGTTCCTGAGCTTCATGGGGCTCTTTATCGGATTTGCAGCGGTGGCCGATCTTGAGAAAGCGCGTTTTCCGTGGCGTTCGACGTTACTGGCTGTTGCGATCGCCACCCTGTTGCTGCGTGGCGTTGAATTCCACGGCGCCGCATTCTGGTATGCCTACATCGGCGTGATGGCCCTCTGCCTTGCCCAGCTTCACCTGACGCAAAAGCAACAGCTGATCTGGCAAATCCTGGTGTTGTTTTGCGTGTTTCGCCTTGCCTATCCGACGCTGGTGGGGGACGACCTTCTCAGCGAAAAACGCAAGGAGAGCACGACCTTCGGCGAGTTGGCCAAGGCCATCACGAACAAGAACGATCGCGTGATCGCGTATTCCTTTCAAAACTTCGAATACCTGTCAGCCGACCGGCTCCCGGCTTCAGGCGATTTTTTCTACCTACCGTGGCAGGAAAAATACAACGAGTCGCCGCGCTTTGGCATACGCATCAATGCCTGCGATGACATCAAACGCACGGAGCCAAAGCTGATGCTGATCGATAAATGGATGGTATTCGGCAAGTACCCCTGGGACTCTTACGCCGGATGCGTACAGGGTGTCCTCGATGCGCGCTACCGCCAGATTCCCAATGAGCTGATCTTCGTGCGGTCGGACTACTATGACCGGGCGGTGGCATTTCTCGCCTTGAAAAAGAAGTCGTCCCTGCGGTCGGCTTTACTGGACGCTCACTGACGTTCCGCTTCAAAGAAGGTGCCCTGTTCTGCGATCATCAGGCGGTCTTTTGAGATCGGAAACACGTAATCACATCCTCGTGTTTTGATGATCGTTACCGGATTGGGGAACGGGATGGCGCTGACGTCCGCTCGCCACTCCCGATCGAAGTAACCGGCAGGGTCTTCCTGGCGGCGCTCGTACTCCGGGTTCACGCACTTGCCGCCATTGAACTCGAACCGGTGTGCACTGATCAGCAAGGGTTTGCCGATGAGCTTGCGCTCCTGACGAGCCGACAGGCTTCCGATACCGCCACCAATGACTGCTTTAATTTTCCACTTACCGTAGATGTCGGCGTTCGCACCCTGCGCTTGGGCTGCTGGCGCGAATAGCGAGATCAGGAAAAAGGCGGTCAAGAAAGTGCTTTTCATGAACATGATTGCCCCCACTGAATTGATGGTCAAACAGTCTTGTTGGCAGCGAGGTCCCACCCGCCGACCGTCGATCCTCCAGCGCCGCCAGCCACTTTTTGCTGGGTGTAGCGCCATTTGACCTTCGAGAACTTTAGTCCTACATGCTCACCCAGGATATCGCCCGGGTGCAGGTCGGGTTCCACATGACCGACCAGCACGTTCTCCAGTTCAATTTCAAAATATTTGACGCGCTCCCCATTACCGTCCGCCCGCATGAACTCGAGTTTGGCTTTCGGGATCGTTTTGCCTGATGCGCAGGTTTGCAGTAGCACCGGCGTGGACAGGTCCGCATGCTTGGTGAATGTCAGGTCAGCCAGTTCCGCCCGCTCGGCCGTGTGGCCACCGCCGGTGGACGCAGTCGCACTTTTAGGCTGGACCACGCCCCAGTGCACCGATGAACATTCGATCCAGTCCTTGTGCCTGTCGTCGTGCGATTCGCCCTTGATACCATCGATGGACAGATAAACGTCGATTGCCATGTCGCCTCCGTGAAAGTAAGTGGCGATTGTCAGGCGGTTGTTGCGGCGTTCGGCTAAGGCGCGTCAATTGCGTGCTGAGCAGTGGAGATAGTCTGACCAATGCCTGGTTTGTATCAAGGTGGCATTGCTGAAAATGATGCTGCACAACTGACCGTAGGAAACTACCCTGCAGTGACCCCAACGCTTTATCGCAGTGTGCATTCTCACGACATCAATCGGCATCAGGTGACAAATTGCTTCGTCGGTCGCCAGCGTGCAAGAACGAAAGAAGTGGCAAGCGCAAGGGAAAAAACGATAGCGATCCACACCACTTCCCTGAAATATGGCTCATCCACGACGCCTTCCAGCTGGTGTATTCGTTCCACAAAAAAGAAATGAGAGGCGTAGACCCCGAGAATAAGTGGACCAATCGACGCCAGCGACTTTATACGCAAGAGAGGAGCGTTGGAAAGCGCAATCATGCTCATCCCCACGCCAAAAAAATAAGTGCCTGCAACGTAGTCATGCGCAAACGGTGCTCCCCATTTTTGGTGGATCCAGATGGATTCCACGAGCTGCAGCGCGAATCCGCCCATTGTTAGTCCGATGCCGACTGGCAGCAAAGCAATGCCCTGGCCGTAGCGGTAAATCGCGTAACCGCTGACGAACATGATCAGGCTTAAAAACGGGCCGTTCCAAAAATTGAAGTTGACCGTGAACCCGTATGGTGTCTGGGAATAAGCGCTGCCAGCGAGGCCCAAAGCGAACAATACGATTGCGAGCACAAATAGCGTGCGCTCACGACGCCGGGCCAGCAAGGCGCCGCTGATTGACGCAGCCATGGCGAGAGACGGCAAAAACCACAGATGTGTCTTGGTACCTTCAAGCACTGAATTAACAAACCCAAGCGGGTGGAACGGGTGCACCACACTGACCATGCGTGCGACCACACTACGCATGCCTCCCTCCTGACCGAGCCGGACAGATTCCGCCGCCGCGTAGATCAGCGACCAAAAGCAAAAAATGAGCAAAGCGCGCTTGGTGATAGCGACTGAACGTGGCCAGTATTGATCGGTGGATGCGCAACGGGCAGACCACAAATAGCCGGATATGACAAAGAAAAATGGGACGGCAAATCGCATCAGGTAGTTGAGAATCGTCGCGCTATTCAGGCTGACCGCGTCCGTTGCCCCGTGCCATGGCGAGTGAATTTGTATCACCGCAAGCATTGCGATTACGCGCATTGTATCGATGGTTTCGATTCGATTTTGCTTAAGCAGCATGTGTCTATCCCAAAATATTGACGAAGATACATGATACTTGGAAATAAATTTTAAGTGACTTGTGGTTAATGTGCGGAATAGGGTGTCCGTATACAGCGGTAATGGAGCTCGGGCGCGCCGATGTTATAAAATTGCGCCTTCGCGCATGACATCAACCCAATGAAATCAACACCTTACAAAAGCCGAAAGCTCTCGGTCGCCCCCATGATGGACTGGACCGACCGCCACTGCCGCGTCTTCCACCGCCAGATCACGCGCCATACCTGGCTGTACACGGAGATGGTGACAACCGGTGCGCTGATCCATGGCGATGTGGCCCGGCACCTGCGCTACGACGAGATCGAGCATCCGGTCGCGCTGCAGCTGGGTGGCAGCGACCCGGCCGACCTGGCCGTCAGCGCGAAGCTGGGGCAGGAGTGGGGCTACGATGAGATCAACCTCAATTGCGGCTGCCCGTCGGAGCGCGTCCAGCGCGGCGCGTTTGGCGCTTGCCTGATGGCCGAGCCGCAACTGGTGGCCGACTGCGTGAAAGCCATGCGCGACGCGGTCGATATCGACGTCACCGTCAAGCACCGCATCGGCATCGACAAGAACGAGGACTATGATTTTGTGCGCGATTTTGTCGGCACGATTGCCGATGCCGGCTGCACGACGTTTATTGTCCATGCCCGCAACGCCATCCTGAAAGGCTTGTCGCCGAAGGAAAACCGCGAGATTCCGCCGCTGAAATACGAGGTGGCCTATCAGCTCAAGCGCGAGTTTCCCAACCTGGAAATCATCATCAACGGCGGCATCAAAACCAGCGATGAAGTGGCGCTGCACCTTGAACATGTCGACGGCGTGATGCTCGGGCGCGAGGCGTATCACAACCCGTATGTGATGGCCGATTACGACGCGCGCTTTTATGGCGACGACGCGCCTGTCAAATCGCGCACCGAGGTGCTGGCGGCGATGCTGCCGTATATCGCCGCGCAGCTGGCCGAGTATGGCGACAAAGGACTCAAGCTCAACAGCATTACCCGGCACATGCTCGGCATCATGACCGGTTTGCCGGGCGCCCGCGCGTTTCGCCAGCTGATGTCGGATCCGAAACGCCTGGCGCAAGCCGATCCGGCCTTGTTGCTCGAAGCTGCAGCCCGCATGCAGCGCACGTAACGCCCCCTTCGTATCATCCTCGCGGTCCGCCATTCGGCGGGCCCGTCGCAGCAGCGTGTGAAAATTTCCACACAACAATCTGATTCCCGACAGAAAGCTTGCTCAGGGGCAAACTTTGATCATATACTTTCTGAACAGTCCATTTCCTGGCGCTAGCTTTTTCAAATAGTTGGTATGTGCCGGCAATTTGCCGCCGCCGGAAGACTTGTCTGTCGTACCACGCAGCTGACTTACCCTGAATAAAAAAGGTGTTGCCAGTGATGGCAAACATGCACCACGTCGCAACGACGCGGCCTCCAAGAGCGGTATCACAATAATGGCAAGGGAACAGGAATGAATTTATCGAACATGAAGGTCGGGCAACGGCTGGGCCTGGGGTTTTCCCTGGTGCTGCTGCTGCTGGTGGCAGTGACGGTTGTCGGGATCATGCGCATGGCGCAAATCCAGGACCGTCTCGACCATGTGGTCAGCGTCAATAATGTCGTGACCCGCCTGGTGGTCGACATGCGCAATAACGTCAGCGAGCGCCTCAATTCCCTGCGTACTTTGACCCTGATGACCAATCCGGATGAGATGGAACCGGAGCTCGAGCGTTTCAAGGTCCAGACCGGCAAATACGACGAGATCAAGAAAAAGCTGAAAGCGCAGTTCGCCGCCGAATCGACGCCGCAGGAAAAATCCCTGCTTGGCCAGATCGAAGGTTTTGAAGGCACGGCCATGCCGGCCATCGCCAAGGCATCCGAGCTGTACCTGGCCAACAAGGCCGAGGACGCTACCCGCGTGATGATCAAGGAAGTGCGTCCGGTCCAGAAAAAATGGCTGGAAGGACTTGAGCAGCTGGCCACGATGGAAGACAAGCAGAACGCGCAGAGCCAGGTCGACGCCGGCACCGCGTTTGCCAGCGCCCGTAATTTCATGCTGGTCCTGCTGGCCGTGGCCGTTGCCATCGGCGTGGCGGCCGCAGTGGTGATTACCCGCAGCCTGCTGCGCCAGCTTGGCGCCGAGCCTGGCTACACTGCAAGGATCGCCACCAGCATTGCACACGGCGACCTGGCAATCAACATCAACACGGACCGCGCAGTCGATGGTTCGCTGCTGGTGGAAATGAAGAATATGCGCGGCAGCCTGGTCGATATCGTGGGCCAGGTGCGTGCCGGTACCGAGACCATCGGCACCGCGTCCCGCGAAATTGCAGCCGGTAATATCGATCTGTCGTCGCGTACCGAAATGCAGGCCAGCTCGCTGGAAAAAACCGCCTCGGCGATGGAAGAACTGACCTCGACCGTCAAGCAGAACGCCGACAACGCCCGTGAGGCCAACCAGCTTGCCGCGAGCGCATCGGAAGTGGCCCGCAAGGGTGGCGAAGTGGTCTCGCAAGTTGTCGACACGATGGGCTCGATCAACACGTCGGCCAACAAGATCGTCGACATCATCGGCGTCATCGATGGCATCGCGTTCCAGACCAATATCCTTGCGCTGAACGCTGCCGTGGAAGCGGCGCGTGCCGGTGAACAGGGCCGCGGCTTTGCGGTCGTGGCGTCGGAAGTGCGTAACCTGGCCCAGCGCTCCGCTGCGGCCGCGAAGGAAATCAAGACGCTGATCGACGATTCGGTCGAGAAGGTTGAACGCGGCAGCAAGCTGGTGGGCCAGGCCGGCGTCACGATGGATGAAGTGGTGGCCAGCGTGAAACGCGTGACCGACATCATGAGCGAGATCGCCGATGCCAGCCAGGAACAGAGCGCCGGCATCGCCCAGGTGAACCTGTCGATCATCGAGATGGATGGCATGACCCAGCAAAACGCCGCACTGGTGGAGCAGGCCGCTGCGGCAGCGCAGAGCCTGCAAGATCAGGCCGGCGAACTGCAGCGCGTCGTCAGCGTGTTCCGGCTGATCGAAGGCAAGGCGCCGTATGTCGCTTCGGTGGCCCCGGCTGCCCCTGTCACCACCCGCGCTGTGGTCGCGGCGCCAGCCAGGGCTGCGGCGGCGCGTCCTGCGCTGAAGCGTCCGGCACCTGCGGTCCGACCTGCCGCCACCGTTGCTGCTGCCCCTGCGAAACCACCTGTCCCGAAAGCTGCACAAAAAGCTGCATCGAAAGCCACGGCCACCGCTGCCGCCTCCAGCGATGACTGGGAAGAATTTTAAGTTTTGTTCGACCAGCGGCGCAGCGCGCCGCACTCTTTAGTTTTATCAGTGACACACTTTTAAGGAAAATAATATGTCCAAAACTACTTTCATCGCCGCCCTGGCCCTCGCTAACATCACTGGTTTCGCCGTCGCTGGCGAAGTGCCGGCCAGCTTCGAGCCGAAGAACTGCAAGGTCGACTATCCAAAAGCGTCGCTGATGAACGAAGAGCAGGGCACGACGTCGATGTCGTTCCTGGTTGCCGCCGATGGCTCGGTGTCGGACTCGAAACTGGAAAAGTCGAGCGGCTTCAAGGGCCTGGACAAGGCAGCCATCAAATCGCTGTCGGCATGCAAATTCAAGCCGGGCAGCAAAGATGGCGCACCAGCCCCGACCTGGACCAAAGTCGACTACGCCTGGAAGCTCGACTAAGTTGTACCCCGGACGGCGCGTCCATGCGCCGTCCGCGTTGTTCCTTCTCCGCATCACCCTCCATCCCCCGATTTCACCTGTGCGGCAGACCGCCGCACGATCCTCCTACAATGGGCCTTTCGCCTGTTGAAATCGGAGGATGCATGACACAAAGAAAAGCACTGGTTGTCGGCGCCAGCGGTATTGCTGGCAGTAACCTGGCGCGCGCGCTCATTGCGCAGGGCTGGGACGTGGCGGGCCTCGCGCGCCGTCCGCGCGATGAGGTCCCGGGCGTGGTCCCGGTCGCGGCCGACCTGATGGATCCGGCCACGCTCGCCACCGCGCTGGACGGCTTGCAGCCAACCCATGTTTTCATCACCACGTGGATGCGCAACGAGACTGAAGCGGAAAACATCCGCGTCAATGGCGCGATGGTGCGCAACCTGCTGGACGCGCTGGCGCCGCAAAAAAGCGTGCAGCACGTGGCGCTCGTCACTGGCCTGAAACACTACCTTGGTCCGTTCGAAGCGTATGCCAGCGCCGGCACGCTGCCGGATACACCGCTGCGCGAAGAGCAGCCGCGCCTGCCGCTGGAAAATTTCTATTACGCCCAGGAAGACGAAGTCTATGCAGCCGCCAGCCGCGACGGCTTCACGTGGAGCGTGCACCGGCCCCACAGTATCGTGGGCAAGGCGGTTGGCAACGCCATGAACATGGGTACCACGCTGGCCGTGTACGCCTCGCTGTGCAAGGACACCGGGCGGCCGTTCCAGTTTCCCGGCTCACAGGCGCAGTGGGAAGGCTTGTCCGACGTGACCGATGCGCGCATCCTGGCCGCGCAATTGATCTGGGCCGCCACCACGCCCGCGGCGCACAACGAAGCCTTCAATATCGTCAATGGCGACTACTTCCGCTGGAAGTGGCTGTGGCCCCGCCTGGCGGGGTGGTTCGGCGTCGAGGCGGCAGGTTTCGATGGCACGGTGAAACCACTCGAGGAGCAAATGGCGGGCGACGACGCCCGCTGGCGCGCCCTGGCCGAGCGCCTGAACCTGGCGGAACCGGACCTGCAGCAACTGGCCTCGGCGTGGCATACCGACCTCGACCTGGGACGCCCGATCGAAGTCATGACGGACATGACGAAGAGCCGCAAACTCGGGTTTTCCATCCACCAGAGTACTGAGGACTCCTT
>Ga0265780_10008078_pt1 | contig 12830 bp, 14 predicted proteins | sample P1T30metagenome_FD_192432 | JGI IMG/M metagenome (GOLD analysis project Ga0265780, IMG submission 192432) | Plant litter microbial communities from East Loma Ridge, Irvine, California - P1 T30 | ecosystem: Environmental > Terrestrial > Plant litter > Unclassified | place: USA: California...
TGCAAGATGAAAGGTATTTTTATCGATGCCATAATTCTTATTCGGGCTTATCAAATTAACATAAAAAAATCCCGACGCTCTTTCAAGGTCGGGATTTAATATTTATCGTACCGGGTGATTTAAAATTAAATCGAGGTAAAGGTTTACTTTGTCCTTAAGGTCTTTTCTTGGGGTTATAAAATCCAGGAAACCGTGCTCCATAACAAACTCTGCGGTCTGGAAGCCTTCCGGCAATTCTTTTCCCGTAGTATCTTTAACAACCCTTGGTCCGGCAAAGCCTATAAGGGCTCCGGGCTCAGAGATATTGATGTCACCAAGCATAGCATACGATGCTGTTGTACCACCCGTAGTAGGGTCTGTACAAAGCGATATATAAGGTATCTTAGCATCTGCAAGCTGCGCTAGCTTAGCCGACGTTTTTGCAAGCTGCATAAGCGAATACGCCGCTTCCATCATCCTTGCCCCACCAGATTTAGATATCATAAGAAACGGAATGTTATGGGTAATGGAATGGTCTATAGCACGGGCAATTTTCTCACCCACTACGGCACCCATAGATCCGCCAATGAAGGCAAAATCCATACAGGCAATAACAAGGTCCCTCCCTTTAGATCTACCTACGGCAGTGCGCACGGCATCTTTAAGCTTGGTCTTCTCCATGGCATCCTTTAAACGGTCACCATATTTTTTAGTATCAACAAACTTAAGTGGATCCTTAGAGGTAATATTAGCATTGATCTCTGTAAACTCGTTCTCATCAAACAGTATATTAAAATACTCCTTGCTGCCTATCCTAACATGGTAGCCATCTTCCGGGCTAACATAATAATTACGGGCAAGCTCATCTGCATCAATAATTTTGCCGGTAGGCGATTTGTACCATAAACCTTTAGGTACATCTCTTTTATCTTCGGTTGGTGTTTGTATCCCTTTTTCTGTTCTTTTAAACCAAGCCATATTTTATTCCTTATTCTTATTAATTGTAGTTAGTTGTTGGTTGTTAGTCCCGGTTACACACAAGGTGTCCATCAACTAACAACCATCAACCGGCAACTATAGAGTATTCACGTTGTTAAGGTCGGCAAAAGCCTGCTCAAGCCTTGTGTTAAAGGTAACTTCGCCTTCACGAACCCATTTACGCGGATCATAATGTTTCTTGTTAGGAGACTCAGGTCCGTCAGGGCTGCCTATTTGTGTTTTTAGGTAATCAATATTTTTTACCATATAATCACGAATACCTTCTGTAAAGGCAAACTGAAGATCGGTATCAATATTCATTTTTACCACACCATAAGAAATAGCTTCCTTAATTTCCTCAGGTGTAGAACCAGATCCTCCGTGGAAAACAAAGTCTACAGGGTTGTGCCCGGTGTTGAATTTGTTTTGTACATATTCCTGAGAATTTTTAAGGATCTTAGGAGTAAGCTTTACGTTACCCGGTTTGTACACACCGTGTACGTTACCAAAGGCAGCAGCAATTGTAAATTTATCAGATACTTTTTTAAGCTCTTCATAAACATGGCCTACTTCTTCCGGTTGTGTGTAAAGTTTAGAGCTGTCTACATCGCTGTTGTCAACACCATCTTCTTCACCGCCTGTAATACCAAGTTCAATTTCCAGGGTCATACCCATTTTGCTCATTCTTTTAAGGTACTCAACACATATTTCTATGTTCTCTTCAAGAGGCTCTTCAGAAAGGTCAAGCATGTGCGAGCTGAATAATGGCTTTCCTGTTTCGGCAAAATGTTTTTCGCTGGCATCAAGAAGTCCGTCTACCCATGGCAAAAGTTTTTTCGCGCAATGGTCTGTATGTAAAATTACAGTAGCTCCATAAGCTTCTGCAAGTGTATGTATGTGTTTAGCGCCTGCAATGGCTCCAAGAATCGCAGCCTTCTGGCCTTCGTTAGAAAGGCTTTTGCCGGCATTAAAAATAGATCCGCCGTTTGAGAACTGGATAATTACAGGGGCTTTAAGTTTAGCAGCAGTTTCTAATACACCGTTTATAGTGTTAGACCCTGTTACATTTACTGCCGGAAGCGCGAAGCCTTTTTCTTTGGCATATTTAAATATCTCCTGTACCTGGTCTCCGGTAGCTACACCGGGTTTAATATTATGAGCCATTAGTTAATGTTTTAAAAATTAATTTACAAAAATACTATTTTTAAGTTTAGAACGGATAATTAATACCAACATTTAGAACGGCGTTAGAAAAATTGTATTCTTTAAACCAGCGTTCGCCCTCCGGCCTGCCCGGGTTATAGGTTTTAAAGCCCACATCAAAACGTATTACAAAAAAGTTAAAGTCGTACCTAAAACCTACACCTGTACCCAGCGCAAGATCCTGCAGCGACTTAAAGCCGTTAAAGGTTTTATCAGGATCGGTCTCTTCATCAAACACGTTCCATATATTACCCACATCGCCAAAAATGGCTCCGTTAAGTTTGCCAAACAGGTTAAAGCGCAGCTCAGTACTATAGGCAATTTTCAGGTTGGCTTCATTAAAATCGTTACGGCCACCACTGCGTCCCGGGCCCAGGCTGTAGGACTGCCATCCGCGGTTGTCGTTGCTTCCTCCACCAAAATAACTTCTGGTAAAGGGTATGGAAGTGGCGTTGCCATAAGGAATTGCAAGCCCAAAGAATGCCCGCATAGCCAGTACTTTGCCCCGGCGTAAATCCCAGTGCTTTATAAAGTCTAACTCCCCTTTAATATATTGCGCATATTTTACGTCAAAAATTGTTTTTTGCCCCGTAGGCACGCCTTTATTTTCATCTAATACCCCCGAAAGTAGGGATAAGGTATTACCGGCACTTTCTACTTTTGTTTTAAAAATAAAGAAGCTGTTATCGTTAAGCGTTTCGCGGGTGGTGGTGGTGTAGGTAAAGCTTGAAGCAAAAATAAGGTTATTCTCTACAAGCCTTTCCCTGCGCTCTTCCAGCCTGCGCACATCTTCAAAATCGGGTTGAGATATTGCCACGCCGGTCTGGTTTTTAAGGACATCGTTTACAAACGGAGAAACATTATCTCTTGGCAGGTCGCCCACTTCGTTAAAGTAAGTTTGTGAAAGTCCCGGGTAGGATTTTGCTATAGCATTAAGCCTGTCGTAAGATGATTTATATACCTTAAAATAAGCGCCCGCATTTACATTACGAATGTACTGTATGTTAAACAGGTCGAGTTTGGCCGTGTGCCGGTTACGTTTAGGTGTCCAGTTGTAACTTAAAACACCTGTAAAGTTTTCCTTATCGAGCCCTATGTTTTTTTGCCTGCCTACACCAAAACTCATAATGGTAGAGGGTATCATCTCTTTGGCGATAATTTTTTCTGTGTTAAACGGAAACCATATCTGCGGAAAAGTAAACTTGGCATCGGCACCATACTCTAAAATATTGAAAAAAGAACGGTCCTGTATGGAAGGGTCCCGGCTGGAGCCAATGTTACCCCGTGTAGAAATTTCGAGGGTTTCGGCACCGCGGAATATGTTGCGTATGGTAAGCCCTAAACTTCCCTGCGTACCAAAATCCTGGATGTTGCTGTGATTAAAATCGGCAGTTACATTAAACCTGAATTTTTTGCGGGGGCTGAGAGTAATATTCGATATTAATGATTCGCCGCTGGCATCTGTGCTGTCTACCACAAAGCTGATACCCGGATAGCCAAAAACACGAAGGTTGTTTATATAGCGGGAGGTAAGCACGCGCCGGTAATCGGCGTAATTGCTGCCGGGGGTAATAAACATAGCATCGGTAAGGGCTTTTGGCCGGTAATTTAGCTTGCCTGTACTGTAAATATTAAATCCGTTATAGCTTACTGTGTCTATACTCTGGTCTTCAGCCGATGGGTTTTTAGTAAATATGTTTACTTTACTTATTTTGTATAGCTTAAACGGCCGCACAAAGGTAGAATCGCCCTGACGGACCTGCTCATTATCAATTACAATATCTACATTAGCCTTATAGCCTGTGTTTACAGTATCAACAGTATAATTAATATTATTTTGCTGGAAGGTATAGGCCCCACGGTTCCTGAATAGCGTAGTGATACGCTCCCTTTCGGCAGAAAAGTCGGCTTCGTTGTATTGCTTCCCTTTCTTAATTACAGATAGTTCTTTTGTCAGGCTATAAAGGCTGTCCAGAACAGGCGTTTCTATATATGGTGTTATGCTGTCTACAATATAGGGCTTGCCGGTTTCTATGTTATAGGTTACAATGGCGCGCTTGTCGGGCAGTGAATCTATTTTCCAGGAGGCTTTTGCCCTGAAAAATCCCTGCTTGTAATAGTAAGCATACAAGCGGTTGCGTGACTTTTTTACACGTGCAATATCTACCAGCACCGGCGGCTCGCCCGTTTTTTTAAGAAAGTTACTTAGTCCCGCCACAGCGAAGGAGTTGCCCAGACGCAAAACCTGTTTTTCGGATAAAAGGCTGCGCATAAACTCGTGCCTCCCGGGTTTGCGGTCCAGCCACGCAAGGTACGATGAATCGGCATTTGGCTTGGCAAGGTTGTATAGATGCAGGCGCAGGTTGTAGCCTAATATGTTGGTATTGGGCAGCTGATACATCTGTGCTTTTAGCTCGTCAGCATTCTCAGACTTGCCGTTTACCGTAAATTCATTTTTTTCAAGCAGGTGTTTATCTTCCGGAACCCGCTCTGTAAGCGAACACGAATATAAAACAAAGGCCGATACTATAAATAATGCTATTTTTGCTGTTTTATCTCTCAAAACGGTGGTACCAATATAAATTCAAAAATACATCTTTTATGGTTAGTAAAAACCAAATAAAAACAATAACGGGATTGCAGCAAAAAAAATACCGCGGACAGGAAAAATTGTTTTTTGCAGAGGGAATAAAGGTGGTTCAGGAACTGCTTAATTCTTCTTTTGTGCTGCATCATTTATACACCACTGAGATGGTTTTTGGCAATGTTCCGGTTGATAAGATCACAATAATTACCCCAGACGAACTAAAAAAAATAAGCGCCCTTACCACACCGCAGGCCTGCCTTGCACTCTTTACAATTCCTGATGAAAAGCCCGTACCGGATACCGGACTCATTATGGCGCTTGATGATGTGCGCGACCCCGGAAACCTTGGTACTATAATCAGGTTATGCGACTGGTTTGGCATTAGCCACCTGATATGCTCGTTGCAATGTGTAGACAGTTTTAACCCTAAAGTCGTTCAGGCCACCATGGGATCGCTCGCCCGGGTTAACATAGTATATACAGAATTAACCGAATATCTATCTAAAACAAAGCTGCCCGTATTTGGAACCTTTATGGATGGCTCAAATATTTATAAAGAAGCATTGCCACAGGAGGGAATCATTGTAATGGGTAATGAGGCCAACGGAATTTCTGCCGGGGTAGAAGCGCTTACATCGCAACGTATCGCCATACCGCGTTTTGGCAGCCTGCAGCAAACCGAAAGCCTTAATGTAGCTACCGCCGCAGCTATCATATTAAGCGAATTCAGGAGAACTGTATAAAAGGCTTAGTGAAAAGTGAAGTTGATAAAAACTCCTCTTGTTTTCATAGAAGCTACATTGCCGGTGTAAGCACTGTTAGGATCATTGTCACGTATCAATTCGTCTTCGAGGCCAAATACCCCGCGAATGGAAGGTGAGAATTTAAAATATTCGAAGTAAATATCAATGCCCGCGCCAAGCTCGTAGTTATTGGTCCAGGTTTTCATCCTAAAAGTCTGTCCTGTAATATTATCGTCTTTAACCTTTTGATTACTGTCAAAGTTAAGAGTGCGGGAAAGTCCTGCCAGAAGATAGGGACGAACATTACCTGTGCGCTTAGAAGAAAACTTTAATAATAGCGGGAAATGTATGTAAGTAGATTTTACCTGCCTTAACCTATCAGAAGCTTCAATAAGGTTTGGGCCCGTAAAGGTAAGGTCGCGTTGGGTATAGTATAAGCCCGGCTCAAAACGAAGGTCGATATATTCAAAAAGGCGCAGGTTACCTACAAGCCCAACGTTAAAGCCGGTTGTAGTTTTCGACTTGATATCGACACCCGGATTTGTTTTATAATCAAATTTAAAATCGTAGCTGTTAAAGCCCAGGAAATAACCCCAGTGCACGCGCTGCTTATCAAAATTTTCAAGATTGGTAATGGGATCTTTACCAAAAACATTGGTGCCAAACTGTGCCTGGGCACAAAGGCCACACAGCAGGAGTATGTAAATAAGAATTTTCCTCATTTTATTGTTTTGATGCCGAATAAATGGTGGCTACACCAAAGGTTTGTGGCATATCCTTAACCTCTATAAACCCAATTTTACGTAAAATATTGTTCAGTTTTTCACCATACGGAAAAACAGAAGCCGATGCGCTAAGATACGAGTAGGCTTCGCGGTCTTTAGAAAACAATCGTCCTATAAGCGGAAGAACAAATTTAGAATGCAGTTTATAGCCTTGTTTAAAAGGAAATTTAGTAGGTACAGATGTTTCGAGTATTACAAAAATACCGCCGGGCTTAAGCACCCTGAGTATATCGGCAAGGCCTTTTTCGAGTGTCTCAAAATTACGGATACCAAAGGCTACAGTTATGGCATCAAAGTAATTATCGGCAAAAGGCAGCTTCTCGCTGTCTCCATAAACCAACTGAACGCGTCCGTCAAGATTTTTTTCGATCACCTTTTTTCGGCCTACTTCCATCATGCCTTCGCTAATGTCGGCACCTATAATCTCTTTAGCATTTGTGGTTGCCATAAGTATTGCAAGGTCTCCGGTACCTGTAGCAATATCCAGTATTGTGTTAGGATTTTTAGCAGCAACAAGCTTAAGCACTTTTTTGCGCCACTTAACATCAATACCAAAGGATATTACGCGGTTTAACCCGTCATAATTTCCGCTTATGGTATCAAACATTTGGGCTACCTGCTCTTTCTTGCCCAGACCGGAATCTTTATAAGGAGTTATATTTTGCGACATTACACTATTTTACGCAACAAAGATAAAATAAGTTTTGTTAATGTGAGGTTATAATTAATATTACAACTTTTGATTCCAGCGTGGAAGCCTTTTATGTACTTTGTAAAATTCGTGTAGAAGATTTGTTTCAACAAATAAGGGGCTATCACAATCAATTTCGTTATGTGTCACAAACCAATGTACTTCCAATGAATCAATATTTTCAATTTTCATTTGATTCGGCCAAGATCGATATCGATTATCTTTAAATTGATGCCCATTTACTATTCGACCTTTTAATCCTCCTTTTCCTGTAGATCTCACAGACATTATTCCCTCATTAGTTATATGTCCTGAACACCCGATGTAAATAAGTTCTTTGTTTAAGTTCTGTAAACTATAAATTATATAAACGCCGCTTCTATTGTTTGGTGCATTGCATTTGTACATTAGATTTTCGGTTACATCAAACGTGAATGAACCGCTACTATAGTTTTGAAGATTGAATGAAAAAGTATTTTTAGGCATTTGCAATGTCATTTGCCAAATCGCTTACAGGAGCATTAAATACAGAAACTTCATATTAACTAAGTAGTTCTGTAAAAGCGCGTTTAGTAAGTCCCGCGAGTTGCGCTGCCTGGCCTTAGGATAGTTTTTCCATGCTCATATATTTTAGATACGGCGGTCATAACAAACTCATTGTTATCTATATCAAAATTATCAGGTATATGGAGCGTTAGAGTTTTCATTTAGTGAAAATAGGAAATTATTCAAAATGGTGCACTGGTTACTAAACGTTTGATTTGCGTATAAATTAAATATGCAAATCTATTTCCTCATCCACGTTTCATACACAAACTCTAAACTATGCTTTTCATCTTTACCGTGAAAAACACTTTTGGTAAGGTTCCAGTCGGCGGGGTTGATCTCAGGGAAATAAGCATCTGCGTCGGGAGCGATGCCTAATACGCGGGTCAGTTCTATTTTATCGGCTTTGGCAATGCTTTGCTTGTAAATTTCGCCACCACCAATTATGAATATTTCTTCGTTTTGCGGGCAGGCTGCAAGCGCATCGTCGAGGCTGTTTACAATCGTGCATCCCTCATGGGTATACCCTTTCTGGCGGGTAATAATTACATTAGTGCGGTTAGGCAGCGGGCCGTCCATACTTTCAAGGGTTTTACGCCCCATAATTATGTAGTGGCCTGTGGTAAGCTGTTTAAAGCGTTTAAAGTCGTCCGGCAGGCGCCATATCATTTGGTTGTCTTTGCCAAGGGCATTATTTTCTGCAGCGGCAGCGATAAGGGTAATAGTCATTATAAAGTAGTAGTAGGTGGAGTAGTAGTAGTTGAGGCTGAATCTGAAGCAGCATTGTCCTTATCTAATTTTTTTTCAAGCTGGTCTATGCGGCGTTCCTGGCGGGCCACCAGCATTTCTATCTGTTCGCGCTCCCAGGTTTTGTTTATAAAGCTTTCGGTTACAAACACCTTCATGAAATGCAGTACAAAAATAAAGCCCCAGGCGGTTATGCCCCACAGGTACCAGTCTTCATTCTCGTCTATTTTAAGGACCTTATTAATGATGAACAAAAAAACACTGCTCACAAAGAACAATATAAAATGCAGGTAAACGCGCTTTTTTTGCTTAACCCTTTTGCGTGCATATTCAAATAGTTCCTGTTGGTTCTTTTCCATAAATTAAGTTTATGGTATTAAAGGTATATAAAATACAACTATTTAATGGCTAAAGTATTGCTAAATCGTATTGCTGCAGGCATATTCTTAATGTATGCAGGAGTTAGATTCGAGCATATAGAAAAATAGCGACAAAGATATTTATTAAAACTATGTCTTTTTAAAATGGTTAAATGGGCAATTAATTTTATTTAACTCTGAGCGTAAGCGGCAAATATAAATGTACAGCCACCGGGATTCCCTTTTCTTCTGCTGGTTGTACTTTTGGTATTTTTTTTACAGCCCTGGTAAGCTCATTCCTTAAATAAGCCGAGCTTCCTGCAATTTCTTCTACCCTAACTTTGCCATCAATGGCAATTAGTAGTGACACGTGCATTTTGTCCTCGCCCGGATTTTGAATATTAGGCATTACGAAATTTTTTGCGATAACCTGATTAATGCCTTTTGCAAGGCACTTCATTTTTTCGCCTTTTGTCGCTGCACCCTCACACCCGGGATAAATAGGTGCAATAGCAGGGCCAAATGTTTTGTAATTTTCTACTGTTTTTAATTCTTGGTAACCGGCAATATGATAATTTTCATTATCGGTATTTCGTAAATAGACAATATTTATGGGAGTGTAGCTTCTGCGCTCTCCAAAACTTTTATCCTTAGGGGTAAAAGGGGGAAGGGAGGTAAGGTAGTGTTCTATTGCAGCTTTTAATGCGGCATTATCTTCACACATAATTCCTGTTTCAGATGGAATAATCCTTCCGTTTTCGTCTGAAATAAATTCTACAGATACTGTAAAGAAATTTCTATTAATGGTTTTTTCAATATCGGTAATAATGTCCGCTGTCAATAGTGCAGTGATATCACTTATGATTTTATCTTCGGTGCACGTTGCAGGAAAATCCTGTTTTTTGCATTCTGTAAAAACCGCCTGCTCTCCCAGTTTTTGAGCTATAGCGGCAGAACTCGCCATAAATAGGATGGCAACTAATATATTTTTCATATAAGATCTGAATTTAAACCGCAACTGCGCCTTTAATGTGAGGATGTGGTTCGTAATTTTCTAAAGTAAAATCTTCGAACTTAAAGTCGAAAATATCTTTAACGTCAGGGTTCAACACCATTTTAGGTAAGGGCTTAGGCTCGCGGCTTAGCTGCAGTTCCAGCTGCTCCATGTGGTTGTTGTAAATGTGTGCATCGCCAAAGGTGTGAATAAAATCGCCCGGCGCATACCCACATACCTGTGCTATCATCATAGTAAGCAGGGCATAAGATGCTATGTTAAACGGAACGCCAAGAAATATATCGGCACTACGCTGGTACAGCTGGCATGAAAGTTTGCCATCGCTCACATAAAACTGAAAAAATGCGTGGCAGGGTGGGAGCGCCACTTTACCTTCAGCTACGTTATCAGCAAAAGATTGTGATGTATCCGGCAATACACTTGGGTTCCATGCACTAACAAGCATACGGCGGCTGTTAGGGTTGGTTTTCAGGGTTTCTATAAGCTCTGTAATCTGGTCTATTTCTTTATTGTCCCAGTTGCGCCACTGTGCACCGTATACCGGACCCAGATTGCCATTTTCATCAGCCCACTCGTCCCAAATCTTTACGCCATTATCGTTTAAGTATTTAATGTTAGTATCGCCGTTAAGAAACCACAACAGCTCGTATATAATAGATTTTAAATGCAGTTTTTTAGTAGTAACCATCGGGAAACCCTCGCTCAGGTCAAAACGCATCTGGTACCCAAAAACGCTCTTGGTCCCAGTACCGGTGCGATCACCCTTTTGTGCGCCATTCTCTAAAACATGCTTTACTAAATCTAAATATTGTTTCATTTTCTGTGGATTTGTTATCAGGTAATTCGGTTATCTGTTATAACCAATTACAGTGCAAAGATACGTAATAATGTATTTTTTGAGATGTTATGCAGGAAGGGTTATCCACAAAGAAATCAACCATCCCTTTCGAGGATGGCTGTTCTGTTTTATACGGGTTGCATGGTAGTTCGGTAAGTTGAGTGTTGATTAACCGAATCAACATATGACCAAATAACCTTTATGATTCTCTCTTAGAAATTTCATCACGAATTTTTGCAGCAAGTTCGTAGTCTTCGTTCTGTACGGCACTTTCAAGCTGTTCGTGCAGTTCCTGTAATGTATATTGGGAGTACCCTTCGCCGGAAACAGATGTTTCTGTGCCAAAAGTTTCGGGGGCAGAAAGAACATCATCATCATTATGTGTTCCCTCTTCGCCCTGTTCCGGATTTATCTTTAAGTAAATCCCGGCTTTGTCAAGTATGTTTTTGTAGGTAAAAATAGGTGCGCTAAAGCGTAATGCTAATGCAATAGCATCGCTGGTGCGGGCATCTATGATCTCCTCAATTTTATCGCGTTCGCAAATAATGCTCGAAAAAAACACGCCATCTACCAGTTTATGGATGATAACCTGCTTGACAACAATATCAAAACGGTCGGCAAAATTTTTAAAAAGGTCGTGGGTAAGAGGCCTTGGCGGCTTTATCTCTTTTTCTAACGCGATTGCAATAGACTGGGCCTCGAAAGCGCCGATAACAATGGGCAATTTTCGTTCGCCATCTACTTCATTAAGTATAAGGGCGTAAGCTCCGTTTTGGGTTTGGCTATACGAAATTCCCTTAATATTTAGTTTTACTAAGCTCATGTCTGGTGGGTCCTAAAATACGAAAAAGGCTATCGGGCAAAGATATAACTATCATTTTTCCCGATAGCCCTTTTGAGGGCACAATTTAAAAATAAATTATGAGTTCTGTGCCTTAAAGGCTTTTATTTTTTCGGTCAGTTTAGGAACGATTTCAAATATATCACCTACCACTCCGTAGTCGGCTACTTTAAAGAAAGGCGCATCGGCATCGGCGTTAATAACCACTTTTACCTTGCTCGAGTTAATACCCGCAATATGCTGTATAGCCCCAGAGATACCAAGTGCAATATAAAGGTTAGCCGCAACAGGTTTACCGGTCTGGCCCACGTGCTCGCTGTGAGGCCTCCAGCCAAGGTCGCTCACCGGTTTAGAACAGGCCGTAGCTGCTCCAAGTGCAGATGCAAGGTCTTCTAATAGTCCCCAGTTTTCAGGGCCTTTCAGCCCGCGCCCGCCAGATACTACAACTTCGGCATCGGCTATGGTGACTTTTCCGGTTACTTTTTCTGACGATTCTACCTTAACTGTAAAATCATTATCGTTAAGCGATGGAGAAAAATCTTCCTGAGACAGGCTCGAAGCCGACTCTACAAGTCCGAAAGAGTTTTTGCCAATAGCAAGAACTTTTACATCGGTTGTGATCTCTGTAACGGTAAACGCCTTATTAGAGAATGCATGCCTTCTTACCTGAAAAGGAGAAATGCTTTGTGGCAGCCCAACTACATTGCTCGCATAACCCGCCTCAAGGCCTACGGCTACAAGCGGTGCTATGTAAAGGCTGTCTGTATTAGACGAGAACAATATATATTTAGCCGACTCTTTTGCAGCAGCCTGTTTAATAACATCGGCATATGCTTTTGCGTTAAACGCTTTTAGCTTATCTGTGTTTACGTTTAACGCTTTATCTACGCCATAAGCCGCAAGGGCAGACGCATCACTAACATTAATAGTTACCGCCGTTACCGTCGTGCCGGTTTCTGCTGCTATTTTTTTAGCGTAAGAAGCAAGCTCAAACGCTGTTTTTTTGAATTTGCCTTCTGCTGATTCAGCATATATAAGTATAGACATTTTTCTAATTTTTAATTTAATAATATATCAATGTATCAATTCAGCTACAGGAGCTCTTAAATGCTACATTAAAAAATTGAACGATTGTTACATTAAATTACTTTAGCTTCGTTGTGCAGTAAATTAACCAGCTCGTCAAGGTTGTCCGGGCTAATAAGCTTAACTGCCGATTTTGGAGCAGGTTTCTCAAACTTCACAGCCTTTGTAGTAGCGGTTGCAGCAACAGGCTCCAGTACAGTAAGCGCTTTTGTCCTGGCTTGCATAATACCACGCATGTTAGGTATTCTCAGGTCTTTTTCTTCTACAAGCCCTTTTTGTCCTGCCACAACAAGCGGTAGTTTAGCACTAATGGTTTCTTTACCACCATCTATTTCACGTACAGCGGTAACATCGCTGCCGTTAACATCAAGCTTTATACAACCGTTTACAAAATCGTATCCTGCAAGGCCTGCAAGCATACCAGGTACCATT
>Ga0265780_10008079_pt1 | contig 12829 bp, 12 predicted proteins | sample P1T30metagenome_FD_192432 | JGI IMG/M metagenome (GOLD analysis project Ga0265780, IMG submission 192432) | Plant litter microbial communities from East Loma Ridge, Irvine, California - P1 T30 | ecosystem: Environmental > Terrestrial > Plant litter > Unclassified | place: USA: California...
AGTTATTTCTTGTTGTTGGTCTTTCAAGATAGTCAATATAGGTTCAATGTTTTTCCACAGTTAACATGGAGCAAAACAACACCATTGAAAAATCGGTCGCTTAGCTCAGTTGGTTAGAGCGTGGTGCTAATAACGCCAAGGTCGCGAGTTCGACCCTCGTAGTGACCAGTCTGTTTCTTTTTGCTTTTTGTTTGTTGTGGTTTTGGGGAGTGGTGATGGTGGTGAGGAGGTTGGGAGGTGGGCATCGGAGATTACGGAACGACTATTTTTTTAGACGAGAACACGGATTTGAGGAAAGAGGGTTTGTGGTGGGGTTTAATTGGATGTTGTTTGGTATTTGGGGTTGGAATGGGATGGGGCGTGAGATGGTGGGAGGAATCCATTGCTTGTTAGGGTCATAGGTGGGCGAATGGATGTTTTTGTTCTGGAGTTATTCGATACTTCATGAATATTGTGTTCTGAATACCGAGAGAAAGAGTCCTTAATGACTCCAGTGACAAGCAGTACGAAAAGCGCTGGCCTTGTTTTCGCAATTTTCGCGTTGTCAGTCTGACTTGCATACCGATATTACCACGTACGAGCGAAATTCGAAACATATCTAAGGAGTGCGCTGTCAAATTATAACGCTTTAGTCTGCATGATGGAATATAGTTGTAGTTGTCATTAACTAGCTACTTTCAGTTGATAAATACTACCGAATAGAATGTTCGCTTGTATGTTCCAGCGTGCTGTAATTTGAGCTGTGGTTTGGATATCATATGGTGCCAAATCGAGGATCAAGATGTGGGTGCAAATTTGCCTCGTTTAACTGTCTTGTAGTTTTGTATCCGGTATCGAAGGTCTATGAGCCTTGTGACTATTAGCATTCTACTTGTTGCTTATTAACGAGCGAAAATCGAATTATTACCGAAGAGTACGTTGGTGTATCATCAAGCAGTAGACGAAAGTACTTGTACCTCTCGAAGCCATCATACGCACTTTTGTAGGACGAATACCCTGGCACTGTTTCTCGTACATTCCAGGGTTCTCGTATACCCCTGGACGCAGCAACACTTCGGCCTAGATTCTGCTTGAGGGAAATGCTCACGCGAGTATCTCTGTATAATTCGTACCCGCGTTAGTACATGGGACCGAACCTGTGGTCTGTGGCATGCAGGGCACAGCCACTGGCTCCAAAAAGCAAAGCACAAATTAGACGTGCAGTACTAAGGATTGACGAAACGCATCGGTCGCAACGAATCACACCAGAGAATTTTCAAATTACCGCTCTCAAACACATATAGAATACCGGACATACTGAAAGGCCTCGTATGGCGCTCTGGTACGACAAGTTGACAAATTCTAATGTATTCGTTGCTTCAACTTGACCACCAACGTAGCATTCCTACAGCCCGCAAAACTCGAATTACTTGCATTTTACGACCCTTACGCATCGCCATTGAAGCATTTTAGAGGATTTCGGTGTTGAAGAGTGCTCGTCGGTCTTCTCCGCCAGTACCAAACGGACGGATCTACCAACTACCCACCGGCCAAGAGCAGACTTCTCACTCCCAACAGCCACTTACCCACGCTACAACCCTTCTTCGGTAACTCCGCCAGGTCTCCTTCTACTCTCCGCCAACCAGATACTCTTGACAGCAGGTTTGCGGCAAGATGAGTACCTACATGTCCGCTGCCAAGGTGTCCCACGGCCTTGGCTCTGGGCTCGGCTCGCATACTCACCTGCACGCAATGCTAGCCTACATATAAACATTGTTTCTCGATTGTTTCCTACTTCTTTCCACCAAGCATTCTCTCGGATTTCGTACCCCAAGACACAAGTCCTACGCTTCACGGTCGCTCTCAATACAACATCACCAACTTCAAGATGAGAATCACACTCGCTCTCTTCGCGGTCTTTGCTGCTGCCGTTACCGCTCAGGACACCGTCACTGCTACTCGTAGCGGTGTTTGCGAGCCTCACGATGACCACTGGTAGGTTCTCTCAAAAAAAAAAACTCTTCCTCGTCCCCAAACTAACAACCACCAAGGCACTGTCCCGCCGGCGTTCCCCAGCCCACTACGCCTCCTCCAGTCGCTATCGTAACTCCTGCGCCATCTGGGTCTGTTCCAGCGCAAGCTTCAGCCTCAGCGTCGCACTCCCACGATGATGATGACGAGGACCACGACCACGACCACGATCACGCCGTTTCGGCCTCCACGTGCGAGCCTCACGGCGACCACTGGCACTGCCCCAGCGGTGTCTCGAAGCCGACTTTCCTGCCTACTCCTACTATGTCTTCTACTGGCGCGGCCGGCAGCGCTGCGGGTGCTAGTGCGAGCCCATCGCTTCCTCAGTCCAGTGGTGAGGCCGGCAAGATTGGATCGGGTGCTGTGGCTGCGGTCATCGGCGCGGTCGGTGCGATGCTCTTGTAAAGTGTGAAAGTCTGAATAAGTTCGTGCGAGGAGGAACCCTGACCTGATAGATGGTAGTTCGAGGGCAAGCATTAATGGCGACAATTTCACCAGATGCATGCGCCTGTCTCAGAGCGGTCTATAACGACAGCAGGAGTATAATGAGAAGTGAAAGAAGGCTAGCATCGGAAGAATACATCAATCTCAAACAAACGTGAATACATACAAAAAGCGAGTACCAGATTTTTGACTACTCGTTCTGTTCTCACTCACCGCATGAAGCCCTTATACCACTTCCTCCGCTCACCATTATGCTCCGTCTCCTCCCCCGTCGGCGTCGGAATGCGCTCAAAGCTTGACGTGCTCGACATGGCCGACTTCTGCTCCTGCGCAGCCTTGCAGTTCTCAGCCTTCGCAGCCTGTATGGCATCCATGTCGAGACCGGCGGGTATGGCGCTCTTGCGACTCATGCTCCTGGAAGGCGAAGATGAGAGCGGATTATCTGACATCTCGGCTGCGAGTTCGTCAACTTTCTTGCTGAGAGATGCGGACGTTGCGCTTGGACGACGAAGAGCGATCTCGATGGGCGGAGTGTACTTCGACGCTGGTTGCGAGCGGATGGAGTTATGGACGCTTTTCGACCAGCTAAAGTCCGGAAGTGACAGGGCCGGAATGAAGTTTGGTGAAGGCTGAATGTCCTCAGAGATGTCGATCGAGCCTTGCTTGATCTCGTGACTCAAATTCTCGATCTCGCGTTCCTGCTTCCTAGCTCGTTCAATTTGCTTGCGCCTCATGATTTCGTCCATGACCGGCGACGGAGGGGCATCTTGCCCGCTTGGCAGCTTCTTGACGACCTTGAGTGGAGCTAGTTCTTCGACGAGAGGAGACATCGGCGAGGCGTCTTTATATCCAGTGGACTTGCGGCGGTCGAACAAGGCTTCAACCTTTGGTTTCTGGGTCGGCTGATCATGCACATCTGAGTCGGATAACTTCGCAGGCCCAGCTGGCTCGAGCTTCCGGTTTGGATCCTTGGAGATAAGAGCTGGACGTGTGGCTGCGGTGCTGCTCTGTCCTTGAGCCCATGGAGAGACTGGTGCATCGGCGAAGGGCCTGAACTTCCTGTGACGGCCCTCAGTCGATATCGGTGGCGGGCGCCTCGCATTGTCTGGCCGCCTTGGATGCATGTTGTACCCTGACGGTTCACCCAGGCCGCGTGCCAGTCGCTCTTCAAGGCCATCGCACGCCGAAGAGAAGCGGCGCTGGCTTTGAGGAGGGCTGGATGTATTCGCGCTATCCAAAGCTGGAGCATCAAACGTCAACGGAAGTCGAGTACGAGGTGAAGGAAGATTACCAAAAGTGTCCAAGACGGGAGCTTGTTGGACTGGTGCATTTGCCGGAGCCAGAGCTGGAGGGTTGGTGATGCGAGGCGCGCCCCTGCCTGGAGCCGGTGCCCTGTGGCGGTTGCGGTTGGTGTGATTGTGCGGCATATGGATATCTTCGTCAATGTCGTTGTTGAGTAGACGTTGAAAATCTTGAGTAATAGTATTAAGAAAGTTCATGGAGAGAGTGCAGAGGTTTTGTAGTGCAAGATGTGTAAGGGCTGGTTGATAACACTAGGGTGCCCTTCAAGGGAAGATGATGCGTTCTTGTGACGGAAAGGAAAAATGAGTATAGGTCATGGGCGTCAGTATAAGTCGTGACGAGGGGAAAGTTGACGTGCACGATTTGGTCTCGTGCAAGAAAGATGTGGGGAGATAATGCTTCAATACCTGGAGTGACGAATCTCACTTTCCGACTTGATCAACTGCTGCCCAAACACTCCGGCTTCAATGCCTAAAGCCTCTGTACCATCGCCTGACTGTCCCGTTGTGCTCGGACATTGGCTCATATTTGACGAGCTCAAACTCTTGACCTGGGTCGTCTCCGTCATCAGTGAGGGGAATGTCAGGTATCTCGTCGTCTTCTAAAAGACCGTCGTCAGTCCATATGCCTTCGCTATCCTCGGCACCCAGAGCGACCGACCTGGAATTCTGGGGTTCGGACAGAAGAGGCGTGATATCGCAGTACGTGCTAGTCTTGGTGATTGGCATGTCACGTTGTTCCTCTGGCTCTCTGATGCGTGTATGCCGCGCTCGTCGTGCGCGATCGGTCGCATTGATGCATGGCGATACCGAACCATGGGGTACCAGAGTTTGATCACCGTAGAACCTTACAGCTCGCTTTTGGATATCAGCGCTGGCGTCTACCTTGCCGTCCGTCGTCAAGCCGTAAGCAGCGAGCATGTCGATGCTATCTTCTGACCGAGGAGTATTGCTTTCGAAATCGAATTCCCCAAGAGCGTATTCTCGTCTGATCCTGCGCTTCTTGGAATTGCCTTGCCGCGTTGACGGGTGTTCAGCTGTGTGTGGAGGTGAATAGTAGGAGTTCCCGGAAGGCATGTTTGCTGTTTGTTTTGATCAGAAGTGGCTGTTAGTTATAGTCGACGAAGTGTATTTATGGGCACTGATGAAGGTTCAAGTCTCTGTTCTATTCCCTGCGCAAGAGACAAAAGGTTTGGTGAAGTTCAGGAACTAAAATCGACCATATCCCAGGTATATGACGTGCGTTGCTGTGTTGGCTCGCAATATCACATTGCTGATGTTAATCACGACGTGTCGCTCCGCTTGGGAGTATCCCAAACTATCGCGTGACACCCTTCACGCGTAGAGAGCTGTTTTGACGTTCACGCAGGGCCATGGTCATCGCGTTCGCGAGCGCGGAAGAGTGGAAGGAAGATAGACGCCGTATTCGCGCTGGCTAGCACAGCCTTGAGCAAACTCATCGGACAGCGCGGTTGACTGAGAGAATATGACATGTGCGATAACGGTAAGGCTCTCTGCAAAGCACACTCCGAAGGTTGGTAACGCGACGAGCTGGTCCGTCAATTGTTGTTGTGAAACTTAGTGTGCCAAGCCGCTGTGCTGACAGAGCTTTCTACGGTAGGCGGGATGCAATCAAGTTGAAAGCAGACTCTAGAGTTTTTCATTGTCGTGCCGTCTCCATATCACGTCTTCTCACGGGCTTCAATGTCATCACCACTCGGAAAGCCTCTCGTGCAGAGGGCTAGGAGCAAGCTCATTATCCAGTATCATTGATCAAACTTAAGCTTCGTTACTACATATCGCGCCGCATAGACTGACTCTCCAGCAACTGTCTAGATCATTACAAGCCGGCGGGCGCATCATGCCCTCCCCAAACAGTCAGAGCTCTATATCCAAACCCTCATCGTGAAAAAAGCAAGCTCCAGAGATTAGGCCGGAATCCTGTCCAATAACGCCGATGTCCGCGTCTTTACAATACGATGCGCAAAATCGTAGCTTTGCGGGTTGGCTTTTTTGAAATCCTAAGTGGCGATAACACCTCAGGCGGCGAGGACATCCCCAGCTTTTGCTCCGCTGCAACGCTCCCCGCTTTGCTTGACGATGGTTCATTGGCGGTCTGAGGGGGCTGGATGCCTAGCTTCTTACACCACTCCGTACTGAAGGTTGGGCTGTATTTCTCGTTCAGCTCCAAGTCACCACGAACGCGAGCTTTAAGAGGTGGATACTCTTCAAGTAGGTCCATCATCTCCTCCCACATCGGGTGCTTTCGTGTGGAGCTGATTTCATACTCCCGAAGCTGCTGGCCGACAGCCTTGATGGCGGCATAGACGTATCGGTTGTTCTCGCCCAGGCGATTCCAGAGCGCCTCCAGCTCCACGGGAAAGATGGGCCGAGTGAAATTTTCCTTCTTGATGATCCAGTCTACTCGGAGCGCATCCTTGTAGAGACCGAAAAGCGTCAAGATCTGTGACAGAGCACAAGCAGTCAAGGTGTTGTTGGGCACGCGGAACTGCCGCATCTGTCCCAAGGTGCGATGTTGACACGCTCGAAGCATCCACGACACCAGGACGCGAAATGCTTCTTTGCTGCCAACGCCTGGGGGGATACGCAGCTCTTGTTTTACCGGTTTCCCACACCAGTTGTCATTGTCCTCGCGCTCGGTGGTCCGGATGTACTTGGTGACTACCTTACGGCCAAGGAAGAGCACGAGAAGCTTTTTGGGCACGCGATAGGCGAACACCTCACCTGTCTCGGTCTCAACCATATTCATAGTCTGGCCTTCGAGAGAGTTGAGCTTGCGCTCGGGCTGGATGAAAGCTAGGAGACTGTGCAGAGTGTGAAGGTGGCGAATGTCCTCCACATCTGGATAGGGAATGTCTCGGCCTGAGTGAGCAGCGAACCCAGCAAAGCCGATCGTGCTTGCAAAGTCCGGGTACCTATTGTCCGGAGGATAACTACGGTATGATTCATTGTACTCTACAGACTGGTGATGTAGATGTGCTTCCAGTGCGGTATTGCTACGAGCGTCCAACGATGACGCGCTGTAGCCCCCATCCTTGAACGCCGCCTGAATTGAGGTCTCTAACAGCGTGTGTGCGGGGTGCAAGAGGGCACGATGGTCACGCTCGGCTAGATATGCGCCAACTAGGTCTCCTCGTTCTAGGAAGTAGCTTAAATCAAGCTGACCTTGGATACCTTGAGCCACGGGTTGATCAGGGATACTGTAGGGCGAAGGCTGAGTAGGAGAGGCGGATTGTAGTCGTCCAATCTTGTCGTGGTAATAGTAAGTCGTCATGCTGAAGTTTGCACGCTGCTGATGCTCGAGTTCCGGGCTTGGGTAAGTTAGCGCGATGGTCGGGGAAGTCAAATTGGTGGAAGCGAGAGTGGTCGCGGTGCTGACAACGGTGGGCGAATTTGTGTCTGCGCTTGTTGCGGTTGCGTTTGATTTGCTCCGTGGGTGTGAGTAGTAACGATCGAAAGTGGGAGTTGCATGAATGCATGGCATCTCGGTATCGCTAGTGATCGCCATGGTTACGAGAGCGAAAGCGCGGAGTTGACTAACGATGAGCGTTGTGAGGTGACGATGTGCGAATGTGGATGTGGGTGTGAACAGATGAGGAGCGAGGAGGCTTGCGAGAAGCTTCCTGCAAGTAGCTGCTGCTAGCGAGTTCTTGGCAGGTGCGGTTGCAGTTGCCCCTGGTGAAAGCGAGAATGTCACGTGGCTCCAGCTCCCCTCGGCTAAGTCATCGGGCTGGCCCAACTCCTACCGTAGGGATCGATGTTTCTCTGTTACCATGTATTCAAATAATACTCAGCGTCTCACGCGCAACATCTGTACCGCAATCGACAAGCCCAGAAGGCAGGCCAGTACCTATGGTAGTCTGCCGCTTCCTCGCCGGTAACATCTGGCAGCTTGATGCAAGCTGATATGCGCATTCTACTGCCGGGCTGTGCCTGACAGTCACAACAGTTGGTCTCAATCTTCGCCGAGGTCCAATGCGTGGGCATCGTAAAGTGGTGTGATCTCGAGATTGCCATCGCCGGTCAGTTTCAGGTTCCGTGGTTCGAGGTACAAGTTTCAATCTCTCCAGTGCCCTATCGTGCGGAATTGGCAGATTACCCTGTGTTTGTCAGCACTGAATCCTTAGTATAGGTGAGTTATTGCCAACCTGTGCTAGTGAGGGCACGCCAACTGGCAAGGTCTGGCAGACTGTTGTAGTTGCCCCCGAAGTCGTCGCTCCATGTGCAGGGAAAACCTTTATCACCGGTAAGGCGGCCAGGATCGCTGTGCACAGAACCAATACTATGAGGAGCATCTTGATACCCGGAGAAGTCCGCAGTCGGGTCGTACGTGATGAAGCTAAAGAAATTGGTCTAGATCGTTGGAGACATTCGGGGTAGACTCGGTGCGATCGATGCTTGGTATCAGCCTGCTGAATAGTGCTTCCTTGTATGCCTGTAATCGTAGATGGAGCGCCAATACAAACGTTGAGGGTTGGCAGGCTCACCTCTTTCAGCTTCGTGGTTGAAACACTACACTGACCGTCAACTGTTTGGCCTTCATGTATGACAATGCAATCATGTGAGGTTCCACTCAGCCTTGCATCTGCGATGGTCGCAGAGGAGGCATACCTTCATGTTGTCGCGACCAGCAGTAGATTCGCAGGCCCAAAGTGCGCCGAGAACATGGAGACATGGCTTGAGAGGTTGCGGAAGGGAAAATCAACCTATGCAGAGCCTTACGAGAGATTTCTGAGCAAGTTTTTCGATTGTAATGTCACTGTACGGCCAAAGCGATGACCTGCCATAATGTGTTGATAGCCCACGCGACAACTCATCGATCGAACTTTGACCGCCCGTCTCGAAAATATGGCTCATCGCGAATCGGGCGCTAGTAACTTGGGGTGAGGATGTGACACGTTGCATGATGTCGTATTATTCGAAGGTCAGGAAAGAAGGAAGTGCCCATTATGGCGGTTCGTTTCAGCGAGACTAGTGACGCGCCACCAGCGCTAAAGTCGAGATGACGTCGACACGTTCAGTTCTTCCTACACCCTACTCACTACTTGCTATGTACTCACAATTGATGATGCATTGCAGCAAAGCAGCACATCCGCGGACTCAAGTCAGAACGATTGATTGCGGCCGTACATCCCATACACAGCTCCCTGCAAAGATTACCTGCGACTGAAAAGCCCACGGAACTTTTTCATGTTGAGCAACGACACCCCGTCCTTCCCACCGTTCAGCTCCTCCTTGCTAGCCTCGCTACCAGAAACACGATCCCAATCATCGTCCTCGCGAAGCCTCGGAATAGTCGCAAGTATTGTCTGGCTCAGCTCCATTGGCGGCCGATCAGACAGAGCAAGTGCAAACCGTTCCATGGTCGGCACTCGTCGTGGTGGCTTCGGTGTCGGAGGCGCAACCTCTGGCTCTTGAAATGAGTCTACGATGATGGAGGACTTGTACAGACGTGGTGACGGAGGACGTGTCTCCGTCTTGCGTTCTCGAATTTCTCGGCTTAGGTTGTTCTTGAAGCCATTGACGCGCTTTTCGATTTTTTCTAGTGCCAGCCTTCTACCTAAATCGGTCTTTTGGCGGCTTCTGGGCTTCTTCGCATAGCTAAGAATGGTGATTAAAGCGCCTTGAGCAATATTCTACTCATTTCGACGTACCAGTCTCTCCCGGAATTCCGTGACCTTACGGTCGAACTCTTCCGCGTCTTCCAACTCCTTCTTCCTATCCTGTGCCGTCTTTTGAAGTCGCTTGTCGTCAATGTCGTGTGGCACTTCTATCTCTATCAGATGGCGAAGTGCTCTTGTGGAGGTTGCTGGTCGCAGGCTACGGCCACGATGTGAGTGTTCAAAGTTCAGATCACTTTCCATGATCTCTGTGTAGCCGGCGTCGATCTATGGTGAGCGCTTCACCAAGTATGGCGTAGCAGTCGAGGCTCGTAGAGGAAAGTTGAAGTCTGAGCCTGATGAAGGCTATTAGATCGCAATCGAAGTAAGTACGAATCATGAACGAGGAGTGAACGCTAATCAATGCATAGCAGCGGATTCTTGTATCACTCCATCTCGAGGCTGCCATGAGGGTATCCATCTCTTGAACACGCGACACCAGCGAATATTTCACTGCAGTTAATATGCTCGCTTGCATTTATCTCCCCATTTTCGTTGGAAGAGACATCATTTTTGCCATCAGTCAATTATTCATAAAACATTCAACTATCATTACTATCTAAAAGACGGTTGTCAACGGAAATTAGACGGCCAGCGCCTGACCTTCAACATCCATGGCATGAGGGCGAGTGGCGCAACCTATGCACCAGCCAGCTTCACCGCCATGACCAACCACGAGCTCCGCTCAAGGTCAATATCAGTAGACCATCGTGTATGCTCCATACCGCAGATTCCGGACCCAACGACGCAGTCCCTTCTTCTGTGGCGGCTTTGCCTTCGACTCTCCATTTGGGTCGTTTTCTGAAGCTGTCGAAGATACGGATTCGGCGTTGTGATCCATCTCGCAAGGAATTACTTCTTGCTGCTCTTCTATCAGCTCATCGGCCTGAATCGTGTCAGCGTGATCCGTGTCTACGATGGCAGATAGTGGGTCGCTGCTAGGCCCACCACGTTCCATCGTCTCAAAAGACGATCGGGACTCAGTGCGCTGCTCGAGCGACGACGAAGTTTGAGAGTCGCTGCTCTCAAGCGTTTCATCGAGGAAATATGCATCCAACGAAGTGCGACGGTCCTCGAAATCATCACTAAACCGCCAGCCGATGTTCCGCGGAGTTCCGCTGCCGCGACGAACTGCAAAAGGATGACCGAAGCTTGGACGCTCAATGCTGACGCTTTTGATGCTGGCGCTTTCAGAGCTACCAAGCATTTCGTCGCCTTCTTTGCTATCGTCCTTGCTGTCGTCGTCGTCTAAGAAGCCATGGTCTTCAATCGGGCTATCCATTTCCGCGTTTTGTTCAGCTTCAAGCGCCAGAAGGCGAATCAGCGCGCGAGGAGACGTACGGGCAGTCATTGTCATTACCGATGAAGACCACAGCTTGAGCCGATCGTCGTAGACTTTGCACAGACGTAACAACGCCGGGTTCTCGTCGCGATGTCGAAACCGATTGTGGCAAGAGTCGAACTCAACACCTTCCTTCGCGAGCACCTTCTTCAAGGTACGGAGGTCGGCCCAGAGCGCAGTGCCGTCTTTGGAGCTCACGGTCGAAAGGGAGTATTCGGAATGAGCACAGGTCTGCTGGCTGAAGAAGACAGTCCATTGTTCGTCATATATCGGACCCATACGCAGCATCTTGTCGAAATCCGTTCGAGATTCGGGATGGCCATAGCCAATGAGCTCTCCTTCCTCGGAAAAGAGGCAGCCTAGCTGTTTCAATTGATCATGCGTTTGAACGAACTTGCTGAAGTCTTTTGGGCGGATATTTGGCTTAAAAGCTGGATGAAATCCTCGCGGCTTTTCGGGCACAAACGTGCCGAGGTCATTCAGGTGGATCTGTGGCTGTTTGAAGGCTGGATGAATGCCCTGCGGCTTTGCTAGTGAAAAATTGGCCTGTTCGTGTTTATCCATTTTCGGTGGAGCCGGATTGACCATTGCTGGATGCTGTTCCTCTGGCTGTTGTGGGGTGGCCGTGTCTTGTCTATATCGAGCAAACTGCGGCGGAGCCCGGTCTTGAGTAGTGTCTTTGGCCTTCATTGTGCGGACTGCAGTTTTGCCTTGCGGCGTCCAGGTGTATTGTGTAGGGAACATTATCATCGATGTATGGGGTGTTTTGGTTGGTATGTTCGTTGTCGGTTTCGGTTCGTGGAGGATGGTGTGGTTGCGGTTTGTTTGGTATGTGCAGATTGACTGGTTTGCAGGGGAAGAATATCACGAGGTCTGATAGATTACAGGGTGTATCAAGTGAAGGGCTTTCACTAACCTGGTAGTGCGACCTTGAGTTTCACCCTGACTTCGAGTCGCGCGACTCGAACGCGCTTCAACCATCGCTGTGAAAGTGGCTTCGGTAGGTTTCACTGCGCACATCCATTTTCCTTAGATTACTTATTCTCTCTACCGATCACCCTGATAAATCCAGCCCACCCCGAACACATACCTCAACTACATCCACAACTCGCCTCAACATGTCAGCCAGCAACTTTTCTGGCGCAGAATCCGCGGCTCAGCTCTTCTACGCAACGACGACCAACAAAAACACCAATGCAAGACCTGAATGTAGTCACAGACGAGCATATCATCAATCACTTTGACTCGGAAGACCGCATCCAGTCCAACAGCTACATCAATGGTGCAGTCCACAACGTATCGTTCTACATGCCAGGGTCACCCATATCAGAGCGACCGGCGAACCCATCTCCGCCTTCTGAGTTCTCCAACTCATCCTCGGAGGACTTGACGAATGTTGTGGACGATCGCATGTCTCTTCCGTCTCAGGCCTTCAAAACGTTGAAGCGTGCTACGACCGACAACACGTACTATCTATCGCGCCACGGCGTGGGAAAGCGCATGGTAAGCATGCCAACCCACAAGCCACTTCCAATGTCAGCGTTCGAGACACCGGTGTATGCTCAACTGTCGGATGGCACCCAGGCCGAAGGCGAGCACACCATCTCCTTCAAGTCTGAGCTGTCGTCACCGATCACCAACCAGTTCTCAGAAACAGTAGCTGGAGATGCTACGCGCAATCAGTTTGCCTCTCAGCCTGCCGAGAACCAGTTTACTCAATCCGTCACCATCAAGCGCAAACCAGTTGGCCTAGTCATTCCAAATAATGATCCAGTAACTCAAGACATGACAACCAACAGCGCCCTCTCTTCACCACAGTTTTCCCCCGGAGACCGTACTTTAAACTACATTCTCGGCGGATACTTCACCACGAACATTCCTATCGAAGAATCTGGCTCCGAGCGCCGCAGCTCCACCAACTCGGGCACTACCATCGCGGACGACACGCTGTACGCTGACACGAACTGGCACGATAACATGTTCCCGGTGTACGACGACAAGATTGCGGTGCGCGACTTTGCGTATGCGTCAGGCCAGGCTCCACGTAGCAA
>Ga0265780_10008080_pt1 | contig 12829 bp, 8 predicted proteins | sample P1T30metagenome_FD_192432 | JGI IMG/M metagenome (GOLD analysis project Ga0265780, IMG submission 192432) | Plant litter microbial communities from East Loma Ridge, Irvine, California - P1 T30 | ecosystem: Environmental > Terrestrial > Plant litter > Unclassified | place: USA: California...
TGCGGCTTGCCGCCCTGGCCCGGCTGGCCCGGCTGGGCGTTCTGCTGCGGACGCTGGCTCTGCTGCTGGCCACGGCCTTTCTGCTGCTGGTTGCGGCCGCGCGCTTCGTGCTTGCCCTCGAGCGGCGCCTGGCCTTCTTCGGCGACGGCGCCTGGGGCCGTCGCCACCACGTCCGCTGCAACGTCCGGCTGCGCGGCGCGCTGTTCGAACTCGCGCGCTTCGCGTTCCTGGCGTTTCTCGCGCATCTGGCGCGGACCGCGCGGCTTGCGCGCTTCGCCGTCCTGGGCGGCTTGCGTAACCGGGGCGGCCAGCTCAGCCTGGACCGGAGCCGGCGCCGATGCGGCCGGCGCTGCAGCAGCGGCCGGCTCGGCTTCGCTGGCGGCGGCCTTGGCGGCGCGCGGCTTGCGCGCCTTCGGCGCCGGCTTGGCCGCGCCTTCGGCGGCGGCCTCGCTCACGGCTGGCGCGCTGGCGGGCGCAGCGGCCGCTATATCGGCAGCAGATGCAGCGACAGCAGGCGCAGCGGCAGCAGCGGGCTTGCGGGTACGCTTCGGCTTGACCGCGGCGTCCGGCGCCGGCGCCGACTGTTCAGCAGCGGCGTCCTGGACGGCAGCCGGCTTGGCCGCGGCAGGCTTGCGGGCACGGGTGGCCTTGGCGGCCGGCTTGGCGGCGGCGCCATCGCCCGCATCCACGGGCAGGGTATCGTTCGGTTCAGTTGGATTCATCGTTCGTATCTTTATTATGCTGACCCGGCCCAGCGGCGGCTGCCGTTTCCTGGTCAAAAGTCGGGACGCCGGCGGGCACAGCGCCCATCCCGGTGTCTGATTCAGTATCGCTATCCGTGCTCGTATCGTCGCTGCCGGCGGACCCGGCCTGCGCCCGTTCGAAGTTGTCGCTCAATGCCGCTTCCAGCGCTTCCAGGCTGCGGCTGTCCGGCGCCTCGCCCGCCGCCTGCAACGGCGGCAGCTGCGACAGCGAGGCCAGACCGAGGTCGTCCAGAAACTGCTTGGTGGTGCCCAGCAAGGCCGGGCGCCCCACCACTTCGCGGTGGCCGATCACGTCGATCCAGCCACGGTCTTCGAGCATCTTGACGGTCTGCGAGTTCACGGCCACCCCGCGGATTTCCTCGATGTCGCCGCGCGTAACCGGCTGGCGGTAGGCGATGATCGCCAGCGTCTCCAGCGTCGCGCGCGAATACTTCGGCGGCTTTTCCGGCGACAGGCGGTCGAGGTAAGGCTTCATCTCGGGCCGGCTCTGGAAGCGCCAGCCGGACGCCAGGCTGACGATTTCGATGCCGCGCCCCTGCCAATCCTGGCGCAATTCTTCCAGCAGAATCTTGATCGTGTCGCTCCCGACGCCGGCGTTCAGCTGGCGGCCCTGGGCATCGGCTTCGGCGAACAATTTCTTCATGCCGTGGATCGTCAAGGGCTCGCGCGCACACAGCAAGGCGGTCTCGAGGACGCGCTTGGCCTCGTCAGTATTCATATCGCGGATGCTTCACATGCACGAACATCAAACAAAAACGATCCAGCGAAGGCCGACGGGCCGCGGTGCATAGACGCTGCGCAAATGCTGGAATCCGGAACCCGGGCCTGGATGCGCCGGGCTGACAAAATGCGGCGGACTGGATGTCCGACACGGCTGCCCGCGTGCCAGGCGGGCGCTCAGTTGCCGGTCTCGTGCGGAAAACGGGGTTTGCAGCGGGGCGGGGCCGGGAGGCCTCTGCCTGCGCACGCTGCGAACGGACGACGACGGTCCAGACAACTGGCGGCCATTGTAACCGATAAAACCCGCGAATGGACAAGGCGCGGCCGCGCGCTTGACCGCAAATCGCGTGATTCGCTCAAGCGGCGCGCAGTTTTTCCGACAGAATCGCCGACACGCCGAGGAAGGCCGGGTAGTCGGCCGTGATCACCCAGGTCGGCACCTCGGCCAGATAGGCGCTGAAACGCCCCTTCTGTTCGAAGCGGCGGCGGAACGAAGACTTGACGAAGCGCTCGCCCAGGCGCGGCACGATGCCGCCGCCGATGTACACACCGCCCTGGGCGCCAAGCGTGATCGCCAGGTTGCCGGCGGCGGTGCCGAGCATGCCGCAGAAGGCTTCCAGCACGGCATCGCACAGCGCGCATTCGCCGCTCAAGGCGCGGCGCGAAATCTCGGGCGCGGCCAGGCTCTCGCCCGGGCGGCCGGCCTGGTCGGCCAGGGCGCGGTAGATCAGCTCGACCCCGGCGCCCGACAGCAGGCGCTCGCAGGAAACGTGTTCGAACTCGCGCCAGGCGAATCGCAGGATCGCGATCTCGGTTTCGTTGGCCGGCGAAAAGCCGACGTGGCCGCCTTCGCTGCGCAGCGCGGTCCAGCCCTCGCCTGCCGGAATCAGGCCCGACACGCCCAGACCAGTGCCGGCGCCCAGCAAGCCCAGCGGCGCACCTGCGACCGCGACGCCGCCGCCGACCTGCAGCTTCTGGCCGTCCAGGTGCGGCAGAGAACGCGCCAGCGCCGTGAAATCGTTCGCCACTTCCAGCGTGGCAAAACCGCATTCGCGGCGCAGCGCGTCGATCGAGAAAGCCCAGTGATGGTTGGTCATGCGCACCTGGTCGCCCACCACCGGATTGGCGATCGCGATCGCGGCGTGGCGCACGCCGCCGTGCCGCGCGGCGACCTGCGGCAGCGCCAGATAGGCACGGATGGCGTCGGCCAGGGTGGCATGCTCCTGGCAGGACAGGACCTCGATCGCCTCGAAATGGCCTGGCCCGGTCTCCAGCGTGAAACGGGCATTGGTGCCGCCGATGTCGGCGAGCAGGCGCGCGCCGTCGGGGTAGGCCGACGACAGGGAGACAGGGAGATGAGCGAGGGCGGTCATTGCAGCATATTAAGAAGCGATGACCAAGCTTACTAAACTTCGTAGTCGTCTTACAAGTTATTTCTGTAGTTTAGGTACAAGCTACGTCGCATATGCACACCTGCCAAGCTTGATGAGGGCCGCATCATGAAGTAGTCGAACTACCTGCTCAACAAGCCGCCGGGTCCAGCGCCGGGCTGGCGCCGCCCTGCTGCGCATTCCAGGCATCCAGGCCGCCCCTGAGCGGACGGGCGCGGTGAAAGCCGTTGGCGAGGAATTGCTTGGCCACTTCGGCGGCAGTGACGTCGTTCGGGCAACTGCAGTAGACGATCACGTGACGCTCGCGGTCCAGGCTTGCCATCAACTGCTCCGGCATACAGGACTGGAACACCAGGGCGCCGGGAATCGCCGCCTCCAGGCCTTGCGCGGTCAGGCTGCGCGCGTCGACGATGAGTGGTGCGTGGCCGGCATCGATCAGGGCCAGCAGCTCGCTCACCTCGATACGCGGCACGGCGCCGCGGGCGCGGTGGCGGCGCCGCTCGACGTATTTGACGGCAATGAACAGCGCCAACAGCACGGCCAGGGTCGACAGCGCGGCGCCGCCCATGGTTTCCAGCAGCGCTAATAAATCCTGCACGCCGTCGTGGAACAGGATGCCGAGCAGGATGCCGCTGCCGCTCCACAACGCGGCGCCGGTGACCGCATAGGCCAGGAAGGGACGCGGCCGGGTGCCGATCGCGCCCGACAGCGGCGCGGCGATGGTGTTGAAGCCGGGAACGAATTTCGACACCAGCAGCGATTTCGCGCCGAAGCGGCGGAAGCGGTCCTCGGTCTGATTGACGCAGGAATCGGGAGACAGGGAAATCTTGCACAGCAGCCGCAGCACGCGCTTGCCGTAGAAGCGTCCGGCGCGGTACCAGAACAGGTCGCAGATCAGACAGGCGCCCACCGCCGCCAGCAGGCACAGCTGCCATTGCAGCGCACCGTCGACCGACAAGGCGCCGGCCACCACCAGGATCGGGAAGGCGGGAATCGGCAAGCCGAACTGTTCGACGAGGACGATGCCGAAGACGATCAGCACACCGTAGATCTGCAGCAGTTCGACAAGTTGGGACATCGGGCCAGTGTAACGCAATTCCAATATGACCACAGGCGGCGCAGCTCAGCCGTTTGGCGCAATTACAACGCGCCCTTCGGAATCGCCGCGAGCAGGCTGCGGGTGTATTCATGCTGCGGATTCCGGTACAGCGCATCCGAATCCGCCAGCTCCACCACCCTGCCCTGCCGCATCACCATCACCTGGTCCGCGATGTACTTCACCACCGACAGGTCATGCGAGATGAAGATATAGCTCATCCCGTACTCGTCCTGCAGATCCTGCAGCAGGTTCAGAACCTGAGCCTGGACCGACACGTCCAGCGCCGACACCGATTCGTCGCACACCAGGATCTCCGGCCGCATGGTGAGGCAGCGTGCGATGGCGATGCGCTGGCGCTGGCCGCCCGAAAATTCGTGCGGGTAGCGGTGGAAGGCCGCTTCCGGCAAGCCGACCCGCTTCAAGAGCCCGTGCGCCATTGCCACCCGCTCGGCATCGTTCGCGCCGATGCGGTGGATGCGCATCGGTTCCAGCAGGATCTGGCCGACCGTAAAGCGCGGATTCAGCGAGGCGTAGGGATTCTGGAAAATGATCTGGATGCGGCGTTTATACGCCTGGTAATCGCGCGCCGGCATGGCGAGCAGATCCTGCCCGTCGAACAGCGCGCTCCCGGACGTAGCCTGGTGCAAACGCAGCAGGGTCAGGCCGACCGTGGTCTTGCCGGAGCCGGATTCGCCGACCACGCCCAGGGTCTTGCCGCGCGCCAGCGTGAAGGAGACGTCCTGCACCGCCTTGAACTCGCGCTTCCTGAACAGGCTCTCGCGCAGCCAGAAACTCTTGGCCAGGTTCCGCACCACCAGCAGCGGCGTATCGCTGGCATCCGTACCGCGCGTGCGCTGCGGCAGCTGCGTGGCGGCATCCAGGCGCCCTTCCAGGTAATCGTCGATGACCGGCAGGCGCACGGGCCGCTCGTCCAGCTTCGGGCGGCAATGCAGCAGCGCGCGCGTGTAGGCATCGCGCGGCGCGCCGAACACCTGCGCGGCGTCGCCTTCTTCCCTCACTTCGCCATGGCGCATGACGATTACCCGGTCCGCGATCTCGGCCACCAGCCCGAGGTCGTGGGTGATGAACAGCACCGCCATCCGGTGTTTTTTCTGTAAGCCCGCGATCAGCTCCATGATCTGCTTCTGGATCGTCACGTCGAGCGCCGTGGTCGGCTCGTCCGCGATCAGCAGCTTCGGTTCGCAGGCGATCGCCATCGCGATCATCACGCGCTGCTGCTGGCCGCCCGACATCTGGCTCGGATAGGCATCGATCTTGACGGCGGGATCGGGTATGCCGACCTCGATCAGCAGCTCCACGGTGCGCGCCCGCGCCTGCTTCGCGTTCATGCCCATATGCTGGCGCAAGACCTCGCCAATCTGGAAGCCCACCGTGAACACCGGATTCAGCGAGGACATCGGCTCCTGGAAAATCATCGCGATATCCTTGCCGCACAGGCGGCGCCGCTCGCTCACCGGCAGCGTCAGCAGTTCGCGTCCCTCGAAGCGCGCGCTGGAACCCGGCGCGATGACGGTGGTCTCCTGCGGCAGCAGGCCCATCACGGCGAGCGAACTGACCGACTTGCCGCTGCCGGACTCGCCCACCAGCGCCACCGTGCTGTTCCTTGGTACGTCAAAGGAGACGCCCTTGACGGCCTCGACCGTGTTCCGCTTGTCGACCTTGAAGGCGATGCGCAGGTCGCGCACCTGGAGCAGGATGTCCTCGTTCATTTGAGTTTCGGATCCAGCGCATCGCGCAGCGCATCGGCGAACAGGGAAAAGGCCGTCACCAGCACCGCCATCGAACCGGCGGCGGCAGCCAGCTGCCACCATTTACCCAGGATCAGCTCGTTCTGCGCCTCGTTCAGCATGCTGCCCCAGGACACCACGCCAACCGGCACCCCGAACCCCAGGAAGGACAGGATCACCTCGGCCTTGATGAAGCCGACCACCAGGATCGACATCTGCACCAGCGCCACGTGGGCGACGTTGGGCAGGATATGGCCGAACATGCGGCGCATGCTCGACGCGCCGATGGCGTCGGCGGCCATCACGTACTCGCGCGCCTTGTGCTTGATGTACTCGGCGCGCATCAGGCGGTAGGGCCCGGTCCAGCCGGTCAGGCCGAGGATCAGCACGATCGTCAGCACGCCTTTCTGCTGCAGCACCGCGGCCACCGTGAGGATCATCAGGATCGAGGGGATGGCAGTAAAAATGCTGTAGAACCAGTTGAACAGGTCGTCCACGACGCCGCCGTAGAAGCCGGACAGCGCGCCGAACAAAGTCCCCAGCGTCACCGCCACCAGGGCCGCCACCAGCCCGACCACGATCGAGGTCTCGCCGCCCTTGATGGTCTTCTTGACGACGTCGTGGCCCCACTTGTCGGCGCCGAAGGGCAGCGTGCTCGCTTTCTCCACCGGCGGATGGCTGGCGCGGACCTGCGCCTTGAGCTCGGCCAGTTCTTGCGCAAGCGGATCCAACTCATTGGGCGGCGTCGCGCGCGGCAGCTGGGCGGCGGCCAGGTCGCGGGTTGCGGCGTCGGCGCCAACAAAACTTGGCGGCGCGTAATTGACCGCCACCTCGTCTTCCCAGTCGGCGGCGATCAGGCCGGCGCTCGAGAGCAGCAGCAGCGCCAGGAAGGCGGCGACCACCGCCAGCGCCCCCATCGCGATGCGGTCGGCGCGCAGGCGGCGCCAGGCCAGGGTCCACAGGCCGGGAGAAGCGCTATGCATCATCATGTCAATTGCACCCGCGGATCGACGGCCCGGTACAGCAGGTCGGCCAGCAGGTTGAACACCATGGTGGCGGCGGCGACATACACCGTGATCGCCTTGATCACCGGGAAGTCGCTGCGCTCCACCGCCAGGATCACTTCGCGCCCGATGCCGGGGATGCCGAAGAAACGTTCCAGCAAAAAGGCGCCGATCAGGAGCGCCGGCAGATTCGCCATCACGTGGGTGATGATCGGGATCGCAGCGTTACGCAACACGTGGACCCAGACCACGCGCCGCTCGCTCAAGCCCTTGGCGCGCGCGGTGCGCACATAATCCTGATTCACTTCATCCAGCACGAAGCTGCGGTACAGGCGCAGGGTCGGCGCGATCGAGACCGCCAGCCCGATGATGATCGGCAGCAGCGCATAGCGCAGCAGATTCTCTCCCAGGCTATTGCCCCAGCCCTGGACCGGGAACAGGCCCAGCTCGTAGGCGAAGACGTACTGGAACACGATGATGTAGACCAGGATCGAAATCGACATGCCCACCGTGCAGGCGACCATCACGGCGCGGTCGGTCAGCGAGCCGCGGACAAAAGCGATCGCGAGCGCCAGCGCGATGCCGAACAGGGTTTCCAGGATGGTGAGCGGCACCAGCACCGTGAGCGAGGGCCCGAGGCGGCTGGCGATGATGTGCGAGACCGGCTCGCCCGTGCTCCAGGCGTTGCCGAAGTCGAAGGTGAGGATCTGCTTGATGAAGATCCACAGCTGGACCAGCCAGGGTTGGTCGGTGCCGAGCTGGCGCCGGATGTTCTCGATGGCGGCGGTATCCGCCATCTTCCCCGCCAGCAGGTAGGCCGGATCGCCGCCGACCCAATTGAACAGCAGGAACACCAGCAGCACCACACCGAGCATGGTCGGCAGCATCTGCCACAGGCGCCGCAGGATAAAACTCAGCATGGAATTCCTGGATGGTTGAAGCGGCTATTTTGCCGCCTTGCCGGTCTAGCAGCCATTCCTTTTCATCAACCCGTCATAACCCTACTCCTGACGCAGGCGCCGCTGGCGCACCGCCGCCGCCAGATTCTCCAGCACGCCGATACTGGTTTCCCAGTCGATACAGCCATCGGTCACCGACTGCCCGTAGGTCAATTCCTTGCCCGGCACCAGATCCTGGCGCCCCGCCACCAGGTGCGATTCGATCATCACCCCCACGATGCGGTCGTCGCCCGCCGCGATCTGGCTGGCGATGTCGGCGCACACCGGCACCTGGTTCTGCGGGTTCTTGCTGCTGTTGGCGTGCGAGGCGTCGATCATCAGGCGGCTGGCCAGGCCATTGGCGGCCAGCTGCCGGCACGCGTCCTCGACGCTGGCGGCGTCGTAGTTCGGCGCCTTGCCGCCGCGCAGGATGATGTGGCAATCCTCGTTGCCCGAGGTCGACACGATTGCCGAGTGCCCACCCTTGGTCACCGACAGGAAGTGGTGGGGCTGCGAGGACGCCTTGATGGCGTCGGCGGCGATGCGGATATTGCCGTCGGTACCGTTCTTGAAACCGACCGGGCACGACAGGCCCGACGCCAATTCGCGGTGCACCTGCGACTCGGTGGTGCGGGCCCCGATCGCGCCCCAGCTCACCAGGTCGGCGATGTACTGCGGGCTGATCACGTCGAGGAATTCGGTGCCGGCCGGCAGGCCCATCTCGTTGACGTCGCGCAGCAGCTCGCGCGCCATGCGCAGGCCGTCGTTGATACGGAAGCTATTGTCCATGTAGGGGTCGTTGATCATGCCCTTCCAGCCCACCGTGGTGCGCGGCTTCTCGAAATACACGCGCATCACGATCTCGAGCTCGCCCTTGAAACGCTGGCGCTGCTCTACCAGCCGGCGCGCGTACTCCAGCGCGGCCTTCGGATCGTGGATCGAGCATGGTCCGACCACCACCATCACGCGGTCGTCCTGGCCGTGCAGGATGCGGTGCAGCGCCACGCGCGCGTTGGCCGCGGTCTGCTCGGCAGCCGGCGTCACCGGAAACTCGCGGATCAGGTGCGAGGGCGGCGTCAGTTCCTTCATTTCGCGGATGCGTAGATCGTCGGTGCGGGGCATGCTGGACTCCGGTTTAATTTTTGGGGGCTGAAAACGAAAAAACCGCCATCGCTGGCGGTTTGTCTGGATTGCGTCGGACTGTTCTTGTTGTTGCGTGAACCTGCCGCTACTCCACCGCCAAGGGGCTGGAATGGCTAAAGTAAAAATGGCGGGTAAAGAAAACAGCGTTGTGCATATGCAGTCCGGTAGGGCCGTGGTCGGCCATGTCTGCTTTGACTATAACAACATTGCATGAAGCTTGGCAAGCTCTTTGTCCACGCCCTCTTTCTGCGGTTTGGTCGCCGGAAGCTTCTTGAGCAAAGCAAATTTGGCGACTGGTTGCGGGAACCACACACACTGCTATTCCTTTCCGGCCGGTTTGACCGGGATCAGTCGCCATCGATTGAACAGTGCAACAGTCGCTCCAAGCCCCGACTATTCCGCATCTTGCTTGTGCTATCGCAAGAAATGTCTCGTGTAAAAGTGATTGCACTCAACAAAGCGAGACCGGCGGGTAGCGGGAAATCCCCACCACTGGAGTCCGGACATGACTGAAACCCTGCTCTCGCGCGCCGTGCGGCGCCTCTTCGCCGGCGGCGGCGCCGCCGGCCTCATGTCGGCAGGCTTTACGCTGCTGGCGCTACCCCAGGCGGCGCAGGCGCAGGAAGCCGCCCCCAAGCCCGTCGCCCGCGTCGAAATCACCGGCTCCAACATCCGCCGCGCCCAGGCCGAAACCGCGTCCTCGGTGCAGACCGTGAACCGCGCCGACATCGAACGCTCCGGCAAATCCTCGGTTGCCGAACTGCTGCAGACGCTGGCGGTCGACAACTCGGGCTCGGTGCCGACTACCTTCGGCGGCGGTTTCGCCTCGGGCGCCTCGGGCATCTCGCTGCGCGGCCTCGGCACCGCCTCCACCCTGGTGCTGCTCAACGGCCGCCGCATGGCGCCCTACGGCCTGGCGGACGATGGCCAGAAAGTGTTCTCCGACCTCAACGTCATCCCCACCGATGCCGTCGAGCGGGTCGAGATCCTGAAGGATGGCGCCTCCGCCATCTACGGCTCCGACGCCATCGCCGGCGTGGTCAACATCATCCTGCGGCGCGACTTCGAGGGCACCATGGCGCGCGCCATGCTCGGCACCGGCGAGGCCGGCGACGGCCGCCAGAACAACGTCGCCCTCACCTGGGGCAAGGGCGACATCGACAGCGACCGCTACAACGTGCTGCTGAACTTCGAATACAAGAAGACCGACGAGATCTGGAACCGCGAGCGCGGCAACCGCGACTGGATCGGCAAGGCCGACCTGCGCCCCTGGGGCTTCTCGGCGCAGGAGGGCCTGGGCGGCACCGGCGCCATCACCGGCAACAATGCCTCGAACGGCGGCTCGATCAACGGCAACGTGCGTAATCCGGCCACCCTCGACTACTACAACCGCGGCAACCTGGCCGGCGTGGGCTTCACCCGCACCTTCCCCGGCGCCGCCTGCGGCAACTTCACCAACCACCCGCAGGGCGACCCGCTGGGCGGCTGCCTGATCGACGCCCCCTGGCTCTACACCCAGATCCAGCCCGACCAGGAAAACGTGTCGGTGTTCGGGCGCGGCACCTTCAAGCTGAACGAAACCCTCGAAGGCTATACCGAACTCAACCTCTACAACAGCCTGAGCGAATCGGGCACCACGCCGTCGACCATCAGCGCCAACCAGGGCTTCCCGGGCGGGCCGGTGAGCGGCGCCGGCGCCGCTTTCGGTCCCGGCCACCCGGACAATCCCTATTTCGGAAGCGAAGCCCGCCTGCGCTACCTGGCCGCCGACGTCGGTCCGCGCGTCTCGAGCATCGACTCCACTTTCGTGCGCGCGCTGGCCGGCCTGCGCGGCGTCGCCGCCGGATGGGAGTGGGACAGCTCGCTGCTCTACTCCCGTAACAAGGTCAGCAATGAGCGCACCGGCCAGCTCCAGCGCGACGCCACCTTCGCCCTGCTCAACCCCACGCCGGAGAACGTGGCGGTCGCGACCGCGAACAACGCGGCCTACCGCGCCCTGCCGCCCGGCACCTACTGGCGCATCGCCGAGAACGCCGGCCTGAATTCGCCCGCCGTGTACGCCGCACTGTCCCCGAAAATCTCGAACGACGCCAAAACCGAAATCGCGCAAGTTGACTTCAAGGCCACGCGCGAGTTCGGCAAGCTGCCCGGCGGGGCGCTCGGGGCGGCTGTCGGCGCCGAGTTCCGCCATGAATCGACCGAACTCGAACCGACCACCGGTACCGATCGCGGCAACATCATCGGGCTCGGTTACTCGGCATACGAAGGGCAGCGCAACGTGTTCGCCATGTATGGCGAGGTGCTGGCGCCGGTGCTGCCCGGCGTCGAGCTGACCGGCGCCATGCGCTGGGACCATTTCACCGACGTCGGCAACGCGTACACGCCAAAGGCGGGCGTGAAGTGGACGCCCGCGCGCCAGCTGGCCCTGCGCGCGACCTGGGCGCGCGGATTCCGGGCGCCGAGTCCCGCAGAGAACGGCGTCGGCGGCCTGGCGGCCTTTGCCACCGCCAGCGACCCGGTGCGCTGCGCCCTGGGTGTGACCACTGCCTGCAATCCCGCGAATATCGCAGTGATCACCTCGCCCAATCCCAACCTCGATCCGGAGCGCTCGAAGAGCTGGAATGTCGGCGTGATCTGGGATCCGCTGGCGCGCACCAGCATCTCGCTCGATTTCTGGGAGATCAAGCGCAAGAACGAGATCAACCAGGAGCAGATCGGCGCCGCCATCGCCGGCGGCCGGGTGGCGCGTGACCCCAGCACGGCCCAGGCCAACGTTCCCGGCGACCCGGGCGCCATCACCGCGGTGCTGGCCAGCTACGTGAACTCGGCCAGCACCAAAGTGCGCGGCATCGACCTCGACGCCCGCCACAGCATGCCGCTGCCGGGCGGCTACGGCAACCTGGTGTTCGACGGCAAGTGGACCCACCTGCTGAAATGGGAGCGCACCGAGCAGGACGGCAGCTCGCGCGACTTCGCCGGCACCCACGGCAACTGCGACGTAACCAACTGTATCGGTACCCCGGACAACCGGGCCAATCTGCGCGCCACCTGGGAACGCCAGAACATCCGCCTGTCGGCCAACCTGAACTACCGCGGGCGCATCGACAACACCGCGTTCAAGGACGATCCGGAAGGCTGCGCCACCCATTTCGCCAACGGCAACGACGCGCCGACCGATTGCGAACTGGCCTCGTTCTCCACCGTGGACCTGGTGTTCCGCTGGAAGCCCGAACAGCGCTGGGAAGTGTTCGGCTCGATCCAGAACGTGTTCGACAGGATCGCCCCGCTCGACCCGCTCACCTATGGCGCCGTGTCGTACAACCCCCTGGACTATGCCGGTGCGGTCGGCCGCTACTTCACCCTGGGGGCGCGCTTCAGCTTCTGACACACGGTGCAGTCCCGGCCCGGCGCGGCATGACAACACCCGCCGCCTCCGGGTCCATTGCCGGCGCCGCCTGCCCGGGCGCCGGCGCCGTCTTTCACTTATCACTTCGACGACATACCCATGAACGAAACCTGCCTGTCCCGCACCCTGCGCCGCCTGTTTGCCGGCAGCTCGGCCGCGGGCGCCCTGCTGTGCCCACCGCCCTTGCTGGCCCAGACCGTGCCCCCGGCACAGACCGCTTCACCGGAACAGCCTGCGGCGGCGCCGATGCAGCGGGTCGAGATCACCGGCTCCTCGATCCGGCGCCGGCTGGCGGCGGAAACCTCGCTGCCGATCACCACCGTCCGCGCGTCCGACTTCGCCAGGCAGGGCCTGGCCACGGCCCAGGAAGTGCTCAATAGCATCCCAATGAACCAGTCCTCGGAAGGCTCGACCGCCGCGGTCGGCTCCGGCACCGGCGGGCGCGCCACCGCCGACCTGCGCGGCCTGGGCGGCAACAAGACCCTGGTGCTGCTCAACGGCCGGCGCCTGGCGAATCACCCGTATTTCGCCGACAGCGTCGACCTGAACATCATCCCGGTGGCGGCGCTCGACAGGGTCGAAGTGCTGCGCGACGGCGCCTCGGCCATCTACGGCA
>Ga0265780_10008081_pt1 | contig 12828 bp, 13 predicted proteins | sample P1T30metagenome_FD_192432 | JGI IMG/M metagenome (GOLD analysis project Ga0265780, IMG submission 192432) | Plant litter microbial communities from East Loma Ridge, Irvine, California - P1 T30 | ecosystem: Environmental > Terrestrial > Plant litter > Unclassified | place: USA: California...
ACTGTAGCTCCTGTAGCAGGCGTAAATGCCTCCGGTGGGGTAGCAGTGGTGCTATAGGCATAAAAGTAGCCTTGCGTAATGCTGCCGGCAGGTGCCGTCCAGGTAAGGGTGGCACCGGTTGTGGTAATGCTGCCCTCTGTAACGGTAACGGCGGTAGGCTCATCGCACGTCCACGGGTCTATACGTATATCGTCTATAAACAAGCTGCCCTGGCTGGCCGCGCTGGTAGCATGGAAGGCAAGGTAATACACCCCGCTTTGTGCTACCGAAATAGGATTGCCATACACAAAGTTAACCACGTTACCACCTGTAACCGCTGTGTGTTCTGAAAAAGCGCCGCCGGAAACCGATGCCGCGCCCGGGCCCGTAGCTAAAGACGTAGTAAAGCTTTCGGTGCCTGTGCCACCATTACCATATGTATACGATACTTTGTAGTAAGCTCCCGCTTCCAGCTGGATGCCCTTGGTAAAAAACCAGGCATCAGCAGCGCTGTCGGCAACGGCATAGCTTAATGCCTTTCCGTTAAAGCCGGTGGCAGGCGTAGCCGTGGTTTGCCAGTTATTGCCCGTAGAACCTGCAAAGGCAACGGTACATTCCGGCACGGCAGGGACTGTGGCGCTTTCAAAATCAAGCAGGTAAGGTACGGTTGCAAAGGTATCGCACGCTGGGGTGGTAAACACCGTGCCTGCGCTCCAGTCGCTCCACAGGCCGCTGCAAAAAGAGCGCACATAAGCCGTGTAGGTTGTAGCTGGCGTAAGCGGAAAGTAAGACGGTGCCGTAAGCGTTACTGTGGTGGGGCCTTCTGTCGCCGCGCCACTGCCTGCCTGTACCGATATCTGGTAAAACTGTACGGTATCGCCGGTAGTTACGGCATCCCATGATAAGGTAGCAGCCGTTGTGGTAACGCCGGTAACCATAAGGTTGGACGGCAATTCGCACGTAAACTCATCTACCGCGATATCATCTACATACAGGTTGCCCTGCGATGCTGCCGAAAATACATTGAAGCCAAAATAATAGGTACCTGTGGTGGCTACACTAAATGGCCCTGTGGTAACTGTTACAGGTGTGGCCGCAGTTACAGCATCATACGTTACCGCGGTGTTGGTCATGGCTTCGGCAGTGGCGGCTGTACCATAGGCTATTTTAAATTTTTCAGTAGTGGTTGCGCTGCTGTTGCCATACCTGTAGGTAATTTTATAAGGCTGGCCCGCTGTAAGCTGTACTGCCCGGGTAAAAAACCATGCGTTAGCCGGTTGTGCGGTTGCCGCATACTGCAGCGTTTTGCTTTCAAAGCCGCTGCCGGGACTGGCCGCAACGGCCCAGTCGTTACCCGTGCCTGCGTTTAGGGCAGATGTACACTCAGGGAAACCGGGTAGGGTGGCACCTTCAAAGTCAAGGCTGTAAGGGGTGTTTATCGCAGCACAGTCCTGTGCGTGTAGCCACGGCCCCGCAAAAGCAAGAAACATGGCAGAAAGTAATAATTTTTTCATGGTAGCAATTATTGATTAATAGTATCCTGCTAATATAAAAACTTCATTACTAGTATGTTAAGATTGTACTATAATAACAAATTTTGTAGGAAGTGTGATGTAATTTGTAATAAATCGAAATAGCTTCAGATTTAATCACTAAAATACATGCTATTATTTCAAATCTCCACAGTGGTTACAAATCTTCATAGTTACTACTTATGGTTAAAATGACCATAATAGGAGGAAAAATTCCTGTATGGTATTTTTTGTAATGCTAAACCGATGAAAATGTACTAAAAAGCAAAGCATTTAATCTTGCGAAAACAGAACATACGTGGTTTCTGCATCTATATTATCCCACTTTATTTTCAGGGTGTCTTTAGACAGGAACGCTATCTCTCCGGTTGCTGTAAAATCATTATAATATACCGTCAGTTTATTCCCTTTCAGCGTATAAGGCATATCGCCATCACCATCATAATCGGCTACATAAAAGCTTTTTGCCGAAATTTCGAAGTCGGCGGTGGGGCCATCGGGGTCGGTTGTCCAGATGTTATACAGTAGCCCGGTATCAAGGGTGGTGTTAACAGTACTTTTTGCAGGGCGCTCAATTTGCGTTTGTGGGTTATCAGTATTATAATCTGAAACCGTTAGGGCCGATTTGCCTTTGGTTCCCTGTAATTCGTCATAGCCGTGTTCAATAGTATCTTTTACAACAGCTTTAGCGGCGGGTTGTTTGGGTACTTCTTTGCAGGAAGCCAGTAAAAGCAGCATGGAAAGGGCTGTATATCGTTTCATCTCATATTGGTTTGGCATTAAAAGTACCAAATAATCTTTAACAAAATACGCCCGCTGTGTTACGTTTGGTTTTGATTATACTATACAAAAATCACGTATCTTTGCACCCTAAAGTTTTATGTATGGAAACCGTACTGGATACTACAAGGCCTGTTGCTGCTAACGGCCTGCTGACACAAAAACCAAAATGGCTTAGGGTAAAACTGCCCACAGGCCAAAAATATACCGAATTGCGCGGGCTTGTAGATAAATACAAGCTTAATACTATATGTACTTCAGGCAGTTGTCCTAATATGGGCGAATGCTGGGGCGAGGGTACGGCTACCTTCATGATTTTGGGCAACATCTGTACACGCTCTTGCGGTTTTTGCGGTGTTAAAACCGGTCGTCCGGAAACGGTTGACTGGGATGAGCCCGAAAAAGTGGCGCGATCTATCAAAATCATGAACATCAAGCATGCCGTTATTACCAGTGTAGACCGCGACGACCTTAAAGATATGGGGTCTATCATTTGGGGAGAAACCGTTAAGGCCATCCGCAGGATGAACCCTAATACAACCCTTGAAACCCTTATACCCGATTTTCAGGGTGTGGAGCGCATCATCGACCGTATTGTGGCGGTATCGCCAGAGGTGGTAAGCCACAACATGGAAACCGTAAAACGCTTAACGCGCGAGGTGCGCATCCAGGCAAAATATGAGCGCAGCCTTGAGGTGCTGCGTTACCTTAAAGCCAGTGGCATTAACCGTACAAAATCGGGCATTATGCTGGGCCTTGGCGAAACCGAAGCCGAAGTATTGCAAACCATGGCCGACCTGCGTGACGTTAACCTTGACGTGCTAACTATAGGTCAGTACCTGCAGCCGAGCAAAAAACACCTGCCGGTTAAGGAATTTATTACGCCTGACCAGTTTAAAAAATATGAAGAGATAGGCCTTGAAATGGGTTTCCGCCATGTAGAGAGCGGCGCATTGGTGCGTTCGTCTTATAAAGCGCAGAAGCATATCCTTTAATTGGTTTCAGGTTTAAGTTTTCTTGAAAGTCTGGGTTGTTCCATTCTGAACGGAGCGCAGCGTAGTTGAGGAATCTTGTCCTTAAGAGTGCGATTTTGATATACCGGATAGCCTGAAAAGGAATGTTTAAATGGAACACAGGATTCATAACCCTGAGGTCATACTATAATACGTTTAGTCATGCTGAGCTTGTCGAAGCATCATTATTATGAAAAAAACAAAAATAGCCATTAACGGTTTTGGGCGCATAGGCCGCAACCTGTTCAGGCTCCTTATAAACCACCCCGCTATAGAGGTGGCTGCCATAAACGATATTGCCGATGCCCATACTATGGCGCACCTGGTTAAGTATGACAGTATACACGGCATACTTCCGTTTGAGGTATCGCATACTGAAGACTCGATTATTATAGATGGTAAACCTTATCCTTTTATCAGGCATAAAAATGTGGCCGATATCAACTGGGCACAGTTTGATATTGATATTGTAATCGAAGCTACGGGCCGTTTTAAAACTACCGAAGATGCGCAACAGCACCTTGATTCGGGCGCTAAAAAGGTTATCCTTTCTGCACCACCCGAAGACGACCGTATCAAAACGATTGTGCTGGGTGTAAACGAGCATATACTTGATGGCTCAGAAGATGTTATATCTAATGCGAGCTGTACTACAAATAATGCCGCCCCAATGCTCAAAATCATCAATGAGTTGTGTGGCATACAGCAAGCTTATATTACTACTGTACATTCTTATACTACCGACCAGAGCCTGCACGACCAGCCACATAAAGACCTGCGCCGTGCCCGTGCCGCATCGCAAAGCATTGTACCTACTACAACCGGCGCTGCCAAGGCGCTGACCAAAATTTTTCCTGAATTTGAAGGTAAAATAGGCGGTGGGGGCATTCGCGTTCCGGTGCCTGATGGCTCATTAACCGATATTACCTGTTATGTAAAACGCGAGGTAAGCATCGAAGAGATTAACGCCGCTTTTAAAGAAGCGTCAGAAGATGGCCTTAGGGGCATACTTGCCTACACCGAAGACCCGATAGTATCGGTAGATGTTATAGGCAACCGCAATTCGTGCCTGTTTGATGCGCAGCTTACCTCCGTTTTAGAAAAAATGGTAAAGGTGGTAGGATGGTATGATAATGAAATCGGTTACTCGTCAAGACTGATTGATTTAATTATGTATGTGAGGAGGTAATGGAATATTGACCGAGATGGTTATTGTTGCAGATTAGCAGACTGAACAGATTTCCACTTTTGCAAATAAGTATTATCTTTATTATATGGAAATTTCATTTGGCACCAAAGAAGAAAACAACAAGCGCAGGCAGGAGGAGTTCTTAAAGCTATCTCCAGGCGAGCGTGTATGGAGTTTTTTAAAACTTAGCACACAGATGCTGGCGTTTCCTTCCAATGCCTCAAAACCTGATAAAGGCAATTTTGTAGTTGAAAGAAAGCCGAAAGATGATTGAAAACTGGGACAATGAAGTAAAAAACTTTATACATCTTTGTGATAAAGAAGGCGTGCGGATGCTTATGGTTGGCGGAGGTGCAGTCAATTTTCATGGCTACCAGCGCCATTCAGCCGACGTAGACTTCTGGCTTGAAACAACCGCTGACAATTTTAAAAGGCTTCTCAATGTTTTTTCCGGTATGGGTTATGATATTGATGATTTTCCTGATATTGTGAAAAAACAACAGCAGAATATTTCAGTAAAATTTTCTCCAGCTTCAATGGAAGTAGAGCTTATAACTAATTTTTCTGTCAACCGGCCTTTTGATGAAGTTTATAATGAAAGTGTTGATGCTTCCTTAGAAACAGATCCCTCTGTAAAATGGAAGGTTTTAAATTTGGAGGACCTAATAACAAGTAAAGTAAAAGCTGGCAGGCCAAAAGATTTACTCGACATTCAGCAACTAAGGGAAATTAAAAAATAGCGGCACATCAGTTTCCTCAAACTGAAATACTTCAATTTCTCCTAAAACTTTTTGCGTAGATTACATAAAGACTTAATACTTAATAATAAGTTCCTTTATCAGCGTGCGCATTTTAGGCTCAGCACTTTTGGCGGCCTGTAGTACCTCGTCATGGCTCACGGTTTCAATGCCTTCCTGGCTGTCGCCCATATCTGTAATAACACTTATGCCAAAGCATTCCATGTTCATGTGTCGCGCCACTATTACCTCGGGCACGGTGCTCATGCCCACACAATCGGCACCCAGTACTTTTACCATACGGTATTCGCTTAGGGTTTCAAACGTAGGGCCTTGCAGGCCAAGGTAAATACCATCTTTAACATCAATGCCCTGGGTTATGGCAATTTCTTTAGCCTTGTTTATCATCTTGCGGCTGTAGGGCTCACTCATATTAACAAAACGGGGGCCAAAGCGCTCATCATTAGCGCCGCGCAGCGGGTGCTCGGGCATCATGTTAATGTGATCATATATCAGCACAATATCCCCCACTTTATAAAAAGAATTTACCCCACCCGATGCATTACTTACAATAAGCTTTTCTACCCCCAGGCATTTCATAACCCTCACCGGGAAGGTAACCTCCTGCATGCTGTAGCCTTCATAATAATGAAAGCGCCCCTGCATAGCCACCACGTTATTTTGGCCTATTTTACCAAAAATCAGCTTGCCCTCATGCCCCGCCACTGTAGTGGTAGGAAAGTTAGGCAGCTCGCTGTAAGGTATAGTGTGTTCCACTTCAATATCATCGGCAAAGCCGCCCAGGCCGCTGCCCAGTATAACGCCATAGCGCGGTGTAAAGCCTGTTTTATCGGTAATGTACTTAACGGTTTGCTGTACTTTGTCCCACATAGTTTAAAATGGTATTGTTAAAATCATTGCCGCCCGAAATAAAATGGGTTTTTATGGGCAGGTAAAAAAGCCTGTCGGCAGGCAGTTTACCCTTCAGTCGCATATAATCCTTTTCGGTAGTAATAATAATTTTATTGTTTGCTAATTGGTTGAGTTCGTTTATTTCGTTTTCAGTAAAATTATGGTGGTCAGGAAATCGTTTATTTATGGCACCCGGGCCGGCCAGTTCCTCAAAAAAGTATTGTGGCTTTGCTATGCCTGCCACAAGTACCCGAGGCATTTCGGTTGCATCATCAATAGCCATCTCGCTACATTCCGAATATACTAAATCGTCATAAGCAATACAAGTAAAAAACACCTTTTGTGATGCTTTTGGCTTAAGTTTCCGTGTAATTTTTTGCTGCTCATCGGCAGATAAATCCGGGGGACATTTAGTAACCACAATCACATTGGCGCGCGCGGCCCCGGTACGGCTTTCGCGTAAATTCCCCGCAGGCAGAATGTAATCATCCGCGTAAATATCGCCATAAGCAGTCAGCAATATATAAAAACCGGCCTTTACACGGCGGTGCTGGTAGGCATCATCAAGAATTATAATTTGCGGCTTAGGGTTAAGCTCCAGGAGCTGGCTTATGCCATGTACCCTGTCAGTATCTACAGCTACATTAATATTACTGAATTTACTGTAAAACTGATAGGGTTCATCGCCCAGGGTTTGCGCAGATGCATTTGCGTCGGCAAGTAGGTACCCTTTGCTTTTACGGCCATAACCACGGCTCAGGGTTGCTACACGGTACTGCTGTGCCAGCAGGCGGATGAGGTATTCGGTTTGTGGGGTTTTGCCGGTGCCACCCGTGCTCAGGTTGCCCACAGCTATTATGGGCAGGTTAAAAGACTGGTACTTGTAAACCTTCCTGTCGTATAAAAAATTACGGATAGCCGTTACCAGCCAGTAAAGCGCAGAAAAGGGAAGGAGTAGTTTTCGCAAAAGCCTCATAGCACAAAGTTACATTTTAAACTACGGCTGCTGCAATGCGCGCTAAAAAAATAACCACTTCTTATAAAAATAATTGATTTTATTTATAACATTCATTACGCTAAATGTTTGAATCTCATAAATACTATAAAGTTTTAACTGAAATATTTGGATTTAATACGGCTTTTTCATTTTTTTGCTGTTGTAACAAAATAAACTTGCCTGAAAAATGAAAAAACTTATATTATCTGTAGCCGTTTTGGCCGGAATGACGTTTGTGGCCTGTTCTGACGACAGTAACGAAGCGCCGCGCGTGGCTTACACAGGAGGCTGCCAGATTTGCGAAATTCCTGAAACGGGACCTTCTCAGGTAGAAGAGCAGCCGTATGAGGTTTGTATTGATGTAGATGGCATTGCATATGTAGATAATGCTTATACAGGTTTACAGGCAGATTATTATTTTGAACTTTACTGTGCTAATGAAATGACAGCACCCACAAATCCGGGTGGCGGAGGCGGAGACCCTACAGGCTCTACTGAACCGGGCACACCAACAGAGGATTGCCAAACGTGTGAAGAATATACTATGGGTGGCATGACAATGCCGGAGGTAGAAGTTTGTAAAGGTACTAACGGTAACGCTTTTATAGACGATGTGGATATGGAGATATATTTTGATCAGTACATAACACTACAGGAACTAATAACTCCCTGCAACTAATAACATATTTTAAGATATTTTAAACTGCCCCTTTACCGGGGCAGTTTTTTTATTGCTAATTTTGGTGTAAACCTTGCCTTATGAAGATTAAAGATATTATGGCTGTGCTGGAGCAAATGGCGCCGCTGGCTTATGCCGAAGATTTTGACAATGTGGGGCTGCTTACCGGCAACGCGGCAACGGATTGCACGGGCGTACTAGTATGCCATGACGCGCTCGAAAATGTGTTAGACGAGGCCATAGCCAAAAACTGTAACCTTGTGGTATGCTTTCACCCCATATTGTTCAGCGGGCTTAAAAAGATAACCGGTAAGAATTATGTAGAGCGTTCGGTGGTAAAAGCCATTAAAAATGACATTGCCATTTATGCCGTGCACACTGCGCTGGATAACCATAGCAATGGCGTAAACAAAATTTTTGCCGATGCACTGGGGCTTACCAATGCTAAAATTCTGGTACCTAAACAGGGTTTTATCCGTAAGCTGGTAACGTATACCGTGCCCAGTAACCACGAAAAAGTGCGGGCTGCATTGTTTGAAGCCGGTGCGGGCAGCATAGGCAATTATGATAACTGCAGCTACAACAGCTGGGGCCGCGGCACCTATAAGGGTAATGAGGTAAGCAACCCGGTAATAGGCCACAGGGGTGAGTTTATTGAGGCCGATGAAATAAGGATAAGCGTTACGTTTGAAAAGCATCTTGAAGATAAAATACTCAAAGCACTTTTTGATAACCATATATATGAAGAGGTGGCTTATGAGATATATACCCTAAACAACAGCCATCAAAATATAGGGCTGGGCATGGTGGGTACATTGCCGGAAGCACTAGATGAAGCCGCTTTTCTGGAACTGGTAAAAAATAAAATGCAGGCGGGGGGTATACGCCACAGTGCCTTTACAGGTAAAAAAATACAAAAAGTAGCGGTTTTGGGTGGTTCGGGCAGCTTTGCTATAAAGAATGCTATTGCAGCCGGTGCCGATGTTTATCTGACGGCCGACCTTAAGTACCACCAATTTTATGAGGCGGAAGGGAAGTTGCTTTTAGCCGACATTGGGCACTACGAAAGTGAGCGTTACACAAAAAATTATATAGTTGATTATCTTAACAAAAAAATCCCTAATTTTGCAATCATTTTATCGGAAGAAAATACAAATCCAGTTAAGTACTTATAGATTATGGCGAACAAGGAACTAAGTGTTGAAGAGAAGTTAAGGGCACTTTATGATTTACAGTTGATTGATTCAAGGATTGACGAGATAACCAATGTAAGAGGAGAACTGCCTCTTGAAGTGGAAGACCTTGAAGATGAAGTTGCTGGCCTTACTAGCAGGCTTGAAAAGCTTAAAACTGACCTTGACAGCATTGAAGACCAGATAAAAGAGAAAAAGAACGCTATAGACGACCATAAAGCTGCTATAAAAAAATATGGTGAGCAACAAAAAAATGTGCGCAACAACCGCGAGTTTAACTCTCTTACTAAAGAGATTGAATTCCAGGAGCTTGAAATACAGCTTGCAGAAAAGCATATTAAAGAAATGAAGGCTTCTATAGAACATAAAAAAGAGGTTATTGCGCAAAGTGCTGAAAAGCTTGATGCTAAAAGCTCTCACCTTGGCCATAAAAAATCTGAGCTGGACGCTATTATGTCTGAAACTGAAAAGGAAGAAACCTTCCTTAAAGAAAAATCAGCAGAATACCAGTCTCAAATTGAAGAAAGGCTTCTTGCTGCCTACAACAGGATTCGTAGCAGCGTGCGTAATGGCCTTGCTGTAGTATCTATAGAAAGGGGTGCAAGTGCAGGTTCATTCTTTACCATTCCGCCGCAAACGCAAATGGAAATTGCGGCACGCAAAAAAATTATTACCGATGAGCACAGCGGAAGGATACTGATTGACAGCGCGCTGGCCGATGAGGAAAAAGAAAAAATGGAGCAATTATTTGCCAAAATATAATTAACAAAGCCCTCGCTTAGCGGGGGCTTTTTTGTTTTTACGCCATGCAACAAGCACTGATATTTATCCTTGCCAAACTGGTGGGGCTCTATATAAACATACTTAGTTTTATTGCGCCTAAAAAAGCCGGCCGCCTGGCTTATGGCTTTTTTACAGGGCCACGGGCGGGCCGCCTTATTAAAGACAGCCTTCCGGGCATACTGCGCGAAGCTAAAACCGAAACCATTACCCATAACGACCTTGTTTTTCAAACGTATACCTGGGCCGGAAACGATACTAAAGTATTGCTGGTGCACGGGTGGGAAAGCAATGCATCGCGCTGGAAACTCCTCATAAGCTATCTTAAAAAAGCCGGGTGCACCATTATTGCTATAGATGCCCCTGCACATGGCCTTACTGGTGGCACAGAGTTTAGCATACCGCGCTATGCGCAGTTTATAGACTGCATGGTGCAGCTACACAGGCCGCAATATATGGTGGGGCACTCTTTAGGTGGGGCTACGGCCATATTCTATCAAAGCCAATATAAAAACAGTACGCTGCAAAAGCTGGTTACGCTGGGCGCCCCTTGCGATTTTACAACCATTATGGATAATTTTCGCAAATTGCTTAGCCTTAACAGCCGCGTTATGCGCTTTATGGATAGCCATTTGCTGGAAAGTTATAAGGTAACGCCTCAGGAATTTTCCGGGAGCCTTTTTGCTTCAAAAATTACAATTCCGGGGCTTATAGCCCACGATAAAAAAGATAAGACAGTAGCGTATACAGAGGGCGAAAAGATTGCCAAAGCATGGCCTTCTGCCCGTTTTATAACCACAAAAGGCCTTGGGCACAGCATGCATGATATGGCCCTTTATGAAACCATTTTTAGCTTTTTGTTTGATAAAGATGAGGTGGCGCTCAACGCCGATAGCGAGACAAACACCAACAGGGTAGCCATATAAAAAAGCCGGCTCCTTTAGGGAGCCGGCTCAGGAAAAATTATTTAACGCGATTTTTCTTTTTCATAGATTCGTATGCGGTTATCCCGGTTTTAAGGGGATATAATAATCCTGTTATGCTGCTTAAACAGGCAAACCGCTAAATACCCTACCTGAAAATTTAATTTTTTTCAAAAACAAGGTAATCGGTCCCACCATTGCCGCCGCTCACATCTACAAGTTTAATTTTTGTAGGGGTGCGTTCCTGAATATCCCAGTCATCGGTCAGGTCGGCAAAATTAGCAGGCGCAGTAAACCCTATGTTGAAATCAATGTCGCTGCCCGGGCTGTCATCGTCAGTGCTATTGCTACTGTCGGTAACACTCCAGGTGCCTGTGTAGGTATTTGTTCCATTTGTTGCAGTAAGGGCATTGCTCCCTCCAAAAGTAAAGTTGTAGCCGTTAAAATGGCTGGTTTCATCATCACCGCTGTCAATGTAAGATGTTACGTGCCATGTGCCGCCGGTTACGGTATTAACCACTTCGGTCACTGTGCCATTGTTGTTGTTGGCAGGTGTGCTGTCATCATCAGAGCATGCCGTTAATGTAAAAAATGTTATGCATGCCAGCATAAAAAATCTCTTTTTCATAATATAAATTGTAATTGCGTTTTAATATTGCAAAGTTATGGCGGCTTACATTACTTATTATTACAAAATGAGTAAGTGTAGTTTATGATTTAGGATTTGCAGACAGGTGTTTAGAAAGCGGCTGCCGGGTGTTAACGGGTTGTATGGTTATTCCTTCAAAACCCAGGTGGCTTTTTTAATGGTATAATAAGAGGCAGACATGCGTTGCACTAAGTTGCCATCTTCAGGCTCAGGATTAGGCACAAAGGTTACGGTACCGGTAACGGCTACCTGTTTATCTACATATTTATCATCCCAGTAAGGCTCATTCTGAATGAAATAAACGTTACCCTCAGAATGTATGGCCGGGCCACCTTTCCTGTTTACCGCTTGGCCTGTAATGGTAATAGTATTGGTGTCAATTTCTGATGACGCGCATCCGGCAATAACCAGCAACAAGAATAGTATTTTTTTCATAAGGCTAATGTATTGAAATATTACAACATACCTGTAAATATAACAATAGCCAACGCATCAAAAAATAAAAAATTGCCTTTAACGGGCGTGCACCTATTTTTTTTCTAATTTAACAGCCATTTTAAATTGCTGAAATGGAAAAAGAAAACCAACCGGGCATTTGTGAAGAGCTAACCTTTGCTGCATTTTTTCGCAGTAATGCCAAGGCGCTCCGCAATTACCTTTACTATAAATTTGGCAATGAGGAGCAGGCCGAAGATGTTACCCAGGAAGCTTTTATAAAGTTGTGGGAAAACTGTGCCAACGTGCCGCCCGAAAAAGCCAAATCGTTTTTATATACCGTAGCAAACAATACCACGCTAAACCATATTGCACACCAAAAGGTGGTGCTGGAATATGCTAAAAAAGCTCCCGGCAGGCACACTGATAATGAGGCGCCTGATTATATTATGGAGGAGGAGCAGTTTAAGGTAAAGCTACAAAAAGCCATTGATAAGCTTAGCGAGGCACAGCGCACCGCTTTTTTGCTGAACAGGATAGACGGCAAAAAATATCACGAAATTGCAGACATGCTGGGCATAAGCGTTAAGGCCGTAGAAAAACGTATACACGGGGCTTTATTAGAGTTGAGGAAAGAAATTGAGAACTTTAGGTAGGGTATTTTAAAACCAGACTGTTATAGTTGTAAATAATGGCATTTATCAAGATGGAAGAAGATGTAAAGTTAGCAAAGTGGCTAAGCGGCGAAATGGAAGGAAAAGAGCTGGAGCAGTTTATGCAAACGCCGGAGTATGCCACATATAGCAAAATAAAAGAATTCTCGGCGCAGCTAACGGCACCGCAGGCAGATATGGATTCTCTTTATAACAAAATACAGCAAAACAAACACAGGGATAACGAACCTAAAGTACGCAGGTTGTCTAACTGGTTTCCTCGGGTGGCGGCTATATTGGTGCTGGCACTTGGCGTAGGATACTTTTTATATACCGGACAAACAACGAGCCACCTGGCCGAAAATGGCAAAAGGGAT
>Ga0265780_10008082_pt1 | contig 12827 bp, 18 predicted proteins | sample P1T30metagenome_FD_192432 | JGI IMG/M metagenome (GOLD analysis project Ga0265780, IMG submission 192432) | Plant litter microbial communities from East Loma Ridge, Irvine, California - P1 T30 | ecosystem: Environmental > Terrestrial > Plant litter > Unclassified | place: USA: California...
GCGAAGATGACATCAACGTAGTCGAGCTGCAAGTTCTTCAAACTCTCAAGGGCTCCTTCGATGATGTGCTTCCTGGAAAGACCTCGGGTGTTGTGGGTCTCCTTTCGGTTGGTACCGAAGAAGATCTTGGTGGTGATGATGTAGTCTCGTCGGTCCTGGTTATCAGCTGGGCACATCTCTTTCAGCAGGGCGGACATACCCATCCGGACTCCTTGAGGACTCGACCCATCTCCTTCTCGGACTGAATGTCAGCATCTGATCATCACTGATATCGAACCACTCACCTCTCCAGCGTTGTAGGCTTCGGCGGTCTGTTACAGTCAGCTCTTGTTTCCATAGTTAACTCCATCCACGTACGTCAAACATGTTGATACCTGCATAATCAGCTTTGTCCTGTAGTATCAAGGAATGTCTAGCTTACCAGCATCCCAAGCGGCGTGCATGAGCTCCTTGACGATATCACCCTTGTGGTCATATCCGACGCTAACCTGTCAGCGCATGATTTAGATCGATGAAGGTAGATACTCACGTCAACCATCCTCCGTAACTGAAGATGGGGACTCGCTAATCTGATCAGCTTGTTCCAAAAGAAGACGGCTCGAGCTCACGAGACCGGTGTTACCGAGAGTTCGGAACTAGATCATCAGCTAAATCTAACTGACAGTGGCAGCTGCTCACGATCATGTTCTTCTTGTCGAATTGTTTACCTTCAGACATTTTTGATTATTGTATTTAGATAGAGTAGATTGGAACGATCTATGTGGCTTGCAACAAGTACTTATATAACGGGATTGGAGTCTCGTACATGATGACACCCTCTTTGGACCTCCACTCTGCCTCCACTTGTACGATTCCTGAAAGTGGAGTAAACCGGCGTGTTTCCGGAGAGTGGCGCCGAGAAACCATGCGGGTCAGGCCAGCACTAGTAGTAAAGCATGCATTTCTATGGTCTATTTGTACAATCATTACACCGAGAGCCGGATCTCATAGTCTCCTGACTTGCCTCCACTTTGCGGCTTGATGGTCAAAAGAAGACTTCCAGAAGGAAAGGCGGAGGAACGTTCAATCGGTGTCGATTGTCCGTCTACCGCTGCTTTCAGGTCGGAAACGTCGTTCAGAGCGAGAAGTGTGATTCCCGCTTCGAATGGCGATTTGACAACTAGCTCGGCTGGACGTTAGCTGTCGATAAACATAACCTTATCCGAGACGACTCACATTTTTCCGCTGTAACCTTCAATTGACCAAGCGGGGCATACTTGTCCAGCATGCCCAAGACCGCCAACTTTGTCCCGCCAACGTTCCAGACCTTGGCGACGACGATGCCTTCACATTCCGCCCTCGCTAGCTGAATTTTGAAATTGACCTTATCCCCAGGTCCAATGAGCTGGTACTTGTCGCTTCGACCCGTAAGACCAATAGACCAAAGGACATACTCGCCATCTAGATTATCGACTTCCAAGGATTCTTCTACATCCTGAAGACTGAGCTTATCTTTCGCCCATGATTGAGTGGTAGCGCTTCGGCAGTTCCATGCTCCGATGATTGATCCGTGAGCTGCTGGTACTTTGACGTACGCGAGCATTGCTGGACCGTCGGCTGGGCCTTGTAGATTGTCCCAGAACCACCTCCCGGGGAGAGCGGTCGCAGGAGAGTCGGTTTTGACAACCCTTACGGCTCCCCCTTTGACTTTAGACGTGAGTCGATCAATGATGGACTGGTCGGTGGTGACGTCCGGAGTATCCGAGACTAGAGTGGGACCAGGTGAAAGGGCACGTAGGAAAGCGTGGTAAGTCGGCCATTTGTCCTCGGGGGCGGTCGCAAACATGTCGAAATCGGGAACGAGGCTCAGTTGTGAAGTCAGGATTGATCCGTAGATATTGAATTGGACGTAGTCGGTGTGTCGTTCCTCGTACTCGAGGTTGAAATCATCCGAGTTTCTGATATTAGAACTATCCGGAAGGGATGTGGGATGAAGTACCTAAAGATGAGATCACCAGCGGGTCGGTCGGAACCGAGACCGCCAGGTCCGTTGAGCATACGCTCATTATGCGACATGCACATGATGACCCTTTCGGTCGTACCCCAGACTTTCTCAGCAGCAGTCACCATGCCGCTCCACATGGCCTGTTGGACATGCCAAGCACCAGGTCCAACGACTTGATCATGAGTTGCTTGATTGTCGACCTATCGTTAGCAAGATAAAACGAGGACTTGGATGTACCTTGACAAAATCGATTCCCCAGCTCTTCATTTCGGTGAACCAATCCAACCAGAATTGCGCGGCCTTCTCCGGTGAGGGAAGCCATTGATCATCCCTATCCCCCGTGTGCAAAGGGTCGTTGACACCTCCCCGTACTTGATCCCTGTTTGCAGACCTGTATGATTGACAGTCGTACTTCTGTATCAAGGGACTGTTCTTATCGATGGAGTTCCAATAACCTTGCAGAGTCATCCAGACGCCGACCTCCTCTATTCCCTTCGCTTTCAGCGCGTCAACAACTTCCTTCATTGGTGCTCCCATTCCGTCATATGCGTGGAAAGATTTGAGGGTGCCCTCGGTTCCTTGGCCCTTGGCGACTACATCCTGCCATCCATCGTCGATGAGAAAGGTCTTGATGGGGAAAGAAGGAATGAGGGTAAGGAGTGTATCCTTAGTAGGTCGACCAGCTGCCCATCAGTTGTGTTCATGATCTCGCATAATCGCGGGACTTACATCGCTTTCCGAAGCTCTCCCATGTACATATACCAAGACCATTCCAGTAATCACATCCTCCACCATGTCTCTTGCCCCCAACTAATTGACGAGCGGCATCCACAACAACCTTGACTACTTTCCCAGCATCGCTACTCCCGGTCGTCCTGCCCCTCACCACATATACCTCGGTCTCGACTCCAGGCTGACACCTTCGGACATTCATATACACCTTCGAGTCTGTGGGGTCGACGATCAAATTACAATTAGCTGCGAGTGTTGAGACGGGATAGAGCGAGAGTGTGTGGGACCAGTCTGGGGATTTTAGGAGTACGAGTGAAGAAGCCAGGTTGGCATGGTCTCGGAGCGTCGGATACGTCTTGGCTTCTACCCATGTTGGTCTATATATCAGCTCCGTATCTCGGCAAGCAGGTCACATACTTGTTTCGCACAAAGGAGATTGTCTTCCATCCCCAAAGTTCCTCCGTAAATACCGTCTCATCAAGAGCTATTCTGGCGCTTTCCTGCCCCGCGGGCAAGGTGAATCGTTGTATTGATACTGACATGCTCATGGTCGGTCCAGAAGACATAGAGTGGAGAAGGCAAGGGCAGGGCCCATGATGGATATATACACAGTATGAAATGGAAGGACAAAAGAACGGTCGAAGGGATGCCGGATTCCCGCCGGTGTCTTCCCGGATTCGGAGCCTCGGTGGACCTCCGACCCTCTCTACATTGCCTTTGGCGTCCAAAATATAGATTCTTTAGTGCTTTCTCGGAACATGCTTGGAGCGCACCGCCAAGGTGATTGCGGAGAAGACGCGGAACGTGAGAAAAGCCGGGCGGGGATACATGAAGAAGAAGATTGCGCTCCACCTCACAGGTACTATTGGTGCATGCCCTAGTTATGTTACTATTTTACATTTGGTCCAGATACATCGGTGGTGGGCTCGACCACAGGAGTTTTCTTGCCGAGCAATCTCACTAAATTCTGAAATGCGTCGATCTTTGGCTCCTCGTCGCGCGGTGGTGCGAATTCTCGCACGATTGAGCCTATGGTAACAACCTTCTCGGTAGGCATATTGGCGGCAGTAGCTTTGGGGGGATTGTTGAGTTTGGCCATTTCGAGTTCAGCTATTCATCAGCAATGGTCCATGTAATGACTAACTCACAAATTGGCGAAAAGGCGTGTGGGGCCGCAGCACGTCTCAAGTAATCGCGCAGAGCGAAATCAGCAAAGAGTTGTGCAGGTGGTATTAGCTCCGATGGTTGGTTTGACGCGAGTGAGGCGTGAAGAAGTACGATCACTTGGACATAAGTAGAAGAGTTGCGTAAGTGAAAAAGATTAGACTCCTCAAGTACTCTCATGGAAGAAGACAGAATCACAACAACAAACAAAGCTAATCGGGAGCGGGTAGGATGAGGTTTCAGGTCGGGAAAACGCGTACCATCGATTGGGACAGATAACAAGCCGAATCGAAATCAGTCTAAGGTTTGCAGCGTAGCTCTTTAGCCGTTCAGCAGAGGCCAGATGAAGACTGTACCTGCCCCATAGCATGGATGCATGTCCGATATCAGAAGCTTGGTAAAACTTGACCGATCCATTTTTTAAGTCCGTCATCTCACCAGAAGGGCAGGCCCCAGTAGCAGTTCGTGGCTTGTCAGGTCGCCTCAAAGGCATGATTTTGTCTGATCTGTCACTGCTCAGTATCTTTGAAGTTTGAGTTGAAGTACATTCCAGTACGGCTTCGTGTAAAGCTGCTCGTGTTTCTGAAAGATCGGCCCTGGCAGTACCGTCGACACTTTGTGCGTTATGATTTGCCTTCGCCCGTGAGGCCAGCTGAGAGCTTTCGTCGGGATTGAGAGTGGTCTGGTCCTTTGTGTGGACTCCCGACCTATTTGCACTCGACTTCCGCTTCACCGCGGCAGGCTCTCAGTTCACCGAAGAGTTGACATGATAGAGTAGGTTATGGTTAATAGGACATTTAAGTCCCTTATGTAATCCCTCTGTTTAATGATAAGCCGGTGACGTTTGTGATCACCGGGTACTCTGCATGTCTTGCGTTACATCCTGTCGACACCTTTAAACGATCTCAAATAGCTATTGTGATTGTCTGATTCTGCCATTGAGCGTCAGGAAATACGGTGAAATGGATTTAGTACCCTGTAAGTCGAGAGCATCAACACAGGGTTCGTACTTGCGGTCAACGCTGACGCATAGTCATGTACTATGAGCGTCAGGAGCAGGGCTCCCAGCTCTGTGCTCAGCATTGTTTGTATGTGTTACCCTACTCTAGAGCTTCAAGACCTGAAAGCTCTGTGATCATATGGCTGATGGTAGAAATAATATGCTCCAGCAACAAACCTACACTGAGCTTGACCTGGCTGAAATCGCTCGCAGGCACGTTTCCATGTCACATCTCTTGCGAGCTATGCTGATAACCTTAGACTTGATGATGCCGAGAACACCGCTCTCTCTCGGCCAAACAAGAAATCTTACAACTACGATGATACTGGGTTCTTCTCCATCTCTGTGCTCGAGCGGGCTTTGGAAGTCTGGGACTTGGCGTTGGTAAGGTGGCGTGGAGAGGCAATGAAGCCATATCAGGATCATCCAGAGTAAGCCACCGCACACTCGCGCCCGGAACGAGCTGAGTCATAGGGATCAGGCAGCATTCATCCTTAATCTGGCTCAGCACTGGCTTCCCCTTCGACGATTCTCGCTCGATCCCCATGCTCCTGGCGCTAAGAGGAGATGGTACAATATGAACTCCTTCTTACCTGGCGGACCGGAGTGGATTTCTCCAACGTATCTCCGAATGGTACTAGAGCAGGCAGAGAAGGAGGGATATTCGGTCTTTGTCGTTAGGAAAGCTAGGCATGAGGGAGGAGAAGGCACCGGGTCGGGAGAAGGACAAGGCTGGACCGACGGTGGAATTGGAGTCTTGCCAGAGTGTATTGCCGACAGGATGGCTCTTCAGCTTGGCGAACCATCAGGCCGAGGTGGAGCAGCTCCCACTGCGAGTCATCAAGGTGAGTGATATATCCCCTAAGCCTAATCGTAAGCTGATGGTAGCCTCAGGAAGCGGTGCTGTGAACCCCGACGAGCCAACTGTCGATGCCGCGTCCCTCCCTACTCAAGCTGGACCCTCTTCACCTCCAGCTCGACGGAACAGACGGCAAGAAGACCTCGAACCTCAATCACCAGATTCCGAAGCGTTCCCCACTGAACCAGTCCGACGACCTTCCAGGAACGCGCCGCAAGGCAACCTTGACTATGACGAAGACATCTCTTCCGACGAATTCGAGATGGACATGGATCCAACTGGTCAGCCAACATCTCGATCAGCCAGGGCAAATCACTATGACCCAATTATGAATGAGGCTGAGCAAGCTGGTGCAAGCGATTTCGCATTCCAGTCGCGATCCTATGATGATGAGGATCAAGCCCTCCAAGCCGCCTTGAAGGCGAGTATGGAAGATTTGCCAGCGGACTGGAAAGCACCTGAGGCCAAGCCTGTTCGAAAATCGATCACGAGTGCTGCCGACCGGATGAAGGCCGCTCAGGATAAAGCTCAGGCTGCTTTGAAGAGGGAGAGTGATCTCAGGGCAGAGGTTGAAGCAGAGGAGGAGAAAAGGCAGAGAGAGGCTGAAGAAGACGACGAAGAGGAGAAGCTCGAGGATCTCAGTCCTGGTAAGCTCTTTCAGATTTCTGGCGGAACGCAGCTGACCTTGATAGAGGAAATCAGGAGAAGGCGTTTGGCTAGATTCGGATAAACAACCAGTGGTGATCAGAGGAATTCGGATGTGTAAATTCACCGGTGCTGAATATATCGCGCAGCATGCATGTATACTACACTATACACTATGGTACACCAAGACGTCTAGATTGGTTTTATGGATATAGCCTTTCCTGACGAGTCACTGGCCGACATAGTATTGAACAAGACAAAGAGGATCAAGATGTGTAAAGTCGCAGCATAAAGAATGAAAGCACTTCTCGCACGTCTATTTCCAATGATCGTTTTCGTTAGCGCAAAGACTGCCCTGTCTAGTGGATTCAGAGCTTGTATTGCTCTTTGTGCTTCCTGCTCTGTCAGCCGGAGCCCCCAGGTGATAATCGAATCCGCTTACCCTGCCTTTGAAAGCCTCGAACGGGTTCATGCTCTCTTCGTATTTATCCTTGTATCGCCCAATATCATCTTCACGACGCATAACGCCGTTCAACATCCCTGCTCCGCTAGATCCACTTGGGCCTGGAATGGCTGTATCACGGTATGATTGGGTGTATCTGACTTTCTCGTACAATTTCAGATTATCTGATTGTAGAGATTTGATCTCGGCTCTTAGGTCCGAGATGGACTCGAACTGTTTTCGAAGTTCCTGCATTGTCAGCGGTTCGGTCTACTATTCGATGTGCTCAGACACACCTCCTCTAGTTCAGCATTACGTTGTCTAAATCGGTCTCGTTGTGAGGTGACGATCGGTAGAATTGATGTATCGCCATTTGCACCGACAGCAGGAGAAGCTCGTCCATCCTGATAAGTCAGCTCATGACAGTAAGGAGATAGTTCCACATACAGGTTTGCCGATATCTAAGCCAGCCAGCCCTGCCCCACCTTCCCTATCCCTACCCTCACCCTCTTTGTTCAGACTCATCAAATCGTTCTCAAGCCTCTCGTTCAATTGCTTGATGGTGTTGAGCTCATTCTGGAGCTGATCAATCGTATCAGCCGACTTCTCATGTGTTGTCGAGAGTTCATCCCAGGATACCCTAAGTTTGGTCAGGTCTTCCAACAGTCGACGATTCTTGGAGACTAGGAGGTTTTCAAGAGATTTGTTGAGTTTGGCATTCGCCACGTCGGCGTTGGGGTCAGGGAGGTGAACATCGTCGTCGTTGTCGTTGAAGTCACCGCCGGAGAATTCCACGAACTGGCCGTAAGTTACAGGTTCCGTTGCTCTGTCAAGAATCAGCTTACCTTCATGATTTCGAGCTCTCGCTTGATCTCGTCGTAATCGCCAAACTGCTTGACCTTGGACCGCAGTGTCTCGATCTCGGATGCCTATCTTGTCAGCTGCTTCAGGAAAGGCAATTGTATGCTCACATGACTAGCAGCCTCCTTGGCGGCTTCATCGACCCTCTTCTTCATCGCTCGTTCACCCTCAGCTTTGGACTCTTTGACCTGATCAAGAGCTCGCAGTAAGCGCGAAGCTTCCGCTTCAAGCTCGCTGATTTGCGTTTCGAGTTGCTTGACTCGGTCCGCCTGGCCTGAACCGCTCTTGACTGATTCGATCTCACTGCGGAGCATTTCCTGCTTGTCAGCTGCAAGATTTCGAGGATACTCTTAGCTTACATTGCGTCGCTCGACTGCTGCGACCCGCTCGTTTGCTCTGGTTAGGTCTGCAGCAACCATGTCTAATTCTGCCAATCTCGAGACGACATCCTGCTCTGACTCCGTCAGCTTCGCCCTTGGTGAATCACAAGCGGGGGCTTACCCTGCCTCTGACTGGCGTCCATAAGCTTGGCCTGGGTGCTTTCGTTTGAAGTGTGCATATCGCGAAGCTGGTTCTTGACCGTCTGGACTTGTTTCGCTAGATCCTTCTCCCTATGAAGTCAGCTTGATGTTCCATTCCTGTATGCTTACCTCTCTTCGTAATTCCTCATTTTCTCATCATACTCGGCATTCAACTCATTCTCCTTCTGGGTAACCCTCTCCTGGATCAGGTCGTCCATCTGCATTTATCAGCTCAGCCACAAAAAAGCCAGGAAACACCGCTGACCTTCTCTTCCATACTCTCCACTTTCGCCTCTGCTCTCTTCCTCTTATCCTCCACACTGCTCATTTCCCCCACCTGTCTCTTCAAATCCCCATTCTCCTCCCTCAGTCTAGCCAATTCACTCTCCAGCATCCTAGCTTCTGCCACCTTGACAGTCTGATCTACCGCAGCGTCAAGCAGAGGATATGGATCGGGAGCATCGGACAGGAGCTTGTAGAGATTCAAGAAGGATGTTTCGGACATCTTTGAACGCCGGGTCAAACTGTCAATTTCACCTTGGTAGGCTTTCAAGAGGACTTTGATCGAGTTGAACTTCTCATTGTCGTCCGGCTGTTTCTTGAATTCTGTCACATCAGTCGTATTCGATGGATTGGGTCAGCGGCATATGACTGACCCCTAGTCTGCTCCGCAAGCTTCTTCCTTCCAACCATATTCTCCTTCTGATTCTCGACCAGCTCGAGCGCTGTCGAGTCTAGCGACTTCTGCAGCTCCGAGAGATTGATCTCTGCCTGTCAGCTCGCACAATCCACGAAGGATCTTTCGCTCACCCTTCCATGTTGAAAGTGCTGCTGAGAAATTCTGTTCCGCCATGATGAACAATGTACAGTGTACGTAGCGGTCAGTTGTCAGTTGTCACACAAGAGTACAGCCCATTTCCGGTTACACAATCTACTTACGTAACAGTTCTCACGACGCGTCGAGAAATCAATCATGTCCATGTACAAGTCCAGCTAAACCACTGATTATACAGACATTATGCCTATATCTATATGCTAGCTCTCTCTACACTTTCCGGCTTGTCTCACGCCTCTTCATCGCTCTTGCAAGATGTCGATCTAGAAATTGTGGAAGAGATCATACAGCGAGCACCGAGGAGCGCTACGACTTTCCCTTTGGTCTATCGAGCGTATGGCGAGGTCTTGGAGGAGAAGTAAGTTAAAGTGATGTGCTCGCCCCATGACCGGCTCGGAACGTGCCATAAACCAATGGTTAGACCATGGCTGATCTACAGCGGCCTATCCCAATCCTCAGATACGGCGTATTACCAATTCCTGCTGAAACTTGGTGTAATCCGAGCGCCGACATGGGGAGAACGATGGGACCTATGGAAAGCGACAAATACCATACAGTCACGTCCACAGCCTCATACAAGTCCGAGAAAGACACGCAGAGTGTCAACACGAGAAGCCACCATCAAAGCAAGAGTCCCATTCTTGGCATCTGCAAGTTCAGATCTGGACGATGGATTCGAGGGTGATGGCGAGAATGTTCAGCTTCGAGATTCGCCTCGCAGAGTTATCAAGGGACAGGGCAGAAAGTCATTAGTGGGACATAGTCCTAGTCGATCGATCGATTTTGATTTCGCCAGCTTGACTGCTCCGATTCGAACATCGACACCCGTCAATCGTGGACGAGGATCACCGCCGTTACCGCCATATTCCGTCTCGGATGTCAGTGAGGGAGTTGGTTCAGTGACACTGGATGATACTCAAGGGACTCCGAGAGCTGGATCACGCCAATTGGAAGTAGAAGAGCTTGACGCGGACGTCATGCGCGAGATGGAGAGGCGGGCGGACGAGTTTTTCGAGACTGGCCTCAGGGGGCGATGCTGGGATGTATGGGCTCAAGCGAGCGAATGGGTTCAGGTTAATCGTCTTAACCTTCGTCGGAAATATGCTGATGAAGCAGAGGACGACAGAACAAATCGACAACGTCCGCTCTAATATCCTCCTTCGCCAAGCTCTAGCTCGATGGCGCGCTGTACACGTTCACAATCTCACACTACCAAACACTGCAGATGTCCATCGTCAAACCCATCTAAAGAAAGTCGTTCTCGGTAAATGGATAGCTCGGCTGAAGGCTGCAGATCTGGCAAGGCGAGAGACAGCCTTTATCACTAGGTCAAAGGAGGAACAGATTACTCGATGCTGGGCAAATTGGAGGAATCGGCTGATCAAGAACCGGACTCAGCGATGGACCAGGGATATGTCCGCTAGGGAAAAGGCTTTCACTGCCAGTAGGGAGGAGAGATTAGCTTCCACTGCACTAGATGTAGGTATCTAAGCTCTGTCAGAGGGATTTGGCTGATGACAGACATGGCGAGACCATACAAGAGATCGGATTGATGGAGCTATAGCAGATCTACACTACTCGACGAGAGCAAAGAAACATATAATCCGGTCATGGCGATATTTGGCGGTGCAGAAACAGGAATTGGAAACCATAGAGGCTGATTATGGGAAACGGAAACTTGCGTCAATAAGACTTACCGCATTCTCCCAATGGCGGAAGCGCTTGAACCTGGTCAACGCCGAGGAGCGCGTACTTTTGCTCCAGGAGCAAAACATAGTGGCACGAACATGGGAGACATGGACGACCGCTGCGTGAGTCATAATGCTTGCCATACTTTCGGTGATGTCGCTGATGGGTAGGTCGCAGCGCAAGACCGCTCTTGAGCTCTACGAGCGTCACTCGGTTGGCAGGGCTCTTAACATGTGGAAATCTAGCTTGAGGCGCATTCAGGTGAGTCTTTGCGAATCCGGCAGTACTGATGATGCAGTCACTGAACCACCAAGCTGCCGATGTTCAAGCCAAGAGTGACCGTATAATACTGCGTCAAGCGTTCGGAACCTGGATCGCCTCCGAACGATCTAAGCTTCTTGCACAGGTCCATGATACACGTCTGACCCGTGATTGCTTGAATTTGTGGCGGAATAAGCGGAAGTCGCTACAGGCGCTCGAGTGTAGGTCTTGCCATACGGGGAAGTACAAAGGCTGACTAGCAGTATCCGCTGACGCGTATCAATGTCAATCAGCCAAACAAACCCTTCATGCCTCTCTCTCAAGATGGCGAGACCGCCTAGGTCACCGTCAAAATCAACTACTCCAGGCAGATCTAACTTATGAATCGAAAGTAGTCTCGAAATCACTTCGTATATGGGTCTCATCGGCCAAGAAAATCGAGAGCAACGCTTTGATTGCTCGGAACGCCCATTCCTACTTCACGCAGAGAACGGTACTTCGGTGCTGGAAAGCTGCGTTGAAGCAGAAGAAGAGAGCTGCGTGGATTGAGGAAAAGCGGAAAGCGAATATCAGAACTCTTTTCGACCGTATGTCAGCCATTACTTTGGTGATTACAAGCTAAATATCAGGCTGGATGGAGGCTACTGTCCAGTGTGTGCAAGATTCCCAGGCGGTGGTGAAGTTCCAGCAGGACAGTGAGAAGGTGTGTCAAATCTGCTACGCTCGGGTATGAGCTGACCCAGTAGCGTCTGCTCAAGTCGATGATTGGACAATGGACAGCACGGGTAGTAGCTGTCAAGTCTCTCGAGCTCGACGTGCTTGAAAGGCGTGACGGCGTCATGCTGCAGTATGACCTACTGCCTTGGGAAAGTCCGTAAGCTGACGATGCAGAAACGCCATGACCCGCTGGAAGGCTTCCTCGAAACGCGTACACGAGCTCAAGGGGCTTATGCATAGCTTCAAGGACGTCAAAATTGAAGGTGAGTTTCATCCTCCTTCTAAGCTGATAGCCAGATTCCCTTCGGCATATCTTGCGAGTTTGGCGAGATCAAGCCGTCCGATCGCGAGAGAGGAGAGTTAGACTTGCCGAAGCAGAGAAGGAGAGGGACGTGTTGCTGCTAAGGGACACTTTTGATCATTGGCGAAGCAGGTACCGGGAGGATCAGCTTAGTCCGATCGTATGCTTTTCTCTCCTCTCATTCGGTGACGAAGCTGATAGGCAGGAAGAAGAAGTGGCTCTGAGACGGGAAGATGCGGTCATCTTCACCGCATGGGATACTTGGAAAGCCAGATCAAAGGTATGCCCTCTCATACACTCCTGAGACAGTCACTGATTATGAGAAACTACAAGCTGTATCTATGGATCATAAGCGAATCAAGAGATTCGCCTGGTCACGATGGATGCGAGCTGCGGAATTGGCCCTTCAGGCAAAGCAGGCTAAAGCCACTGCCGATCGTCATCTTCTTGGTAAGTCCGCCATGTCGTATTCGGCAAGGTGCTGATCCATTCAGAGGACGTGTTTGCAACTTGGAAAGACGCTGCCAAGCGAAGATCATCCCTTCGTACTACGTAAGTCGTGGTACACTCCTTGTTCACGACGGGCAGCTGCTGACAATCTCAGGCGTATCAGAGGTAGAATTCGGCAGGTATCTCAGACAGCTGACCCTACTCGCGTCACACCACCCGTCCGAAGAACTACAACCTCTCGCAGAGAGAGTCGTCATGAGCCCGGTCGACCGACTCCCTCACGCACAAGTATACATACCTCAAATATGGCGCAGACATCTCAATCTGTCGCTTCAGAACCTGCGTACAGTCGATTGCGGTCTGAGC
>Ga0265780_10008083_pt1 | contig 12826 bp, 13 predicted proteins | sample P1T30metagenome_FD_192432 | JGI IMG/M metagenome (GOLD analysis project Ga0265780, IMG submission 192432) | Plant litter microbial communities from East Loma Ridge, Irvine, California - P1 T30 | ecosystem: Environmental > Terrestrial > Plant litter > Unclassified | place: USA: California...
ATTCCATGCTTCCTATTCCCAATCTTCTCGTCTATCTCCCTGGGTGACCCCAAGAGCTCCGGTAAATTGTACTCAGGTATGGACTTGAGTGCCTCGGCGATCGTAAGGATGTCGGCATAGACGGAGTACGACTGGTGACTGCGGTCAAACTGGCTGTCAGTGTAGACATCGGTTTGGAGTGCGATCAGGATGGTTGCGAACAGCATGGTGTATACGCAGAATGTGAGCAATAGTAGCGAGGAGAATTCCCATGAATATTGGTCACTCGCAATGCAGACACCCGAATCTTTAACGAAGTCTTTAGTGTACGTGGAACCATCAAAGCGGATCTCTCCAGCATACGGGCGTCGTTGGTAGTCATATGTTTGATGATCAGATCGACTGTGGTAGAAGATGGTGTTGGACCTGTTAGGAGCCGTCACGTGAGGGTAGGTTGAGAACCGAATATCCAAAGGCGGTGCAGCAAGTGGTATGTACGTCCCGTCGATTGTGATGCTACCTGTCGTGTTGGCGCTCAACTCGGGAATGGAGTGATGTTTGGCCGTTTTGCCGAAGTGTGTGCCCGCGGTAGAGCAGGAGCAATTGTGTACAGCGCATGCGATAGTCGAAGGTTTCTCGTACGGTCCAGAGAGTTTTGAATTTTGCTGATCTGATTGAGCGGCTTCCATGACCTCTAAACAGGTGAAAAAATCTAATAGGCAACAAGTTAGAATGACCTCTTTGTGGACCCAGCAGGTTTGAACCGCACTTACAGTCCGTCAGCACTCCAGCCGGTTCTTCGAACGATTCGGAGCTTAACAAAAAGTCCGTGAAGGGAAGATCAACCCCTTTGGGAAAGGGGATTTGACGTGGTAGGTACGCAGTCGAATTTGCAAGTCCAATCCTGCTACCGTCGATAATCATCAGACGGGGGTACCCCACTTGGGCGAGAGGTCTGACTTCGGTAGTCGTATCATTGGTGTAATTGAACACACCCGTGAAACCGGTACGATAGCCTGTCATAACCGACATCAATGTCGGAAAGACTAGCACGTACACGCACGCAGACAGCTGCATCAAAAGGCGTTGTCTTCCTCGAGGGCTCAACCGCTTGCCTGCATATTGTCGGGAAGACCGGGGGGAAACGACGTCGCGTAGGAGATGATGTGATGATTGGATCGTCAGCCTCTCACAACAGAAGGAGGTGACGGTCGGTATGGTGACGGTGCAAGTCTCCATGACGAGTGTGAGAGATCGCCGTACCACTCGGTAGGCGATGACTGCTGCGAGCAACTGACCGCCTCTACCAACACCCAGATCCCAGATTGCATCGATGAGTTTTGCTAGTGTGAAGGAGAGGTTATCGCCTACTGATACGTTGATAGTGAAGAATAGATTGGGGTCCCAGAAGGGCTTGTAGCCTCCGTCCTCCAGCATCTGTACCTTTCCGTCGGCGTTGCAGTAGAACAGGTCGCTAGTCGACGCGTACGGGTCTTTGAACGTAAAGAAGGTGGCCGCGAAGGAGGCTGTCAGCACCAAGATAGTGAGGGGCTGCCAGATATTGTAGAGATATCTCCGGTACCCATCTTGCGGAACAGTGCAACCACATAGTGCAGTCCAGATGCGAACCAAGTGTTCCTTCGTCTTCGTGAGCTGCGACATGAGCATCAGGTGTGGACCAGTTGTTTTTGGTGAGTGATGAGGGGAAGTGAGAGCTGAAACTCCGACGAGGCTGACATCTCCACGATATGTATGCGCAGCTCAGCCGTGAGTGGCTCATGCGCTCGCTCATGCGCATGCAAGCGCCACGCTTGGCTGCAGCCTGACTGTATACTCGAGAGCCTCACCACCCCTGATAGTGCATTTCCGCCTCAGTACCCAGCACTTCCCTCCAGACTTCCTCGAGGCTCTTGCTCGTCTTCCATTCACGCGGCCCAACCCATAGCATTTCCGAATATGGCATGTGTACTTCTCCTAATGTATTCCCCTTGACTCCATACACGAATCCGACCTTCTCAGGTTGGTAGTCGGTCCTAGGACAGGCGTCGACACGCATTGTAAAGCACATGCTGCGAAGGCTCGGCATGGTTTTGGCGGCACGGGCTGCCGCATGTAGAACGCGCTCCAAGGACTCGTTCGGCTGAGAACGGCAAGCAAGCTTGTATGCGTTGCCAGTCGTGAGGGCATCGAAATATTCGGGATCGTCGAAGGGATTCGGGGTGCTTTCTGCGAACTCGCCGTCAGAGTCATCAAACAAGTTTTCTGGCTCGTCGAGAGGCACGTCCGGCTGACTATCGAGATACCATCCACCATCCGGTCTTACTGCACTCATCTCAACGTATAGCGACTCCAAATTAGGCCAACGAGCCTCATTAGGCTTCGAGTTGTGAGGCCAAAACAGACTCTCGTCGAAACAAGCCGGCCCACTGAGGAATGCCGTCTTCAGATTTGGGCACGCAGCAATTAGTCTGTGGAATGAAGTGCTGAGGGCGTCCTGGGCAGCGGCAGATCTTCCACCGGTCCTCCTCGCAGGAGAGTACACGAAGCGTTCATCAAGCGGTGCCTGGTAAGGGTATCTCAAGTGCAAACAAGTCAGAGCCGGAAGCTCAATACGTCGGAGGCGACGAGCGAAATCCATGCGTAGTTCAGTCCAGAGACTAGGTACATTCATCTTGTCATCTTCTATGTTGAGGATCACTTCCTCCACTTTAGGAATGCCCTTGAGCAGGTTGAGTATGGAACCTGGGGTGACGTACGCCTCCCCATCGCTGTCAGCAAAGCACATGAATTGCGTGACCCGATCCGAGGGATTCAAGTATGTTCGGGTTCCAAACTGCAAGCGAGAGTGTTTCCAAAGGTGCAGGTAGGGGCCATCCTCATTGATTGTTTCCCGCGGGGGGGCCAAGATAAGCCGCAATGGGAGTTTGCCCTCTACTTCACCACAGAAATAAAGAGCAGTGTATAGGTTCTGTATCACAACGGAAAAATCCCTGTCGTTGGCTTGCTGACAGGATGACTCGCTACCACACGTATGCTGATTGGGATCCGGGAGCTCAGGCACAAGCATTACGGATCGGAGTATTGCTCGCCGCCGCTTTGAGATAGCGATCAGTGGCGCGAAAAAATGTAAGTCTTGTGCGTCCAGAATGAGATGACGGAACATGTGCTTTTCGACTGCATATTGGAGGTTCATTGATGCACATGCGTATTTGCCGATTTTGGGTTTCGCACGTGGTGAGTCTGTGGACGGTTCATAGTCCGGTGATTCTAGGAGGACCAAATAGGAGACGATTAGATCCGTCAACTCTGCTGGCAGATCGTTCAGTGACATGGCTGGTCCAGTATGGTTGCGGTAATGTACATGTGTTGTTGAGGAAGTCTGGAAATGAAGTTAAGTGTAGAAAATCACAAAGTACATCTGCAGTTTAAGACGCGAGCTGAGACGTGATCGGGAGATACTTCAACGGTCTGAAATATACACTGATTAAACAGCTGTTAGGAGAGCTCCGGTACCACATATACGCGCCCGATGTTGATCGGTGCATCATTCGACCGAGAGGCAAGGCCGAGGCTCGGCGGCTAAGGAAACAACAAGACAATCCTAAGCGCTGAACACAACACAACACATACATTTACACTTCAGCCAGGTTAGCAGCAATCAACAACAACCATGGCTACCCCCTCCGCCATGTCTTTCCCTTTCGTCGACGTCCCTGGAATCGCCAACTTCCGTGACATCGGCGGCAACCCCACCACCAACGGAGCATCAACAACCAAAGGCCTCATCTTTCGCTGTGCCGATCCCTCAAAAGTGAGCACAGAAGGACTGGAGAAGATGAGCCAGGATCTAGGTAAGGTAAATCATCACCGCCTCTACCGCGTGGTCAATCCCAGCCTGTACAGTTTTCCACAACATTCTGTACCCGAACAACAAACCCAACTAACATACTTCCAACTCCCCAGGCATAAAAGTAATCTTCGACCTCCGCTCCCTCCCCGAAATCAACCGCAACGGCCCCGAATACGCCGGCCTCTCAGACGACCCCGGCTCAACCCTGGACGCCGTCTTCGCAAAACACTCCATCGCGCGCAAGTGGGTGCCGGTTTTCGCGACAGAAGACTACGGACCCGAGCAGATCGCGCTGCGCTACAAATCATACACGCGCGCGGGAACGTCAGGGTTCGTTCAGGCTTACAGGGACATACTCGCGAATGCTGGGCCTGCGTTTGGAGAGATTTTGAGGCATCTGTCGAACCCGGATACTGAGCCGACGGCGTGCGTGTTCCATTGCACGGCGGGCAAGGACAGGACTGGCTTGCTAGCTGCGCTGCTGCTCTCGCTTGCCGGTGTTGAGGACACGGTGATTGCGGACGAGTACTCTTTGACGGATATTGGACTTGCACCGCTACGAGAGCAGTTCGTCGAGAGATTGCTCCAGAACCCTGTGCTTGAAGGAGATGAGGTAGGTGTGAGGAACATGGTAAGCTCGAAGCGGGAGAACATGCTGGCCAGTCTGGAGATGATCGATAACGAGTTTGAGGGTCGCGAGGGCTACATGAGGAAGTGGTGTGGACTTGGGGATGAGGAGATTGAGGTGTTGAAGAGGAGGCTTAGAGCGTAAAGTCAGGAATGAACGCGCATTCGTAACACGACTCTGAGCAGAACGACTCATATTTTGACAGCGACAACCATCGCAAAGCATTGCATTGCAGGAATCTCCCAATACACCCACCTCGCGAGCAAGCATCCTCCAACACATCTTTAATGGCCAGTGCGTCCTTGCAACCAGCCGACTCTATGTCAATCCCTTGTCGGCTTGCACGCTGCAATAGTTCGTCCCTGTATTACTGACCATGACAGATCTATAGTCACCTGAACACCAATTTGGGCAAATCGCACTAATAGTGTACATCTTAGGGAAAGTAACTACAGATTCATGCTATACACATAGATATGCATCAAGGCTCTCAGGTATGGCATCGTCCGCTACGATACGCCAAGGATCTCCGTCAACGTCTCGCACCCTGATCCGACACCACGAGACATCCATTGATCAGAGTCGAACACATCGACTGAGACTCGTTCTTTGTTCTGGTTCGAGAGACAATGACGCCGGAAACGGAGTGGAAGAAACAGTTCAAGTTTCCTTTCATTGTTCGCAGCAAAACTATAACAAACCCCGAAACGCTCACCATCAACTCCTACAAACTCAAGATCCAAAAACCGATCTCGGAGGCGCAGCAACAATGGCACCGACTACAAGAAACTCCCGCTCGCCAACCCCAGCAGGGAGTCGCAAACGTTCACGCGAGACCTCGCCAACACCAGCAACGGGTGTCAAAAAACAACGCCAAAACTCCCCGAAAGTAGCAAGCAAATCCATCCAAACCTCACGCCAATTCGTGCCAACAACAACCAAACCCCCCAAGACCAAACCCTCACGGTCCACCCGAGCCCAAAGCCTCCCAATCAGCTCCCGAACCCGTTCCGCCCAAAGCAGCACCTCCCCAAGAAAAAAGCCCAAAGACCTTGAATTCTCCCTAAACCCCATCAACCCCAGCACCACCCTATTCTGCCGCGCCTGCAACGCGAAAATCCCCACTACCCCCGAAGTCAACGCACCCGCCCGCACCCTGCTCGAATCGCAACTAATGTCCTCCATCCTGCAAGCCCGGGGCCGAGTGGCAAACATCGAATCCGCGTACGCGAACGCGAAGCAGGAGTTCATCATCCTCGGCAATCAGGACGAGTCGTTCAACCACTCCTACATCAGCATCCCGCCAGACCCGTCGCTGACGCCGAAGGACAACACGAAAGGCCGGACGGACAAGGACGATATCCCGCTCGAGTAGGGCCATGCTCCCTACACCGTCAAGCTGGCCGAGGAAATGGGTGAGATTGTCGCCCAGTTGGGGCGGGTGCATGCCGCGAGTCAGGAGAGCTTGAAGCTCATGGAGAAGATGCTGGAGGAGGATGGGGAGAGGCTGGATAAGAATCCGGACGAGGCTGCTCTCACGCAGAGGCATAAAGAATGGTCGGATTGGTGGCATACGCAAAAGGCCGAGCGGAATAGGCTGTGGCTGAAGGCGAGAGAGCGGTATCTTTCTGGGTCGAAGAGGAGGAAGCCCGAGGAGTGATGGTTCTAGCGAGGACGTTGCGTGAGAGTAGGCAAGGGCATTGCTTTTGCTTATCGGAGTGGACCTGTACTAACCTGCTTCGTTGGCTGGTGTCATTGTTTTTGTGTTAGACGTCGCGGTGTTGTGATCTGGATTGGCATTTATTCGGCTTCTTCATATTTGATTTGAGTGGTTACCTACGATCAACATACACTTCTCACTTTCAAACATCAAGTGGTCAATACTGGAAGCTCCTCGCTATTTGATCTATTTATGCTGTCTCTGTGTGTTCACGATATCAATACATCGATGAATCTACGGGACTCTACAAGCACTACCACCTGAAATAGTCTCTACTCTCTGGGATTGATGTCAAACCGCCCAAATGTCAATTGACTTCAAGTCACTCACCTAGCCTCAATGCTAATGTAAGTTTAGGGAGTCATTGGCCCAAGCCTCACTCACTTCGTCTGCGAGACTCAGCTGTTCGACAGACCGAAGGATGCTGCCAGCAGACCAAAACCGCACACCGGTTTGGCGTGGTATCTAAGCCTTGTTAGTGCAAGTCCCTGCAGTAGCGTCCCCAAGAATAAACCATTACTGGCAAGAGCCGTGCGCAGCCAATCGCTTACATCCACCATGTACTCATCTCCAATTGAGCGACATCTCGCTCGACTTTGCTTGACTTTGAGACTCCATCACCCGGTATTCTACACCACAGGAATCGTCGTTTGTTGCAAGTCCAACAATGACTTTCAACAAAACCCACACGACTTCTCGCATGGAAGCAAAGCCATCGTCACGCAGCAGCAAACCAGCCAACAATAGCCTCGGGCGTCGAGCGTTTGCCTCGAATCCTTCGCGTGCGTCTATAGGAATGACTTTTATCGATGTAGCGAATCGCAGGTTTCACTACAGCCACAGCTACCCCTATATATAAGCGACGTCCCTTTCTCATTCTCCCACACTTCCTTCATGAAATTCCCTCAAAGATCTCCTCCCTTATGCACAACCCCTCGCTCGTGCCAACCAGCCAAAACTCGCGCAAGATCAAAAGCAAGCCATGCATCACTCCACCATCCTGACTCTCGCCCTCGCGGCCGTAAACACCTCCGCCCTGCTGGCGAAACGCGAAGACTCATCAGACGCCTTCACCGTAACAGCGACAGCAACAGCCACAGCCGCAGGCGAAACAGCCATCGTCACCATAACATCAACCGGCTCAACCGAGGAGCCAACAACTTCCCCAAACCCCTCCGACTCCGACTCCTACGAACCCTACGCGACGAATAACCCCTGCTTCCCCTCCAACTCCACCGGAAGCCCCGAACCCGCCGCCCCCTGCAACCTGATCGCCGCCATCGAAGCGCAATGCACCTACGGCCCCAAAGCCCTCGAATTCCTTTCTCTGCCCCCCGACAGCGCCTCCTACCCCGACTTCAACGACGCGAAATGGCAGTCCCAGTCGTTGTCGCCCGAAACCGAGCGGACCTGCATCTGCGAGTCGCAGATCCTAGATGCCACGCTCGGGTGCGTGGCGTGCCACGAAGCGCACGGGGAGTCCTTCGCTAGTCCAAGCGGTAGTGCTGGAGATTACAAAGATTTCATCCAGAGCGTTATGCAGCGGTATTGTAACGTTAGTTATGTGCCGACGCAGAGTTTTTTGGAGTTTACTTCCGAGGCTGAGGGGGAGGGGCCGACTTTTGGGGATTCTGGCGAGGACGAGGAAGGGGTTGAGGAGGATGCTCCTTCTTCTTCTTCTTCTTCTTCTTCTTCGACTCAAGCTTCGGATCCAATCGGCGCGACGGCGACGGCTGTCTCGCTGTACTACACCATGTCGGTGACGGGCAGCAACGCGTACGATCTCGCTTTGCCGACTGGGGCGGATGGGAATGTTACTTTTACGAGTACGCGGACGTCTGGTGGGCAGATTGTGCCTACTGCTGTGGAAGCGGGGGAGTCTGGTTCTGGTGCAAGTGGCAGTGGTAGCGGTCGCGAGAATGCTGCGAGCACCACATCCTCGGAGGATTCTGGTGCTGCTGCTACGGCGTACGCGGGGGCCGCTGGATTGTTTGCTGTTGCGGCGTTTGCTGCTGTTGGGTTGTGAACATTTCTTGCTTAGGCGTTAAGTTTGAGAGTAGGACTTATACCCACATAATAGTAATGAAATAATGGTTCAAGTCGTCGAACTTGTGAGTCTGGTGTCGCATCGCCTGTTGACTTTCGTCTGACAATCGTATTTCAAGCACAGCAACACATCGCCTCTACAACTCATCTCTCTTCCTGACCTTCCCACCCTCCCCAGCCGCCTCAGTCTCAGCATGCTTTGCATCCTCCACATCAGCCTCGAAGTTTTTCTTCTTCGGGTTCTTGGGAATATCCCCTCGGTCTTCCAATACAGTCCCATCGCCTCTTCTCTCAGCCATCTTGCCAATCTCCTCGCTCATCTCACCCCTCAACTCGCCACTCTTCCCAACTTTGGCTCCCGTGCCACCAGCACCAGCCCGCACGCCGCCTGAGCGCGAGATCTCGTCCGCCATACCCTGAACAGTCCGAGGTCGACCGGCAGCGCTCGGTTGAACGATGAGTGGAGCTCGCGTAGTCGTAGACTGCAATTGAGAGCTTTGGGCAGCGTTGTACGGCTCAGTAGTGATAACCCCCACAGTCGTCAAGACCAAGAACAAAGGTTTAAGAACCGCCCAGTTAACAACAAAGTAAAAACAATTGAACAAAAACAGCGGTAACTTAAAGAAAGGTCCGTAGAGAATCCGTCTGAAAATCAGCCACGAAAGGGTCGCCAGCAAGATGTAGAAAGCCGTCTCCAGATACCACGTGTCGCTCTTTTGGCTGCGTAGTAGCGTTCCTAGAAGCGCTCGGCTCTTCTCTAGCACACTTCCAAGGTCTGAGTATTTGTCCCCTAGTTCTTTCAGCGCTGCGGTGCTTTCGTCAAAAGTCTCCTGGGCGAATCGCGAGCGCGAGAGTTCTGTGGAGAGGAGGTCTGTGGTACGGCGGAGGGCGGAAGTGACGTCTGAGGACTGCGCGACGAGGAGCTCGTCTTTTGTGAGGTTCTTGTGTTGTTGGCGTCTTTGCAGCTGGGAGCGGCCGGCGAAGAGATCTGCTGAGGTGCCTCCGTTCGGCGGTGTGGAAGTCGGGGACGAAGAGTCGGAGGCTGCCTGTTGCAGGCTGGCGAAGACGAGCTTGCGCTCTTTGATCTTGGACTCGTCGGCGGCGCGTTTGGCGGAGATTTGTGCGCGGCGGAAAGCTGCTCGTGCGGTGTTGAGGTCTTCTCCCAGGCGGACGACTTGGCTGCTTAGGCGCTCACGTTCGGTGCCTTTGGTGCTGGGTCTGGCGCTGCTGCTGTGTAGGAGGCCGCCGGTTGGTGTTCTTGTGGGAGGGATGGAGTCTTCTATGTCCCCTCGTAATAGCTCGAGATCTTCTTCCAGCTGCTTCAAGCCCTCGTGAATGTCCTGGGCGAGTTCGATGCGGACGCTGTTGCCTTCGTCGTCGAGAGGTTCGGCGCCGGGTGGGAATGTGAGTCTCGCGAGGCGGGTGATGAGGAGGTTTGTGGTCTTTAGAGAGTCTGTGAGGTTTGCCAGTGAGGCGGTCAAGTGTGTTGTGGAAGTCATTGCATTGTTTGTTGGTATGTATTGTCGTTGCGAGAGTTGGAAAGGGACCACGTCAACCTGGCGATGTCATAGTCCACCGTGTCGATTTTGGTGGGGAATAGGAAGATCTTATGCCGACAATAAATAATGAAAGGCATCATTTGAAGGGCTATGGTATGAGTGGTGTTCCAATCTTACGCTTCAAAACAATATACTATTTCACAATATACGTCTAGCCCTGTACTCTCAATCACCATTCGATTGTATCTCTCAAAGCCAACGAATTGATGTCACACGGCATTTGGCACATGTCATTTGGTAATTGTCGACCGGTATAGCACCATCATCAGGAATCATGGCCGATCATAGCATATGTGCCGCTGAGAAGGTAGATTTCAATATTGTATGGTCATATGTATCAGTCGGTGTTGGGATTGCCGTCAAGTTCAGCGCGAACTCTCAATCTCAACCTCTCAACTCCTCATCAGCCGGCGGAGCTCGCTCCAAACCCACCAACCTACACCGACCAAGGGACATGCTCGCTCCTACAACAACTGGGCGACTCTGACATAGTCTCGACACCGCCGCCATATCAACTTGGCTCCGGGCATGCAGTCGAAACTGACCATTCCAGCTGCTGAGCTCGCAGCCGGCGCACAGCCAGCATGCACATCCTACCGTGTCCTAGGCGGCTGATCCTGCTACACTCCACCCAAGCACCTCGAACCTACCTGAGACAGCAAAACAATGCCTTTCATACATACGCCTTCCGGCAAGAGCAGAAACGCTCGCGATCGCCTCAAGTAGGCACCATGACACCCGTTCCGCACGACGATAACAAGCCCGCCAGCAAGTCGCCCTTTTACTTCCTGACCGGCTACGCAGGCTGGGCAAAACGACCCTCACGACCTTTCCCTCCGCCCTTCTTTTCTCCGCCGTCCGGCTCATTTTCAGACCCGCTATCCACCCACAACCGCAGCCGCGATCGGAGGCCCAAAGTCAACGGCGAGATGATTCTCGGCGTCACAAACGGTGACGATGCGATGCTGGTCACCGAGAACCTACTGGCAGCGAATGACGGAGTCGGAGCATGGGCGCAGAAAGAGCGAGGACATGCGCCGCTTTGGAGTCGACTTATAATCCACTTCTGGGCCACAGCGGCAGAAAAGGACGGAGTCGGAGCTGCGACCTCGGGCACTGTGGATGGGAATTCCACAGAGGCAAATGGAAAGCCAGACCCGGTGCGCTACCTGAGCGAGGCCTACAAAGCTACGAAAGAAGCACTGAGTGCGCCGAATGAATGGCTGGGCACCACTACAACATCCTCGGCATTGCTACACTGGGAGGGAGAGCAGCCTTTACTCTATGTGACACAGCTTGGGGACTGCAAGATCTTGGCCCTGCGGCCGGATGTCGACGTTAAAAGCGAGCAGATCGAAGGCACGGAAGACATTGGCGGCAAGATCGTCTTTGCGACGAAAGAACAATGGCACTACTTCGACTGTCCCCGCCAACTCGGTACAAATTCCCCCGACACTCCGGAAGAGAACGCGGTTCTTGACATTGTTACTCTGCAAGAAGGCGATGTCGTTCTTGCCATGTCTGACGGCGTCACCGATAACCTCTGGGAACATGAGATTTCTGCCAACGTTCTCAAGTCGCTACGCACGTGGTTGGAGAAGCACGCTACGGAAGACACGGCTCCCAAAGGTGAGAGCGGTGTTTCTGAAGGCGCTATGAGGTTTCTTGCGCAAGAGCTTGTGCTTGCGGCGAGGCAGATCGCAGAAGATCCATTCGCCGAGAGTCCTTTCATGGAGAAGGCAGTGGATGAAGGTCTGGCTGTCGAGGGTGGAAAGTTGGATGACATTAGTGTCGTTGCCGGCTTTGTGAAGAAGAGAGACGTGACTTGAACTGGGCACAAGATGAACAGATCAAAACAGAACGCTGTTGGAAGCGGACGTGGAAAGGTCCGAGATTCTTCCAACAACCGACAACATACCACTCTAGCCTGAGAGCTCGCTTCATTCCGACCATACAACTTCCGTGACAGCCAGTCCCATCGAAAACCAATCATCGGCGTGGCCCCGGAGCGGAGTACCTTATATTTGCAAGCGGCGGACAGCAGGTCCAGCAGTGCGCACAGTCGTCAGACATATCGGCTATCGGCTAAGACGAGTCAAAGCATGCTTGTTTTCGATCTCCCCAGTTGCGCATCAAATGCTTGTCGTGTCAAGCCAGGTTCGTTTCAGGGCTTTTTGAACAGGGATGTTTCTGCGCATGTGGAACGCGATCCTCCACATTTGCTTTATCCGGGGCACTTTTGCATTGCGACTTCACTTCGAGCAAACTCAAGATTACACACGATATTTACCGAACACATTCGTTGGACTTGCTTTCTTGCTCATTTAGGTGTTCTTCCTGATCCTTGCCTCTCCGTTGATTGCCCGGCCGGATTCCCGACGATCATTGCAATTTAAGCCCGCATTGGCTCTTTATCTATTTGAAACGCGTGAACCCACATGGAAAGGGCGAGACCACCGGATACTGCACGCCGTCGACTCCGGGCCTTTACTGGACGTCATGCAAGGCTTGCGTCTTTGCGAATGTATATAATCGAGGTAGTCAAAGGGTAAAACTTGTGCTTTTAGTTCTCTTCAAAAACCTCAGTCGTTCATTCATTCATTCGTTCGTTCGTTCGTTCATTCGTGCATTCGTCCATCCCCGTCCCGACTTACAATATTCATCCCACCAAACGAACCCACAAACAACTCACCAGCAGGCCTGTCCAACCAAACCACATCCCCAACCATGCACTTCTCCAGTACCATCGCCCTCCTCGCGGCAGCAGCAGCCTCCGCAGCAGCCCTGCCCACCACCGCCAACGCCAACGCCAACAACAACCAAAGCGCCAACCCAGCCTCCCTCGCCCGCCGCGCCGTGTCCGGCAAATCGACCTTCTACGGCGGCAATGTCCAAGGCGGAACCTGCTCGTTCTCGACCTACAAACTCCCCGCCGGCCTCTACGGCACGGCCTTCAGCGGCCAAGCCTGGGACGGCGCGTCCAACTGCGGTGGCTGTGTCAAAGTCTCGCATGGTGGCAAGTCGATCACTGCGATGGTAAGTTA
>Ga0265780_10008084_pt1 | contig 12826 bp, 9 predicted proteins | sample P1T30metagenome_FD_192432 | JGI IMG/M metagenome (GOLD analysis project Ga0265780, IMG submission 192432) | Plant litter microbial communities from East Loma Ridge, Irvine, California - P1 T30 | ecosystem: Environmental > Terrestrial > Plant litter > Unclassified | place: USA: California...
TATCCAGCGGCGTTGGCGGCGGCCGGAGTTGCGAGCAGTGCGGCGCCAGCCAGCACGACCGCGGCGATGAGCTTCTTCATGAAGTAGTTCCCCTAGTGATCTGATCTGACAGACCCTGATACCAGAGTCCTGCCTCCGCAGATGTCAATCCCCCACGACCAGTGATGGCGAGTGCGATTGGCGAAGTTCCCTCAATGTAGCGGAGTTTCACAGTCTGTTGCCACCCTTTGTGCAACGAATGCGTGAACTCGGGCTGGATTCGTTCCCAGGTTGAGCTCTGGAGTGGAGCACGAAGCCGTCACACATCAGCCATCACCGACTGAAAGCCCAGTTCAGCGGGCAGATCAACCAGCGACAGCGGGGATCTTGCCACGAGATGGGAAGGCTCGACGGCCACTCAGGTCGGATCTGACCCCCCGGAGTGGGGGTCCCGCGACACCGCGGTATGCGGCGACTCACCGATCAGGCCTGCGCTCGAGACTGCGTCTTCTGCCCCTAGAGTTCGCGATGCCGTCGTCGCCGGTCGCGGCTCAGCCGACCGGGACCGGCTTCGCGCAGTCGAACTGCAGCGGCTGGACCTTCGACTCCCGCACCCCGGGAGTCGACTCCACCTGTACGCCGGCCTTCGCGTACTTGGCTTCCCCGAGGAACGCCACACGGAACGTGGTGCTCTGCCCGGGAGCAAGAAGCGTGCGGAGTTGCGCGACCGGGTGGTCGCCGTCGCTCGTCGTCTGGAGGCCCGCGGCCTTGCCGTCCTGCGATGCGCTGAGGTAGATCGCGTTCGCCGGCGCGTAGACCGCAACGAGGGTCTTGATCTTGCCGGGCTCGGTCCCGAAGGCGCCCCCGCCTGTGACGTAGCGAGGCAGGCTCGTCGCGGCATCGACCGGAGCGGTGTTCTTGAGCGTCACCTCGACCACGGAGGTCGGTCGGCCGTCCTTCCGGCACACCGAGCTGCCGACCGAGACCTTCTTGTCGAGGTAGTAGTCCATCTTCGCGGCGGTGCCGTCGTTCAGGTAGACGCCGAACTCACGAGTCTGCTTCGACGTCGTGGGCAGTGTGCCCGCGACCGCTGTGCCGGCGATCTGCTTCTGCTCGGCAGCGTCTGCGCTCCAGAGCCGGAGTCGACCGTCAGCGGTCCCGTCGGCCAGCGCAGCGATGAGCTTCTTCGCGTCGAACCCGCCGCTGGACACCTTGTCGAACACCGCACTCGCGGCCGAGGCGAAGAACGCATCCTGCACCGTCGGATCCGGGTACTTCGCGTAGACGTCACTGAGCAGCAGCTTCACGGCGTTGTCCGACGTCAGGGTGTCGCCGGTCGCCAGCTGCACCGGTCCGGTCGCGCGGAGGATGTAGCCCAGGGTCACGGGGTCGATGGCGAGGACGCCGTCGACCTGCTGGCCGAACTTCTGCTTCCACATCTCGCGGGCGAGCGCCCCGGTCACGTCGAACCGCGGGGTCAGGTTGACGTCCTGCATGTAGCGACCGGTGATGTTGCCGTAGAGGCTCGTCGTGTCGGCCGACAGCGGCAGCACGGGCTGGTCGTACGGGCCGAAGGAGGACCCGGCGGCCTGGTCACCCAGACTGATCGCCCCGTCCTTGGCCTCCAGGAGCGCCACTGCTCCCGGGATCCCGCCGCCGGCGCGGAGTTCGGCGTTGTTCTGGAAGAGCAGGACGTAGTTCCGGTCCCCGTCGTGACCGAGCATCGCCGGAGCGAGCTGCACGACCTTGTTCGCCGTGGCGGCCTGCTGGGAGACAGAACCCAGCGCGTTGCGCAGCCGGTTCACCGCGGCGGTGACCGGCGAGAGCGTCGCGGTGGTGTCGATCTTCGCTGCGGCAGCGTCGGCGCGCGTCAGGGTCGTGGTGGCCCGGGCCACGGCTGGCTGCGCATCGACGAGCGGCTGCAGGTCGACCCGCCCGTTCTTCGGGGCGAACCCCTCGGTGTTCAGGTCCCCGATCACGCCGGCGACCGGGCGGACCGCTCCGGTCGCGACGTCATCGACGACCACAGCCACCTGTCGGACCGCGCGCAGGTTCGTCCCGAAGAACGGTGTGTACTGCGCGGCACCCCACACCGGGTCACCCGTCAGGCTCCGCGCCGATCCGGCGTTGTCTTCCAACTCCTGCGCAGTCCGCTTCGCGGCGTCGGAGTCGCCAGCCACGATCTCCGTCTTGAGCGTGTCGACGAGGCTCACCGAGCGCTCGAGGTGCTGCTTGGCGAGCAGTCCCCTGACACCGACCCAGACGACGGCAGCGAGCAAGAGCAGAACGATGGCGAGGACGATCCACAGCACGACGCGGGCCCCTGACCCCCGGCGTACGGCAGCGCGTCGCGACTCGGGCAGGTCGGACATGATCTGATTCTAGGGTTCCTCACGCCGAGATACCTCGCTCAGTAGCGCGTCGCTGGATCGCTTGCCGTTCACGCGGGTCTCCGCATCAGGAAGACAGTCGCGAGCAATGAGTCTTCCTCCACGTTGCACCTACGATTGGTCCGACCGTCCAAGACATCGAGCGGAGCCATCTGTGAAACGATCCGTGGCCATCATCGGTACTCGCGGGTATCCCAGTTACTACGGAGGGTTCGAGACTGCGGTTCGCCGGCTCGCGCCGTTCCTCGCGGACGCCGGGTGGGACGTGACGGTGTACGGCCGGAAGGGCTCGGTCCAGGCAGACGACCCCGAGCGCCACGATGATGTGCGGAGCGTCTACAGCTGGGGAGTGAACTCGAAGTCGCTCAGTACGCTGTCATTCGGGGCCACTGCAACCGCGTCCGCGTTCGTGCGGAAGCCTGACGTCGCGCTGATCATGAACGTGGCCAACGGCTTCTTCGTGCCGGCCCTTCGCGCTCGTGGTGTTCCCACCTTGCTCAACGTCGACGGCATCGAGTGGGACCGTGCGAAATGGAACAGAGCAGCGAAGTCGGTCTTCCGAGCAGGAGCGGTGATGTCGGCTCGTTGGGCTGACGAGCTCGTGTTCGATGCTCGGGCGATCGGCGATCGTTGGAAGCACGAGTTCAAGGCGGACGGGACCTTCATCCCGTACGGCGGCGACACGCACGAGGAGCTCCCGGTCGACGCAGGCCTGCAGCACCGCGGGTACGTGCTCTACGTCGCCCGGTTCGTCCCGGAGAACAGCGTCAACGAGTTCTTCCGGGCAGCAGAGGTCCTCTCCCGCCGGTGGCCCGTCGTCATCGTCGGAAGCGACGGGTTCCACGGAGACTTCGACACGGCTGCGAAGGCGCTCGCGGAGGGTTCGTCGCAGATCCGGTGGCTCGGGCACGTCAACGACGACGATCGATTGAAGTCCCTCTGGCAGCACGCCGGAGCGTACTTCCACGGGCACAGTGTCGGCGGCACCAACCCGGCGCTGGTCCAGGCGATGGCCAGTGGCGCCCCGACGGTTGCACGAGACACGGTCTACAACCGCGAGACCCTGGCTGGAACCGGGGTGTTCGTGCAGCCGGATGCAGACTCGATCGTCGAACGAGTGGACGAGATGATGACGTCTGGCGATGGCGAACGGTTGGGGCAGGCCGCACGTGACCGCGCGCAGACCGAGTACTCCTGGCACGGAGTCTGCAGCGCGTACGAGACGGCCCTGGTCGGTCTCATCGACAAGAAACAGCGATGAGGACAGCGACGCGCTCGGTTCGCATCTACCCGGAGCTCCGAGCGGCGCAGGTGCAGCGGGACTCCCGGTTGACGCCTGCAGAAGGCTGGTTCTTCGGCAGGAACTACGATCTACCGGCTGCGGACGTTCCGGAGCACTTCATCGCGATGACCACTCGGTCGGCGCTGCGAGTGGTCGCGCGCGGCGACGTGCGCGTTCTCGAGGTGCCCGAACTCCTGTGGGCGAGGGAGCTTCCTCGAACGGTCGCGATCCTGTTGGTCCACAAGATCTGCACGCGCGGTCCGAATCGGAGGGTGTTCTACGCGATCGAGAACAACGATCCTCGTCGTGCGCTCTTCGGCATGAGGTCTCTCCCGAAGCCGGCGGTCGCCCTCGCCCTGGCTCTCGTCGGAGGAACCGCTCGGCTCTTGATCGACGCGATCGCCTTCGGCTCGCGCGGGGCGCAGCAGAGCTACGAGGCACTGCCGCTCCTCCGCCGGGTGCGGAGTGCGCTCCTCGAGGAACTGCCTGGTCGACCGACCACACAAGTGCCCGGCTCGGCCGGTCGCCGTGGCGCGATCTTCGTGGGCGCGCTCGAAGCACGCAAGGGGATCGCTGAACTGCAAGCGGCGTGGGAGCACGTCGAACATGCCTTGCCGGGAGAGGTCCTGACGATCGTCGGCGATGGCCCCTTGTCCGACGTCGTCCTTACATGGGCTCGTGGCAATGCGGATCGCCGGAAGGTGATGGGCCGTCTCCCGCATGCTCGCGTTGCTGAGCTCCTCCTGGAGAGCGCCGTACTGGTCGCCCCTTCTCAGCGCGACGGTCGGTGGCGTGAGCAGATCGGCCTCCCGATCAAAGAAGCGCTGGCGGCTGGAGTCACCGTGGTGAGCACATCCGATACCGGGCTTTCCTCGTGGCTTGCTGCCCATGGTCACCTCATCGCGGACGGTACCGACCGCGCGTTGTCGGATGCAGTAGCGGCTGCGTTGTCCCAGCCACTCGATCCGCATGCGGTCGTCGCGGCGCTTCCGACCGAAGACGGGCGCGTCGTGGCCGATCGATGGCTCCACGTTGGACAGGAGAACACACGATGACAGGTCGTACCGGCGCAGTCGTGGTGCACCACCGTAGCTACGACACCATCGGAGCAGTCGTCTCCGACCTGATGTCAGAAGGAGTTGCGAAGGCCGACATCCTGATCGTCGACAACAGTGAAGAGCAGACGTCGGAGCAGCAGCTGCGGGATGTCATACCGCCGGAGATCACTCTGCTCTTCGTTGCGAACCAGGGGTACGGGGCGGCGGTCAACCAGGGAGTACGCGCGATCCAGGCCCGTGGTTCCTACGAGTTCCTCCTGGTCGCCACGCACGAGGTCCGCATCGCAGCCGGTTCACTGACTGGTCTCGAAGCGGCGTTCGACGCGGACCCAGCGATGGGTGCTGTGGGCCCGACGCTGCTCACCACAACGGACGACGGTCGAGACGAAGTGTGGTCGACAGGGGGCAAGCTGACCCGTTGGGCTCGGATCCCGCGGCACCATGACCATCGTGCGGTGCCCGAGGTCGTCTTCGCGCGTCGTGAGTCGGCCGTTGTTCGCCGCGTGTGGCTCGACGGAGCCTTCGTCCTCTACCGAGCTCGGCTCCTGACCGACTTCCGCATCAACCAGTCCTTCTTCATGTACGTCGAGGAGGTCGACTTGCACCTTCGCCTCGAACGCGCGGGCCATGCGATCGGTTGGGTGCCCGCCGCTCGTGTCCACCAGAGCTCCGGCGGGACACCAATGTTCTACCTGGGCCGCAACCTCGTGCTGCTTCTCCGCCTCAACGGTCAGCGCCCGCGGATCGCATTCGTGCCGTTCGTCGCGCTGCGGGCTGCCCTCCCGCAGTCGATCCGACGACGCAGTGTGCGGCCCGTTCTCGACGTCGTCCGTGGCATCAGCCGCGGGCTCACAGAGCGGCTCGCTCGATGACGACACGAACGGTCGTCCTGAACCCGCTCGGCGCGGCCCTGCTGCACTATCGCCGTGAACTGGTCAGCGTGCTCGAGGCGTCGGGTCAGTCGACCGACGTGCTTGAGTTCCCCGAGCCTTCGGCTGGTGGCGGGTCTCGCTCACGGTGGGTCCTCCGGTACGTCCAGGCGCTGTGGGAGCTCCGTCGAAGAGGACGGCGACCGTCGCGACCCGCACGCGTCGTGGTCACCTGGCCCGTGCTCGGATACGTGGATCTTCTGATCATCGCGGCGTGCTTGCCCGGTGCCTGGTTGACGGTGCACGACCCCGTCCCGCTGGTCCGATCGCTGGGCTACGGTCCGCTGTCGCGTTTCTTCGCCCGGCTACTCGGTCGACGCGCGAGGATCATCGTCCTCAGCGAAGCGGCAGCCGACGAGGTCCGCAATGCCCTGCCGGCAGCGACACTCGCCGTGTTGCCGCACCCGATCCTGGAACCGGAGACAAGGCAGTCGCGCCCCACGCATGAAGTCGTCCGGGTGCTCGGTCAGTACAAGGCCGACAGAGACCTCGATCTCCTCAAGGCAATTGCCGAGACCGGCTCCGCGGCCCAGTACGCAATCACCGGCCGCGGTTGGCCTGCGGTCGAAGGGTGGCGTGTCGACGATCGATTCGTGCCCGAGGACGAGCTCGACGATCTGATCCGAAGCGCATCTGTGGTCCTGATCCCCTACCGACGCTTCTTCCAGAGCGGTATCGCGGTTCGGTGCCTGGAGCTCGGTACACCCGTGGTGGGCCCGAGGAACAGCTCGCTCCGAGAGCTCCTCGCCACCCACGAGGACATGCTGGCGGACGAGCTGGCATTCGATTGGGCACGCGCGGCGACGGCCGCGATCGCTCTGTCAGCAGACGAACTGGAAGACCTTAGCCGGTCCGTGCGGGCACGAGCCAGACGGCTGTGGGCCGAGTTCTGAGCAGGAGCCGCATCTTCGCCGCGCCGGAGACCCCTCCCAAAGTGCCAGCGCGTCGGGGGAGTCGTTGTCGTTGTCGTTGTCGTTGTCCGGGCAGTATCCGCTCGAGGCTGCGGCCACAGGGATCCGCTCGAACCTGCGGTCGCGGGGTGAATGACGTGCAGAACTTGTTCTCGGTCTTCACGAGTGCGTGGACTGTGGGCAGAAAGCAGGATCGAGGTCTCCCACGGGGGCGACGGCCGTCCGGTCAGGGACCCCCGAGCCGTTCCGAGTCGGCCAGACCTCTGTTAGTCTCCGGTCCATGCGAAGTATCCTCGTGGTCGCCGCGGGGGTCGTTCTCACAGCGGTCGCCGCTGCCGTCGCCGTCCATGAACCGCTGATCGCCCCGCTGCTGATCGCGGTCATCGCGTCCATCCTGATTCTCGTGCTCCGTCCGGCGTGGGCTGTCTACCTGACGCTGATCCTCGCGTTCACCGCGATGCCGGCGTTTATACCGACTGAATTCAACGTCGCGGGGAACACAATCCGGGCGCACGAGCCGTTCCTGCTCCTTGCTGTCCTCCATACGATGGCAAAGTTCAAGTCGAGCCGGCGGTTGAACCTGCTCACGGTCGCGTTCGCGACGTTTGTCGCTCTCGGATTCCTCGTCGGCTTCGCGGAGCAGAATACCCTTACGAAGCTGTTGTACGACGCTCGCCCTGTCGCCGAGGGCGCAGTGATGATCTTCGTCGCGGTGCGCGTGTATGGCACCGACATCGCGGTAACCGCGTACCGCGTCATCAAGTGGGTGCTGTGGGCCTCCGCCGCCGTCGTGCTCGCAGGCGCCACGCTCGGCATTCAGGTCGGTGGCCGCACAGAGGAGGCGAGCCTCGCGAACCCTGGTGCCGATTACGGGGTAGCGACACGTCTGCTCACGAGCGCCACTTTCCCGGCGCTGGCGGTGCTGTGCGCCATCGCGGCCATCGTCATCGCGAAACGGATCACACTCCGAAGCACCTGGGTCCTGTCCGTCCCCGCTGCACTGATCGTCGTGCTCAGCTTCTCCCGTAACTCGATCCTCGCTCTCGCCGTCGCGATCCTCTTCGCAGTTGTTGCAACTCGTACGGTGTCGGCGATGCTCCGCGCGGGTGGCGTCGTACTGGTCACGATCGCGGCGTTTGCTCTCCTCATCGTCCTGAATCCAATCCTCGCGACGTTGCCTGGAGGTGACTTCATCAACACGCAGATTGCAAGCTATTCGAGCCGGGTGCTGAACGGGCTGACGTCGAATGTGCAGGCGACTGACGCGTCCGTGCAGTTCCGAGCCAGCGAGGATGCGTGGCTGCTCCGCGGGATCGCAGCTGCGCCCGTGCTCGGTCATGGGTTCGGGTTTGCCTACAAACCATCTGCCGGAACGTCGAGCTTCACGCTTGACTATGCGCCGTACTACGCGCATAACTTTTACCTCTGGGCAGGCGTGAAGACCGGCGTAGTTGGCGTGCTGATGTTCGTGCTGTCGATTGCAAGTCCGCTGCTGCGGTCACTGAACCGGCCGACGGTCGCTACGCTCGGGATCGCCGCCGCTCTGGTAGGGATGCTCGCCGCGTCCTACGTCGCGCCCGTCCCTCTCAGCTCAACGTCGACGATCCTGTTCGGTGCGCTCGTTGGCGCTCTCGCCCGTTCCACTGAACGCGGCACGAAGAGCCGCCAGGAACCGCTGTCTTCAACTGAGTTACTGCAATTGACGAGCAGTTAGCAGTAGGGCAAAGTCCTTCATAATTCCGCGCCGGGATCCAAAAAAGGCCTCCCGCTTTGAACGTCGAGTCGCCCTTGGCGACCACGACCGAGGCTCGCGATGCGCAATACCACAGCGTTGCCGTCTCGGCGGCTTGGCCGAAGCCCCATTCGATAAGGACGGTCCACACGGCCCAAGCAATCGCCTACAGCTCAGAGCCGAGAGCGCTGGCTAGGAACTCCCGCCAGGTGGAGACCGGTTCTGGCGCGGAAAGTCCGCCGCCACATGTAGGACTCAAGCACGCGTAGGTGCCCTCCGCGCTTTCATTGCTATAAAGGGACCGAAGTTCCGGTGTTGCCGCTGACTAAGGTCGCGAAGGCCGAGATCTCGTCAGCCATCTGCGCGGAGGTGAAGCTCGCGACGACTCGTCGGCGAGCCCGTCCCCCCATGGCTTCGGCTGCGGTGTGGTCCTCGAGCAGGGTCCCGATTCTTGCTGCCAGGGCACGGTGATCGTTGCACGGCACCAAGAAGCCGGTGTCTCCGTCCCGGACGTAGTCGTCCAGGCCCGGTGTCTCGGTGATCACCACGGGACGCCCGACCGCCATGGCTTCGAGGGAGACGGTCATGCCGGAAGCGTGCAGGTTCGGTCGAGTTGCGATCGCGACGACTGATGCTCGTTCGTACGCCTCCCGCAGCTGTTGGTGTGTCAGGTACGGAACTACCCTGACCCCGTCCGGCGGCTGCAGCTGGGTTCGCGACTGAACCATGACTTCGATGCTCGGGTGCTCGCGACGAATGATCTCGATGGCGCGGAACAGTGTCGCGGGGTCCCGGTCCCGGTCGCCCCCAGCGCTGAACAACATTGGCGTGCTCGGGAACGGCTTCTCGGCGAAGAACTCGTGGTCGACTCCGAAGCGGAGGTACCGGACCGGCGGCCCGCCGGCACCGAGCCAACGTTCAACGACCTCGACCTGCGGCTCGCTCAACGTCCACACCAGGCTCATCCGACGGAGAGCACGACGGGAGAGACGTTGCTTCAGCCGAGCAGCCATCGACTCCGGAGGGTCAGTTGCCCAGATCACGCCGCTCAGGGCGACCTCCGCCGGGTACTGCTCGAGCATCCGGAGCGCCACGTCCTCTTCCCAGCTGAGTGAGATCGTCTTCTGGCCGGCGCCACCCTGCGACTCTCGCCGGCTGGTCAGAGCGCGGAGCAGTCGCAGCGGTCGGAGCGGGCCGACTTCGACAGCTCGTGCTTCCGAGAAGTGTCGTGTGACGCCGTCCAGTCCGTACGGCCATCGATCGGGGATCAGCCCACTGGCGTGACGCTGCTCCCAGGACGGAACATCCCGTCCCTGAGCGAAGACGATGTTCACCGCTGGGTCCTGGCCGCCGGCTCGTGACGTCATCGCGCCTCGTCCCGCTGGAGTCGTTCGTCGATCCACGTCGTCGCTGCCTCGACGTCGTCATCGCTCGACACGAACAGGAAGTCACCGAGGTCGCCGGTACTCGCGTTCATGACACCGGCGATCTTGCCGTAGTTGTTGTCGGCCACGACGTGGGGCTTCCGCAGCAGGAGAGCGAGAACGTGAGCGTGGAGGCGATCGGTAGCGATCAGCCGACTTCCTCGGAAGAGACGGAGGCCGTCGCGGAGGTTGAGTCCCGCGAGAGCACGGTAGGCAAGCGACATGGCCGGGTAGTAGGCCGGGAGCGATGCGAGCACCGGAGCCGCCCGGGCAAGTCCGAGCGGGATCCGAGCCAGCCGCCAGAGCAGCCCGTCGACACCGCGCAGCCCCCAGTCAGCCGTGCGGTCACGACGTCCGGGTCGTGTCGGCACGAACCGGCTGATCCCGACCCCCCGCTCGTGGTCCCGCCGCGCGAGGACCAGTACGTCGCTCGTTCCGTCCTTAGGAACGCCTCGGCCCGCGGGCTGCCACCCGAGAGCGGCGTCGTGGCAGAACTGCACCTGCACATCGGGGAGCGTCGCTCGTGCGCGGGCGTGGGACTGCCAGTCACGAACGAGGAGGTGGAAGTCGTCGTGTTGCCCGAACACCTCGTTCGCTGCCGCTGCTGCAGCGGGATCACGGAACTCGATGGACTGCGGGAGCTGGATCACACGTCGGTTCGGGTAGAGGGACACGATGCGTTCTCGGAACCGCTGGAATTGCGGCCAGAGGTCCCCGAAGTTGCCTCCTCCGTGGAGCAGGATCGGGCCGTCGGGAACCAATCTGTCGAGCAGTTCCCGGGAGAAGCGCTGGATGTCGGTCCGGTACCGCACACGCAGGCCGAGACTCGCCAGGTGATCGAGTTCGCCGCTCCAGATCATGGTGTCGCCCACGTTCTGGTGGTTGGGGAAGTCCAGGAGAGCAACGTCCCGGTGTGGCCCGATGAGCGCCTTCAGGACAGAGCGGGTCTCCTCTCGGAGCTGCTCGAGACTCTGCGGCCGCGCGGCCGTCTCCTCGTCGCCTGATCGATTCACAGCTCCAGCTTTCCCATGGTCACGAAACTCTGCCACGGCAACACCTTCCTGAGGAGGACTGCGGTGGCTCCACTTCCGACGAGGAAGGCCACCGCGTTGAGTATCCCCGAGCTGCCCAGGTTGCTCGCCGTCGTGACGAGGACGCACACTCCCACCGCGGCGCCGCCACCCGCTGCGAGGATCAGCACCGGTCGGGCAACCGCATGGGTCCAGTCGAGCAGAGTGAAGCGCAGGACCCTGGCGGCCCGGAAGAGGTAGAACGGTTCGATCACGATCAGCGGCAACGTCAGACCGAGCGCGATGCCTGGCAGGCCCAGCAGCGCTCCGAAGAGCAGCGACCCGCCGACCGTGAGGACCATCCAGATCAGCTGCGGGATGAAGAACACACCCGGTGCGCCGGACGCGTCTGCAGCAGGGATCAGCGGCAGGTGGATCGCGTTGACCATGAGGCCCGCGAGGAGCAGGACCATCGTCACGGCGATCGTGTCGATGGGTACGCCTGGGCCGAGCCAGATGCGGACGACGTCCTGCGCTGCGATCATCAGGACGGCGCAACCCGCGACGCTGAGCGACAGGGTCACGAAGCAGATCGACAAGAGTGCCCGTCGCGCTTCGGCAGGTGCAGCCACGTTCAGGCGGCTCAGTGCCGGACGGAAGGGGTCGTTGGCCCACCCGATGAGTTGGCGGACGCTGGTGTAGACCCGGAAGGCAGCGTTGTAGTACGTGACGTCCTGCGGCCGCAGGGTGACGCCGGCCGCGATGGTCCCCGCTTGGAGCAGCAAGGCGCCGACGGCGTTCACCGCGAACGACCGAACACTGTACGAGAGCATGTAGCGAAGCGTTCCGCCGGGGAAACCGGCCCACTTCATCCGCGCGAGTTTCCGCATGCGGACTGTTGCCCAGGACAGGCAAACCGGCACGATCACGGCGATCGCCTCGGCCATGGCGACGAAGACGATGTCCCGGAGGACCAGACACGCGACGAGCGTCAGCACGATGCGGACGAGCACCCCGATCGCTTGGTTACGTCGCTCGATCGGCAAGAGCCCCGCGCCGTTGAGCGCCGAGCCGAACGGTTTGAGGAGCAGTGCTCCGAGCATCACCACACCGACGAGCAGCAACGTCACGGATTCGGGCTGCGTGAGGACGTCCTGGGCCTTGCTCGACCACAGGTACAGGTAGGCGACCACCATGAACACGGGTGCCACGACCACCAGGGCCAGCGTGTTCCAGATGAGTCCGGCTTGCAGGAACGCTCCGAGGTCGCGCTCCTCACCGCCGGCTCGAGCGCGCGACCCGAAGTGGACGATGGCAGTGCCGACCCCGAGGTCCGAGTAGTTGAGGTACTGCGCGATCGCCGAGACCACGAGCCAGATCCCGTACTGCTCGGCGGACACCGTGCTGATGATGACGGGCAGCAGGACGATACCGGCGACCAGTCCGGCAACGCCGGCGCCTGCGCTGCTGAGGACCCCTGACAGGCCGCGGTGGCCACCGCGCCCCTTGCGTGCCATCAATACGCTCCACTACTGCGGAGGACGGCTCGGAGGGTCTTCCAGAGGATCACGATGTCGGCGACCATCGACCAGTTCTCGACGTAGTAGAGGTCCAACCGAACCGAGTCCTCCCACGACAGGTCGGACCGCCCGCTGACCTGCCACAATCCGGTCATCCCCGGTTTCACGAGGAACCGGCGGTGCACGTGCTGGTCGTAACGGGCGACCTCGCGACTGAGCGGCGGCCGCGGCCCGACCAACGCCATGTCCCCGATGAGGACGTTGAACAGCTGCGGTACCTCGTCCAGGCTGTACCGGCGCATGAACGCCCCGACACGGGTGACGCGCGGGTCGTTCTTCATCTTGAAGAGCACGTCGTTGCCCTCGGCCCGGTCCAGCTGGCTGAGCTCCTGCAGGCGGGCTTCGGCGTCGACGACCATCGACCGGAACTTGATCATCCGGAAGGTGGTGCCGTTCAGGCCGACTCGCTCCTGGCGGAAGAACACCGGCCCCGTCGACGTGGCCTTCACCAGCAGGGCCAGGACGAGCAGGACGGGCGACAGGACCAGGATGAGCAGCGTCGAGCCGACCATGTCGAAGGCACGCTTCGTG
>Ga0265780_10008085_pt1 | contig 12826 bp, 6 predicted proteins | sample P1T30metagenome_FD_192432 | JGI IMG/M metagenome (GOLD analysis project Ga0265780, IMG submission 192432) | Plant litter microbial communities from East Loma Ridge, Irvine, California - P1 T30 | ecosystem: Environmental > Terrestrial > Plant litter > Unclassified | place: USA: California...
TCCAAAATTTGATTTTTAAACGAATCAGCTGCTCTAGTAGTGGCAGAGAGTAGAGTGTGCTGCCTTCTTTTTCTTCTTGACACGATGTAAGGTTGACGCCCTCGAAAAACATGTGTTGATCTGGCAATGCGCGTTCTGGGTAGACTAGCTCGATAAAGTCGAACAAGTCGAAAATGTTCGGGTTCGGTGCTGCGTCCTCACCAGGTCGTATAGTGGTGCCAAGAAGTACTGACTGAATCCTAGACTTCATCGTAGGCATGTTTTCTTTGACAGTCAGACGCAACTCTCTTGATTCGTAGTCTAGCAAAGCAGCCCGGCGTTGGAGGAAGTTCTGCAGAGCTAACGCTGGAGGTCCAGAGAAGAAGGCAGAATATTGGCTAGGTGCTACGTCTAGTCCTTGTGCTAAGGACATTCCTTCCCATGGTATGTCGTGGGTGATTGGTGTCAGTTGAGGTGCTTCGATGAACAGTAACTCGTTCTCACGAAGCTCCTCCATGACAATTGCACTTGTCAACGGTGAACGCCAAAGTTTTTGGAGCACATCCCAGCATCTAGTCTTGAGCGCTGATCGCCATGCTAGGAATTGTTCGCCATCGTTGTCAGGGTACTCGACACCAAGGAGGAGTATGTTATGAAACAAAGACTGTCCGTTGGACCAAAGACTGCCATCGGCAATGTGGACAGTGTTAGATCCACACGAAAAGCCCAAAAGAATGTGTGCTATCGTGGGCCGGAGCGACACAGCAGCGAGACAACTACTCAAAAAGTCCAACACGCGAAGTTTAACAATGTATCCCGAAGCCTCCTCACCAGCTTCAAGCTCTTCGGCATTGAAACGCATCAATCCTGAGAGCGAGCGGCCGATACGCTCTGCTTCATTGTCCTTTTCCAGTATGCCGACAATTTTGCTCCGTCCCGAACGTTGCCCGAAACCGGCTGGTGACACAGCGAGCTTTCGTGAGGAAGCCATCTTCTCCAGTAGCTGTAGTGAGGCAATGGTCAAGGCCTCATGACCGGTGCCGCAGTACAGCCCGAGGTCAACGATGATGTGCAGATTGTTCAAGATCGCATCTTCAAACGAAGCAAGTGACAGGTTGGACACTGGAGAATGCTGAAACGACGTTTGCTGTTTGAGTACTGGCCTAACAATGTCCAAGTAAGTCGCTTGTAGCTTCATTACCAAGTCCATCACTTCAATGCTCAACATCAATGACTGTATCAAAGGAGAGTCCGAGGGAGCAGCATCAACCTCGGCCGCATCGTGATGTGAGGCAGCAAACAAAGCTTTCAGAACCTTGTCGTTGAATAGCCACTCCATGACGCGCGCGAACGGGTGGAGAGCGACATAAACGGCAAGAGACGAGGCGTCGATGACCGCATCAACTGGTATACTAGACTTGTTGGCGAAGACGACGAGATTCTCGTTGAATGTCGAAAGGCACGTGACTATGAAGCGCAAGCAGGTCCAGCGCATGACGTTGCGTTGCAGCGGGTCAAGCACATCCATGGAGCGTTCAGCAAACACTTGCTGCATGACAAAATCGATGTAGCTCTCAATACCCGGCATCCTGCGCGATGAGCCAAGACTTTCGGGAAACGGTAAGCTATCATTGAGCCCTTCGTTCTCAGGGTAAGGTTCGACTAGCGAATGGAGGAAGCGGACAAAAGCGATGGATTCGTCATAGCCGTCCGCGAGCGTGGGCCAGAAGTCGTCCCTTGGCGCAGTGCTCAGAGCGTTGTTTTGTTTCGTTCCAGTATAGAAACCATTGACAGTCCAATCGTCTAGAATATGCCACATGGCATTACCTCGCATGAAGTCTTTGCCGACCATCATGGCTGACAAAGCATCATAAGCAGCTGCACGCAGTCCACTTTCAACCTTGTCCGTGCATAAGCCGAAGCAGATGTTGGCGAAGTCATAGTCCTTAAGATCCAGAATCCATGCACGCGCAGTGGCACTTTGCCGGCAGATGTGTGCAAGAAGTCGGAGGTAGCTCTCCAGCATGGTTGCGCTCTCTGGCTCCACAATCTGATCTATCGGGTTCGTTGTCGGTGCATAGACACCGCCTTGAATGGTTTTCTTCGGCTCATGAATGTCTTTTTCAAACTCGCACAGCTCGTTGAAGATGGTTGTGTAGCTCAAAGAACTCGTCCGACGGATCTTTCCAGAAGCAGATGCCCCCTCTTCGAGCAGGAAGCGGTGGGCAGCTTCTGCGTTCGTATCTCCAGTGCCAATGGCCCGTAACATTTCGCAGAACATGGCTATCCGGGGGGTGGGTTGACGCTTGGCAGCCCATTGTAGGAAACCGTAAAGATTGCTCTCCTTGTCGCTCCAAAAGTCTTCAGCCGCATCAGGGAAGCCGTCGAAAGCATATGCAACTATAACCATGAAACGTTCGAGATGGAGTGGATACTCTCCGGTTGATCGTTGGAATTGGAGTTGGAGCCGCCGTCGCTGGTCGTCCTCCTCGGCCTTGAGCTTACGCAAGGTATCCGGCATGTTTGTGATGAAGGAATCGACAAAAGTCTGCAACTGTTCCATGAGGAGGACCTTGAGGAACTCCTCGGGCTGAGTTGACTCGCGGCTTAGAACGGCGGTGTCTTGTAATAGCGTGGAGAGCATGCTGGTCTTCTGAGGATCGTACCAGCGCGTCGGGCGCACATCCTGGCTGACGGAGAGCATGAAGTGAAAGGCACCATCGTTGAGCGTTTTCAGGAAAATGTCGGATCGAGTGTTGGCTTCGTCTTCGAAATTGATGTTTTGGAGAGCAGCGTCTTGGGTGTTTGGGTCCATGTAACGCCCACTGTACTCGGCCAGCCACCAAGCCAGCGTCGCAGAGTGCAGGTTTCTCAGTGCCCAGTTGTCGTTCTCCCGGCCAGCCATCAGCGAGTCGTGCAGAGCGCGTGCTTCTCTTAACGTGACGTTGTTGGTCTCCGAGGCGACCCAGGACGTCAGTCGAAGTAGAATGGGTACGTAGTGGATCGTGATGAGGTCGTGTCGGTCGAGGGTCTTTGCACGGGCAAGCAGGGCCTTGTAGTTGTCAAGATTGACATAGCCAGGTTTGACCATGTGTGTGCATATCGCAGCGAGGTTCTCGTGCTGTCGGGTCAAACTCTGGCGCTGGAACTCCATAATCTCGACGAAGCCCGGAAGAGGGACCTGGCCCACCACCTGGGTGCTCTGGACGCGCTCGGCGATGAACTGCAGCCATCTCTCCACCGACTCCATGCTGGTCAAGCACTTTGTCCAGAAGCCGTATGCGCCCGCCAAGTTGGTTGTGCCATGCACACCGACAATCATCTGGGCAGCCTCCTGCAGAACCGGGAGTCCCTCCACCTCGGCATCTTCGTTATCCAGGGCAGTCTTGATCAGGATGCGCACGCAGAGCAGGACGTATTCGCGGCGTCGGTGGAAGCGGATCACGGCCGTCTGCAACTGGGACCGGTCAAGCTCCTTGGCTTCGCTTTGGGCGCCCAGGAAGAGAGCAGCGGCGTCCAGCTCATCGAGGTCCAGGGCATCGGCCAGTTCGAGCGTCTGCTGCTTGAAGTCATCGTTGACCTCGTATTCATTGTCGTCAATCTTGATCTTGCCTGGCGCTGTTAGCCCACCCTCGCTCGATTGCCGGCATATAAATAAAAATACCAGAAGTCAGCGCCTGTCTGCTTGAATCGTTCTTGGGCTTCTTGTCCAGAAGTGTCTTCAGCTCGTCCAGGTGGGCCTCTAGGTTCTGCAGTAGGCGCTCCAACACTGGCAGCTGCAGGTCAATGTGGGCGCATAGGTCGCGGTGCAGGCCCTGGAGGGCGGCGAGGCTGTCGTCTTCAACCATGGGAGTGTCGTGCAGTGGTTTTGCGCATAGTGCGCCGGGAAATTGGCGGGGGAGGGAGTGAAGCGGCGCGGGGATGTCAGCGCGTGTTTGGCTGTTGTGTTTTCTGAACAATGGAGAGCTTGACACTTTCAGAGAACGCGAGAAGCTCGGACTACCTACCTACCCAGTTACCCATACGCGCCCCCCGGCTTGCCCGCCGTCACGACACACCTCCGCGCCATAACTCCGCACGCGTGTGTAGGCTGGACACGGTCAAGGTGTTTAATAATTCGAGCCCTCTCAGGACAATTGCAAGGGCGAACAATGAGGCGAGCATAAAATATAAGTACTTGCGCTCAATCAACAGCATAGCACCTTGAAGCGGCCAGTATGGGGGTGACAAACATTCAAGATGCGAAGAGTGAGCTCTTTTCGGGCGATGCACGCACTACTACTCCAAATGTACTAATCACCCATAGTCCTCATTCAGTCTTCCAAAGTAAAGGACCGTGGGAGCGGGCTCAGAGACCTTGTCCACATCCTCAAGCACAACCGCGGAAAGCCCAGCCTTGAGGCACTGGGAAACAAAGCCTACCTAGCCCTGTGCGAAACCCTCTTCCAGTGCCTGCGCGACGAGCAAGCAACCTTTCTGCGCAACAGGCACAAGCCCAAGCCTGCTCCCCTCCTTCCCGTCGCCGCCTCAGCCTTGCGCCATGTCATTGCCTCGGGCGTACGTACAATCAAAAGCTCCACCGTTGAGCTCATCATAGACACCATAATCGAGCTGTTGCCAGGAAACAATGGCCTAATTGAACCGCTTCTTGAGCATCTCCCCAAGACCCTGCGTTCACTGTTCGAATACCAGCCTCATGTCGAGCGTCTCTCCAAAGACTGCTGGGACGCTGCAGTCGACCTCTGTATCGAGTCGCTGACCGAACTCTGCTCTGAGCCAGCCGAAAGTGAGCCACAGAACAGCTGGAGCACAAGCGTGTCGAGTCGCGCTCGCACGCCGCTAGAGTCTGCCGATTTTACATCTTCTAGAGCATCTCCGCGCCCGCCAGTGACCAGAAATAACAGGCAAGGTTCAGTCCAGCATGCTCATGCAGCCGAAGACTTTGTGCATTGCTTGCTTCACCTTGTCAAGGCATCCAATGCGCCGCTACTGGACAAGGCTGATAGCATATTGGCAGCGTTACTGCACTACTTACGACAGAGGACCGGCCGTGGCGGTCTGGCCGCTGCTGCATTTGCAGCTATCAATTCCGTGCTGGCTCGCATCACCTTGCAGTCCCTTGATTTGACCAAGCGCACGGTGCTAGAACTACTCCCTCTAATCAAGTCCATGTGGTCTGAGGCCATATTGCGAGACGAAATCATGATCAGCTTGATGTATACTGAAGCCCACATTGCGAGTCTTCTTCTTGATCCAGACGGCGAGACGACTAGCTCTAATCTTGAGGCCCTCGTTGAGACCATGTATAGCGATTATCGACGCAGACAGGACACTACAGCGCACCAATATCTTGAAGAGGACCATCTTTGCTTTCGGCATCTGGGTCCTGCCGACCAAAACACGCACCCCCTAAGCACGTACGCCTTTTCCATGGAAATGGAGCATGAGCGCTACGAGGGTCTCTGGTCCACAGTTTCAACTATTGCACGTTTCTCCTTTATGCTCGATGAGAGGCGGCGGACCCTCGCCCACGATCGTAGCGACAGTGAAGAGAGCCTTAGCAAGCGTGTTCGCGTCACACAACTCTTCCCAGAATATCTTCGTCATGTGTCAGAGCCCAGATCCAATGCCAAGCGAGCTGCCTTGCAAGTGGTTGCATTCATGGTCCAGGAAGGTTCCTTTGACGAGGACGAGCTTCAGACGATGCTGGAGAAGCTTACGTCGTGTATTTCCGACGAGAATCCGGTACACTCGGTATGGTCAATGATAGGTTTGACAGGGTAAGTAATACTGTAGCGTGAGGTGTGGCGTACTAACCATCATTTAGTGCTGCCCTCCAACGCTCGGCATCTCATCCTACACTTCAACCCTACTGGATATCAGCCTGGCAGAGCGCATCACGGGCAGTCACTTCCACGTCTGTATCTCGTGCGGCGTGTCACCTCATGGATGTCCTTCTCAGGCTCAAAATCGTTCCTTTCTCAGCGGTTTCCACGACTGTACAGTCTATGCTCTTGTCAATCGAATTAAGCGGCCCGGCGTCACTTACTGAGAGTAGTTCGTCGCTTTTCACTACCATAATCCAGCAGCGTATCAAAGAAAACCCAACACACTTCAGTTCAACCGCTGAGCGAATCTTGAACTGGCTGATCAGCAAATGGACTCCCAGTACGTGCTGTGCTATAACCCTCTTTTAAAATCGCAACTAACGATGATAGGCCTCTGGTCTGATCGAACTTATTCCTCATCCAATGCTCATCACTGCAACGCCCGCGATGTATTGTCTATTCTCTACGCTTGTCTAGACCGACCTTTCAATCCGCCGAAACCAACAGCTTTCCTAGTATTAGGTCCCATTGCGCAAGCCAGGACTCAGATAACCCGCTACAAAGACTTGGCTGAGTACCTCTTACTGCTCCCTGCCAAGACAAGTTTCACCGTGCAAAGCGATGAGCCAGCTTCCATTTTCGACGAACCGACGAGTGACTATCACCCTACGCCAATGGGTGATCGAATTACCGATTTCTGCATGTCTGAGCTCAACAGGGCCCAGCAACGCTGGAAAGACGTGGCTACAACGAATCTCCCGGGCATAACTTCAGACATGATGCGCATCATTGCCAACCTATGCATCGTTGCGTCAGCAATCGCCACGCTCAGCGACCCTAATGATCATCGCATCCGCACTCTCAAATCCTCAATTACTAACATGATCGATTCTTTTTGCGCCGTACTGGCCAATCCCAAAACAGAACAGTACAAGGTAGATGCTGTCCTCGAAGCCTGTGCGAGAAGTCTCCCCAACATCAGCTCTATATCACGGCCATGTCCGAGCATTTACAAGACGGTCGGGGTTTACCAGCTGTCTCGACAGTTATCCAAGGCCATCCGGGATCGCAAGGACATCAAACAGTCATTCTACGCAGAAGAAGAGGACATAATGGAAGTGGATGACGAGCCCAATTCACAGATGACGGCTGGAGCAGCAGCTTCAGAGATCCATGTCCCTCGTCATACTGTGCAAGCCGAGCATGATGTCTCGGCTTTACAGGCATCGTGCGCAGCATACTTGCAGTTTATCTCGACTCTTCCTGAAGACACGGAATTAGGGCAGGACGAGATACCTTCGCGATTTGTCGACTACTTGATTTCCCTCCCCGAGAGCGACCTTCTTCGCTCTCGTCAATTTCTTCGCGAGGTATGGAACAGCAGCATGAGAATAGCTCGAATCGATTGTCTCAATCTCCTCGAACGCTTTAGTGAAGCTCTTATCGACCCTCGTGCTCGCGAATACAACACGTCAGAAGTCGCCAATAGTATGCTTGTAGAGGTTCTGATTGGAACTACGCTCGTATGGATGCCTGATGCGACCGATCGTGAGGCCCAGGACCTCTATGATAACGTAGAGGCCTTGTATGCGTACTATGTAAAAGAGATGGAAAGGGGCGGTGTGAGACGATCCGCAAACCTGCAAACGACGATTGCAGTCTTCCTAAATGGTCTCCTCAAACACCATCCCGATTTTGCACAAAACCGTAAAGTTCCTTCAGTACGGACAAGTCTCTTCGAGCTGCTTTCGCGAGGTGAAATGACTGTGAAATATCACATCGCACAACACTTGCCGAGGATGTTTGAATACTTTGTACTCTCTGAGCACGACAAGATCCTGCAAGATGTGGATAGCAGCTTGCCAGGAGATGACGAAGGTGCCGAGGGAATTGCTGTACGATTACTTGTTCTATCGCGCCTTGCATCCCAATGGCATACGCTGTTGCGTCATGGCGTGTACCGTGTCTTTGCCACAGCGGGGACTATTCAAGGAGCTGCTCTTCATGCTCAACGGTGCATTTCTCATGTTGCTCAATCGAGGGGACTTGGCGACTCACAAAGCTTGTTCAGGCTTTTCGCACCGCAGGTCATCTTTACATGGTTGGACCGAGGCCAGAAGGTCTGTGCCATTCCGTTCCTGATCTTCGATTACGCCTCGCTTCCCGAACTTTTGCAAGACATCGAAGCCGAAGTTGTGGGCCAGGCCATCATGTTCGGTCGTAAAGATGAAGTGGAATTCCTGGCCGATCAATTAGGATCTTCAGCGGAACAGGTGCTGGCGAAGAACATTGGCAAGGCTGCTGCATATACGATATCGTGGGATACTTGCCGAGGCTCTGCACGAAATAAAGCAGATTCGAGCTTTGGAAACTTGCTGAAAGATATGGTCGGCAGTGACAAGTACTACAGTCTGATACAAAAGTATTTCCCCCAGGTGTTGGGCCACATTCTACAGACCATCGATCACGAAGAACGTGTCGGCAAATCGCTAGACAAGAAACCTGCTTTCAATCCCGCGGCGGCAGTCTTGGCAGAGATTACCTGCATCAGTCAGTCTGCACAGGGTCTGAATATAGGCATTGAGCCTTCTTTCTCTGCCTTTTACTTGCCGGATCAGCTGGAGCGCCTTTGCAGACGAACAGGTGACAAACCTGCGAGCTTTTGGTCATCGAGCACATATACTTATGTGATGCGCTCTCTCCTTGATCGCATCCATCCAGCCCTAGGCTCGCTTTACGCTCGATCAATGATTCGAAAGATCAGAATCATCGTGGCACTCGCTGGGCCCATAGCTCACGAAGGCTACCCACTGCAAATGACGCTTCAGTCCCTTCGTCCTTTTCTCACAGACGTGCAGTGTGCAGAGGACACGGTTGGGATAATGCAGTACCTCTTCGAGAATGGCGCGCCGTATCTTCGCCAGCATCTGAGCTTCGTAACTGGCATTGGTTTGTCAATCTTTATCTCGCTCCGGGTATTCCTGGGCTCCTCTCAGGAGAGCACTACTCAGCAATCGCAACATTTGGCGACTATGAACGCAGCCAACAGATTCCACGCCTGGCTCACAGAGTACCTCAAAGCTCATGCTCAGGCTATTGCCGGCTCTGAACGCTCATCAGCTGTGAAAGCATTTAAACTCATCACCACCACCGCCTCACAGGTCAATGATGAAGGTAATTCTGTTCGAGGGAGTGAGGAGAGCAAGCTTCTCTTGGAGATACTAGATGACGTCAAGTCAGGGCGTAGACTCCTGAACAAAACATCGCGAGACGTGGCATTAGATCTACTATGCCAGAACTTCCATCCTGCTCCCACTGCGCGAGATGACGTTCTCGGTACTGACCATGAAGCTGCAGAATTCGCACCCCTAGTTTGGGAGTCGTGCCGCAGAAGCAAAGTTGGTGACGGTTATTTGCTATGGACAGCGCGGGTGTTGGGTCGTGCATACAGCGCTTACGGAGAGGTGAAGAAGAATTCGGCACATTCGTGGCCGTGGTCATACTCCAGCCTAAGCTCGAAATCTGTTCTTGGAAAAGCTTCGAGGGAAGCAATCGTCAGGGAAGTGATTGATCTATTCTATAGCGACGATCGCAGCGAGGTCAGTTTGGCTGAAGATGCTGTACGACGGCTGATCTCTCGCCTGGATCCAGATTCACAGTACATGACTGAAATGCAACGAGTAATTCCGGAGGCCATCGGCAGTGCTCTCGTATATAGACCCCCAGAGCCGGTCGACACATTCTCTCGCTACACAACGCACGGACTTGGTGAGGCAGCCGCATTCACTCGGTCCAAGCCAGTATCCTCTTGGGTCAGAGATTTGGCTGTGGCACTTTGCCGGGTCGCAGTGGAAGACCCTATACTCGGTGCGCTGTCTGACCTCCTGGCCGGGATTAATAACATGGCGGAGAAGCTTTTGCCTTGGATCCTTCATCTTGTGTTGCTTGATGAATTTGAAGCAGAGCGTCAAGTCCACGACATTGTTTCAAATGCGATAGCAGACTGGTTTGACCACTGCGATCTTTCCACCATTCCACATGTTCGCATTCTCATCCAGTCTATTCTCTACCTCCGAAGTCAGCCAGTCCCCAAAGAGGCCACTCGGGTGGAGCGAGATAGATGGCTAGAGGTGGATTATCTGAAAGCTGCCCAAGCTGCTGATGTATGCGGCATGCATAGGAGTGCACTCTTGTTTGCAGAAACTTCTTCTGGCCAACCCATCATCAAGAGTAGTACAAGGAGGTCATCAGTAATGGTCGACCCCCCCAAGATCCCACTGCAGCTTCAGCTTTCGATTTACAAGAATCTTGACGAGCCTGATTCCTTCTATGGTGTGGACCGAGGCTCGAGTCTATTGTCAGTTGTGGATCGCTTGGACTACGAAGGCGATGGCGTCAAAAGTCTGCTCTTCCGTGGGGCACGGCTTGATAGCCAGATGCGTCGACGCAACGAGATCGAAGCAGTGGACTCTCGCGGTACAGTAAAGTCACTCATCATGCTGAACATGAACAGTGTCACGCACTCGCTCCTCTCCAATGACCAATTCCGCGATGCGGGAGACGATGTGGTTGAGAGCACACTCCATACCGCTCGGAAGCTCGGTCAATGGGACATCAAAGCCCCGGAAGTAAGTCATACCGAAGCAAGTACGTTGTTCAAAGCATTCCAGGGACTGCATTTTGCAAAGAGTGCAGCAGAGGCACAAGAAAATCTAGATCGTCAGCTCCTGACGACAATGAACTTTCTTTCTGGAAAAGATAGCTCCTCAGTGCCGGTAAAGGTCCGTTTGCGAACCCTGGGAGCCCTGACTGAAGCGGATGACATCATCAAAGCCGAGCGCTCAGAACATCTACTGGATATCTGGGATCGCATGAAAGCTCGGGAGAAGTGGATGCGGGCTGGCGAGTAAGTGTCACCGAGCCATGTATGAAAGTCAGTTGCTTACCTGTGTATCAGATTCAACGATGTTCGCCAGCTCCTCTCATGTCGCGAAACCTTGTTCAATGTACTCGGTTCGAACGTGGCACTTGTAGACTCGCTACATACAAGGACCGCGACGATACGAGGCATGGAAGCTGAAGCCTTGGTGTCGTCGTCTAGTGTCTGCAGAAAACATGGCGCCCTTCAGGAGTCTCTCGCTAGCGTGACCTATCTCTCCGACATTGTACCAGAATGCAAGGCTATAGGCTTAGATATTGAGGCTACAGCTCAGCATGAAGTAGCGAACGTGCTTTGGGAGCAGGGCGAGACCGAAATCTCAATTCGAATGCGTCAGCATCTCATCGATCACGCAGATTTCGACTCGCAAAATGCCGATTTGAGCCTGCCGGTGCTGCTGGCTAGACTGGTAAGCACGCAAGATGACTACGTGAGACGTTGCTAATTTCTACAGGGCCATCATCTTGCCGAAGCCCGCCTCGCCAAGCCTGACGCAATCATGAAGGATTATCTTGAACCAGCAATCCATGAGCTCAAAGGTCAGAATCAAGGCTCAGGCCCAGGCCAGGTTTTCCACGAGTTCGCGCTGTTTTGTGACAAGCAGCTTCAGAGTCCTGAAGCGGCCGAAGACATGGATCGCATCAAGACCGTGATGGACAGAAAGTTGCAAGAATATCATGACTTCACGAAGCTGTCCAAGACCGACAAGAGCAAAGGGATGCGTGAGACGTACCATCGCAATGCCCGTCGGGCAAAGACGTGGTATGATCTTGACAATGCAGAGTACGAGCGGATGCGCAAGGGCCGTGAGCAGTTTCTGCGGCAATGTCTGGAAAACTATCTCCTGTCACTCTCCGCTAGTGACGAATACAACCACGATGCGCTCCGCGTATTTTCTCTGTGGCTAGAGTATTCCGACACTGCGCTGGCGAACCAGGCGGTTAAGACATACCTCAAGGACGTCCCGAGCGGCAAGTTTGCTTTGCTCATGAACCAGCTCTCGTCTCGACTACAGGCGGATGAGAACGATTTCCAGCATCTGTTGATGGAGCTCGTCTTCCGCATTTGCGTCGAGCACCCGTACCATGGTATGCATCAAATCTTTGCGATACAGATGAAAGTCGGCGCCATCACTCGGGAAGATGTCGTTCGAGCCAAGGACGAGTCTGCAAAATCTCGTCAAAAAGCTGCAGCTGGCCTCGCGAACGCGCTCAGCAGTGACAAGAGAGCACGTTCGTACTGGAGCTCCATCTACCAGTCCAATGAAATCTATCACCACCTTGCCATGTTCAAGGGCGAGAAGGAGAGCACCCAACAAGGCCGTGAACTACAGCTTGATAGATACAAAGAGTCCAAGGAGCTGGTCAACAAAATCCCAAAGCTCAACGTACCGCCAGCTACGCTCCAGATCGAGGTCAGGCCGAACATGAACTACAGCGATCTGCCAAGGATTGCAGGGTTCAAATCAACTATGAGCATAGCAAACGGTCTCAGTGCGCCAAAGATCATCACTGCCAAGGGCACTGATGGCAAACCGTACAAGCAACTGGTAAGTGACTTGAACGTGGAGCGAAACAACAGGCGACTGACCTTTGACAGTTCAAATCCGGGAATGACGACCTTCGTCAAGACGCCATCATGGAGCAAGTCTTTGACCAAGTCTCACGATTACTCAAGAACCATACTGCAACGCGCATACGCAACCTCGGCATCCGCACCTACAAAGTGCTGCCGCTCTCGACTCGCTCGGGTCTGATGGAATTTGTCCAGAATACCGTCCCGCTGCATCTCTGGGTCATGCCAGCACACGAAAAATACTATCCCAACGACTACAAGCCGGACAGGTGCCGCAAGGAGATTGGCGCATGCCAGCAGGATTCGCTCAACACACGGGTCAAAGTGTGGCAGAAGATTGCAAACAACTTCCATCCCGTGATGCGCTACTTCCTTCTCGAGCGATTCGAATATCCCGACGAGTGGTTCGAGCGCCGGCTCGCATACACACGCTCCACAGCGGCCATTTCCATTCTAGGACACGTACTTGGCCTCGGTGACCGACATTGTCACAACATCCTTCTCG